>Ga0134125_10010776_pt1 | contig 10261 bp, 16 predicted proteins | sample KB31751_FD_96464 | JGI IMG/M metagenome (GOLD analysis project Ga0134125, IMG submission 96464) | Terrestrial soil microbial communities with excess Nitrogen fertilizer from Kellogg Biological Station, Michigan, USA - KB3-175-1 | ecosystem: Environmental > Terrestrial > Soil > Unclassified ... | reverse complement strand
TTGCGAGTCTTCTCAAAGATATAATCTACTTGATCTTTGACTCGCTTCTCAAGCGCAATCTTTCCATCAGTTCCGAAATCTGCTTTAATTGGTTTTGGCTGTGCCATTTATACCCTATTTGCAATATGCGTATTTTACTTCTACAGTTTGATCAACAAAAATATCTTCCGGCGTACACATAGCCCCATGAATCTTATCTGGTGTAAAAGGTAAGCCTTCTTTTTCACCGATCATCTGGACAAGACCTGAACAAAAAAATTGATTTTTAGTTGCACTAACTGGCAGAAGATTAAAAAGTTTATGACATGCAATTTCAAATTCTTGGTTGAAATCATACCTATCACCCAAAAGACTAAAACCAAAACTCAAGCCATCTAAAATATTACTTCCTGTTAATTTTGGCCTATGACAAACTACTAGATCACCATTATATCTATCAACATAATCAGAGAACCTAGCAATATGAACTCCATGTTGTGCAGTAGATTCTAGCGTAAGCCATTCAGTATTAAAAAATGGCAGCCATACTTTCAAAACATGGCTAAAAGGTGACTTGGTAATATCCTTAATAACTTTTGATTCAGGATAATTACCACTAGTAAGAACTAGATCACCTACACCAAGTTTTGCATAAAGTTCAGCCTTGGATACTTTTTTCAAGTCTGAAGATTTAATATTTTCAATATGAGCTGCCATTTTTATCTTATCCTAGCTTGCTGAAGTTTGCGATGAAGCTGTAGTAGTTGCAACTGGTTGAGGATTAAGCTGTTGGTCAATCGTCTGAACAAGCTGGCTGAGAACTGACAAAGCATTTCCAGCCTGCTGCTGATGAGCTGGATTCTTGACAAAGATACTCGCAGCCGCAGCCAAACCAATCAAAGCATCATTCAAAATATCTTCGATCACAATATTAATTTTCGGCATACTATTTTCCTTTTCTTCTATTAAAGGTTCTATATTTTTTCTAATTGACGGAAGAGTTGATATAATTTTAATTTGTTCCGGGGTCAACTGTTTCTGGAGTTGAACCTCCACTATTTGAGCTATTTGTTCCAGTCGGCTCGGTCTTAGCTGGCTCTGTCGTAGTCGCTGGAGTTTTAGGTTTAAATCCTCCAAACTTAACAACTGTGGATGCCGGTTCTGAAGTTGATTTATTCTTTTCTCCACCTTCAGAGCCAGAGATACTAGAATTTTCAGTATCAGTGGCTCCGCTCGGAGTATTAGCTCTAATCTCTTCCAGTATATTATGATACTGCTCATAACAGTTGAAGAGATTATCCAATGCTGCCGTAGCTTCTGCATTTGTGCCAATGCTTTGTCCATGTACAGCCGCCCCTCTTGCAGACTCAGCTAAAAACTTACCTACAGCTAAAACTATATTTTGAACTGAACTATTAAAAATAGGATTATCAAGTTCAGGATTTCCAGTTAGAGTATTCATTGCTGGAACTTTTTTAACATTTTCTTCATCGCCGGATAGAACTTTATGATAGAATCGTAGATAAGAATTTTTCTCTGTATCGTGACTATGTGCTCCAGGCGCAGGAGGAGGATTTCCTTGTCCAAACTGAGGCTTAGTATCAATTTTTCCCATACATTGCTCCTTTAAGTTAACTGTAACCTTGATCTATGAACTTCCTTCTTTTTCTGCTGGCAGAAACTTTTGTACATTTCATCATGCTCAAAAATAAACTGAACTATAAGATGTTTCTGCTTAGTATACTTCTTTCTCACGAACTTAAAAACTCCCAAGATAATTACCAAGTTCCCCAAGACATGACTAAATAATATAATATGCGCCCATAAAGTTATGTTGTTCATACTTTCCCATACTTATGCTACCCTTGTAGCCCTGCGAAATCTTTGCTGCTGAAAGGCTATGATTTTCTCAAGCTCCGCTTCATCTACATCATCAAAACGCCAAACTTGAGGACCATAACCTAGAGTATCTAAAATATCTAAAAGTCCTTTTTTATTTCCATAGGCTTCATATTCTTCTAGAAATTTTTTACAGTCATTAACATCTATCCAGAGTTCGCCACGCTCAGTTATAGGTATAATTGAATCAATACGTTCAAACTTTGCATTTGCAGTTGTTGAAGATTTCAAATCCAAAAATTTGATATGTGCAATATCTGGATAGTCTTTCTTATTTGCCTGTACAAAATATTCTAGATGGAATTTTAGATACTTTTGTGCCGCCACGGTTTCGACGTGGACTTTGTTAATTTTAAATGCAACTGCAAGTTCAAAAATCTTTTTAACGAAACTATTTATATCCGTCGCTTCAGCCCAAGCGCAAAGTAGATATACTCTACGCGGGTCTTGATTTACTCCAGTTATAGTTATAGCATGTCGGCATCTACCATCTTTACCGCTATGATTAGGATCGACTACCATATAGCGTTGAAGATTTCTAGGATAAATATCCTCTTCTACATCTCCGGCATTTACATGATGCCGAATTGCTACACGATAGGATTTACCTTTATACTCACCTTGGGTTTCAATCCTCTTTTCATTAAACGTCATCGCATTATATGTACGTTCGTAATGAAAATAACGAAGATTAGATTTATCAAATTTGACCTTTTCAGGATTAATAGGAAAATTTAAATACTGACATGAAAATAAGTATGTCCCCAGACGCTTTTTATAACGATCTAGTTTATGAATATTAAACGCCTCAGGAAAGATAGGAGTTCCTATTGTATGAAGCCCACAGCAACCACCCAGAGCTGAATGAGTTATAAAGTTGTAGTATTTTTCATTCTCTCGAATATAGGAATTAAGATCATTATATGACCATCTATTTCCAACTACAATCTCATCATTATCCCGTCCACCATTTGTAGAATCCGCATCGAATGCACCAACTAAAAGTTGATGATATTCAATGGTATCTTTCATTACAATTTCACTTTTGAGAGCATCGCGGCCAACCAAGTCATCTTGTACCACAATATCATAATGCCTAGATTGAAGAGCAGCGCCAACACCAATAAAATCGTAAGTCCCCTCTCCAAACTGAGTTCCGGTTTTTGTTCTTTTATGTTGGAGACTATCGTTTGTCCATTGGCATGAGGCATCAGGTAAGATTTCAGGGAAAATATGCCTAAAAAGTTCTCCATTATCATAGTGATTTCTAATCCTAGTTCCAAGTTTTCTAGCATTGGTTATAGTTTCAGAAACGAGAAGTATACGACGATCCCTATTATGTGCTCGTTTCATCCATTCTATATATAGATCACTGACACCTAATTTGAGCATACGTTCCTGATCGACTTCATCAAAAGGAAGTGCCCGCCAAATAGGAAATGCTTCACTATATATAGTTGACTTGTAATGATCCCGCGGAATCTCTATGACCTCTTTGAGGCCATCTTTCATAACTGCTTGACACATTTGAAAGTGGAGATTTCGTTTCAGATCAGCAGAACGCTGAACTCTATTCTTGTTTAAAGTTACCAAAGTAAAATAGTAAAGGGATGCATAACTATTTAACCTAGTTGCCTGTATAATAGATTCTGTACGTTGCAGTTTCGATGTATCTATTAGACGCCAGCTATTGATAATCTTCGATGGAACGATAGACGCTCCAAGTTCGTTATACTCAAATTCGAGTTCACGATTAAGATTATCTTTTATTTCCTGTTCTGCCAGCGTTAGGCCCATCGAACTTCGTATCGCTTTCTGAGTTAAATATTAGAACTACTGTATAGCTTTTGATGCCGGTTCCGTATCTTCCAATGAAGATGCTTCAGCCATCATATTTAAATTTTGAGTCTGTCCAATCTCAGCTAGTTCTGCCGTATCTACAAATTCGTCCGAACCTTCAACCGAAGCTTTCGCTGCACTCTGCTGTAGTGCTGCAAGTAAGTCATCTGTAACTGAGTCAGAAATATCGAAACTAAATTTCTTTGTCTCTTTGATCTCAGATTTGGATACCTTTGCAAATGTCCCCTCACGATCACATATCTCTTTAGCAGCCTCAAACCGGAGCTTTGCTCCTAAGTTTGGATCAAGCATCGTATTCTTTAAAATTTGAACTGCATTTGGAACTGATGCTTTAAGCTGTTCCTGGGACATTTTAATTGCTTCGTCTATATCTGTGTCGAGACAGAGAAGAACCCCTGATGCAATTTGTGTTCGTACTTGAATAAATTCTGGCGTCCGTCGTAACATTGAAACATATTGTTTCGTTATTCCCAAGCACATAGATATTTCTACATCAGAGTACCCCTGAAGCTCTAGCCTAGCAATTCGCTCCATCTTCATAAATCGACGGTTCGTTTTTTGTGCAGCATTCAACATATTTATTTTTTCGCTGTATCTAGTTTATGACATCCATAAACTGATATGGTTTTCTTTTGTGTCGTTGGATCAATCTCTGTAACTGTATCACTAGGATAATAGCAATTAGTCTCACCCGCATTTTGGCAAGCCAATTGAGCAGCACAAAGATCAGGTGCAGTATATGGTGTTCCTTTAGCTCCATATACAGTAACTTTATACGGACCACAACCACATATAAATAATAGAATCAAACTACCTAAAATTAATTTCATACAAAATCCTTAAAAGCCGGACTTGGAGTTAAGTTGCCTTGATGCTCTGATGTTAAGACAAGTCCTTTATCCCAACTATATTTTCTAGTAAAATTAGAGAGTGCTCTTAGAGCTGGGCTAGTTTCAAAGCTAACAACAGGGCTAGATTCGGCGGCTGGTATGCGCTGTGGTTCCGTCTGCTCTGTATCCGGGTTATCTTTTTCGCTGCCCATATCTATGAACACTCTCTATGCCTACAAAATATTTCTTCCGCCAAAGGAAAAAATAAATCAGCACCAAGTATGATGGTCGCCGTCCTAGTAGTCAAGGAATTTCTGCCCTGGTGTACCCCTAAAATTTGTATTTTTGAGCCTTAATTTATGCCCGCAGGGCATTTTTGCACAGGTACACCGTTTCGCGGGCGGCGGGCGGGGTCGGGGCACTACATATATAAGGATACGACCCTTCAGCTAAAGCTCTATTTGTTTTAGCTAAAGTTATATCTAATCTATAAATTTATCTATATAATTTAGGCTCTAATGTATTTTCCCAAAAAATTATTTTTGAGCTCCCCCCGGATTTTAAAAAAATTTTTAATTTTTTGGACCTTGAGTTGTATACCACATTGTATACAATTTCATATTCATAATTGTATCCAATAGTTGCAACACAGTTGCATTGTACACTTGAACTATTGCTGTTGTCAAGTATCAAGTTAGTTAAGTATACAGTTAGATATATATTGATACCAGGGCGATATATGGCTTGACCTGTGTTACTCTATGAATGGCCCTCAGTGGGCTGAATCCGATCTTTGAAAACTTAACCTGTAACGCATAGTTCGCGTGAATAACAGCGCGAATGATATTCGCGCAGAAAGCAATAAGGCGAATATGAAAGTGAAAGATACTCCTGAAGTCAGTTCTAAGGTTGCCATAGCTGAAAACGAAGTCTCAAAAGTTCGGACTGCTTTTTTTGCAGAGCGCGAAAGCTTTCAGACGGAAATTGAAACACTGGCAAAGCATACCAAGCAGGATAAATTTGCGGTTTACGCTGCGATTCTGTTTGGTCAACGATTGAATGATCGCTATGAATATGCTCAGACGAAGCAGGCCAAAGTTAAGCTTATGGCTTTGGAAATTCTCAAGTCATCGGGAATGGATGAAGCAGAAGCGCGGCAACGTCTGGGATTGGGTGATAAGTAGTATATGGCCCAATCTGAATCAATGCAACTCGCTCAAGCCATAGTATCAGCACATAAGGCTAATGTTCGGATGGCTGATACTATGGCGAAAACTCCACGGCTAATTACTCAACCTGTAGTTAGCCGTCAACTTAAACGCTCGCGGGAGCTATGTGGTACAGGTTTGAGTGATGTATTGATCGCCAAAGATGCAATTGGATTATTCAATGGTGATCCAAAGTTCAGAGATTTGATGATTCAAATTTCAGCCGAACTGAACACAGTTCGCAGAAAGTGAGGATTTAAAAAATGTCAAGCGCGATTATCAAGCTTTCAGCTATCGCCATCGCGGTAATTATAGTTATTGGATATATTTTAGGCCATATCCTACAATTTGCCGCTAGTATGAAATTTTCTGGTTAAAGGTCAAAGATAAGGGCAGGGACAACCCTGCCTTTTTCTTTGGTCTTTTTCGGCCTAACTCTCTCAGTTTCAATGACTTACTCTCTCTGAAAGCTTTTTCGATTTCCTATCCTATTCTTTTTCGGGTACACTTTCGTCCTAACCTCTTTAAAATCTGCACCTTACTCTCTCTGAATATTTCAGACGTAGCCTGTATACGCTGTTTTTTCAATTTTAGAGGGGGGCATGGTTTGTTTTCCCTTGGGAGTTCCTATTATTTTTCATAGGCTATCTATTATTATTAAAAAAAAAAAAAAATAAATATTATATATAGTATAAGACCTATGAAAAATAAAATCCTAATCCAAAAAACCAAACTAAAAGGTAGCACCCCCTAAAAAAGTTAAAAATATGAATATACAAACGGAAGTTTTTTTAATTACGGAGAGTAAAAGCCTGAAAACAAAAGGGTTAGGCCGCGAAGTGAGGGTGCGGAGATACAGGGTGCGGAAAAAGGTTTTTTCCAGTCGGAGTAAATCACTGGAAACAAAGGGCTTACCACCTTCGGCACCCCTTGACACCGTGGGCGATTGCACCATATACTTCCATAGTCCAAGATGGAGGATTAAATGGAAAACAGAGCTATAAAAACAGCGCAGCCTACAGTTAAAGATTTTAGTTATAGTTATTTCGATATCATACACGAAAAATCAATTCTAACTCTGCGACATTGGCTTGCTGACTTAGATGAGGAGATTGAATTACTTAAAGCAGCGAATCTTACCAAAGCTAATCAGTGGAAAGATCGAAGCTGTCGAATTAAAGCACTAAACTTGAAACGTTTTCAAGAAGCGATTAAAGATCGAATCAAGACACTTTCAAAACTAGAACGAGAGCAGAAAGTATTTAAGCTCAAAAACAAAGCCAAAACTGAGACATCTAGTACAGATGCCATAGTTAATATTGTAAAGATGTTTAGCCGACGTGGAAATGCCGCGGCTATAGCGCAGGAGCGGAGAAATATTTTAGCCAACGAGCAAAAACCAATAGCTGAAATTCAAGCTGCACCAGCTATAGCTCCACCACCTATTACAAATGAAGACGATCAAAAACTTTTAAAGTTGATTCAAGATATTCAGCAAAACGAGCCAGAAATTAGTCCTGCCGAAGCTATGCTTAAAGCACAAGCTAAAGTTAATGCAGAAGGTTTGCCGACGGAGGATTTTAGTTTGAGCCAGCTTTTGGGCCAACGGCCCTCAAAGCCAGAAATAGAACAGGAGGAACAGACAAATGGAAAGTAAAAAATTAAAATTAAAATTTCGTTTGCTTTATGACCATTTACCAGCGAAAAATTCATCTTATGCTTATAGTATTTATCCAGCATTTGGTGCTCCAATTTTTAATTCGGTAAATTTAACTCAGTGGAAAATGAAAACTGGAATGAAAGATTGGCCAAAAGTAGCATAAATTGACCGAAGGAGAAATTAAAAATGCTCAATGAATTTGATGAAGATCAATTAATAGATGAAGAAGATGACTTTGATGCATTTGACGAAGCTGATGATTATGATTTAGACCAAGAGCTTCTTGAGAAAAATATTGACGATGAAGAAGATGGAGATGATGACAACATCCAATATTGAGGCCATATCCAAAGTTAAACACGTCGAAGACGTACCATGTTCAAAATGTGGACAAAAAGCAGGGCAAAGATGTTTTTTTGAACCTAACTCTTTTGCTCGCGCACATAAAGAACGGTGGGAACTATTTAACAAACTTCATCCACATAGTCTAACGGATGCCTTGCAAACATTTAAAAATTTTGGTTTCGGCACAGAGCTGAATAAACGAAAGCTCAAAGCAGAATATCAAAAAACTAAACCAAGATTTAGATCAACTTTAAAGCCTGTAGGTTCAGGTCCGAAATCTAGGACTTGTGAGAAAGAAAATCATAGCAGATGTTTTGCTATTAGCTGTAGATGTGTTTGTCATAAAAGAGGAGCATAAAAATGAAAGTAAAATCCGAGTGTTTAAATATAAACTGTGGGAATGAGTATTTACTTGCAGACTCAGATGCAAAAAACCAATCTATGTATTGCTCTGCGAGCTGTGAAAATGAGGAGGAATTTCGACTCACTGAAGGTAATCGTATTATAGATGCAGCTATTGCTGAAGACCCGGCTAGCTTTCATCGAACAATATCTCCACTTCAAAGTTTAGCGGCAGATTTAGCTAGAGCACAGGCTAGCGTGGAATCAAAAACAGTTCTAAATATTGTTGATTCTATGTTTAATAAATTAAATGGAAAAGAGAATTAAAGCTATGGATCAAATAGAGCAAAAATTTATAGATGAAAAAATACAACAATTAAAACCATTAATTAAAAAAAGCTTAGAAAAATCTTGTGTTACTTGTACTGCGGCAATGTTGAATAATATAATTTTGCAATTACCAAAACTTGACACAGAATCAAAACTTTATATAGCAAATGTTATTAGCGAGTTCCAATCTCAAGTAGAAATAATTCTTTTAGCAGAATAACTGAAAGTAGGTATTTAACTATGAACTGGTTTTTATGTAGACATCGAAACTATGTCATAATTAAGTTCAAGCTCTGCCGGTCAGGTCAGACTGTCCGGCTGAGGCCGAGTCAACAGTATTATAGGTGTCTGGATTGTGGAAAAAAGCTTGAAAATGTGGGAATCTACCAGCCGCAGGCTGTTCAAATACGAAAATTGGTAGCTTAAAAAACAATCTATTACTTTTTGTAGAACTTTTTTCACTTTTTTGGCTCGGCGGACTTGACAGACTCCGCCGGAGCATCTAACCTAAAGGCAGAAAGCGTAAGAACGAACGTAACTCTGAGTTAATTTTAGGTTGTATACCGCATACAGGACATTAGAATCAGATAAAGACCTGTACTTAATAAACAAAGGCCACGTTTATTAAATATGACTGAGAGTATGCGGTATAGAGCCTAAAAACTCTAAAAAAATTTAGGTTGTATGCTACGCATAAAGACCATTAGTTAGAATAACTGGCAAAACATCTCTGACGAGAGAAGATATAGGTTCGAGTCCTATATGAATCTTTATGCGTAGCATAGAGCCTAAATAGCTCTATCCTAAAAGCGAAATATCCTAGCTAGGGGTTTTTAGTTTTGGGTTATTTGGCTCTTTAGGTTCTAAACTAGAGCCGAGCCGGAGGCTCTCAAAAATAGAGTCCGGCACAACGAAAGTTGTAAGAAAAAGGAGCAATAAATGACACAGGACGAAAATGGAAATGGAATCGCAGCAGCAACCGAAAACACTGTTGATATCAAAACTGAAAATCAGGAGTATCGTGTTTATGTTACTCTGAAAGAAGATGGACAATCTATTAAAGATAAGTCTGTCGTTTCAGTTAATGATTTCGAGGACTGGCAGAAAAAGCATCCTGACGAAACTCTGGCAATTCAACAGAGCATTCGTAAGTATCGCTTTGGTTCTGTAGAAGCATTTTTGAAGACGATTGATGATGAAGAAGAAGCTGTCAACATCATCAATCGTGGCGTAGCTGCTAAATTTTCTCAGAAGCTCAATGCAAAGCTGCTTGAGACAGATGAGACGGGTAATCTTGCATTCCAGCCAGTTGAAGGTGTTTATGATTCTCTGGAATGGTTGCAAGAAGAGACAAAGCGTAAGAATCTTACTCCAATTGAGAAGGTTGAGCGCGATCTGAAGAAGAATCTTTCTGCTCTTTCTGGTGATGATGTTGCAAAGCTTCAAGCTATGCTTCAGAGTCTTATGTCTGGGCAGTAAAACTAAACTTTAACTTTTTATCCGCTACGCTCGTAGGCGAGCATTATATACACTTTTTAGGGAAGCTGAACTACTACCCGAATTTGGGATGTAGAGCTTCCCTAGAGGTGTTTTAGGCCAAGACCAAATATATAGGTTATAAATTTATGTCTAAGTCACGTTTTTGTAGACAATGTGGAGTTCCTATAGTTTTAGGAAAGCTTTGTCAAGCTTGTACGCTCGATAGACGAGTTGAAAAATCTATAAATAATGAATTATTGAAACATTTTACTAAAAAAGTAGAGATACCAAAACTTATTCAATGTTGGTTCTGTGAGAATGAATTTTAT
>Ga0134125_10010775_pt1 | contig 10261 bp, 10 predicted proteins | sample KB31751_FD_96464 | JGI IMG/M metagenome (GOLD analysis project Ga0134125, IMG submission 96464) | Terrestrial soil microbial communities with excess Nitrogen fertilizer from Kellogg Biological Station, Michigan, USA - KB3-175-1 | ecosystem: Environmental > Terrestrial > Soil > Unclassified ... | reverse complement strand
ATTTGAGCGTGTTCGGCCAGCCTCCCGAGCAGTCGAGCACCAGCGCCGGGATCTCGCCCGAAGCGATGCGATCGATGCCCTCGCAGCCGACCACGCCGCCGATCTGCTGCGACAGCGCCTTGATGCGCTCGGTCGTCTTCTCCTTGCCCCAGCGGTCGTCGGCGAGCATCACGTCGAAGCCGGCGAGGAAGGGCGTCGTGTAGAACTTGCCCTTGTATTGCGGCTTCAGGAGATCATCGAAGTTGTTGATGTCCTTCACCCACTTCGCTTCCTGGAGATTGTAGGTGATCGAGGAGACGACGGTGCGGTAGCGCAGCACGCGGCCGCCCGCCTCGACGCTTTCGGGCTGGATGCGCTGCGGCATGAGGTCGTGCCAGGCGACCGGCTGGAAGAGGCCTTGCGCGAGATAGGGCGAGATCTGCACCGCCGTCGCGGCATAGATGTCGGTCGAGGCCTTCTGTCCCGCCTGGCGCTCCTGCGCGAGGATCGCCGCCATTGGGCCGTAGGGCGGGCCGGGACTCCAATTCACCTGCAGATCGACGCCGAACAGCCGCTTGATGCCGTCCTTGGCGACGCGGGCTCCTTCGGCGCCGCCCAGCACGGTGGAAGTCGAGCGAATGCTGAGCTGGCCCTCCGCTTTCGCCGCTTCGATCACCTTGGCGAGAGCCGGCGTCGTCTCCTCGGCGCCGGCGCCGGCGAGCGGCCAGAGCAGGACGGCGGCGCACAGCGCGGCATATCTTACCAGCATCCTCGAACCCTCCCATGGCGCGGCGCTTCGGCGCCCGCCTATCCCTCTCATTCTTCCGTCAGCATGGGCCAGGAATCCATCCTCATTTCTTGGCCGGCGCACTTTCGCGTTGGAAGGTCGAGCGGTGTCCCCAGGTGCTGTCGTAATCGCGCCGCTTCTCGTCCGGGAGGTAGAGATCCTCGAGCGCGCGGATCTTGTCGGCGCCCATCAGCCCCTTCTGGTCGACGAGCCCCCATTTGCTGGCGCGCGCCGCGCTCGAGCGCTCGGCCAAAGCCGCCGGCCCGCGCTCGCGGAAATCATTGAGGAGCTGCCAGATGAACTGCACCGCGAAGGTGGAGGTGAAGGTCGGATAGAGCGCGATCTTCACGCCGAGCTCCTCATATTCCTGCGGCGAAGGGGCGGCGCCGTCGCCGCCCCAGATGGTGAGCACCGGCCCCGGTATATCGCGGCAGGCGATCTTGATCTGCTCGCGCGTCTGGGCGGAGTTCAGCCAGACGAGATCGACGCCGCCCTGCTCGACATAGGCGGTGCAGCGCTTCACCGCATCCTCGAAGCTGCCGCCTTCGGCGCCCAGCACGTCGCAGCGGGCGCAGATCACGAAGCTCGGATCGATCTCGTTGCGCGCCGCGACGGCCGCCTGATATTTGCCGACCGCCTCCTCGAGCGAGATCGAGCGGCGGCCGGCGACCGTGCCGGATTTCTTCGGCGCCTCCTGGTCCTCGATCTGCAGCGCCGCGACGCCGGCGCGCACGATCTCCTGCACGGCGTAATGGACATTCACCGCATTGCCGTAGCCGGTGTCCGAATCGACGAGGATCGGAATATCGGTGCGCGCCGCCATGTGGCGCGCGTGATCGACGAGGTCGCGCAAGCCGATGATGCCATTGTCGGGATAGCCGTAGAGCACCATCGACAGCTGCGAGCCGGCGAGAAAAAAGGATTCAAATCCGGCCTCCTGCGCGAGCCGCGCATAGAGCGGGCTGAAGCCGCCCGGCATCATGGTGAGCTGCGGCCGCGTCAGGAGCTCGCGGAACTTGCGCCGCTTGGCCGTCGCTTCGTTGAGAGAGATCTGTTCCATGCTGCTGCTTGCTCCGCTGAATTGTCCGGCTCGCCGAGGAGCCTCCGACACTAAGGCGATCGTCCCGGCCTGTCAGGCTGGGTGCCCAAAAATGGGCCGAAAAGCCACCCAACCCCGGCCCAAAAATCCCACCCAAAACGGCACCCAAATTGGGTTCTCAATAAAAAAGAAAAAAATGCCATTCAAAGGAACAAGGTGTTTGAGGCCCCGTTGGCGGGCTGTTCGGACCGTGCGCGAGGGGCGCTCCATCAGGTCCGGTCCGGGTCTGGGGAGGTCCGCTCCATGGGTCAGCCTGCTGAATTGCTCGACACCCTGCCGCTTGATTTCGACGACACGCTGGCCGAGGCGATGGCCGAGCCCATCAGCGCCCGCCGGGCCTTCGCCCTGTGGGTCGGCCTGTCGCTCGGCGGCTGGAGCCTGGTCGTCGCCTTGATCGGCTACGCCGCCTTCTAGCCGTCACCCTCTCCGCCTCTCCTCGCCAGCCCCGCCCGTTGCGGCAGGGCTTGAAAAGCGACAGGGTCTCCTGCCGGAAGCCGGCCCCAGAGCCCGCGCGGGAGGAGAGGCACCATGAGTCCCATCGCCAAGACTATCCTGCTCGGCCTCGCGCTGGCCCTGCCGGCCGCGCTGGCCGGCGCGCAAGCCCTCGAGCCGGTGCATGTCGGCATCGTGCCTTCGACCGCGACGGGCGGGCTCTATATCGCCAAGGAGAAGGGCTACTTCCAGGCGCTCGGCCTCGATGTCGAGCTCGAGAATGTCGCGTCCGCGAGCCAGATGCAGGCCATGCTCGCGACCAACCGCATCCAGGTCCTGGGCGGGGCGGTCACGGTCGGGCTCATCAACGGCATCGCCGGCGGCCTGCCGGCCAAGATCTACTACACGCTGTCCCAAAACCCGTCTGGCCATGTCATCCTGCTGCGGCCCGATCTGGCCGGCACCGTCAAGACCGCCGCCGATCTGAAAGGCCGCTCTTTGGCCCTGAACGGGCGCGGCACCACCGACGATTACCAGGCCGCGGAATTCCTCGGCTCCGGCGGCCTTTCCTTCGACGATGTCGAGATCAAGATCATCCCGCTGCCCGGCATGGCGGCGGCGCTCGAGAACAAGGGCATCGACGCGGCCATGATGTTTCCGCCGCTCAGCACCGTCGCCATGGGCAAGAAGCTCGGCGTGCGCTGGGCCGAGCCCGAGGATCACTTGCGCGTGCAGCCGCTGCTCATCGCCGCCGGGCAGTTCAACACCGACTGGGCGAAGAGCAAGGAGAAGGCGGCGCGCGCCTTTCTCGAAGGCATCGTCAAAGGCACGCGCGAATATTGCGAGGCCTATCACGGCGGCGCCAACCGGCCCGAGGTGGTGAAGATCCTCGCCAAATACACGACGGTGCACGATCCCCAGCTGATCGAGCGCATGGAATGGGGATCGAGCGATCCGCAGGGCCGCATCCCGACCGACAGCGTCATGGCGTTTCAGAAGCTCGAGCTCGCCGAGAAGCAGATCGAGACGGTGCTGCCGATCGAGCAGCTGGTCGAATCCGCCTGGGTGCGCGCGGCGGCGCAGAAGCTCGGTCCGTTCAACCTCGCGCATGACGACGGCAAGCCGGGCTGCCGCTAGCGAGCTCGGCTGCCTGATTCATGGGGTCGCGACTAGCCAGGCGGGCGCGCGAGGCCGGCGGCGATCCCCCTACGCAAAGCGATCCGGTCGCGGGGAGAAGCTTCGATGCGACCTCATGCGCACCGCCGCGGCGCTGGCCGATCTCACGGGCTGCGCCTGCTGCCCGCCGCGCCGGCGCGTGCTGCCGACCTCCTGGCCGACTACGCCAAGCAGCAGATCGACCTCGCGCCGACCTCCGGTGACGGCGTCGAAAGGGCGATCGCTGCCATCTATGCCGCCGAGGCGGCGACCCTGGCCCGGGTGAAGCCGCTGGTTCCGGGCTCGCATGCCGTAAAGGAGCAGCGATAAGCTCAGGGATTGCGGCCGTCCATTTCATCACGCAGGCGGCTCGACAGGAGCTCGCCCTGCTCGGTGAGAACGGGATAGGCCGCCGCGGAGACCAGATGAGCATTCACGCGCTTGAGATCGCGCAAGAGATCGAGATGCAGGGCACTGGTTTCCGCCGATTCGACGCGGCCGGCGCGCAGCCGCTCGAAATGGGCCTGGACCGCGCGCGCCTCGAGGTCGCGGAAGATCTCCTTCTCCAAAGCGAGCAGGCGGGCTGCGGCGGCGTCGCCGGTCATGAAGGCGGCGATCGTCCATCGCAGATTCACCAGGAGACGTTCGAGCATATGGCGCAGCTCGGCTTCGCCCTCGCGGGAGAAGGATAGACCGCGCTTCATGCGTTTGAGGGCGCTGCCCATGATATTGGATGCAAGAGCGTCGCCCGCCTGCTCGATGTTGGTCGCGAAGGCCAAGGTCTCTTGCAGCCTCTGGTGATCGCTTTCCGAAAGATCGTCGGGATCGAGCGAGGTCAGGTAAAGCTTGATGGCTTCGTTGAGCCGGTCGAGCACATCGTCCATTCGCCGCGTCGCCGCAATGCGCTTACGGTCGGTTCCGTCGAGCAAGTCCAAGGCATTGCGCAGCATGGATTCGAGCGTGTCGGCCATGCGCAGGCATTCTCTTGCGGCGCCAGCCAAGGCGGCCGAGGGCAGCTCGCGGGCCGACGCATCGAGGTAGAGGGGCCGCCATGGGTCGGCCGCCTCGGTCCTTTCCGGCAACAGACGACGAAGCAGACGCGCGAATGGGGCCAACAGCGGCAGGAAAAGCACGGCCAACGCAAGATTGAAAGCCGTATGGAAATCCGCCACGGCGCGGGCCGCGTTCGGCTCGATGCTCACCAGCAAGGGCGCAATCCAAGGCAGGGCAGCGAGCGCAAGCACGCATCCGATGAGACGATTGAGCAGATTGCCGAGGGGAAGGCGCCTCGATATCGGGTCGCCGCCTGCCGCACCCTCGAGGACCGGATTGAAGGCGGTGCCCAGATTGGCGCCGAGGACCAGGGCGAAGGCCGCATAGGGCGGAACGACGCCCTTGGCGGCGAACGACATGATCAGCAGCACCATCGCAGCGCTCGAATGAGACGCCCAGGTGAGGGCGGCCGCGAGAATCACGTCGACCAGCGGCTCGGTCGTCACCATTCCCAGAAGCAGACGAAGGCTGGGTACGTCCTCGTAGGGCGTGATGATGGTGAGAAGATGCTGCATGGCCAGCAGGACCAGGCCGAGACCGATGCCGACGCGCCCGAGATCATGCGTGCGCGTGGCGCCACGCCGGAACATGAGATAGCCGACCAGCACGAAAACGGGGGCTACAAGCGCGACATCGAAGGAAAGTACCTGAACGATCAGGGTCGTTCCGACATTCGCGCCCAGCATGACGGCCAAAGCGGGCACGAGCTCGATCAGGCCGGCGGCGGCGAAGGAGGTCGTCATGAGGCCGGTGGCGGTGCTGCTCTGCAGCAACGCCGTGATGCCGAGTCCGGCAAGCAATGCGTGCAGCCGGTTGCTCATTGCGGCCGCGAGAAAGCGCCGCAGATTCGAGCCGAAGGCACGCTGGATGCCGCTCTGGACCATATGCACGCCCCAGAGCAGGAGCGCGATGGTGCCGGCCAAATCGACCAAAGTCAGGGTCGCCTGCATCGCAAGACCTCGGATTGCCGATCCGAATGCAGCCTTTCCGTCCCACGCGGAACGGACTCTAGACCTGGAAAGTCTGCGGTCGTATGGCCTGCAATGCAAGCCTGAGCCCGGCGGGTCCTTACACCATGAAGTCCGGCTTGCCCTCGACGCCGAGCAGCGCCGAGCCGAGATTGCGGCCCATCAGCTCGTACCGCGCGGCATTGTGCAGCCGGCCGGCATTGATGTCGGCCAGCATGCGGCCGAAGGGCAGACCCCCGGCATCAGCGAGGAGGAGATGAGGGTGGAGTCGTCCGCGCCCCACACTTCCTGCGCGGCGCGATCATCCATGAGCGCCATCAGCCAGGATGCACGCCGAGCAGCCCATAAATCCAGCCGGTCGCCATGTCGCCCTCGGCAAGCGCCAGCTGAATGTCGAAGAAGGTGTCAGGCGCCATCTCATAGCCGCCCCAGCGCCGCGGCTGCATGACGCGAAACAGCCCGGCCGCCTGCATCTCGGCCACCGTCCGGTCCGGCACCTTGCGATCGCGCGCCGCTTGCGCGGCGCGTTCGGCGAGGGTGGGAATGAGGGCGCGGGCGCGGCCCAGCAGCTCGGCCGAAGTCGGGATGTCGGGCGGGGCAACCCGCGGCGAGCGGTCCATGGGACGCTTCCTCCGTGGCGCCGGCGCGCGCCAGCTTCTAATCTTGCCGCGAAGCTAGTACAGGGCCGCGGCCGCTGCGAGCGCCAAAGCGGCCTTCCGGAGACGGCTCAGGGCCGCTCGCCGGTGGCGCAGGCGCCGGAAGAAGAAAGGGAGAGAGGTCACTTGCAAGACGATCAACAGCGCATGGCGCCGGCCGAGCCGCAAGCTGGTGTGGTGACGAACTGGCGGACCATCGACGTCCATCACCATCTGGTGCCGCCCGTCTATTTCAAGGAGGTCGATCCGCTCTTCCATCTGCACGAGCCGCTGCGCCGCTGGTCGCCGGAACGCTCGATCGAGGATATGGAGCGCGCCGGGGTGGCGAGCGCCATCCTGTCGGTCACCACTCCCGGCTTCTGGTTCAAGGATGTGGCGCTGGCGCGGCGCCTGACGCGCGCGAGCAACGAATATGCGGCCGGGCTGGTGGCGAAATATCCGGGTCGCTTCGGCATGTTCGCGGCGCTGCCGCTGCCCGATATCGAGGGCAGCCTCGCCGAGCTCGCCTACGGGCTCGACGTGCTGAAGGCCGACGGAATCGGCCTGTTCACGAGCTATCGCGATTGCTGGCTCGGCGATCCGCGCTTCGAGCCGGTCATGGAAGAGCTCAATCGCCGCAAGGCCGTGGTCTATACCCATCCAAACGTGGCGGATTGCTGCGTCAATCTCATCCCCGACGTGGCGCCGCCGCAGATCGAGTACCAGACCGATACGACCCGGGCCATCGCCAACATGATCTTCAGCGGCGCCACCGTGCGGCATGCCGACATCCGCTTCATCTGGTCGCATGCCGGCGGCACCATGCCCTTCCTGCTCGAACGCTTCGTCAATACGGCCAAGAATCCCAAGCTCGCGCAGCGTCTGCCGCATGGCGTCATGCATGAGATCACGAAATGCTTCTATGACACGGCGCAGACCTCCAACCGCATCTGCATGCATGCGCTGTCGGAAGTGGTCGAGACCAGCCAGATCCTGTTCGGCACCGACTATCCCTACCGCACCTCGCTCGATCATGTGAAAGGCCTCGCCGGCTGCCATTTCGGCCAAGCCGAGCTGCGCCAGATCCATCGCGAGAACGCGCTGCTTCTGTTGCCGCGATTCGGGGATTGAGCCGCCGTCGATTTGCGTCCGGCCGCATGGTCCTCGATCGGGGCCGGGCCGGCGGCGGCGCGCCGGCAAATACCCCGGCATGGACGATGAGGAATTGAGTGATTTATTCCCTGTAAATAACTGATGACGAAAGGCGCCCGGCCGCCTACCCTTTGCCCGCTAGCGTAATCCGGCAGCCCGCTCGCAAAAGAGCGGCCAGAAGACTGCCAGGACTGGGAGGAAATTGATGACCCGCGAATTCGACAAGCTCAACCGACGCACGCTGATCAAGGCGGCTGCCGCCGCCAGCATCGTGCAAGTGACGGCACCTTTCGTGCGGACCGCGCGAGCGGCGGACAACGTCAAGTTCGGCCTTTGCGATCCTTTGACGGGCACCTATGCCGAGCTCGGCAAGAACGAGCAGATCGGCTGCCAGCTGGCGGTCGAGCAGATCAACGCCAAGGGCGGCATACTCGGCCGCCAGGCGGAGCTGCTGGTCGAGGATTCGACCAGTGCCGACACCGGCACCGCCGTGCAGAAGGCGCGCAAGCTGATCGAGCGCGACAAGGTCGATTTCCTGCTCGGCAACGTCAATTCGGCCATGGCGGTGGCGCTCGGTCAGGTTTCGAACGAGCTCAAGAAGCTTCTCATCGTCACCGGCGGCCATACCGACCCGGTGACCGGCACCGACTGCCACTGGAACGTATTCCGCGTCTGCAACACGACGCGCATGGAGACCAATTCGGTCGGCAAGACGCTGTTCAACAAATTCGGCAAGAAATGGTACTTCATCACGCCCGACTATGCCTTCGGCCATACGCTGCAGGAGGGCTTCGAGGCGGGCTTGAAGGAGTTCGGCGGCACCAAGGTCGGCGGCGACTTGTCGCCGCTCGGCGCCACCGACTATTCGGCCTATCTCATCAAGGCCCAGGCCGCCAACCCCGACGTCATCATCTTCCTGCAGGCCGGTGACGACGCGGTCAACGCGCTGAAGCAGGCGGTGCAGTTCGGGCTCGACAAGCGCTTCCACATCGCCGGCGCCCAGCAGGAGCTCGAGGTTCTGAACGGGCTGCCGCCCAATGCCCGCATCGGCACCTGGGTGTTCGAATGGTATTGGAAGCAGCCGGGCGTGCCGCATGTCGAGCAGTTCGTCGCCGACATCAAGAAGAAGACCGGCGGCAAGGTGCCGACGGCGCGCCACTGGTTCGGCTATGTCGCGACATGGACCGCGGCCCTCATCGCCAACCAGGAAAAGACGCTCGACGCGGTCAAGCTGGCCAAGGGGCTGGAGGGCTTCAAGCTGCCGCCCGAGGTGGCGTTGATGCCGAACGCGCCCTATTACCGCGCCGGCGATCATCAGCTCATGCCGTCGCTCTATGTCGGCCATGCCGTTTCGCAGGGACCGGCGCCGGAAGATCTGTTCGTCGTCGACGAGATCGTGAAGGGCGACAACGCGGCGCTGTCGGTGCAACAGACCGGCTGCAAGCTGACCTGGCCCGCCTAAGACGCGACGCAAGCGAGGCTCGCCTCCCTTAGAGCAAAGACTCGCATGTGCTTAGGAAAATTTTCGATCCTGCCCTCTCCCCCCCTTCACGGGGCGGAGAGGGATTTGTTTGTGCTCAGGCCTGATCCGTCCGCCGCATGACTCAGCTCATCCTGTTCAACCTGCTGAACGGCCTCATTATCGGCGCTTTCTATGCGCTGATGGCGCTGGGGCTGTCGCTGATCCTCAACCTTTCGGGCGTGATCAATTTCGCCCATGGCGGGTTTCTCGCGCTCGGCGGCTATTTCGCCTTCATGCTCATCCCCTATATCGGCTTCTGGGGCGCGCTCCTCGTAGCACCCGTGCTGGTCGCCGCGGTGGGTCTCATCGTCGAGCGGCTGTTCATAAGACGACTCTACGGGCGCGACCCGCTCTACAGCCTGCTGCTGACCTTCGGGCTCGCCTTCATCTTCGAGGACGGCACCCGCTTCATCTGGGGTGCCAGCACCCTACCCTTCGCCGTCCCCAGCGTGCTGCAGACGCCGCTCAGCCTCGATTTCTTTTTCCTGACCGGCTACCGCCTGTTCATGGTGGCGCTGGTCTGCGTCGTGGTGGTCGGGCTGTTCCTGATCCTCAACCGCACGCGGCTCGGCATGCGCATCCGCGCCGGCACTTCCGATCTCGAGACGGTGTCGGTGCTGGGCGTGAATGTGCGCATCCTGCGCAACCTCAATTTCGGGCTCGGCACCTATATGGCCGGCCTCGCCGGCGTGCTCGCCGCCGGCATGCTCGGCCTGCAGCCGACCATCGGCTCGGCACTCATCATGCCGAGCTTCGTCGCGATCATCATCGGCGGTCTGGGCTCGCTGCCCGGCACCCTGCTCGGCGGCCTGCTGATCGGTGCCGCCTCGGGCATGGTCACGGTCTTCTACCCCTCGGCTTCCGAGGCGGTGATCTACGCGATGATGGGGCTGGTTCTGCTGATCAGGCCGCGCGGCCTGCTCGGTGAGGAGGGACGGTTTTGATCAAGATCGACAAGCGGGCCGCCAGCGCGCTGGTCTGGCTCCTGCTGCTCACCATGCCCTACTGGCTCGTCTGGGTGCATGGCTACACGGCGCTCGGCACGCGCGTGATGGTGCTGAGCCTCGCCGCCATGTCGCTCAATTTCCTGCTGGGATTCACCGGCGTCCTGTCCTTCGGCCATGCCGCCTATTTCGGCCTCGGCGTCTATGGGATGGGCCTCACCATCAAATATCTGCTGCCGAGCACGCTGGCCGGCATGGCTGTCGGCGTGCTGGCCGGCTTCGTCGCCGCTGCCATCATCGGGGCCCTGATCATCAGGCTGCGCGGCGTCTATTTCGCGATGGTGACCATCGCCTTCGGCCAGGTGTTCTATTTCATCGCCTATCGCTGGAACAATGTGACGGGCGGCGATGACGGGCTGTCGGGCTGGCGGCGCGTGCCGATCGATCTGGGATTTGCCCGCGTCGACATCCTCGGCAACGACAAGGCACTCTACTATCTCGTGCTGCTTTGCTTCGCGGTGGCAGTTACGATCAT
>Ga0134125_10010772_pt1 | contig 10262 bp, 9 predicted proteins | sample KB31751_FD_96464 | JGI IMG/M metagenome (GOLD analysis project Ga0134125, IMG submission 96464) | Terrestrial soil microbial communities with excess Nitrogen fertilizer from Kellogg Biological Station, Michigan, USA - KB3-175-1 | ecosystem: Environmental > Terrestrial > Soil > Unclassified ... | reverse complement strand
GTCGCCATCGAGAACTTCCTCTTCCTGCGTTTCGTCGAGCTGCGTGGGCGGCTGCATCGCGTCCTCTCGGTGCTCAAGATGCGCGACAGCGAGTACGACGGCGACGTTCGCGAATTCACGATCGCGCCGTCCGGCTTCAAGGTGCTGGCGCCGGTCAGCTCTGTTGAAGGCCTCTTGACCGGCCAGGCGCGCGCGGTGGGCACGAGCGTGGCGCCCGAAGGCAGCCGCGCGGGATGAGGGCCGAAGCAGCCAGCCTCGTTCTCGTCGCCGATGATGAAGAGCCGACGCTCGAGATCCTCGCGAGCGTGGTCGAAGATCTGGGGCACCAGGTGCTCACTGCGCGTGACGGCACCGAAGCATTTCGCCTGGCGCGGGATCATGCCCCCGATCTCATCATCACCGACTTCATGATGCCGGGGAGAAACGGCATCGAGCTCATTCGCGCCGTTCGCGCGGACGCTGACCTCGCCGCCGTCCCCGTGATCCTCATCAGCGCGGCGACGCCGGCCGCGGCCGTCGAAGCCACGCGGTTCTTTGCCAAGCCGCTCCACCTCGGCGACCTCGAGGAGGAGATCGTGCGCATCCTCGCCGAGAATTCGTCGGCGAAGAATCGAACCCTGCCGGTGCAGGGGACGCTGGCGCAGTCGACGCGGCCCGAAGCGCTCAACTGGCTGGCGCACGAGCTGAAGTCGCCGCTGTCGGCGATGCGCATGAGCGTCGAGCTTCTGCGGCGGCGCATGGACGTCATCGGCAACGATCAGGATCAGTCGCGGGTGCAGGTGATCCTGCGTGGTCTGGATCGCATGACGAGCCTGATGAACTCCGTCCTCGACGCAGCCGCGCTCGGAGAGGGCAAGCTCGCCTTGCGGCTCGCCCCAGTGAGCTTGATCCAGTTCCTGGAGCGGGTCATCGCGCTCTGGCGCGACCTCCATCCGGACTTCGAGTTCGTGCTCGCGAGACCGAGCGAGGACATCGAGCTGGCGCTCGACGAGCCGCGGATCCAAGAGGTGCTCGAGAATCTACTCTCGAACGCAGTGAAGTACGGAAGCGGCGAGGCCAAGCGCATCGAGATCGAGGTCCGCGCGCGCGGCGGCAAGGCCGTCATCAGCGTGCGCGATTTTGGCAACGGCGTCCCCGCGGCCGAGCTGCCCCATCTGTTCGAACGCTTTCACCGGGCAGGGGAGTCGACGGGGCAGGGGCACGGCCTCGGCCTCTACATCGCCGCGGCGCTGGCCAAGCTGCACGGCGGGACGCTCACGGTCACGAGTGAGCTCGGGCAAGGGGCGACGTTCACGCTTTCGCTTCCGCGATCGAGGGACTGACGAGGCGACCCTCATTCGATCGCGGCGAGCGCCGCGATGTCCGGCACCTCCAGCACCTGTTTGGGAGCTCCGCTCTTCACGCAACGAATCATCGCGCGGCCAACCTGCTCGAGTGTCAGCGCTGGGAAGAACAGCTTCATCACCGGCGCGAGCACGAGCGCCGCCCGAAATAGCGCCTTCACGTGTTTCTGTCCCGGCTTCGGCGTCATCAGCCCGGGCCGAAAGTTGTAGACGCCCCGAAAGGGCAGCCGCATGAGCGCGTTCTCGGCGCGGCCTTTGACGCGCGCCCACATCACGCGGCCCTGTTCGCTGCCGTCGGTGCGGGCGCCGGTCACATAGGTGAACACCAGGTTCGGGTTCAGACGCGCCAACGTCGTCGCGAACGCGATCGGCGTGTCGTGAGCGACCACCGTGTAGTCCGCCTCGGTCATGCCGACCGAGCTGACCCCCGCGCAGTAGAAGCAGCCATCGTACCCGGCCAGCTTCGCCTCGACGTCGCTCACATTCCGGAAATCCGGAACGAGGAGCTGTTCGAGCTTCGGGTGCGTGTGATTCGTCGGCTTTCGAGAGACGGACAGAACCTTCTCGACGGCGCCGTTCTCGAGGCACTCGAGCATGACTCCTTCGCCGACCATGCCAGTGACTCCGGTCAGGATGACGCGCATGGGCGGGGTATACACCGAACCGGTGCGCGGCGTCAGAGCGCGAGGGCTGCAGCGCCGCCGACGGCGTGGCATCGGCGATGCACCGGTCGCCGGTCATGAGACGAGCGAGAATGATCGCGACGGTCCTTCTGACGGCATCGCTGGGCGCCGGCTCGGCCCTCGCGCAGGGCACGTACGAGCGTCGAGTGGGTCCGTACCGATCGGGCACCGCCGCGCAGGGGGCCTACGGCAACGACGCGCAGCACCTGCAGGGGCCGCGCGGCGCGGCGACGTCGGTAGAGGGCAGGGGAGGCACCGACGTGGCCCACGTGCGTGGTCCACAAGGCGGCGGGACGGCGGTCAAGACGCCGAGCGGCAAGGTCTACACGCGCTCGCACGGACGCTAGGGCAAAAGGTCCGCGCGGTGGCGCAACGCCATCACGGCGTGAACGTGACGGTCACGTAGCCATCGCCGGCCTGGTAGCCCTGCGTGTGCGTGACGCCGTAGCAGGCGCCGCCGCTCAGCGCCGTGCACGTCGCCGTCCCGTCGGTGCAGCAGTAGCTGCTGCCGCCGCCGCCACCCGCGCCGTCGGTGGCGCCGCCGCCGCCGTAGTAGCCGCCGCCGCCGCCCCCGCCGGTATAGCCGCCGCTGTCGCCGTTGCCGCCGCCCTGCCCGAGGCTGCCGGTGCCGCCACAATTGTCGCCGCCGAACCAGCAGCCGGCACGGCCGCCCGCGATCTGCGACCCGCCTTCGCCGGTCACGCCCTCTTGTGGGCCTTCGTTCGGAAAACCGCCGTTGGCGGCGGTGAGCCCGCCGCCGGCGCCGCCTGCCCAGTACGGGCCGTCGGGCCCGTTGACCCCGGTGCCGCCGCCGCCGCCGGCGACGACGACGCGATTGGTGAGGTCGGTGCCGCCGACGCGGATGTCGCTGGCGCCGCCGCCCTGCGCGTAGCTGAAGTTGCCGTTGGCGCCGCCGGTGCCGCCGCCGCCGTTGTAGCCGTTGTTGCCGGCGGTGCTCGTCCAGTCGTTGCCCAGGCCGCCGACGTAGATGGCGAGCTGTTGCCCGGCGCTGACCGCGAGCGTCGCTTGCACGCGGCCGCCCTGGCCGCCCGTGACGCCCGCATAGCCGCCCTGCGCGCCGGCCAGGTCGACGCTGAGCGTGCTCACGGAGTCGGGCACCACGAGCGTCTGCGGCGCACCGGAGTAGCCGAAGCTGGCGACGAAGCTCCCGGCGGCGATGCTGGCGCTCGGCGTCACGCTGTTCGACGTCGCCGACGGCGAGCTGCCGGTGGCGTTGACGGCGACGACGTCGAACGAGTAGGGCGTGCCGTTGGCGAGCCCGGTCACGATCGCCGTCGTCGTCGAGGTCGTGACCGTCTGGCTCCCGGTCGTGACCTTGTAGGACGTGATCGCCGGTCCGCCGTTGGCGTTCGCGGCCGTGAAGCTGACGATGGCCTCGCCGTTGCCGGCGACGGCGCTGACCGCGCTCGGCGCGCTCGGTAGGACCAGGCACTGCGCGTCGTCGCCCGACAAGACGTAGCCGGAGGCGCACGCCGCGCAGAGCGAATCCGAGGCGGTCGTGCAGGTGAGGGCGCTGGTGCACTGGGCGATGGCCGTGCAGCTGGCGAGGACCGTGTTGGCGCCCGGCGTGGAATCGTTGCCCGCGACGCAGGCCGTGACCACGTACTGCCCCGACGCCGCGGTCGCGCACGTGCCGAGGCCGGTGTTGGCGCCAACCGCGCTCGCGCTCCCCGGCGCGCACGCGGCGGTGACGTACTGGCCCGCGACCGGCTCGGCGCAGCCGGCGGTGGTCGAGTCGACGCCGGCGACCGCGGCGCTCCCCGCGATGCACGCGGCCGAGACGTACTGCCCGGCGCCGGCGACGGTGCAGTTGGCGAGGGCCGTGTTCGTGCCCGTCGTCGTCGCGCTGCCGGCGGCGCACACGATCTTCGTGTACTGGCCCGAAGCGGGCGCCGAGCAGGTCGCGTAGACGGTGTCGGTGCCGAGGAGCGACGCGCTGCCGCCGACACACGTCGCGGTGGTGTACGCCCCGGCCGGCGGCGCGGTACACGCGGTCGTCTGCGTGTTGGTGCCCGCCGCGGTCACGGTGCCGGCGATGCAGGTGGCGCTCGTGTAGCTGCCTGCGGCCGGAGCGCGGCAGGTGGCGATCGTGGTGTCGGTGCCGAGCGCCAACGCGCTGCCGCTCACGCAGGCGACGCTCACGTATTGCCCCGCGCCCGGCGCGGCGCAGCTGGCGACGACCGTGTTGGTTCCGGCGACGGCGGCGCTGCCGGCGTTGCACGTCACGTTCGTGTACTGGCCGCTCGAGGGCGTCGCGCAGGCGGCGGTGACGGTATCGCTGCCGGCGGCGGCGGCGCTGCCGCCCACGCACGCGCTCACCGTGTAGCGGCCGCTCGACGGCGCCGTGCAGGCGACGATCGACGTGTCGCTGCCGGCGGCGGTGGCGCTGCCCGCGCTGCAGGCGGCGCTCGCGTACTGCCCGGCGCCCGGCTCGCTGCAGGTCGCCAAGGTGGTGTCGCTGCCGAGGGTCGCGGCGTCGCCGGGCACGCAGGCGACGGAGACGTAGTGGCCGCTCGTCGGGCTGCTGCAGGGCGTGGTCGCGATGGCGCTGCCCGGCGTGGCGCTGTCGCCGCGGACGCACAGCGTGCTCACGTAGCTGCCCGCCGCCGGGGCGCCGCAGCTCGCGGTCACGGTGTCGGTGCCGAGCGTGTGGTCGTCGCCGGGGACGCAGGCTGCGGTCACGTAGCTGCCGCCCGCCGGCGCGGCGCAGCTCTGCACGCTCGTGTCGCTACCGACGGTCGCGTGGTCGCCCGCCACGCACGTCGCGGTGACGAGCTGGCCCGCCGCCGGCTGCGCGCAGCTCCCGAGCACCGTGTCGCTGCCCAGGGTCTTGCTGTCGCCGGCGACGCACGCGCCCTTCACCCACTGCCCGGCGCCGGGATCGTGGCAGGGAGCGCACGTCGTCGCCGAGTCGGCATACGAGCCGGCGGGACAGCTCGGCGTGGGGCTGAGGTCGGCCTGGGTCGTGGGGGAGAGGTCGGCGCCGCTGGTGGGGCCGAGATCCGCCGTGGGGCCGAGATCCGGTTGGCCGTTGTCCGCGCAGCCGACACAAAACAGCAGTACCGACGAGCAGAGCCAAGCCTTCATCGCGCATGCCCCCTATGGAAGTGCCCGCTCGATTGTAGAACGACGGCGGGGGCGCAGGTCAAAAAAGCGTGTCAGCCGCGAGAATGCGCAGAGGTCGCGTCACCGCGTCGGTGGTCGCTTCAGCGATCATCCTGATCGCGCGCGGCGGGGAAGGCGGACCGTGAAGGTGGTGCCCTCGGCATGCGCGGAGTGCACTTCGATTGTCCCGCGATGCGCGGTGACGATGCTCTTGACGATGTAGAGCCCGAGGCCGACGCTGCGCGCCGCCCGATCGCTGTCTGGCGCGCCGCGCTGCAGCGGCTCGAAGATGCGCCCCACGCTCTCCGACGGAATCGGCGCGCCGACATTATGGACGCTCAGCACGACCGAGTTGCCGGCGCCGGCCGTGTGAACCCGCACGGGCGAGCCCGGAGTGCCGTACTTGACGGCGTTGGAGACGAGATTGGTCACGATCTGCGCCAGCCGATCCGCGTCCCAGAACCCGGCCCCATCGCCGTCGCTCGTCAAGGCAATCGAGCGGTCCGGGAGGCTCTCGCGAACCTCCTCGATGGCCTGCTGTACGAACGCGTGGAGGTCGAGCGCGCGCACCTCGATGCGAATGCCGCCGCCGAGGCGAGCCTGCGTGAAGTCGAGAAGGTCGTTCACCATCCTCGTCGCCCGCTCCGCGGATGATTGAACCCGTCCGATCGTTTTCGCGAGGCGGTCGTCGAGCGCGGCACGCTTCAACATTCCGGCCCCCAAGAGGATCGCGCTCAGCGGCGTGCGCAGGTCGTGGCTCACGATGCCGATCAGCTGTTGCTCGAAGTCGGCGCGCTCTTTTTCCTGTCTGGCGAACCGGTCCTTCTCTTCGCGCGCGTGAACCACGTCGGTCACGTCGGTGGCCAACACGAGCACGCGGTCGACGATTCCGTCGGCGCCGATGATCGGCTGAAAGACGTAGCTGAAGAAGCCTGACTGAAGGCTTCCGTCGCCGCGCGTGTCGGTGAGGACCTCCATTTCGCGCGAGGTCTCCGTCAGGCCCGTCTCGAGGACCCGCCGCAAGATCGCGTCGAACCCCTGCGCTCGCGCCTCGGGAATGGCTTCCGTCAGTGGCCGGCCGACGAGCTCGCGGCCCTTCCAGAGCGAACGAAAGACCTGGTTCGTCATTTCGAAGACGAGGTTGGGGCCGCGCAACACGCACACCTGCAGCGACGGCTGGCTCGACAACGCGTTTAACAGGTCTTCGCGCGACTGCTCGCTGCGCTTGCGCTCGGTGATGTCGCGTCCCGTGCCGAGGAAGCGTACGGGGCGGCCGGCGTCGTCGAAGTAGACGCGGCCGCGGCCCTCGATGACGCGATACTCGCCGCTGCGCGAGCGCGAGCGATGGTCGACGGCGTACCGGCCGCCGTTGCGACCCGCGAGCGCCGCGGCCAGGCCGGAGCGAACGGAATCCCGGTCGTCAGGATGGATGCGCTCGATGCTGCCGTCGACGCTGAACGGCGCGCCGGGGTCGAGGCCGGCGAGCACCTGCATCTGCTCGTCGGCGACGACGTGGTTGGTTCGAAGGTCGAGCTCCCACGTGCCGACGCCGGTGGCGTCGACGATGAGGCGCATCCGCTCTTCGTTACGCTGTGCCGCCGCCGTCGACGCTTCCTCGATCAGCCGTAGCTGTTGCTCGTCGGCGAGCCGCCGCTCGGCCGATGCCAACATTCGCTCGCGCGCCTCGGCGCGGGCGATGAGCCGGGCCACGCGCGCGATCAGCTCGACCGGATCGACCGGCTTTTTCACGAAGTCATCGGCGCCGGCGCTCATCGCCGACGAGACGGTGGCGACTTCGTGGCTCGCGGTGAGCACGATGATGCCGATGTCGCGAAACGCCGATTGCGCGCGCGCGAACGTGATGACATCGAGCCCGTGCATCGCCGTCATGTGCCAATCGACGATGAGGACGTCCGGGCTCTGCCCCGCGCCGAGCCGCTCGACCACTTCCGTTCCGTCGGTGAAGGTGGCCACCTGATAGTGTTCTTCGAGGACAGCCGCGGTCTGTTGGCGCTCCAATCGACTATCGTCGGCGATCCATACCTTCCGGGCTCTTCGGTCCACTCGCCGGCTCCGTCGCGTCTGACAGAAGATCTATTCAACGGATGGGCGAGTGGAAGCCCCCTGTGCAAAACTGCCTCGCGGCGACGGGGGTGTGCAGGAAATAGGCATCTCAGCAGTTGCGAAATTCTATTCTGGGGTTAGAACGGCACGGTGAGTCAGCCGCCGAGCACGGCCAAGATCTTGTTGGTCGACGACCATCCGGCGAACCTGATGGCGCTCGAGGCCACGCTGCAGCCGTTACAGCAGGCGCTCGTCTTCGCCAGCTCGGGCGGCGAAGCCATCGACTGTCTCCGCGACGACGACTTCGCGCTCGTCCTCCTCGACGTTCATATGCCGGGGCTCGACGGCTACGACACGTGTCGCGCGATGCGCAAGGAGGGTCGGAATCGCGCGGTGCCGGTCATCTTCATGACCGCCGTGTACAACGATCGCGAGCACGAGGCGACCGGATACGCCGCCGGTGCGGTCGACTACATCACCAAGCCGTTCGATCCGGCAGTCCTGCGGGCGAAGGTGGGAGCCTTCGTCGGAATGCACGTACAGGCGATCGAGATCGAGCGACAGGCGGAGGCGCTCGCCGCAGCGGAGCACGCGGCGATGGCCGAGGCGACGGCGCGTCGTGCGGCCGAAGAAGCGAACGAGGCCAAGGATCACTTCCTTGCCGTCATCTCCCACGAGCTGCGCACGCCGCTCAACACGATGCTCGGCTGGGCAGAGATGCTGCGCAGCGGCCGCTTGAGCGAAGAGCGCGCGAAGAAGGCGCTCGAGACGCTCATTCGCAGCGGGCGCGCGCAGGATCGATTGATCGAGGATCTGCTCGACAGCGCGCGGATCGTCGCGGGCAAGATGCAGCTGCGGCCGGCGGCCACCGATCTGGGAGAGATCGTCGAAGCGGCGATCGAGGAACAGCGGCCGACGGCAGAGCGGCGCCGGATCGCGATTCGCTTCGACGCGGAGAGCAAGCGTCTGCCGATGCAGGGCGATCCGCATCGCCTGCGGCAGGTCGTCTCGAACTTGCTGTCGAACGCGATCAAGTTCTCCCGCGACGACGGCCATGTTTCGGTGCGGCTGCAGCGCAGCGAGGATCTGGCCGTCCTCGAGGTCGAAGACGATGGCATCGGGATCCGTGCCGATTTTCTGCCGCACGTCTTCCAGCGATTCCGTCAGGCCGCCGCCGACGATCGGCGTACGCATGGAGGGCTGGGGCTCGGGCTCTCGATCGTGCAGCACCTCGCGGAACTGCACGGCGGGACGATCGAAGCCAGGAGCCGCGGTGAGGGGCAGGGGGCCTGCTTCGTGTTGAAGCTGCCGCTCTCGGGCGTGATGGCCGAGCGTCGACCAGCGACGGGCCGTTTCCATGCGCTGCGCGACGAGCCGACGGATCTGGCGAACGTGAGCGTCCTCTTCGTCGACGACGAGGAGGATGCGCGCGAGCTCGTCGGTCAGCTCCTCGGCGATGCGGCCGCGACGGTGCACACCGCGGGATCGGTGGCGGAAGCGATGGACGTCCTCGAGCGAAAGCCCGTCGACATCATCATCAGCGATCTGTCGATGCCGCACGAAGACGGCTTCTCCTTCGCCCGGCGCATGACGGAGCGCGCGGAGAAGACCGGTGTCGCGATTCCCCTCATCGCGCTCTCCGCGTACAGCGGCGTCGAAGATCGCGAGCGCGCGCTCGAGGCGGGGTTCGATACCCACGTCGGCAAGCCGTTCGATCCGGCGCGGCTACTCAGTCTGATTTCGGCGCTCGCCCCGAAGGGCTAGCCCGCGCCCACTTCGGGCTCGTCGGCCCGCGAGCGTCAACCCTGTCAGAGGGAATACGGAAAGAGAAGGAAGGCCGGCTGCTGGGCCCGCGGTTGGGCGGCGGCCGAAGAGAGAGAAGGAAGTCAGGATCACGGCGCCGTCGAGCGACGCCGTGAACCTGGAGCGCTACTTACAGACGAGTGACGTTCGACGCCTGCAGGCCCTTCGGCCCGTTGACGATGTCGAAGCGAACCTTCTCGCCCTCGGCGAGCGTGCGGAAGCCTTCAGCGGCGATCGCCGTGTGATGGACGAAGACGTCCGGCCCGTTTTCCTGCGTGATGAAGCCGAAACCCTTCGCATCGTTGAACCACTTCACAGTACCCGTATTCATGAACGTATCCTTGCCCACCGGGCGTCCGCTCGGCGGCATTTCGTGTTGCTGGAGGGTCAGGGATTCCGACGGGGAAATCGAGAACTCGATTTGCAACCAGATTTTGTCCGCGCTCCAGCTTGGACGCGGGGTGAAGATGCACCGTCAGGGCGCCCTTGTCTATCAATATCGTGAGCACCGGGCCGAAAATGATGATTATCGGCTTTGACAATGGACATTTGCGGGCGCACGCTACCTCTTTTTCATGCGAAGGGAGCCTGATTGGCCAGAGACGACTTGGTAGAAATGGAAGGGAAAGTGGTGGAAGTGCTCGTCGGCGGGAACTTCCGTATCGACGTGCAGGGCGGACATTCGGTGCTGGCCCACCTGGCGGGTCGTATGCGTCGCAACCGAATCCGTGTGGTGCTCGGTGATCAAGTGACCGTCGCCGTTTCGCCATACGACCCGGGCCGCGGCCTCATCACATATCGCGCGAAGTAAGACTGTCGAGAAAAGGATCCCACATGGCACAGGGTGCTCGGTTGTATGTCGGTAATCTCTCGTTCAACACCACCGAGGAGAGCGTTCGCGAGCTCTTCGCACAGGACGGTCGCACCGTCGTCGAGGTCAAGCTCGTGACCGACCGTGACACCGGGCAACCGCGCGGCTTCGGCTTCGTCGAGATGGCCAGCGCACAGGACGCGCAGGCGGCGATCTCTGCCTGCAACGGTCAGGCGCTCGACGGCCGCACGCTCAAGGTGAGCGAAGCGCAAGAGCGCAGCGGCGGTGGCGGCGGCGGTGGCGGCGGCGGACGCGGCGGCGGCGGACGTGGCGGCGGCGGTGGTGGTCGGCGCTGGTGATTCTCGTCGGTGAACGCGGCGTCTGGCAGGCTGCGGGAGACGACTGAGTGCTCCGCAAAGGACAACGCGTTCT
>Ga0134125_10010771_pt1 | contig 10263 bp, 14 predicted proteins | sample KB31751_FD_96464 | JGI IMG/M metagenome (GOLD analysis project Ga0134125, IMG submission 96464) | Terrestrial soil microbial communities with excess Nitrogen fertilizer from Kellogg Biological Station, Michigan, USA - KB3-175-1 | ecosystem: Environmental > Terrestrial > Soil > Unclassified ... | reverse complement strand
CGCGCGAGCAGATGACTCAAACTAAGGTATGACTTGCTGCCCTTCGAGTCGGTGCCCAGCTATGGACAAGAAGGGAGGCTCATGGTGTCTCGTATTGCGTTGAAGTATTTGGTAGTGACGGCTTTCGTTAGCGGGATTGTTGCCGTGATTTGGTCTGGCCACATCTCCGACCATATTACGTATGTCGACTACGTGCCGCCGCCCATCACGGCGCCGGCGCGCTAAAACCAGCCCCGCAATTACCCATACGACGACTGGACTGGTCATGGGGTTATGCGATGACGTCTAGCAGTGAAGAGTATCGCGGTCGTGCCAAGGATTGCTGTCGCAGGGCAGTGATAGCCGAGGATGTTGATCAGCGAAGCCACTGGCTAGAAGCTGCGGCGCGTTGGGTTTCTCTCGCCCGTAAGGAAGGCATTTTGCTGCCCGCTCAAACCAAGGCCGCACCTTCAAGCGATCCAGCCTAGCTCGCACGCCTTGTCGTTCGCCAAGCCCATGGAGTGGCTCCTGTGGTCAAACGACACGCTCCCATGGCCGCCATCGTCACCTAGCAGTAGAATGCGAATATGCTGCAAATCAACCGCTGACCGAGGGTTGATGATGATTCACACGAGCGTCGTCATGGTCAAGTGTCCGGCCACCGGACGCGAACTTTCTACGGGCGTGGAAATGGATGCTGCAACGTTTGAACGGCTTCCCGACATTCGCTCGCTAATAAAGTGCCCCGTTTGCAGCTCCGATCATTATTGGTCTACCCGCGAAGCGTGGCTCGGGAATCCAGCGCCCCACGCTCCAGCTCTTCCTTGGTTATTCATAAACAATCAAAGTGCGGCAAACGACTAGCGGCCGGCCACGACTGTCGACGCCCTTTTGCCGCCCGGGCGGCGGCCTCGCTGAGGGGAACCTCAAACTATCGGGGTCGTTTTTGGATAAGGCGATGGGGGACATGGAGGATTTATCATGCCCGAATTTCCCTCGGACCAAGACACTGCTACCAAGAGCGACAAGGCCATGACGATCGGCCTTACTCTGGCTGGCATCGTTGCCGTCCTGATTCTCGTCGGTGTTGTCTTTAATCAGACCAGCGGAGAGCATCAGGTAAATCAGCCGAGCACGCAGTCGATGGCCGACGACAACACCAAGGTGCAGTAACCCCTCTAGGATGGGGCGAAGCGCCGCGGAAGCCAGGCTGCCCTAGGTGACAACCTCTCGAGGTGCTGGCTTGCCAGCCAGTACCTCTTTCCAGACCCCAGCCCCGGCGCAACTCCCATTGCGTCGGGGCTTTTCTATCCCTCGTCCGCTTCAGTTGCGCAGGAGCATAAGATGACCAAGCAACTCAACACCGACCAGCTAGACCGCCTCGCTGAGATCAAAGGGGAGATCCTGGTTCTGCTGAACGAGGCCCTCGGCCTAGTGCGAGGCACGCCGGAGGAGCAGCGCGCCAACCACTGGTTCGCCACCTTCTGCACAGCGTTGGACAAGGACAATACGCAAGGCAGCGAGTCCACCATCACCATGCAGGAGACCATTGATGCCCTGAGGGAGAGTGCAGACGCCTAGCTTGAGTCGCGTCGGCTTCGGCCGACGTTCGCCGCAGGCCGTGAAATGCCGTATGGTGGTTCCCTCGAAGTCGGCTTCGGCCGGCGCCCCAGCTTGATCGATAGGAATTTCAGATCGGCCGTTTAAGCGGTGTGACGCACAAAGCGCCGGGGCTTCGTCATGTCAATCCCCGTGATTACTCCCCTGGGCACGTACAGGATGGTCAACAAGTTTCGCGTCGAAGTTGTTGATCGGGACCTTATGGTCAGCACCGAGCATTGCCGACGCTCCTCAGCCGCCGGCGACAACAGATCGGCCCGGCGACAGCCCGCTTAGGGCTTATCGCTGGTCGCGCTCAGTGACCGAACGAGATTGACCACGCGCTTGCGAACTTTCGGATCCGCGATCTTGGCGAAGGCGCGGTTGAGCTCGAGACCCTCGCGGCTGTTGAGGAATTCGAGAATGAACGTCTCAGAGTCCGCTTCCGCCATGCCGGGCTCCCTGCGCCCATCGATGTGCGGTGCTTCCTCGAAGAAGAATTCTACGGGGACGTCGAGGATCTCCGAAATCTGTAAAAGTCGGCTGGCGCCGATGCGGTTCACACCCTTCTCGTATTTCTGCACCTGCTGAAATGTGATTCCGATGCTCTCCCCGAGTCGCTCTTGGCTCATGCCGAGCAACATGCGGCGCAAACGCACCCGGCTTCCCACATGTTGATCTACCAAGTGAGGCTTCTTGCCTGCCATGCGTTCACTCAAATGAAATGTTAATTGGATGTATCACTTGCCTTCAGTTCTCGGCTCGCACTCAAGACCCGGTTACGCATATCGAAGGCTACCCCAGTATTTTCTGCGAAATTTTGAATTGCACAAGCCAATTTGGCTTGAACTTCGTAGCTTTTGGCCGGACTGACTACGATTTCCGTATATTCGATAACAATTTGTAGTCGGAGCGGTGGTCAGCGAGAAATGTTCTCGGCTACGGCGATCGATGGAGCATGGGGGGTTCCTCCCGCCCTAGGGCGCTGTGATCCCCAGGAGCCGTCGCTTCATTCGGCCTAAGATGGATCGCAGCGGGAAGTTCGGTTAGTTTTGCCTCAGATTGCTGACCACAGAAACTGTAATAAACGAGATGGAAGATTAGTAGCGGCGGCTCTCTGGGGGTAAGCCATGGACGGAAAAACGCGAGCCATCGTCCTTATCAAGTACAAGCCGATGATTGAGGAATTCAAGAAAGCTATCGCCGAAGAACGAAAGAAAGGCGCAAGCGAAGCTCGCATCGCCACCATCATTCACTATGTTGAGACAAGTGCCTTCGACATCGATCCCGAGGCGATGGAAATGATGAGACTTGAGTTGGCGGAGGCCGCCAAGGCAACAAGTCCGGGCACGGGAACGGTCCAGTGACGCTTACGAGTAAGTTCAGCACAGCCGGAGCTTCTCATCCTCAGCCGACCGAGAGAGGTTGCGCAGAGTGGATGCGGCGCCGACCCTTGATTTCCTAGACAACCGCACACTCGATTAGCCGTTTGGCCACGAAGACGGCGGTCTTTTGTCCGCGCTGCCGCAAGAACCATCTGCTCGCAGCAATCTGGGCTTGGTTGGTCGACGAGGTCCCCGAAAGTCCGAACTGCGAGCGTTTCTACGAAGTCTGCCGCGTCGATCCTTTATCTCTGTTTCTAAACGATCCAATCCAATTCACGAGCCTTGTCGTTGGCCAAGCGCCCCGCTCGTGCGAGGAACTCCGCTTGGGTGAGCTTGGTCCGAGGATCGTTTTCACCAGGTAGGTAGGCGGCGAGAAGCTGAGGAGAGACGGCGGGCTTGTGATAGGTGACGGTGTACTTGGTGCCCGGTAGATCGACGATGATGTCGCCGCCCCTGACATCGAGGTGAATATCTGCTAGCCCCCGCATCGGAGAATCATAGCAGAAAATGTGCCACCCATCAGCCAATTGGCGAGCTTCGCTGGGGGGATGCTCTCAGACAAAAGAGTTCACCGATGCCCACCTGCTCCTGGCGATCGCCTACCTCAACTGACGGACGTGGGAAAAGGATCAGTCCCACGATCTCCTTGCAGCGCTCGCACTTGGGATTTTCCTTTTTGAGATCCTGCAATTCTCGGACGCTTCGATCTCGTGCAAGCGGGCGTGTGCAGGAGAGCTAGCAGTCGACAACATGTCGGCAATGCCTGCCGTTAGCAAAATTGATCAAACGCCCGCTGGGTAACTCACAGAGGACGGGACGTCCTTTTAACCCGCTAACAGCGGACGTGCTTAGCGGCGGCGGCAATGTCAGCGACGTGCCATTGGCAGACACAGAGACTGGGGCGATATGCAGGATGCTCAGTTCGCGTAGGCCACCCAAACATTAGGTTCCTCATAAGTGCCGGTCTGGCGATCGACGTTGATCTGCACCGGCACAAGCGCACCCTCAAGTGTATAGGCCCCAGATCTTTCAAACCGCTGCTTAGACCAATTTTCCCAGAAGGCGATGTGCTCATGCACGACCATCGATCGTTCGCAAGGACCGATGAGCTTGCCACCGGCGGAAAGATGGCTCCTCAGCCATGGGTCATAGACACGGCCCCTTTGGTCGGTCCAACCGATGTAGTCCATGATCGGTACCCACGGATGCTCAACCTTGGCCGACGGACGAACCGGCGCCACCAAGCCACGCAGACCCTTGGCCTCTGACAGGTCGATGAGAGAGCGGATCATCAGCCGCGCATATCCTTTGGAGCGATGCACTTCTGGCACCGAGATAGCCAAGGCCCCCAGCATATTGAGTCGCGCGCCCCTTGAGCGAGCCGCGCTCTCAACCACCCAGTCCCACCCTTCCGGGGGCAACTTGTCTTGGTCTGAGCACGCGAACGGAACACTGTTCGCTACGGCGACCGGATAGCCGGTATCCTCGTCTACGAGGCAGAGCTGGTACTCTGGATATGCGTCGAGAAGGTCGGCATAATACTCATAGTGAGCCTTAGTGTAGTTGAGATAGCCCAACTCATTCCATGCTGCCTGCTCAATCGAGAGCGCCGCTTTTTTTACCTCGGGGCTATCCGCGCGCGAACGAATGACGAGAGTGCCCGACATGCTCACTCGAACCGACTAGTCTTGAAAGCCGCATTCCCAAACGGGGCCAAGGTAAGAGTGCATGGCCACCCGGGGTAACCTTAATAATACGTAAGCGCGCTATCCGCAATCCGTTAATCAATCAATAATTTGGACGTTTCGACCCAATGAGATGTTCGCCAATATGCTCAGGCGGCTGGACCGCCTCTACTCGAGAAGCAGCGGCTCAATCAATTGAAGACGCGGGCGCAAATAGACGCGCGCCAGATCCAGAGAGTGCACAACGTCCTTGCTTAAAAATCCTTATGCGCTTGAGTTCTTGGGGTTATTATTGTGTCAAAACTGGACATAACTAGTCATTTTAGCGGTGACCTGAATCGTTTGCACAAGATGATAGCGACGGCAGTCGTATTTTTCGGTTTTCTATTGCTGGCGATCATCGCCTATGCGGGCTGGTCGGCCAACCAGACTGCAACAGAGGGTGAGAGTACTCTCCTCAAGAATGCCTTCAATCAGAGTATCGCCCGCGCGTTGAACGAGCAGAAGAGTGTCGCTTGGTGGGATGACGCCGTTGTCAAGATCACCGACAAGGCGATCGATCTCGATTTTGTCGACGCGAATTTCGGGATTTTCCTGACTGAGACATACGGCCACGACGAGGTGTACATCCTAAATGGCGAAGATCGTCCCCTCTACGCATTTCAAGGCGCCGAACGACGAGACCCTTCCATTTTCGAGCGTCGGCGAGTGTCGATGGAGGCGGTGATCGAGGAGGCACGTCGCGGCGATCAGGCAAAGCTTAGCAGGCGTCCAGACTCGTTCAGCGAACTCCAAAGCAATTATCGCAAGCTGGCTGGTGCCGTAGAGGTAGCGCGCTGGGCCGGTCACATCATATCCGTGGCCGGCCAGCCCGCAATCATCGCTGCATTAACCATTGTGCCCAACGTCAACATGAGTCTTTTAAAAGGCACGCCCAATCTTCTCGTCAGCATCACTTATATCGACCAGCCTTTCATTACCGAGATCGGCCGCTCGCTTTTATTGAACGATCTGGCGCTGCTGTCATCTCCTGCGCAGCGTTACGGCGTAGTGTCTGAGCCCTTTGTGGTCGACGATGGAGCCACTGTAGGATATCTGAGTTGGACGACGAGGCGCCCTGGGCAAGTGTTGTTGACGATTATTCTCCCGCTCGTAGCGTTGGGTACCATCGCCACAGGTATCCTCTCAATGACGATGCTGAGGCGATTACGGCGGACCTCTGAGGAGTTGGCAAAACGCGAATCGCAAGCTCGCTACGAATCAAAGCACGATGCCCTATCCGGTCTGCCGAACCGCGTAAATATGGTCGAGAAGATCGAGAAATTTCTTCACGCACCCGACCGCGGAGACCGACGTGCAGTCGCTGCGTATATCGATATAGATCGTTTCAAGGACATCAATGACACGCTAGGTCACGATGCCGGCGACCAACTCATCAAGGCTGTCGCGGCGCGCCTCAAGTCGCGTCTCAGGCCGAAGGAATTTCTCTCGCGCTTCGGCGGCGATGAATTCGTTATTCTAACCGCGCCGGTTGCTTCGCGGCACAGTGCGGCAGTTGCGGAGCGCGTCGCACAAGCCTTCGCTTTACCATTCGCCGTCAATGGCCAAAATATTCGTGTGACGGCCTCCGTTGGTCTTGCATTTGCGCCGGACAATGGCGTTTCAGCGGATGAATTGATGCGACACGCCGACATAGCACTCTATCGAGCCAAGAACACGGGCCGGGATCGTGCTGTGACGTTCACCGAAGAAATGGCGCAGGAAGTCGAGCATCGCCGCTCGATCGAATTAGACCTGCGCGAAGCGCTTGAATCTGATACACTTCGGCTCAACTATCAGCCGCTCATTTCATGTCGCACAGGTGAGATCTGCGGCATCGAAGCGCTATTGCGTTGGAACCATCCTATACACGGCGAGATTCCGCCAGCGGACTTCATCCCGATTGCTGAGAGTTCAGGTCTCCTTCCGGCAGTTGGGGAATGGGTTCTCGAACGCGCGATGAGCGACTCCACGCGTTGGCCTAATATCGAAATCGCGATAAATCTCTCGCCGGTTCAGTTCCGGCATCTCGACATTGATACAACACTGCACGCGCTTGTTGCGAAGCACGGAATCGATCCAAGGCGTTTTGTCCTTGAGATTACCGAAGGTGTTTTGCTAGAGGCGAGCGAGCGCACGGTCTCCATTCTTGATGAGATCCGCGGAATGGGCTTCAAAATCGCACTCGACGATTTTGGGACCAGATATTCGAGCCTGGCCTATCTCTGTAACTTCAAGTTCGATAAGATCAAGATCGACAGGTCATTCATCGGGTCCATTTCCAATGATGAAACCTCACGAAGGATCGTGCAATCGGTGATTGGGCTGAGCCGAGGGCTCGGTATTGACGTCGTCGCAGAAGGTATTGAGACCGAAAATGAAGCCGCGATCATGACCCATTTTGGCTGCACGGAATTGCAGGGCTACTACTTCTCAAGGCCGATCAACGCGGATCAAATGACTGACTTTCTCATCCTCTTTCAGCCAAGACCCATCATTGCGCAAGTGCGGGGCGCGACCGGCTGATCGCAACGAGACGCGCAATTGGAACTTGCATCTTGTGAGTAGAGCGGTTGGCCAAACCTCGCAGGAGGGCGTCTTGTCCACAGAAAAGCCTCCCGAAAGCAATTCTCCGCGATCGGTAACCGGCAACGCTGACTATCAATGGTCGCAATTCGATTCTGAAGCATATTTTCAACATTATTATGGTGAGCCGCACGCCGACGACGATCTGGTCATCCAACGAGCGGTAGAAGCCCTAAAGCAAGCGCCGCCAATAGGCGGGGAACTGGATGTGGTTGATGTGGGTACCGGCCCCAATCTCATTCCTTTGTTCTGTGCCTTGCCGCGAGCCCGGCGGCTGACTGCTTGGGAGTATGCTGAAAGCAATGTCGCTTGGCTGCAAGCCGAGTTGCGGCGTCATGAGATGCGCTCGCAATGGCGTCACTTTTGGGACGTGACACTTAAGGCTTACGGATCTGAGTGGCATCTGCGAGACGATCCGACGTCGCTCCTGCAATGCAGGTGCTTGATCAAACAGGGATCGATTTTCGACCTGCCGGAGCGCCGCTGGGATGCCGCGACAATGTTCTTCTGCGCAGAATCGATCACTGAGCGGCAAGACGAGTTCGAGGCGGCGTGCGCAGCCTTCGCGCGGTGTGTGAAGGCAGGCGGCGCCCTGATTGCGGCCTTTCTCGTGCGATCATCCGGTTACAACGTGGCTGGTCGCGAGTTTCCGGTTTTGCGCCTTTCCGCAGAATCGATAGAGAGCACATTCTCGGATTTTGCACGTGAGGTTAAGTCGGAGCAGATCGGCATCGTCCCTAGAGAGATCCGAAGCGGCTATTCAGGCTTCGTGTTGGTAACCGGCATAGCCGCCTAGAATGGGGGATCGGCGGTTAAGATAAAAAGCGTTTCAATCTATCCTTTATTTGGATCCTAAAATTAGATGGTTTGACGGGTCTACAATCCCGAAGCCACAGCACCAAAGCCCGGGACTATTAGCTACGATGAAGACGTCATCTATTCGCGGATCGACTGTCGCCGTCCTTAGCGATGATGCGTGCCACCAGGAAGCGTTGAAGGAGCTTTTGGGGTCCGTCGGCCTACAAGTCGAGCTTTTCGCATGGGGGAACGCATTCCGGCAAAGTCCCCTTCCGGATACGGCGGGCTGCATCGTGCTCGACGTGAGATTTCCCCTGAGTGGCCTTAAATTTCAATCGGATTTGGCTAAGGCGAAAATTCAGGTGCCGATTATCTTCCTTACAGGTCTGGGGGACATCCCCATGGCCGTGCGCGCGATGAAAGCTGGAGCTGTAGACTTTCTGACCAAACCGTTCCGCGAGCAGGATTTATTGCACGCCGTTGCTGCTGCTATAGAGATGCATGGGGCGCGACGTGCAAAGGAACTGTCAAATTCAATTTTAAGTGGGCGCTTTGATTCGCTCACTAGCCGCGAGCGGGATATCGTCGTTCGAGTGGCAGCAGGAGCACTCAACAAGCAAATCGCGGCTGGCTTGGGAATAAGCGAGGTTACGGTAAAAGTGTATCGCGCCAATGCAATGCGAAAGTTGCGCGCCAAATCAGTCGCGGAACTGGTCAGAATAACTGTGCAGGCTGAATCCCTAACGACGTTTCGGAATGAAGTGGGCAAAACCGAGAGTGGTGAACTTACCGAACTACTTGCACCCGTGACGATTCCCGAAAGTGCCGTTGACCCGCGGAGCAGAACAAGCCGACTTGCAATTCTACCCGATCATACGCCGAAGCTTACAGCGAGAGAGTGAGGCTTGCTTGTCATGTCGCTTCGGGGCCCATTCTAGACGCTGCCAGAAATGAATAATTTATTGCGCTCGTGACGTGGAGTGGTCCGCTATTGGGGTCACTCGCTAATTGTTCGTAGCGGTCGATTGACAGAATCGGCGGCGGAGACAGCCCTGGCTGGATATCATTGTCCCGCACTAGACGTTTGCATTCCGGTCAATGCAGGGCGGATTTCGAGAAGAAGTTGATTATGAACACGCCTGCCGTAATGAAGGCCAGGCCAACGAGTGCTGGAACGTCTAGCGACTGCTTAGCCCAGATCCAGGCGACGGCGGTTATCAGGACGATCGCCAATCCTGACCAGATAGCATACACAATCCCAGTGGGCATAGTGCGAAGCGGGAATGAGAGGAGCCAGAACGCGGCGACAAAACCAATGACCGATATGATGCTTGGGATCGGCTTGGAAAAGCTTTCGGATGCTGCTAGCGCGATAGTGGCGATCACTTCGGCCAGGATCGCCGCAGCCAAACACACGTAGACCGTGACACGATCCATCAAGTAACTCCTCGTTCAGCTGACTGGCATTGCCATGCAACTTGAGGTGTACCCGCCTGACGTACCCTTATCAAGCGGGCTCGATAGCCAAGCGCTTAGCGCCGCGGCGCAGCCTGTTTGACGTTTTACTCAGTTAGCCGCTACGAACATTCTTGCACCGTCTCGGCGATGTTCGCTTTGGAGTGATTTGCCGACACCGCCGGGATGTCGCTGAAGTAGACATCCGACTCGCGCCAAGCGGAGTCCGGTTTGTTCCTGCCACACCTCGTCGATGCTTTCAGGCTCGCCCGCGCGCGAACATGTCCGCTTTGGGTCAGTAGCAGACATAACGGCCCGTTTGCGTCACGTCCGTTCTTCCACTCAAAGCAGACATTCGTCAGCGCGGTTTGCATGTCCGCTTAGTACCAGAAGCAGACACAAGTGCCCGGCAAGTTATTTCTTGTAGCAGCCGACACCACAGATCTGGTCACCGACCTTTGTGTAGAAAGTCTCTTTCTCGAGGGGCTCCTCCTCGCCAGGTCGCGGCCACCAATAGGTGGTCTCTTTTATCGTTCCCTCGGTGGCATTCTGCATAATCGTTTCACCGAACGGAGCGCCGTGCTTGCCCTTAATGTCTCTCAGCTGTTTGCCCTTATTCATGTAAGGCTGCGCGGTTACGATGCCGTCAGACGCGTTGGCGCACCACACATAAAGATCACGGTCCTTGAAGCCGCTCTCGCCATTGTTGAACATATCAAGCGCCTTCGCCTTGTCCT
>Ga0134125_10010770_pt1 | contig 10263 bp, 9 predicted proteins | sample KB31751_FD_96464 | JGI IMG/M metagenome (GOLD analysis project Ga0134125, IMG submission 96464) | Terrestrial soil microbial communities with excess Nitrogen fertilizer from Kellogg Biological Station, Michigan, USA - KB3-175-1 | ecosystem: Environmental > Terrestrial > Soil > Unclassified ... | reverse complement strand
GGCCACCGCTTCCTGCGGCCGCTGCAGGTGCGCTACGAGAGCAAGAAATTCATGCTGCCGCTGCGTCTCGGCACGGTGAACGCCAATGGGCCGCAGGACCTCATCGTGCTGGCGCTGACGCGCAAAGGGCGCATCGAGACCACCAACTATCGCACGGTGAAGCTGCCCACCGGCATGGATGTGCCGCTCTACGTCAAGGACGAGTTCGGCAAATTCTATACGGCGATGTTCGACCGTGCCGTCGAGCGCGAGGATCGCCGCGCCGTGTTCCTCGAATACGCCTGGGATCTGGGCTCGTGCGATCCGTGCTCGGCCGACCCGCTGGCGGCGGCCGAGCTGCAGGCGCTCGGCGCCGGCTGGGCGAGGGGCGGCAATCCCGGCTTCGTCACGCGACTCCATGTCCGCTACGACGCCGCGCATTTCCCGGAGGATCTGAGCTTCGTGGAGACGCGCGACCGGACGAGCTTCCAAGGCCGCTACGTGCTGCGCCACCCCTGGCACGGCGACGCGAATTGCAGCGCGGGCGACCAGTATTGGGCGTCGCTGCCGCCACGCTTCGCCCATGAGGCCGACACGCTTGCCGATCTCACCGGCTGGAGCACGGAGGGGATCAGCGCGCGAATGCGCCAGACCGGACAGCCGTTCCCGGCGGCGGACGGCGGCTTCATCGACCGGCTGCTGCGCGGCGGCCGCTGACCGTCACGCGCCGGCGACGGTCATGCCGTCGATGCGCAGGGTCGGCGCATCGATGCCGGTCTTGAATTCGAGGTCGCTGGCGGCGGTCAGGTGCTGGAACATGTCCTTGAGATTGCCGGCGACCGTCACTTCGCTGACCGGATAGGCGAGCTCGCCGCGTTCGATCCAGAATCCCGCCGCGCCGCGGCTGTAGTCGCCGGTGACGCCGTTGACGCCCATGCCCATGAGCTCGGTGACATAGAAGCCCTTGTCGATGTCGCTGATGAGCTCGCCCGCGGTGATCGGTCCCGACTCGATCCATAGATTGCTCGGCGACGGGCCCGGCGGCGACGAGGTGCCGCGCGACGCGTGGCCGGTGCTGCGCAGCTTGAGCTGGCGCGCCGAGGCGAGATCGAGCAGCCAGGTAGTGAGCACGCCGTCCTCGATGATGGCCCGCCGCGTATTGGCGATGCCCTCGCCATCGAACGGCTTGGAACGCAGGCCGCGCCGTCGGTGCGGATCGTCGATGATGGTGATGCCGGCGGGAAAGAGGCGCTTGCCGAGCTTGTCCTGCAGAAAGCTGGTGCGCCGCGCGATGACGGGACCGCTGATCGCGCCCGCGAGGTGGCGGACCAGGCTCGACGAGACGCGGGGATCGTAGACCACGGGCACCTGGCAGGTCGGCACCTTGCGCGCGCCGAGGCGGCGCACGGCGCGCTCGCCGGCGGTGCGCCCGACGATGTGCGGGTCGCGCAAATCGGCGGCGTGCACGGCGCTGCTGAAATCGTCGTCGCGCTCCATCGCCGTGCCTTCGCCGGCAAGCACCGAGACGCTGACGCTGTGCCCGGTGCCGGCATAGCCGCCCGAGAAGCCGTTCGAGGCCAGCAGCATCACGCGCGAGCTTCCCCAGCTTGCTTCGGCACCTTCCGAATTGGTGACGCCGCGCACGGCGCGTGCCGCCTCTTCGGCGGCGGTGGCGCGCGCGACCAGCGTCTCCGGCGTGGGCTCGGCCGTATCGACCATATCGAGATCGGGCCAGTGGCGCGCGATCTCATCGGGCGATGCCAGGCCGCAATAGGGATCCTCCGGGACCGCCTTGGCCATGGCGACGGCACGCGCCACCAGCTCGTCGAAGCGCGCGGCGCCGCGGTCGTTCGAGGACACGATGGCCTGGCGCTGACCGATCAGGACGCGCAATCCCAGATCGTAGCTTTCGGAGCGCTCGAGCTTTTCCGTATTGCCGAGGCGCTGGGCGTGGCTCAGCGATACGCCCTCGAACAGCACGGCGTCGGCCGCGTCGGCGCCGGCGCGGCGCGCCTTGGCGACGAGGTCAGCGAGGAGAGCGTGAGCGTCAATCGGCTGCGGCATGGCGAAATCCTTGCGGCGTCGCGCGAATGGTCAATGGAAGTATATGGGCCGGCGGGGGCCGCCCGGCCACCCGCGTCACGGATGCGCGTCACAGATGAAAGATGCGCTGAGCGTTGCCGCCGCGCACAGCGTCGCGCTGTGCGGTGGGTAGCGCGTCGACGCGCGCGAGGCAACCTTTCATGTCGCCAATGTTGTGCGGGTAGTCGGAGCCGTACATCACGCGATCGGCGCCGCCGACATCGATACAGAGCGCCAGCGCCTCCGGGCGATAGGTCACGCTGTCGTAGTAGATGTGGCGGAGATAGTCGCGCGGCGGTGTCTTGGTGCGCGTGCGGCAGGCATTCATGTTGTCGAAGCAGATGTCGAGACGGCCGGCGAGGTAGGGCAGCGCCGCGCCGGCATGCGACACGATCAGCTTCAGGCTAGGGAAGCGCTCGAAGAAGCCGTCGAACATCATGCGCGCCACCGCCAGGCTGGTGTCGAACATGAAGCCGATCGAGGCGATGAGGTTGTAGGCGCGCAGGTCCATCTCGGGCGTACCCGGCGGCGCCGTCGGATGCACCAGCACCGGCAGCGCGCGGCGGTCGATCTCCTGCCACACCGGCTCGAACAGCGGATCGGTGAGCGAGCGCCCGTCGATGTTGGCGAGCACCATGACGCCGACCGCGCCGCGGTCCGAGGCGCGTTTCAGCTCGGCCACGGCGAGCGCGGGATATTGCCATGGCAGCGATGCCATCCACCGGATGCGGCCGGGATAGGCCGTCTCGGCGCGCGCCATGTCGTCATTGACGACGCGCGCCGCCTCGTGGCTCACCTCGGCGCCGCCCCAATAGACGTTGGGGCAAGTGAGCGACAGGATGGCGATGTCGACGCGCGCCTCGTCCATGGCGCGGATGCGTGCGTCGTAGTCGAAATGTCCCGGCTGCGGCGTCATGAACGGCGCGCCGTCGAGGAAGATGCCTTCCGCCGCGTCCATGCTCTTCTGCAGCGAGTAGCGCGGCTTGCCATGGCGGCGCAGCAGCTCAAGCCATTGCTTGTTGAGCATGTGCGTGTGCACGTCGATGACGGGCATCGGGCCTCCTGGTTCTTCTCGCTCCGGGTCCCTCACGCTAGCATGAGGTTTTTCGATGCCACAAGCCGCGCCTATATCTTTGGAGACCGCCCATCGAGAGGAGCAGGAGATGAGCTGGCAACCGGCACAGGAACCCGTGGCGGCCGGAGCGTCGCCCGACCCGGTCGAGATCGCCATCGTGCCGCGCACCCGCGACCTCGGCGACGGCTTCGACGTGCGCCGCGTGCTGCCCTTCGCGAAGCGCCGCATGGTCGGGCCCTTCGTCTTCTTCGATGCGATGGGGCCGACGATGTTCGCGGCTGGCCATGGGCTTGACGTCCGCCCGCATCCGCATATCGGGCTCGCCACCGTCACCTATCTCTTTGCCGGCGAGATCATCCATCGCGACAGTCTCGGCAATGTGCAGCCGATCCGGCCCGGCGACGTGAACTGGATGACGGCAGGGCGCGGCATCGCCCATTCCGAGCGCAGCGACCGCGCGCGGCTGGCGCAGGAGCCGCGGCTCTTCGGCATTCAATCCTGGGTCGCCTTACCCAAGCCGGACGAGGAGACCGCACCGGCTTTCACCCACCATCCCGGCGCCACCCTGCCCGTGATCGAGGGCGAGGGCACGACCGTGCGCCTCATCGCCGGCGAACTGCTCGGCGCTCGCGCTCCGGTGCGCACCTTCTCCGACATGTTCTATGCCGACGTGCTGCTCGCTCCGGGAGCGCGGCTGGCGCTGCCGCCCGGGCACGAGGAGCGCGGCGCTTTCCTGGTCGAGGGCGCGGTCGATCTCGCCGGCGAGACGCATGCCGCCGGTCAGTTGCTGGTCTTCCGTCCCGGCATCGATATCGTTCTGGGGGCCGCCGAAGGCGCCCGGCTCATGCTGCTCGGCGGCGCACCCATGGACGGCCCGCGCCATATCTGGTGGAATTTCGTGTCGAGCTCGCCCGAGCGGATCGAGGCGGCCAAGGCCGATTGGAAGGCCGGCCGGTTCGTCCCGGTAGTCGGCGAAACCGAGTTCATCCCGCTCCCGGAATGACTTCCGCGGAGGCCGGCAAAGCCCTGGATTTAACGCGGTTTTAAGCATCCATGGTGAATAGTCGGCCTCGCCGAGCGCCATTTCGGCGTCGCGGCAGAGGAGTCCGGCCATGGCGGGTAAAGCAGGTACCCCCAAGAAGAAATCACCGCGCCATGCAGCATCTGACGATGTCGGCAGCATGTTCGACGAACTGCGCTCCTTCATCGACGAGCGCATCGCGAGCGTCGATCGGCGCATCGCCGATCTCAGCGACGAGATCAACGCCACCGTCCAGATGGTGGATTTCAGCGAAGCGAATCTGTCGCGCCAGCTGTCGCGCATGCATCAGCAGATCACCGGCGTCGTGGCGCTGCCGGCCGCGCTGCCGCACAGCTCGGGCCTCGAGCTCGAGGCCGTGATACGCGAAGCCGAGACGGCCGCGCATCGCATCATGAACGCCGCCGAGGCGATCCGCGCCGCGGTCGGCAAGAAGGGTGCCGACGCCGCCATCAGCAAGCAGATCAGCGTCATTTTCGAGGCCTGCATCTTCCAGGACCTCACCGGCCAGCGCATCCGCCGCGCGCTGGAGCGCCTGCAGCACATCGAGCGCACGCTCTCCAACATGGTGAAGCAGGCAGGCAACGAGCATGCCGAGCAGGCACGGCTCGAGATCAAGACCGCGGCCGAGCTCAGCCAGCGCGAGCCGAGCTTGGACCAGGACGGTATCGACAAGCTGTTCTGATTTCCGACGCCTCGCTCATTGCGAGCGCAGCGACGCAATCTCCATCAGGAAACGTGCCAACGCCCGCGGGAGATTGCCGCGGCGCCTATCGGCGCCTCGCAATGACCCTTCGGGTCACTTCCAGATCGGCTTGCCGCTGCCCGGCAACCCGTAGCTCGGCCATTTCGCCGTCACCTCGGCGATGATCTCGTCGCTCATGCGGATCTTGCGGCCCCAGTCGCGCCGCGTCTCGCCCGGCCATTTGTTGGTGGCGTCCAATCCGAGCTTGCCGCCCAAGCCCGATTCCGGCGAGGCGAAGTCGAGATAGTCGATCGGCGTGTTCTCGATGACCGTGATGTCGCGCGCCGGGTCCATGCGCGTCGCCACCGCCCACATCACGTCCTGCCATTGCCGCGCATCGATGTCGTCGTCGACGACGATGACGAATTTGGTGTAGACGAACTGGCGCAGATAGGACCACACGCCCATCATCACGCGCTTGGCGTGGCCGGCATAGGCCTTCTTCATCGACACCACGGCGATGCGATAGGAGCAGCCCTCGGGCGGCAGCCAGAAATCGACGATCTCCGGGAATTGCTGCGTGAGCAGCGGGATGAACACCTCGTTGAGCGCCTCGCCGAGCACCGACGGCTCGTCGGGCGGGCGGCCGGTGAAGGTCGAGAGATAGATGGGATCACGCCGCATGGTGATGGCGGAGATGCGGAACACCGGAAAGCGCTCGACCGCGTTGTAATAGCCGGTGTGATCGCCGTAGGGGCCCTCGTCGCCGTAGTCGTCGAGCGCGACATGGCCCTCGAGCACGATCTCGGCTTGCGCCGGCACTTTGAGCGGCACGGTCTTGCAGTCGACCAGCTCGACCTTGCGGCCGCGCAGCAATCCGGCGAATTGGTATTCCGAGAGCGTGTCGGGCACCGGCGTCACCGCCGCGAGGATGGTGCCGGGATCGGCGCCGATCACCGCCGCCGCCGGCAGCGGCGCGCGCTTCTCCTCGGCCCAGCGCCGGTGGTGCTGCGCGCCGCCGCGGTGCTTCAACCAGCGCATCAGCGTGGTGTCGCGCCCGGTCACCTGCATGCGATAGATGCCGAGGTTGTAGTTGTCCTCGCGCCGGTCGCCGGGGCCCTTGGTGACGACGAGCGGCCAGGTGATGAGCGGCGCCGGCTCGCCCGGCCAGCATGACTGGATGGGAAACTGCGCCAGGTCGATGTCATGGCCGGTGAGCACCACTTCCTGGCAAGGCGCGCCGCCGACCGTCTTCGGCTTCATCGCCAGCACGGTCTTGAGCAGCGGCAGCATGTCGAGCGCCTCGCGCCAGCCGCCGGGCGGCTCGGGCTGCTTCAGGAACGCCAGAGTCTCGCCGATCTCGCGCAGCTCTCCGGGCTCGCGGTCCATGCCCCAGGCGACCCGCTCGACCGTGCCGAAGAGGTTGGTCAGGACCGGCATGGCGTAGCGCCCACCATCGCCGCGCACGACAGTCTCGAACAGCACCGCCGGCCCCTTCTCGGCGAGGAGCCGCGTATGGATCTCGGTGATCTCGAGCCGGGGCGAGACCGGCGCCGCGACGCGGACCAGCCGCCCGGTGCGTTCGAGGCGCTGGATGAAGTCGCGAAGCGAGGCGTAGGGCATCCCGGACCTTGTCTTGGCGGCAGGACGGCCACTATAGGTCGCGCGTCCGCCTCAGGCCATCAAGCCAGGATGGGCGCAGCGGAGGCAAAGGGCGATGGCGCAGTATTGGGTGGTCGGCGGCGAATATGCGGATGCGCGCTTCGAGCGGCTCGCGCCCGGCACGCGCGAGGAGCGCCACGGCCCCTTCGCGAGCTATGACGAGGCCTATGTCAAATGGCAGGAGCGCGCCCGCGCCACCATCGACGACGCGCTGGTGCGCTTCCGCATCGTCGAGGAGCAGAGCTAAACCGCTGCGCGACCTTTGTGTGGAACCTTTTCGCGTAAGTTGTGTTGTTGCTTGGCGCGCGTGGCAAATTTTGGGCGCGCGGAACCCGCGCCACGGGGATCGCCATGGACCTCACGCATCTTGACCGATCGCTGCTGCTCGCCGTCAACAGCCTTGCCCATCGCAGCCTGCTGTTCGACAAGACTGCCGTCGTGCTGCTCGACATGGATTTCCTGAAGGGCGGCTTCTTCTTCGTCTTCCTGTGGTGGCTGTGGTTCAAGGAAGCCGGCAATCCATTGGAGCACCGGATCGCCGTCCTGCGCATCGCCGCCGGTGTGTTCCTCGCCCTCGTGATCGCCCGCGCCATGCAGATCCTGTTGCCCGGGCGCGTCCGGCCGATCCATGAGACGACGATTCACCTCGTCCCTGCTCTTGTGCCGGTGCCGGCCGGGCTTGAGCATTGGAGCTCGTTTCCGAGCGATCACGCCATCGTATTCTTCGCGCTGGCTACGGCCATCTGGCTCCACAATCGGTGGCTCGGTCTGTTCGCTGCCGCCTGGGTCGCGGTGTTCGCGTGCCTGCCGCGCGTCTTCGTCGGCTACCACTATCCGAGCGACGTCCTCGCCGGAGCGATCATCGGCGTGATCACGATGCAGATCGCGGCGCGCACGCCGTTGCCGCGCATCGCCCCGGCGCTGATCGATCGCGTGTTCAGCTGGGAGCGGCGACGGCCGCAAATATTCTACTGCGCCGCCGTGATCATCACGTTCGAGCTGATGATGCTGTTCAACGATCTGCGCATCGTCGGGCGCGCCGTCGCTCGAGTGCTCTGAGGCCGCGCCGCCATCGACGCGGTCAGCGCGCGGACGGATGGTTCATTCGTCGTCGTCGCGGAAGCTGCCGTCGAGCTTCAGTCCCTCGATCCAAGTCTCGCCCTCCCGCTTGATGATGTGCAGCGGCGTGACGCCGGCGTGCTCTGCGAGCGCGTCGGCGAGCAGTTGCGAGTGCGTGACCAGCCAGATCTGCGTGCGTTGCGCGGCATCGGCGATGAGCCGCGCCAGCGGCGGCAAAAGATCGGGATGCAGGCTCGTCTCGGGCTCGTTGAGCGCGATGAACGCCGGCAGTCGATAGGCGAGGAGCGCGCCGGCGAGAGCCAGAAAGCGCAGCGTGCCGTCGGATAGTTCGCTGGCATCGAAGACGCGTTGCGGATAGTCGGGGAAGATCAGGCCGAAGGACGCGGTGCGGCCGGGCTCGGGCACGACCAGCTCGGCGCCGGGGAAGGCATCGTCGATGACTCGATCGAGCCGGTGCGTGTCCTCGCGGATGTGTACGAGCGTGGCAAAGACCGCGGCCAGGTCCGCGCCATCGGAGGCGAGTGTCGGTGTCGCTACGGCAAGGCAAGGCCGCCGCAATGCGGCCGCCGCATCGGTGCGGAAGTCGTGATAGAAGCGCCAGTCGAGCATGATCTGCCGGATCATGTGCAGATCGGGAAAGCGCGCGGCATCGACGCGCGAGCCGAACGCCGTCTCCGACGCCATGAGATCGGCGCCGAGCTCGGAAAGCCGCCCGTCGACATCGCGCGCCCGGGCGCTCGGCCCGCGCCGCTCGAGTATTTTCGTTTGGCGCGGGCCATGGCGGAAAACCAGCGTTTCCTCCTTCACCTGCGGCTCGAGCGCGAACGCGGCGCCGGTCGGGACGCGAATGCCGATATCGACGGCGTAGGAGTGAACCAGACCAGTCGATACCTCATAGGTGTAGTCGGGCTCCCCACCGGCTGCGGCGGCCATGCCCTCGGCTAGCCCCACCATGAGATGTATGCGGACCGGCTTCTTGCTCTGGCGCTTGCCCGCCCACAGCGCCGACTCCATGCCGCCTTCCGCCGCCAGCTCGCGTGACAGCGTCCCTGCCGCTGCCGCCTGGATCAGCTGCAGCGCGCGATAGAGGTTGGTCTTGCCGACGCCGTTGGCGCCGACGAACACGCTGAGCCGGCGCACCGGAAAGCGGATCGAGCGCAGCGTGCGGTAGCCGGCGGCGGCGATCTCGCAGACCTGAAAGGATGGCTCGTCGCGCATGGCGTCAGTCTGCGTCGGCTGGCGATGGCGCGGAAGAGCTGAGCCGCCACACCACGCCGTCGCGCGCCGTGCGGTCCTCGAGGTCGAGCGGCGTCGGCACGGTGTAGCGGGCGAGGGCGGTCAGTCCGACTTTCGGCAAATAGTTGCGGCCGGGATCGCCGAGCAGTACGAGCGTTCCATCGGCCGCCAGTCGGCGCAGCCACATGGTGAGGCGCTCGGCGAGCGGCCGCTCGTAGCACATGTCGCCGACCAGCACGACCTGCCACGGCGTCGCCGTGTCGCCGATCACATCGGCGGTCTCGACGCCGACCTCCACTCGATTGAGCGCGGCGTTGAGCGCGATCGCCGCGGCGGCGAAGGGGTCGATCTCGGCCGCGGTTACCATGCTGGCGCCGGCCTTGGCGGCGGCGAGCGCGAGCAGGCCGGAGCCGGCGCCGAAATCGAGCACGCGCTTGCCGCGCACCAGCGCGGGATGATCGAGCACGTGGCGCGCCAGCGCCTGGCCGCCCGCCCAGGCGAAGGCCCAGTAGGGCGGCGGCAGCTGGTCGCGCGCCAGCGTCGCCTCGGTCGCCTGCCACAAGGGCGTGATCTCGCTGGCGAGGTGGAGGCGGATCTCCGGCACTAGCGGCGGCGACGCTATCGCGGTGTTGGCGCGGATGAACGATGCGGCGTCGGCGCTAGAGGACATGGGCGCCGACGATGCCGAGGAGCATGAGCCATCCAGTGGCGCGGTTCGAGCGGAACTTGGCGAGGCAGTCGGCGGGATCGTCGAGATCGACCCTTGCCGCCTGCCACGCGAACTGCAGCAGCACGAGCCCGAGCGCGAGCCAGAACGGCCAGCCCAGTCCGGCGGCCCAGCCGGCCCCGCCCCACCATGCGGTTGCCGCCGCGTAGAAGACGAAGAGCCAGGGCCGCGTACGCGAGCCGAGCGCCAAGGCAGAGGATTTGACGCCGACGAGGACGTCGTCCTCCTTGTCCTGATGCGCGTAGATCGTGTCGTATCCCAGCGTCCAGGCGATGCCGCCGCCATAGAGCAGCAAGGCTGGGAGCGCGAGGCTGCCGGTCGCCGCCGCCCAGCCCAGGAGCGCGCCCCAATTGAAATTGAGCCCGAGGAAGAATTGCGGCCAGTAGGTCACCCGCTTCATCAGCGGATATGTGGCGATGAGCAGCAGCACGGCGACGCCCAGAGCGATGGCCAGGCGATCGAGGCTGAGCAGCACGGTGGCGCCGAGCACCAGTTGCAGCACAAGAAACGCCAGGGCCTGGCGCAGGCTGACCGCGCCGCTCGGCAGCGGCCGGGTGCGCGTGCGCTCGACGCGCGCGTCGAAGTCGCGGTCGATGATGTCGTTGAGCGTGCACCCGGCGCCGCGCATGACGATGGCGCCGACGCCGAACAGCGCCATCAGCCGCCAGTCGGGCCAGCCCGGCGCCGCCAGCGCGATC
>Ga0134125_10010769_pt1 | contig 10263 bp, 9 predicted proteins | sample KB31751_FD_96464 | JGI IMG/M metagenome (GOLD analysis project Ga0134125, IMG submission 96464) | Terrestrial soil microbial communities with excess Nitrogen fertilizer from Kellogg Biological Station, Michigan, USA - KB3-175-1 | ecosystem: Environmental > Terrestrial > Soil > Unclassified ... | reverse complement strand
GCCGGTCAACACTCGCCAAACCCTGCTGATCGACGTCTCGCATTCGCATTGCTACCGTGTTGAATGGGCGGGCTACGGCTTTGATGACTCGGGCCACGGCAAAACCATCTACCAGCCACACCCCTTCCAGTTCCTGGACAGCAACCCGGACTTTTTTATGGAATCGCTGCCTGGATCAGTTGTAACCGCAGGAACAGGCGCCGTGCGCGATACGCTTAAGGACGTAGCCTGCCCTAAGCGTGATCGCTAGGCGGGGGCTTCTGCCGAAATCACCAGGGTAGGCTCGCGGCTTGCTGGAAGTTAGAGAGTCTTCGTAAATCGAGATCACGCTCAGATCCTGGATCCCTGGGCCGCAAGGCGACGGTGATTTCTGTCATTACCGCGCTCCTGTGGGCGGAGGGTAAACGGGACGCAACGGGTCACTCGAAAGCTTTGGAATGGACTCGCTGAGCGGCACGCTTTCAATCTTCTGTGCGGATACTGCACTGCGATTGTTTGGGCCGCGATACCGCGAGCGCGTCGGTGCTCAAATCGCGGCTTTGGCCGGCTGCGAGCGCGTTGGGTGGTTCGGACAGGAGTGACGCAGATCTTTGTAACACGCCCGCGTAGTCGGACGTGGTGGCGATTCGGCCTGCACGACCCAGTCCAGGAGATCATCGATTTGGCGAGGGACATGCAGATCGTGATCATTTTTCATTGTGCCCCCTAGCGCGGGAACAGAGGAAACAGCCATCCTCCTGATCAATGGGACTTTCTGACTCCGAGAATTCTGTTGATCACTTCTTCCAAGTGGAACTAAAATGGAGTGGATTTCAAGTAGTGCTTTGGAAGAGAAATTACAGGAAGGTAAAGATTGCGAACTCGGGGGATCAGAATAGAGTCGGTTTGAAAAATTCACCGTACAAAAATCGTACAACCGACCCGGCAAAGTAGGCATTTTGGGCCTTCTCGCCATACGCAGAATCAGTAAGTTACGTATTATCAATACCCTACGTAAGACCGATCCCGACCAGGTTCACCAACTTTTCAACCACCTACCGGTACCGTTGATCTGTCTCTTCCCGAAACCCTGGTCCCGGGCCGATTAACCGAGCCCCTGCTCCTGCATCTTCTTTCTCAGGCTCAGCGGTCGCATGTCAGTCCATACTTCTTTGATGTATGCTAGGCATTCATCTTTTGTGCCACTTTTTCCGGCATCCTTCCATCCCAGTGCATTCTCTCGATGGGCCGGCCAGATTGAGTATTGTTCTTCATGGTTGACTACAACTTTGTAAATCGTCTTGTCTTCGCTCTCAGCACTCATGGCGATCTCCAGGATCAATATGTTTCGCTGCTATAACTTCCTAAAGAGTTGCTTTGAAAGCACGCTTCTGTCGCGCGTTGTATTGCCTGTAACACGCGCGCAATGATGCGATCACTGGGGAGTCCATTTGATTGCAACCCTTTACGATTGCACGCGAAGTCGCCGGCCGCCATAACCCTGGTTTTAATCTCCTTCGCCAAATGTCTTCCGGTCGACAAATGCCCTGAGCCTGCGTGAGCGAGAAGGGTGACGCAGCTTGCGCAGCGCCTTTACCTCAATTTGACGAATACGTTCACGCGTTACCTGAAAGTTCTGTCCTACTTCTTCCAGCGTATGCTCAGATCCATCTTCCAGGCCGAATCGCATCTTTATGATGCGCTCTTCCCTTGGATTGAGGGTTCGCAGGACGCTGGCAGTCTGTTCCTTCAGGTTCACACGGATCATGGCTTCAGCCGGAGAAACGCCGGTGGTGTCCTGAATGAAATCGCCGAGCCGTGAATCTTCTTCTTCGCCCACGCGGCTCTCAAGGGAAATAGGCTGCTGTGCGATTTTCATCACTTTGCGCACGCTCGATACCGGAATGTCCATGCGCTGTGCAACCTCTTCTGATGTTGGTTCACGGCCGAGTTCCTGCACCAACTGGCGCGAGGCGCGAAGCAGCTTGTTGATGTTTTCGATCATGTGGACGGGAACACGAATTGTGCGTGCCTGGTCTGAGATTGCTCGGGTCACAGCCTGGCGGATCCACCACGTTGCGTACGTGGAGAACTTGTATCCGCGACGATACTCAAACTTGTCCACGGCCTTCATCAGGCCCATATTGCCTTCCTGGATCAAATCCAGAAATTGCAACCCTCGATTGGTATATTTCTTGGCGATCGAAACAACCAGGCGAAGGTTTGCCTCCACCAGTTCGCGTTTGGCGTATTCCGCGTCTACATTACCCTGCGTGATTTCCCGTTGTGTGCGGCAAAGCTCTTTGTAATTGACGCCTGCTTCCTGCTCGAGTTGTTTCAGGTCTGTGAGGCAGCTTTTCTGCTGGCGCTTGTACTCAGCTCGATGCTCTTCGTTGCGCGTGCCTTCAATTTTCTTTTCCAGCCGTTGCGCCTGGCGGTCCAGCGAACGCATGGTGTCAGTGGTGGTGGTCACGCGGTCAATCAGCCGTTTTCTTTCCTGCGGGGTGTATTTGAACCCGCGTATAACGAGCGAGACCGCGATCCTTTCCCGCCCCAGCTTCCACTGGCACCGGCGGTATGGCTTGGGATTTTGCTTGCGGCTGATGCCGGCGAGTTTATCCTCCAGCTTCTGCGCCTTGTTGTAATGTTCCGCCATCTTTTCAATCTCATCGATGGTGGCCTGAGTACGGGCGGAAAGAATATCGTCAGTAACGTCCTCTTCGTTAAAGACCACTATCTCTTTTATGGAACGCGCGCCTGACTCAAGATCGGCGCGAAGGCTCTTGATCTCTCGAATCACGATAGGGCAACGTGAAATTGCCTTAAGGACCCTGAGATGTCCGCGTTCAAATCGTTTGGCGATCTCGATTTCTCCCTGGCGCGTAAGCAGTGGAACCGTGCCCATTTCACGCAGGTAGAGCCGTACAGGATCGCTGGTTTTATCCAGCACACTGGGCGCAACGCTGGTATCCAATTCTTCCTGATCGTCGAGTCCAAAGCCGGTCTTTCTGCGGCGTTGTGAAGGTAGTTCACCTTCTGTCAGATCAATGCCTTCAGTATCCAGCGTCATTACCAGGTCATCAATCTCATCCGCGGAAGCGACCTCAGCGCCTATAAAGCTGCTGGCTTCATTGGGCGTGAGGTATTCCTTGTCCTCTTCTTCAGGATCTACTTGCTTCCAATCAGGGTCGAATTTATCGTGGTTGGCCAACAGTGATTACCTCTCGCGTGCGGGCGAGCAAAGATTATTGGCAAGGATCGTACAAATGGGCGAGTGCTGGCCACATTGATCCGATCCCATCCAAGAAGATGGTTTAACCGCCATAGGACTTACTCGGCAGCGGGTCACGGTTCGTGCTCGGTTGAACGCAGTTGCTTCCGGGGTTGATGACGCCACTAAACTGCTGTTCGGTTTTGATATCAGTCTGCGGAAATCGGCTTAACGCCAAGCGAATCGATTTCCTTGAGAATGGTCTGAAGTCGTTGTTCCAGTTGCTTTTTGGTTCGTGGTTTTCTTTCTGTTCTTGTAAATTGCCCGTAATTGGCAATGGAGCGCCGGTAAAAGTCGGCAGTTTTTACCAGTAGGTCAGCCTTAGGATCATTTTGGGTGGACATGATTCTATTCTATAGGAGAATCTGTCAAGTGCGTCCGTAATAAGAACGGGTCTTGGCGGAAATGCCACCAAAGACCCGGAAATTAACTGTTTGAAAGGCTTCTTTGGCCTGCCGCCGTCTGAACTAGACCGTATAGCGCTGAAAGACCTCTCCCGGCAGGCGAACCATCCTGGATCCAGGCTTAACCGGCTCCGGCCGCATACTGGAGACATCCACCGGCATAGCCCGTTCTTCCCGGATCAATCCGGTATCAACGTGCCCGCGGCGCATTTTCAACTGCAGTGTGCGCTCAATTCTAGCCAGATCGGACCGCTCCACTCCGGAAAAGAACGTAATGGCAGAACCTGTTGCTCCGGCCCTTCCCGTCCGTCCTACACGATGAATAAAGTCTTCGGGTATCGCCGGCAGATCGTAATTGATGACCTGGGCGATATCGTCAACGTGGATTCCGCGAGAAGCAACGTCCGTGGCAACCAGAACACGGGATGTCCCGTGCTGGAAAGCTGTCAGGGCGCTGTTGCGCTGTGACTGGCTTCGGTCGCCATGCAGAACGCTTACTGCCATTCCCTGGCGGTTCAGCTTTTCAGCCAACCGCTCAGTCGCTCGCTTGGTGCGGACAAAAATCAGTGTGCGGCCGGTCTCCTCATTGAGCAGGCGCTTCAACAGTGAAAGCTTCTGGTCCGCATGAACTTCGTAGGCCACCAGATTGACCGATTCGGAAGCTTTGGTGGTTGAGCCAAAAGCCAGCCGTACGGCCCCGCTTGCGTATTCGTCGACCAGGTATTGGACGGAAGGCTCCAGCGTAGCGGAGAAGCACAGCGTCTGCCGCGACCTTGGTAGCCTGCTGATAATCCTGCGGATGGCTGGGATAAATCCCATATCCAGCATTCTGTCTACTTCGTCCAGCACCAGGATTTTTACCCCGGCGAGCGAAATCAGTTCTCTGTCAAACAGGTCTTCAAACCTGCCGGGCGTCGCGATGATCAGCTTGGCTCCGGAGCGCACGGCGCGCAGCTGTGATTTTTCCGCGACGCCACCGATCAGCAGCGCTGCGGGCGGCAGTTTTTTGCCGCGCAGTTGTTCATATTGTTTGCCAATTTGCAGTGCCAGCTCACGGGTGGGCACCAGAACCAGGGCTCCGGGCCGCGCTTCTGTCTGCTGCATCAGCTTGTCCATCACGGGAACCAGGAAGGCAAGGGTCTTACCTGTGCCGGTCTGGGCCGTGGCGACAACGTTTTTGCCATTGGCGGCGTGTGGAATGGCTGCCATCTGGACTTCAGTTGGGGTTACGAATTCGGACGCACGCAGGCGATCCAGTAGATATGGAGAAATGGGAAGTTCTTTAAACGTAGACACTTAGAGTTTTTGTTGCTTTCTTTGATCGGCGGCGGGTGCTGACAACGACGTTTTTTTAACGTCAGGGCAGAGTGATCTCATGCCGATATTTTTTCAATTTTCGCCGTAGACAATCGGAGGTAAAGTCAGTGTGGGAATCCTGGACCAGATCTCGATCTTAAGGAGCCCTGCAACCGCGGATCTAAAGCAAGATCAGTATAGCACAGTTCTGGTGCAGTTGATGGGATGCGAATTACTAAGGTTTACTGCTTTGCATTCAGATGTTTTGGCCGATTACAGTAGCATTTCACTCTTCAGCTTTTGATATCCGGCTTGGGTAAGTCTAGCCAGTTCCTCAAACCAGTCTGCATTAGCGGTTGTGAAGTTAAAGCAAGCTTGACCCTGCATGGTTTTTTTCAGGGAAGGGGATATTCGGTCCGAGAGATCGGGGAACATATACAAAGCGGGAAGATAGAAGCTGACGTAATTTTTCTTGATTTTGGCGCCGGCAAAAAACATGCGTCTGCCATTCATGCTGGAAGAACGAGTTTCCAGGTAACAGTTGCCCGGTTTGTCAGTGCGGATGGCCAATTCGCCCTCATAGGGCTTGAGCAACTGCCGCAACACGGTAAAAACCGCGTTGTGTCCCTCTGCTCTGGCAACCGCCGCCGCCCCATTATTCTCAACAGCCATATCCAAATCCTGGGCTGAAAAATTAAAGGGCCAGCCGGTCCCATGAGTCCCAAAGTTTCACACAAATTCGGACAAATCAACTGCAATCTTCAAAGGCTTGGCAGTTCGATTGTTCCCTGGTGCTTCCGCTCCTGAATGTGGTCCCAGACGAGCTTATCGGCGACAAAAGACGCCTGCTTGCGCGAGAGCTCAGCGTCTAGCGACGAAGATTCCGCGTGGATAGCATACCGTTGTCCGCATTTGCCGCAGACAACGGTTTCCATAGGTATGTGATTGGGCACAACTTCCGCGCTACCCCTCATACGTCTTGCTACCATGGGTCTTACCAACGCGGTTCACGACGCTGACGCGGTCCGCGATCATTGCCGCCACGATCGTTGCCGCGGCCGCCACCACCGCCGCCGAATCCGCTACGCGGAGCTTGTGGTCTTGCTTCATTCACTGTAAGCGCCCGTCCGCCGGAGTCTTTGCCGTTCAACGCTGCCATGGCTTTTTCTGCTTCATTGTCATTGGGCATCTGTACAAAACCAAAACCGCGGGACCGGCCTGTATCTCGGTCGGTCGCAACCGATGCGCTGTCAATGGCTCCAAAAGGTTCAAACAGCGCCCGTAGTTCAGGTTCTGTCATGTGGAATGAGAAATTGCCGACGTAAATCTTTTTCACTTGCGACTCCTTTGTCGTGGTGCTCAGGGTGGTGCTGTTCTCAGCAGAAATAGGCAGGACGAATGCGGGAAATGTGTCTATCTGAGTCGAGGACAACTAAATGCCTTTTAATACTACACCTTTGGGCGGAACCCCGCCCAAAGCGTCTAAAAATCGTGAAACCCGAATCCTTCGGGGATGCCTTCTTCGTTATAGGTCACGGTCAGGTCCTTGGGCTTCTCGGGAGCATTGGGATCAGTCTCCGGGTCTTGCGTTTTGCGTTGCAGCTTGCGTTGCGCTTTTTCGGCCTGTTTCTCCTGCCGCTGCCGCTCTTTTTGTCGCTTTGCAAAGGTGGTTCGAGAGCTTCCAGCCATTGAGCACTCCTGTTACTTCAGATTTTTTTTGAGGAGAGCCAAGCAGCCCGCCCTTTTCTCTATTGTACTTTATGCGCGCTTGTCACGCACACAGAAACCAGTTTAAGCACTGACAATCAATATAAAAGGCACCTGCTTTTGGACTTTCTTCTTATTGATTGATCGCGAAAACAGCGCGATGTTGCCTCGCATCCTATTTCCATAGTCCAGATGAAGGAGAGATTTGCGATGTCCAAGACTGCTGCTGATGTGTTGATTGAAGGATTAATCGATTGGGGAGTTGATGTCGTTTTTGGTCTGCCAGGTGATGGGATTAACGGCATTATGGAATCGTTGCGCACGCACCAGGAAGAAATTCGCTTTGTGCAGGTCCGGCATGAAGAAGCTGCCGCGTTCATGGCCTGCGCTCACGCCAAATTTACAGGAAGGCTAGGTGTGTGTCTCGCCACCTCAGGGCCGGGAGGCGTACACCTGCTCAATGGACTTTATGACGCCAAGCTCGATGGCCAGCCGGTATTGGCCATCACTGGCCTGCCATATCATGACCTGAATGACACCTTTACCCAGCAGGACGTAGCGCTGGATCGTCTCTTCATGGACGTGGCTGCTTACAACACGCGTGTGATGGGTCCAACCCATGTCGAAAACGTAACGGAACTCGCTTGCCGCACGGCCACCGTATATCGCAAGGTCGCGCACATCTCCTTTCCTACCGATATTCAGGATATGAAGGCCGAACGCAAGGCCGCTTCTAAGCGCAATATCAAAGGCCATGTCTCCTATGTCCACTCAAATAGCGGACACTTCCCCAGCGAGGCTGACCTGCGCCGCGCCGCGGATGTGCTCAATGCTGGGAAAAGGATTGCCATTCTGGCTGGTCAGGGCGCATTGCATGCTACCGACGTTCTGGAGCAAGTCGCAGAGAAACTTGGCGCGCCTATCGTGAAAGCGCTCCTGGGGAAAGCGGCTGTTCCCGATGAGAGTCCATACACGACCGGCGGCATTGGGCTTCTTGGCACCAAACCTTCGCAGGAAGCGCTGGAAAATTGCGACACGCTATTAATTGTTGGCTCGTCCTTTCCTTACATTGAGTTCATGCCAAAACCCGGCAAAGCGAAAGCAGTGCAGATAGATCTTGATCCGGTGCGCATTGGATTGCGCTATGACGTTGAAGTCGGTTTGGTGGGAGACAGCCGTCGCACACTGGACGTGCTGCTGCCAATGTTGAATCGCAATGGAGATCGCAGCTTCCTGGAAAAAGCGCAAGACGGAATGAAGGAGTGGTGGGAGCTGATGCGCAAGCGCTCTTCCAATATGGAAAAACCGATGAAGCCGCAGGTGATTGCCCAGGAGCTAGGCAACCGGCTGCGCAGCGATGCGATTGTCTGTTCGGACAGCGGCACCATTACCACCTGGTGGGCACGCCACATTCTGGCCAAACGCGGCCAGATGTACTCCTGTTCCGGCACTCTGGCCACCATGGCATGTGGACTGCCTTACACGATATCCGCGCAGATCGCTCACCCGGACCGCCAGTGCGTTGGATTTGTCGGCGATGGCGGGTTTAGCATGCTGATGGCGGAACTTGTGACTGCGGTGAAATACAAGCTCCCTATCATCGTTGTAATAGTCAAGAACAATGTCCTGGGCCAGATCAAGTGGGAACAGATGGTCTTTCTTGGCAACCCGGAATTTGGCGTGGATCTTGCGCCTATTGATTTTGTGAAATTTGCCGAGGCTTGCGGCGCTACCGGATTTCGCATTGAGGACCCTAAAGACTGCGGCGCGATTCTGGATCGCGCGCTGAGCGCCAACACCGGCGGCCCCGTACTCATTGAGGCCGTGGTAGATCCTTTTGAAGCTCCCATGCCGGCCAAAGTTACGTTTGAGCAGGCAGCCAAATTCACTGAGTCATTGGTGCGGGGTGAACCCAATAGCAAAAAAATAGTCGCTACGCAGATTGCCGACAAGGTAAGAGAGTTGGTATGAGCAAGTAAAGATACGACTATATTCAAAAGGGCGAAGCCTATGAGCGCTTCGCCTTTTTATTTTGCTTTGGATTCAGTGAGCGTTCCGGTCAGGCAGCTTTCTTCTTCCTGGGTACCTTGGCGCCCTTTTCGCGCGCCTCTGAGAGCCCAATCGCAATTGCCTGTTTGCGGCTCTTTACCGTGCCGCCTTTGCCACCTTTGCCGGATTTGAGCGTGCCCTTTTTCCTTCTGTGCATGGCGCTCTTTACCGACTTGCTCGCGGCCTTGCCGTATTTGCGGCCGCTGGATTTCTTTTTCGAACTGGAACGTTTCTTGGTTGCCATTATTCCTCCCTGATTAGTGAGAAGCATCGGAAGAGAAATGAGTTGCGCCTCAAAGAAGCGCCCTTCGATCGGCAAAAAGTTGAAAAAATCAAAAGCTGAGCTGTGCAAAGCTCATTTGGTCGCACCATCCTCTTGCGCGAAATGTTCATCTTTTTGAATAACGCATTGCTTTACGAGAATTAGAAAAAAAGGGGAGGAATTATGGCGCGCCGGCCCACTTCACAGAAAAAGACACCAAGGCCTGAATCCAAGGGCAAGCTGATGCCGTTTAAGACAAGGACTAAACATCAACAGAAAGAGCCCAAGCCGCCGTTTCCTGAACAACACCAGTCCCATCCCGGGATTGAAGCCGAGGTAGAGCCTCGACCAAAGTATGACGCGCCGCTTTACCGGGGAGCGGACAAACTCCTGGACAAGGTCGCCTTGATTACCGGCGGCGATTCCGGAATTGGGCGCGCAGTCGCCGTGCTTTATGCGCGCGAAGGCGCAGATATCGGCATTATCTTCCTTCCGGAAGAAGAGAAAGACGCCCAGGAAACGGCAAGAGCGGTTCAAGCTGAAGGGCGGCGGTGCCTGTTGATTCCGGGCGACGTGAAGGACCCAGAGTTCTGCCGCGAAGCCGTTGAGCAAACTGTGGAGGAGTTGGGACATCTGGATATTTTGGTAAATAACGCAGCTTTTCAGCAGCATCAGGAATCGATTGACGACATCAGTGAAGAGCAGTGGGAAAACACTTTTCGGACGAATATATTCGGCTACTTCCACATGGCCAAGGCTGCACTGCCTCACTTGAAGCCCGGCAGCGCAATTGTGAATACCGGTTCCATCACCGGTCTGCAAGGCAGCAAAGAGCTGCTCGATTATGCTTCAACCAAGGGTGCGATCCATGCTTTCACTAAATCGCTGGCGCAAAACCTGGTGGAGAAAAAGATCCGGGTGAACTGTGTAGCTCCGGGCCCGGTATGATTCCAGTTACATCACTGGCGAGGTGCTGACATTATTGGGAGGGGAGACCACTGCTGCCTAAACCTAAGGTGCAGCTGAGAAGAAATGTGTAATACTGTCGCTTGGGCGAAGCAGACGATCTAGTCTCTTAACACGAACTCGTACTTCACTTCGATCTCGCTTTCATGGTCTGCCGATTCGTACTTCCATTTGTGGGCAGCCTGCGCTAAAGCATCTACTAGCACGGGATTTCCCCCGAGTTCTTTGACTTTGATTACGCTGCCTTCGGAACTCACGGTGAGCAGGACTCGGGCTATGCCCTCGATCTTCATCTTGCGCGCAAGTTCCGGATATTCCGGCGGCATACT
>Ga0134125_10010768_pt1 | contig 10264 bp, 12 predicted proteins | sample KB31751_FD_96464 | JGI IMG/M metagenome (GOLD analysis project Ga0134125, IMG submission 96464) | Terrestrial soil microbial communities with excess Nitrogen fertilizer from Kellogg Biological Station, Michigan, USA - KB3-175-1 | ecosystem: Environmental > Terrestrial > Soil > Unclassified ... | reverse complement strand
GTTCGCAGCCGCCTGGTCAGCGCTCGCGCGGAGCATCCGGATCGGCAGGAGAGGTCTCGCGGCGCTCCTGCACAAGTTCCTTCGTGCGAACCAGGCGCAGCGCGGTGACGAGCAGCACGCCACCGAGGATGTTGAAGAGCAGGGTGTAGCCGAACCATCCGAGCCACTGAAGCAGGGAGATGTCGGCACCGGCCTGAATTGCTCCGAAGATCAGCAGTGAATCCAGCACCGAGTGGAAGAGTTGCAGACCGGCGAGCAGGAAGCCGCCGACGACCGCCGCGACGATCTTTGCGGGGTCCGATTCCGTGCCGTTCTGCATCCGCGTCATGAGCGTGATCGTGCTGCCGCCCAGGATCGCGAGAACGGCGGTCTGCAGTGACAGCGGCGAACCCGCGAAGTGCTCGCCCGCAGTGATCACCGTGGTGTGCCACTGAGGGAAGGCCTGCACGATGAGCCACATGAACAGCCATCCGCCGACCAGGTTGGCGATGAGAGTCCCGAGCCACAGCTTGGCGAGCTTCCCCACGCTGGCCTCGCGAGCAACGACCGCGGCGATCGGCAACAGGAAGTTCTCGGTGAAGAGTTCACTATGGGCAAGGAGTAACGCGATGAACCCAACGCCAAAGGCGAGCCCGGCCAGCAGGTGATCACCCGTCTCGGTGAGCACCGCGAGGTAGGCCATGACGCCCACACCCACCTCGAGGCCGCCGAAGAACCCGGTGATCAGGATGGTGCGCAGCGTTCGATGCAGGCGCTCGGCCCCACCGTCGACGATGCTGTCGAACGCTTCGTGGAGCTCATCCTCGACGGGCGAGTCGTCGTCGCCCAGTTCTTTGCGTCGCTCGTCGCTCATGAGTGCCACTTCATCCGTAGGAAGAAAGCTCGTGCGTAGGAAGAAGGCTCCTGCCTCACGCTGTGGATCAATCCTATCCAGCGTGCTTGCGCTGAGCATCCTGCGTGCTGGCCGGCGGGTGAATCCTCGACGCTCGCAGGATGGTCAGAGGGGCGCCCGGGAAGTGCCCTGCACGGTGGCGCGAAGGTCGTGCAGGGTTTCGCGCAGGGTGACGAACGCGTCGTTACTGAGACCGGTGGACGTCTCGACCTGCTCGCGCACGGGCGTCGAGCGGCTCTCGAGCGCCCGGCCAGCCTCGGTGAGGTGCACGTGCACCATGCGCTCGTCTTCGTCGGAGCGCCGGCGACGCACCAGCCCCAGGCTTTCGAGGCGTCGGATGAGGGGGGAGAGTGTCGAAGATTCGAGGTCGAGGGCGTCGCCCAGCTCTGCAACACTCTGGCCGTCTTTCTCCCACAGGGACAGCATCGCCAGGTATTGCGGATAGGTGAGACCGATGTCGGCGAGCAACTGGCGGTATGCGCCGGAAATTGCTCGCGACGCGGCATACAGCGCGAAGCAGAGCTGATCATTCAGCCTTGCGTGGTCCGGGGTGGTCATGGATCGTCACATCTCCTTCAGGGTGGAGTCTACGGTATTCAAGCGTGTACGATTCAGGCGTGCACAACTAAAGTGCACACGACTGAATGGAGTGATGATGGCCGAGCAATGGTTGCCGACGTTGATGACAGCGAGCCCAGAGGAGGGATTCATGCTGGCGATGAAGCTCTCGCGGAAGGTGGTGGGATTGACTCAGCCTGATGCGGAGGTTCGCACGAAGCTGCGCCCGAGCTACGCGGAAGACGCTGATTCACTCATCGCGACCTCGCAGGTCGTCGCGACGAACTTCCAGACAGTCGCCGCTGCGAACGACTACTGGCGGGGATCCGGCAGCTGAGGCTGATGTGAGTGGATTGTCGCGATCCGTCATCGCGCAATCCGTGATTGCGCAATCCACTTCGCGTCGTTCAGTCCCGCGGGGTCACGAGCGGCAGGAACAGCTCGTCCACGATCTCGAGGATGCGCCGCTCGGTCACAGGCTTCAGCGTCATCACCAGGTCGTGCCGGATGAGGTCGAACGGCATGGCGAGCGCCGCGGCAGGCACCCTGTCGAGGTCGAGCTCGCCGCGGTCGTGCGCCCGCCGAAAGATCGCGTCGGACAGGCGCGGCTGGTTGCCCAGCATCCGGGCACGCACTTCGCCCGGCGTGAGCCCGGAATCGGCGAGAAGCCCGGCGAACACAGACGTGATGACCGTCGTGAAGCCCAGTCGCCCGTGGTTCATGCCCTTCATGAGGCCGAGCAGATCGCCGCGGAGGCTTCCCGTGTCGGGCACCTGCACGGGGTGCAGTGCGCGGTAGCGCTCGATCGCGGCGAGCACGAGAACGTCTTTTCCCGCCCAGCGACGGTACAGCACGGGCACGCTCGTGCGGGCGCGCGTGGCGACCGACTCCATCGTGAGCTTCGGAAAGCCGACCTCGACGAGCTCCTCCCACGCCGCATCCAGAATCGCCGTCTCGAGCGCCTCGCCCCGTCGGCGAGTGCGCGGTTCGACTGTCATGCGCATCAGTGTAGCGGTCCCCGCGGAAATAAGACTTGCATCCCTTTCTTGTGAGGCGTATCTTCAATAAGAAACGAAAACAAGTCTTAACAGGGAGAACCGCATGTCGAGTAGCAAGATCGATCCGCACGTGCTCAAGACGGCGCTGGTGCTCGCCGTCGGCGTCATGGCCGTCGTCTTCGACACCACGATCGTCAGTGTCGCGCTGCACACGCTCGCGCACGAGCTGGGCACGACGGTCGCCACGATCCAGTGGGTGACCACGGGCTACCTGCTCGCGCTCGGCGTCTCGGTGCCGCTCAGCACCTGGGCCCTCGGGCGATTCGGCGGCAAGCGGGTCTGGATGTTCGCGCTCGCGGTGTTCCTGCTCGGCTCGCTCGGCTCGAGCCTGGCCTGGGATGTCGGCTCACTCATCGGCTGGCGCGTCGTGCAGGGCATCGGCGGAGGACTGATGCTGCCCGTCATGGCCACCCTCGTCTTCCAGGCGGCGAAGGGCAAGGCGCTCGGGCGCACGGCGACCTGGGTGGCGCTGCCCGCCCTGCTCGGCCCGATCCTCGGCCCGCTCATCGGCGGGGCGATCGTCACCAACCTGAGCTGGCGGTTCATGTTCTGGGTCAACGTGCCCTTCTGCGTCGCGGGGCTCATTCTGGCCGGGCTGTACCTCGCGAAGGACGCGGTGCCCGCGACCCGACCGCGGCTGGATGTCTGGGGGCTCGTCTTGCTCGCGCCCGGCATCGCCGCCATCGTGCTCGCGCTGAGCAACGCGGGTGGTGCCGCGGGCTTCAACCAGACCGACGTGATCGCGCCGCTCGTGATCGGCGTCGTGCTCCTGGTGGCCTTCACGCTCTACGCGCTGCGGCGCAGTGAGCCGCTCGTCGACATCCGACTGCTCGCCGTGCGCTCGGTCGGCTCGTCATCGTCGGTGCTGTTCCTCTCGGGCTTCGCGCTGTATGGCGCGATGCTGCTCCTGCCGCTCTACTACATGGAGGTGCGCGGCACGAGCGCGCTCGCGGCCGGGCTCATCCTCGTGCCGCAGGGGATAGGCACCCTCATCAGCCGGCAGATCGCGGGCCCGCTCACCGACAGGCTCGGCGCACGCTCCATCGCTGCCGTCGGCTTCGTCATCGTCGCCGCCGCGACCGTGCCGTTCAGCTTCGTCTCGGCGACGAGCAGCGACTGGTTGCTTGCGCTCTGGCTGCTTGTGCGCGGCATCGGCCTCGGGGCCGTGACGATGCCGGTCATGACCGCCGCCTACGTGGGCTTGCAGCATGAGCAGGTCGCGCACTCGAGCGTGCTCACCCGCATCGCGCAGCAAGTCGGTGGTTCGTTCGGCACGGCCGTGCTCGCAGTCATTCTGCAGTATGCCCTCACCGCGGGCGGGGCCACCGACCTCGTCGGTGCCTTCCACATCGCGTTCTGGTGGGCGACAGGCTTCGCCGTCGTCGCGATGGTGCTCTGCGCCTGGCTTCCGGGACGCAGGCAGGTGGCGGAGGCCGCGGCGGCCGCCGCCGGACCCGCAGCACAGGAGGTCACTCCCGCTCGCGCATAGCCTCAGGCGGTGATCGGCTCCAGGTGAAAGGTCGCCGCGAAGCGATCGAGGAGCGCGGGCTGCCCGGAGAGGATGTGCACCGACTCGCTCGCAATGGCTTCGTGGGCGCTCAGTTCACCCGAGATGAGCGAGCGGATGCCGGGGCCCGTCGCGAAGGCGAGGTCGGCACCGTCGGCCAAGGGGTCCCGGCCCGCAGCGAGACCGAGCGGATGCGGTGCCACGAGGAGTCCCTCGGCCCCCGCGCGGAGGCCGAGAGCCACCTCGCCGATGTGTACCTCGTAGGCGGTCGTCGGAAACGCGGCCGCCGCATCCGCCCGGTACGCGGTTCTGAATGCGATGGTCATCGAATCCGAGGTGACGATGTCGCCCTCAGCGGGCTCGCCCATCGCCTGGAACCCCCAGCGGCCGAGCGCGAGAACGACGTCTTCGAGCCCCCGCCCATAGTCGGTGAGTGCGTAGGCGAGGCCGTGCGCCATGGGCAGTCGGCGCACGACGCCCGTCTGTTGCAGCTCCTTGAGGCGCGTGCTCAGAATGTTCGTCGGGATGCGCGGCAGTCCCGCCTTGAGATCGCTGTAGCGCCGCGGCCCCACGAGCAGGTCGCGCACGATGAGCAGCGCCCAGCGCTCGCCGATCAGCTCGAGGGCCGTGACGACGCCGCAGTATTGGCCGTAGTTCCTCGCGGCCACCTAGGCGGATGCCCCGCCCCGCTCCGCGAGGTACGCTTCCGGTCCCTGTTCGGCCGCTTTGGGGTCCATCCAGAGGATGCCGAACTCGTTGCCGTCGGGATCTTCGAAGTCGCGCGAGTACATGAAGCCGTAGTCCTGGGGGTCTCGCGGTTCGGTGCCGCCCGCGGCGATCACCTTCTCGAGAAAGGCATCCACCGCCTCCCGGCTCTCGACGCTGAGCGAGGTCTGCGTCTGCGCGAAGGTGCGCGGGTCGGAGAGGGGCTTCGACGTGAAGGTCGCGAAGAACTCGCGCACGAGCACCATGAGGTAGATGTGCTCGTCGATGACGACACAGGCCGCGTTGTCATCGGTGAAATTGGGGTTGATGCTCCAGCCGAGCCCCTCGAAGAACTTCTTGGCGCGCGGGAGGTCGGTGGTGGTCAGGTTGACGAAGATTTCCGTTGACATGACAACTCCTTTGTTGCTGATGGATGGCTGAGGGGGCCGCTCGTGCGGGCCCGCTGCGCCATACTTGCAAAAAACAAGTAACCCTGTCAAGAGCCGGTGACGAGCCTTTTCGCCGCGGTTACCGAGGCCGCGGTGCCGACCCGACGACCCGTGGCAAGGCAGGGCACCGAGCTTGAGCTCCGAAGGTTACCCCGCGGCAGGGAGGTGCTTGCGGAAGGCGTGCTCGCCGATCACCAGCGGGTCGAGCGTTGGGTCGAACTGCGGCTCGTAGCCGGTGGCCAAGTAGAGGCCGACGGCCTCGGGTTGCCGTGGGCCGGTGCTGAGTACGACATCCGCGAACCCGCGCTTGGCCGCCTCCGCCTCGAGCTCGGCCAATACGAGTTTCGCGAGTCCCTGGCCGCGGTGGTCAGGATGCGTCCAGATTCGTTTGATCTCGGCCGTGTGCTCGTCGACGGTCATGAGCGCACCGCCCGAGATGGGTTCGCCGGCACGCAGAAGGAGGAGGAAGGTGCCGTGCGGTGGAGAGAAGATCTCCGCCGGATAGCGGTTCATTTCGGCGGCCGCGCCTCCGCTGAACAGCTCTCGATACCGCTCGTCGTACTCCCTCTCGAGGTCGACCAGCAGGGGCCGGGCGAGCGGGTCGAGCGGGGTGGTGTGCAGGAAGGTATCGCCGGTTCTCATGAGCCTCTCCAGAATAATGTGCGCGCCGACACCTAGGCTGTAGAGGTGCAGTTACATGAGGTTCGAGTACATCGCAGTGACGAAAATCTGGCCAGAGAAGACCAGCTCGCCTGGAAGCTCGCCGAAGTCGCCGCAGACCCGGTCGAGGTGACGGATGAGGTGGCCGAGATGGTCGTGAACCGCATCATCGACAACGCCGCCGTCGCCACCGCGTCGCTGGGCCGCGCGCCGGTGCTCGCCGCGCGCGCGCAGGCCGAGGCGCATCCGGTGTCCACCGGCGGAGCCGGATCCGCCCTGTTCGGCGTCGAGGGACGCCACAGCCCGGAGTGGGCGGCCTGGGCCAACGGGGTCGCCGTGCGCGAGCTCGACTATCACGACACCTTCCTCGCCGCCGAGTATTCGCACCCCGGCGACAACATCCCGCCGATCCTCGCCGTCGCGCAACACCTGGGCGCGAGCGGGCGAGACCTGATTCGCGGCATCGCCACCGGCTACGAGATCCAGATCGACCTGGTCAAGGGCATCAGCCTGCACGCCCACAAGATCGACCACGTCGCGCACCTCGGTCCCTCCGCGTCCGCCGGAATCGGCACCATGCTCGGCCTCGACACGGCCACGATCTTCCAGGCCATCGGCCAGGCCCTGCACGTGACCACGGCCACCCGCCAGTCCCGCAAGGGCGCGATCTCGAGCTGGAAGGCCTATGCGCCTGCCTTCGCGGGCAAGATGGCCGTCGAAGCCGTCGACCGTGCGATGCGCGGGCAGACGAGCCCCACGCCGATCTACGAGGGCGAAGACGGCGTGATCGCCTGGCTGCTGGACGGTCCGAATGCCCGCTACGAGGTTCCGCTGCCCGAGCGCGGCGAGACCAAGCGTGCCATTCTCGACAGCTACACCAAGGAGCACTCCGCCGAGTACCAGGCGCAGGCCTGGATCGACCTCGCGCGCAGGCTCGGTGAGCAGCATCCGGAACTGCGCGACCCCGCGAACGTCACACGCGCCGTGCTGCACTCGAGCCACCACACCCACTTCGTGATCGGCTCAGGGGCGAACGACCCGCAGAAATACGACCCCACTGCGAGCCGCGAGACCCTCGATCACTCGATCCCGTACATCTTCGCCGTCGCCCTGCAGGACGGCGAGTGGCACCACGAGCGCTCCTACGCACCCGAGCGCGCGGCGCGGCCTGACACGGTCGCGCTGTGGCAGAAGGTCACCACGACCGAAGACGCGGAGTGGACGCGCCGCTACCACTCCCTCGATCCGAACGAGAAGGCCTTCGGCGGGAGAGTCGAGATCGAGCTCGCAGACGGCACCCGCATCGTCGACGAGATCGCGGTCGCCGACGCGCATCCGCTCGGAGCCAGGCCCTTCGCGCGCGAGCAGTACGTCGGCAAGTTCAGAACCCTCGCGGATGGCGTGCTCGAGCCGGCAGAGACAGAGCGCTTCCTCGAGGCGGTTCAGCGCCTTCCCGAACTGGGGCCGGCCGAGCTCGCCGAGCTCACCATCACGCCCGCGATCCGCATTGCGGCACCGTCGAAAGGCATCTTCTAGTGCTGTACTCCCAGATCACCCCCGCAACGAAGCGGCAACTGCTGCGCGAGCACCTCGCCACCGGCAAGCTGCTGCGCTACCCAGGCGCCTTCAACCCGCTGAGCGCCAAACTCATCGAAGACAAGGGATTTGAGGGCGTCTACATCTCCGGCGCCGTCATCTCCGCTGACCTCGGCCTGCCCGATATCGGCCTCACGACACTCACCGAGGTCGCCGGCCGCGCCCAGCAGATCAACCGGATGACATCGCTGCCGACCCTCGTCGACGCCGACACCGGTTTCGGAGAGCCGATGAATGTGGCGCGCACCGTTCAGGAGCTCGAGAACGCGGGCGTCACCGGGATCCACATCGAAGACCAGGTGAACCCCAAGCGCTGCGGCCACCTCGACGGAAAGGCCGTGGTCGACGAGGCAACCGCGACCAAGCGCATCCGGGCCGCGGCCGAGGCCAGACGCGACCCGAACCTGCTCATCATGGCCCGCACCGATATCCGGGCGATCGACGGCATGGGCGCCGCGATCGACCGGGCCAAGGCGCTCGTCGACGCCGGGGCCGATGCCCTCTTCCCCGAGGCGATGCGAGATCTGGCGGAGTTCGAGGCGGTACGGGCCGCGGTAGACGTGCCGATCCTCGCGAACATGACCGAGTTCGGCAAGAGCGAGCTCTTCACCACCCAGCAGCTCGAGGGCGTGGGCATCAACATCGTCATCTACCCGGTCACGCTCCTGCGCAGCGCGATGGGGGCCGCCGAGCGTACGCTCGACCTGATCGCATCCGAGGGCACACAGCAGAGCGCGGTGCCCGAGATGCAGACGCGCGCGAGACTCTACGAACTGCTGGACTACGAGGCGTACAACACCTTCGATTCCGGCGTCTTCAACTTCGAGGTACCCAGCGCAAGAGGAGCAGAATGACCGACACAGAAATCCACAAGGGTCTCGCCGGAGTCGTCGTCGACTACACCGCGATCTCCAAGGTGAACCCCGAGAGCAACTCGCTGCTGTATCGCGGCTACCCGGTGCAGGAACTGGCCGAGAAGTGCACCTTCGAGGAGGTGGCCTACCTGCTCTGGCACGGCGATCTCCCCACGGCCGAGCAGCTCGAGGAGTTCGAGAAGCTCGAGCGCTCGCTGCGACCACTCGACGCGCGCACCAAGCGTGTCATCGACGAACTGCCGCTCACCGCGCATCCGATGGATGTCGTGCGCACCGCGGTCAGCGTGCTCGGCGCCACAGACCCCACCCTCACTCAGCCGAACGGCGTCGAGGACCGCACACTCAATGAGGGCCGGGCCGTATACCTGCTCGCGCAACTGCCCAGCATCGTCGCCTACGACCAGCGCCGCCGTCGCGGTGAGCAACTGGTCGAGCCGCGCGACGATCTCGGCTTCTCGGCGAACCTGCTGCACATGACCTTCGGCGAGGTGCCGGATCTCGTCGTCGTGAACGCCTTCGACATCTCGATGATCCTGTACGCAGAACACTCCTTCAACGCGAGCACCTTCACCGCCAGGGTCATCACGTCGACGCTCGCCGACCTGTACTCCGCGGTCACCGGAGCGATCGGCGCACTCAAGGGCCCGCTGCACGGCGGTGCCAACGAGGCCGTCATGCACGCCTTCGACGAGATCGGCTCCGCAGACAAGGCAGGGGCCTGGCTGGATGCCGCTCTCGCCGAGAAGCGCAAGATCATGGGCTTCGGTCACCGGGTCTACAAGAACGGTGACTCTCGCGTCCCGACGATGAAGGCCGCCCTCGACACCCTCGTGGCGGAGCTCGAGCGACCCGATGTGATCGAGCTCTATGAGGCACTCGAAGCGGCGATGGCCGAGCGCAAGGGCATCAAGCCGAACCTCGACTACCCGAGCGGCCCGGTCTACAAGCTCATCGGCTTCGACACCGAGCAGTTCACCCCGCTCTTTGTGGCCAGCCGCATCGTCGGCTGGACCGCGCACATCATGGAGCAGCAGGCATCCAACGCTCTCATCCGACCGCTCTCGGCCTACAACGGCGAGGAAGAAAGGCACATCGCATGACCGTACCTACCGTGCAGCTCAACGACGGCAACACCATCCCGCAGCTCGGCTTCGGCGTGTTCCTCGTCGAACCGGTCGAGGCGGAGCGGATCGTCTCAGAGGCCCTCGAAACCGGCTACCGGCACATCGACACGGCGGCCATCTATCGCAACGAGGAGGGGGTCGGCCGCGCGATTGCGGCATCGGGGATCCCTCGCGACGAACTGTTCGTGACGACCAAGCTCTACAACAGCGACCAGGGCACCCAGTCGGCCTACGACGCGATGCAGCTCAGCCTCGAGAAGCTCGGACTCGAGCGGGTCAACCTGTACCTCATCCACTGGCCGAGCCCGGCGCAGGATCGCTACGTCGAGTCGTGGCGCGCGCTCGAGCAGCTCCGCAAGAGGGGCCAGACGGTGAGCATCGGCGTCTCGAACTTCATGGTGCCGCACCTCGAGCGACTTCTCGCCGAGACAGACACGGTGCCGGCGGTCAACCAGATCGAGCTGCACCCGTATCATCAGCAGCCGGAGGTGACCGCATTCGGTGCCGAACACGGCATCGCCACCGAGGCCTGGGGCCCGCTGGGGCAGGGCAAGTACCCGCTGCTCGAGCTCCCAGAGATCACGGCGATCGCGGATGCGCACGGCAAGTCGGCCGCACAGGTCGTGCTGCGCTGGCACCTGCAGCAGGGTCACATCGTGTTCCCCAAGTCGAACCGGCGCGAGCGCATGGTCGAAAACTTCGACCTGTTCGACTTCGAACTGAGTGCGGACGAGCAGGCGTCGATCACGGCGATGGAGCGCGCCGGGCGCGTCGGCGGAGACCCCTTCGAGGTGAAGTAGCGCCACTCACGCGGGTTGAGTAGCGAGGAACGAGCGTATC
>Ga0134125_10010767_pt1 | contig 10265 bp, 5 predicted proteins | sample KB31751_FD_96464 | JGI IMG/M metagenome (GOLD analysis project Ga0134125, IMG submission 96464) | Terrestrial soil microbial communities with excess Nitrogen fertilizer from Kellogg Biological Station, Michigan, USA - KB3-175-1 | ecosystem: Environmental > Terrestrial > Soil > Unclassified ... | reverse complement strand
TCGCCCTCGGTGCGCAAGTTCGCGCGCGAGCTGGGTGTGCCGCTGGCCGAGATCAAGGGCAGCGGCCCGAAGGGCCGAATCACGCAGGATGACGTGCAAAGCTTCACCCGCTCCGTGATGGCCGGTGCGGCGCAGGCGCAGGCGGTCCGCGCGCCGGCCGGCAGCGATGGCGCCGCGCTGGGGCTGATTCCATGGCCCAAGGTGGACTTCACCAAGTTCGGCGCGGTAGAGCGCAAGGAACTCTCGCGCATCAAGAAGCTCAGTGGTGCCAACCTGCACCGCAACTGGGTGATGATTCCGCACGTCACGAACAACGACGAGGCCGACATCACCGAGCTGGAGGCGTTCCGCGTCGCCACCAACAAGGAGAACGAGAAGTCGGGCGTGAAGGTCACGATGCTGGCCTTCGTGATCAAGGCCGTGGTGGCTGCGCTGAAGAAGTTCCCCGATTTCAACGCGAGCCTGGATGGTGACGCGCTGGTCTACAAACAGTACTTCAACATCGGTTTCGCGGCCGACACGCCGAACGGACTTGTGGTGCCGGTGCTCAAGGATGCCGACAAGAAGGGCATCCTGCAGATCAGCGCCGAGATGGGCGAACTCGCCAAGAAGGCGCGCGAGGGCAAGCTGGGCTCTGCCGACATGCAGGGCGGGTGCATCTCGATCTCGTCGCTGGGCGGGATTGGCGGCACGCATTTCACGCCGATCATCAACGCGCCCGAGGTGGCCATCCTGGGGTTGTCCAAGAGCCAGATGAAGCCGGTGTGGGACGGCAAGCAGTTCGTGCCGCGCCTGGTGCTGCCGCTGTCGCTGTCGTACGACCACCGCGTGATCGACGGCGCCGCGGCCTCGCGCTTCAATGCCTACCTCGGCCAGGTGCTGGCCGATTTCCGCCGGATCCTTCTGTGACCACCGTGGTGGTGGCAAAAAACGCGGGGCGGGCGGCGACGGCCGGCGCGCCGGAAGGTTTCAGAATCAAATCGAAGCAATAAGACAGGAGAGGCAACCATGGCACTGCTGGAAATCAAGGTTCCCGATATTGGCGATTTCGCGGACGTCGCGGTGATCGAGCTGCTGGTCAAGCCCGGCGACACCATCAGGCCGGAGCAGAGCCTGATCACGGTGGAGAGCGACAAAGCCTCCATGGAGATTCCCGCGTCGCATGGCGGCGTGGTGAAGGAGCTCAAGGTCAAGCTGGGCGACAAGGTGAAAGAAGGATCGGTGGTGTTGCTGCTTGAAGTCGAAGCGGCAAGTGCAATCGCCCCGGTTTCTGCATCAAAACAGGCTGTAGCCAAGTTTGCTACTTCACCTGCTGCTACACAAAACGGAGTATCACCGGCGCCTGCCGCCACCAGTTTCGTCGGCACCGCCGATCTGGACTGTGACGTGCTGGTGCTCGGCGCCGGCCCCGGCGGCTACTCGGCTGCGTTCCGTGCCGCCGATCTCGGCCTCAAGGTCGTGCTGGTGGAGCGCTACGCCACGCTCGGCGGCGTCTGCCTCAACGTGGGCTGCATCCCGTCCAAGGCGCTGCTGCACGTGGCCTCCGTGATGGACGAAGTCAGCCACTTCGAGGCGCTGGGCGTGAGCTTCGGCAAGCCGGTGGTGAACTTGGAGAAGCTGCGCGCCCACAAGGACAAGGTCGTCGGCAAGCTGACCGGCGGGCTCGCGGCGATGGCCAAGATGCGCAAGGTGACCACGGTGCGCGGCTGCGGCACCTTCGTCGGTGCCAATCACGTGCAGGTCGAAGAGACCGCGGGTGGCAGCCAGGAGAAGACCGGCAAGACGCAGACCATCGCGTTCAAGAACTGCATCATCGCGGCCGGCTCACAGGCGGTGCATCTGCCGTTCATGCCGCAAGACCCGCGCGTGGTCGATTCGACGGGCGCGCTGAACCTCGGGGCGGTGCCCAAACGCATGCTGATCCTGGGCGGTGGCATCATCGGCCTGGAGATGGGCACGGTGTACAGCACGCTGGGCGCACGGCTCGACGTGGTCGAAATGCTGGACGGCCTGATGCTGGGCGCGGACCGCGACCTGGTCAAGGTCTGGCAGAAGCTGAATGCGCCGCGCTTCGACAACATCATGCTCAAGACCAAGACCGTGGGTGCCAAGGCCACGCAGGCCGGCGTCGAGGTGACATTCGCCTCGGCCGAAGAGGGCGGCAGCGCGCCCGCGCCACAAACCTACGACCTGGTGTTGCAGGCCGTGGGGCGCTCGCCCAACGGCAAGAAGATTGGCGCGGACAAGGCCGGCGTCGCCGTGTCCGAGCGCGGCTTTATCCCGGTCGACATCCAGATGCGCACCAATGTGCCGCACATCTTCGCCATCGGCGACATCGTGGGCCAGCCCATGCTGGCGCACAAGGCGGTGCACGAGGCGCACGTGGCGGCTGAGGTGATTGCCGGCGAACTGCAGGGCAACAAGGAATTGGCCAGCAGCGCCTTCAACGCCCGCGTGATCCCGAGCGTGGCCTTCACCGACCCCGAGATCGCCTGGGTCGGGTTGACGGAAGACCAGGCCAGGGCCGAGGGCATCCAAGTCAAGAAAGGCCTGTTCCCCTGGACCGCGTCCGGCCGCGCCATCGCCAACGGCCGCGATGAAGGCTACACCAAGCTTTTGTTCGACGACAGCCCCGAGGCGCACGGCCACGGCCGGATCCTGGGCGGTGGCATCGTCGGCACCCACGCGGGCGACATGATCGGCGAGATTGCGCTGGCGATCGAAATGGGCGCGGACGCGGTCGATATTGGCAAGACCATCCACCCGCATCCAACGTTGGGTGAGAGCATCGGCATGGCGGCGGAAGTGGTGCACGGCAGTTGCACGGATTTGCCGCCGGCGAAAAAGTAAAACGCGCCGACTTGGCGCCGTGTGTCTCACGTTGCGCCGACGCGAGGCCCGGCCGCGAAATCAGTGCATCAGCGGCGCGGCGGCGGAAGCGGACACAGGGGCGGGAGCCGGTTCCGTCGGCCTGGATTCGGAAGTGACGATGGCGGTATCGTCGCTGCTGCTCGCGGTTTCAACCCGGCGCGCGCCGTCGAAGCGCGATCGCCAGTACCGCAAGTCCATGTCCTCGACCCGGATTTCTCCCCCGGTGCGTGGGGCGTGGATGAACTTGCCGTTCCCAATATAGATGCCCACATGACTGAAGGCACGCCGCATCGTGTTGAAAAACACCAAGTCGCCGGGTTGCAGATCCTTGCGCTTGATTACTTCGGTCGCGGCCGCCTGCTGCGAGGCGCGCCGCGGCAGCACCATTCCAAGCGTCTGCTCGTAAATCGCCCGCACGAACCCGCTGCAGTCAAAGCCACCGCTTTCCGTCGAAGTGCCGCCGTATTTGTACGGCACGCCCAGAAACCCCATGGCATTGGCGACCAGTTCGGAGGCCTTGTCACTGACGCTCTGACGGACCTGATCGAGTTGGCCGCCAATCTGGGTGATGACCCCGTTGTTGCCAAGCAGATTGTCCATGGTGTCCGCGCCTGGACTGGAAGGAGGAGCCGCTTGGGCACTTGCGCACGCAAACAAGAGGATCAGTAACCATTTGGACATGGGGTGCGAGGTTAACGGCCCAACAATGCGAAGTCAAGTTAAGAATATAACGTAACTTATTGATTTATAATAAGTTCTATAATCTTTACATTTTATTGAGACTTTTTCGGGCAAATGGGCTCAAACCAAAACTTTGAGGCGACGGCGAAAGACAGGGTTGCAGGGGCATAGGCGCTGCGCTGATCCGTTGTTGCGCTTTACCGGAGCGACACACTGGCGCGCCTTGCATTCGGGCGGCCGGCTACCACGTCTGTTGGGCAACTCATTACGATGTTTCAAGGGCAATACATGCAGTATCGATCGATCGTTCAGCGCGCCGCCAAATGGCTGGCCGTTGCGTCATTTTTGAGTTTCAGCCTTGCCATGGCGCAATCGGTGCCAAGCGTGGACCAGGTTTATGCAGCCGCCCAAGCCGGCAAGCTCGAGCAGGCGCAGGGCATGATTCAACAGGTGCTGGTGGCACACCCCAACAGTGCCAAGGCACACTATGTTCAAAGTGAGTTGTATGCGCGGCAGGGCCAGCGGGGGCAAGCCCGGGCTGCATTGGCCGCCGCCGAAAAGCTGGAACCTGGACTTCCGTTTGCCAAGGCGCCGGCTGTCCAGGCTCTACGCGCCGAACTCGCGGGCAGAAGTCCGGCGCCAGGCGCTGTTGCCGGGCGCGGTGGTTACGCTGCGAGTGTCTCGTCTTCCCCCGCATGGCGCTTGCCTCTGCTGCTCGCCTTGGGGGTTATTGTGTTGGGCTATTTCCTGTTCCGTCGACGGGTGCCTGCCGTCGTGCAACCTGGATACGGCAATCCGGGCGGCATGAATGGGCCCCAGACGTTTACCGGACCTGCGGGGGCAATGCCGACCCCGTATGGGCAGCCGGTTTCCAGCGGTCTTGGCGGTCAGATCATGGGCGGTGTTGCCACCGGGTTGGCCGTGGGCGCCGGCGTCATGGCGGCCGAAGCCATTGGACGCGACCTCCTGGGCAACCGCAACCAGCCCGTCATGCCGGTGGGCGATTTCGGCAACAACGACTATCAAAACATGGCCGGCAACGCCGACATGGGTGGTCAGGATTTTGGCTTGAATGACGCGGGCTCCTGGGACGACGGCGGCAGTGCAGACATCGGCGGCGGCTGGGACAACTAGGCGCATCTGAATGGGCCGCCGCGCCCGACCTGGATACTGGCAAGCAGCACGATGCCTGGCGTCGTGGACGTCATAGTCGTTGTGTCCTCGATCTTTGCCGCCCGGGCGGGCATCGGAGTCGCCATCATCGCGCTGCATCAGAATACAAGTGTCTGATGGCTTTCCAGAGTAAGCTGGCTGTCCGATATAGCAGCCCCGGCACGAAACGGGGTCCGAATGAGACGAGTCATGCTGAACGACGCCCACCTCGCGGCCTTGATGAACGCCCAACATGGTGATCCTTTCAGTGTTTTGGGCCTGCATCGCAATGACAACGCTTGGTGGATAAATGCCTTGCTGCCGGGCGCCATCGCGGTGGAGGCGTTGGACCGTGCCACCGGCGAGACGGTGGTTGTGCTTGACCGGCTCGGTTCCACCGGGGTCTTTGGCGCCAGCGTGGGACAGCGTGAGCCCTTTGAATACCAGCTGCGCGTGCAGTGGCCTGCGGGTGGCGAGGGCGAGGAGCCGCAGACCTCGGTCATTGAAGACCCCTACCGTTTTCCGCTGGTGTTGGGCGAACTGGACGTATGGCTATTGTCTGAAGGCACGCACAAGCGGCCCTACGAGTGTCTGGGCGCCCATCCGCGCGCGATACTGGGCGTGGCCGGCGTGAGCTTCGCGGTCTGGGCGCCGAACGCGCAGCGGGTGTCGGTCGTGGGTTCGTTCAACCAATGGGATGGCCGGCGGCACCCGATGCGGTTGCGGCGTGAATGCGGGGTATGGGAGATTTTTCTGCCTGGCGTGGCCGTGGGCGATGCCTATAAGTTCGAGATTCGGACCCGGCAAGGCGACATTTTTCTCAAGGCCGATCCATTCGTGTTTCGCTGCGAACTTCGTCCCGGAACAGCCAGCGTGGTGCAGGGCCTGCCGCCCGTGAAGCCCATGACGCCGGAGCGCGCGCGCGCCAACGGCTTTGAGCAGCCGATCAGCATTTATGAAGTGCACCTCGGTTCATGGCGCAAGGTCGATGGTTGGCGCTGGCTCAGCTACCGCGAGTTGGCGGCTGCCCTCGTGCCTTATGCACGGGACATGGGGTTCACCCACCTGGAACTGTTGCCCATCAGCGAACACCCGTTCGACGGGTCCTGGGGCTATCAACCCGTGGGTCTGTATGCCCCAACCACCCGTTTTGGGCTGCCCGAGGATTTCGATTTTTTTGTGGAAACCGCGCATGCCGCCGGGCTCGGGGTGATCATGGACTGGGTGCCCGCGCATTTTCCGTCCGATGCGCATGGCCTGGCCGGCTTTGACGGGACTGCCCTGTACGAGTATGCCGACCCGCGCGAAGGCTTTCACCAGGACTGGAACACCCTGATCTACAACTTTGGCCGCACCGAGGTTCGCAACTACTTGGTCGCCAATGCGCTGTATTGGCTCGAACGTTTTGGCATCGATGGATTGCGCGTCGACGCGGTGGCGTCCATGCTCTACCGTGATTACAGCCGGGCCGAAGGGCAGTGGGTTCCCAATCGTTTCGGCGGCCGGGAAAACCTTGAAGCCAGTGCTTTTTTGCGCCTCATGAACCACACGGTGGGGGTGGAGCGGCCAGGAGCCATCACCATTGCGGAGGAGTCAACGGCTTTTCCGGGCGTGAGCCGCCCGCCCAGCGACGATTTGCAGGGTGGCGGGCTGGGCTTTCACTACAAGTGGAATATGGGCTGGATGAACGACAGCCTGGCCTACATGGCGCAGGATCCGGTGCACCGGCGCTACCATCATGACGAGATGACCTTCAGCATGGTCTACGCGTTTGACGAGAACTTTGTGCTGCCGCTGTCGCATGACGAAGTGGTGCATGGCAAGGGCTCGCTGCTGCGCAAGATGCCAGGCGATCATTGGCAACAATTTGCCAATCTGCGCGCTTATTACGGCTTCATGTTCTGTCATCCCGGGAAAAAGCTGCTCTTCATGGGCTGTGAGTTTGCGCAGGAATCGGAATGGCGCCATGAGTACAGCCTGGACTGGGACCTGCTGCACAACGCACCGAATAGTGGCGTTCAGCGGTTGGTGCGCGACCTTAACCTCACTTATCGCGCCCATCCCGCGCTGCACGAACTCGATCATCAACCGCAGGGTTTTGAGTGGATCACTCACGACGATGCGAGTCAGTCCGTGTTGGCCTTTGTGCGCCGCGCGCGCGACGGTGCCGCCGTGGTGGTGATCTGCAATTTCACGCCGGTGCCGCGCCACCACTATCGCGTGGGCGTGCCCGGCGCGCAAGCCTGGCAGGTACTGATCAACACCGACCTGGGGATATACGGCGGCAGTGACCATCCGGTGGAACTGGGGCCAGTACAGGATATTCCTTCCCACCAGCGGTCACAGTCGCTGAGCCTGAACCTGCCGCCGCTGGCGTGCATTGTGCTGGGCCCCTGCCCATGACGGCCATGCTGCATGAACCGATTGCCAGTCACAGCCGTCATTTGGGCGCACAGCTTGAAGACGGATGTTTCCATTTTGCGTTGGCCGCTCCGCATGCGACTGCCGTGGAACTGTGCGTGTTTGACGCGGTCGGCCGAACGGAGATCGGACGCTGGCGTATGCCCCTCCAGCAGGACGGCGTTTGGCGCGGCGCCTTGCCGTGTAGCGACCAGCAGCACGATGCGGCGCTGCAGGGGAGGGGGTTGATCTATGGTTGGCGCGTGCATGGTCCGTGGGCGCCACAGGAAGGGCATCGCTTCAACCCTGCCAAGCTGCTATTGGATCCCTATGCGCGCGAGGTGGTTGGCCGCTACGACGGCGACAACATTCACCTGGGTCACGATCCGGGTGATGCCACCGCTTCGCAGCGCGCCGATCCAAGGGATAACGCTGCCACCGCGTTGAAGGCACGCGTGGTGGCCGGTCTGCCTGCGCCGCGCGTTGCGCGCCCAAGGATCAACGCGGCGCAACGAGTCATCTATGAGCTTCATGTCAAAGGCTTCAGTGCGCTGCACCCGGACCTGCCCACCGAACTGCGCGGAACCTACGCGGGCCTGGCGCATCCGGCTTGCGTGCGGCATCTGCGTCAATTGGGCGTAACCACGGTATGCCTGTTACCGGTGGCATTCCGCGCCGACGAAGCGCGGTTGCAGGCCGCAGGTCTGAGCAATTATTGGGGCTACAGCCCGATTGCCTGGAGCGCGCCCGAACCCCGCTACTGGAGCGGGCAGGCGGGCAGCCACGGTGTCCGCGCCGAGTTCCGGGCCATGGTGGATGCGCTGCACGCCGAAGGTATCGAAGTCGTGCTGGACGTGGTCTACAACCATAGCGCGGAGACTGATCAATTCGGCCCCACTCTCTCGTTGCGTGGCATTGACAACGCGCTGTACTACCGTCTGCTGCCGGACGATCGCAGCGGCTACGTCAATTGGACCGGCTGCGGCAACTGCCTCAATCTGAATGAGCCACTGGTATTGCGCATGGTGATGGACAGCCTGCGCCTGTGGGTCACCGAGTACGGCGTGGACGGCTTTCGCTTCGACCTGGCAACGACCCTCGCGCGCGGCAACGCTGACGTACAGGGTGCTTTCCAGCGACAGGCTCCCTGGCTGAGCGCGATCGCGCAAGATCCGGTGCTGAATGAACGGCTGATGATCGCCGAGCCGTGGGACATTGGCCCTGGTGGCTATCAGCTTGGGGGTTTTCCACCCGGCTGGCTGGAGTGGAACGACCGCTTTCGCGATACCCAGCGAGCATTCTGGCTCCACGGCCAAGGCACGCGCGGCAGTCTGGCCGGCCGCCTGGCGGGCTCCAGCGACGTATTCAGCCCGGTGCGGCGCGCTGCCAGCAGCAGCTTGAACTACATTACCGCGCATGACGGGTTCACGCTGCGCGATCTGCTGAGCTATTCCCGTCGCCACAACGGTGCCAATGGCGAAGAGAACCGGGACGGCCATGCACACAGTCTGAGCATCAACAACGGGGTGGAGGGTGACACGGACCGTCCCGACGTTCTGGCTTTGCGTGCCCGCAAAAGCCGGGCCTTGCTGGCGACGCTGTGCCTGTCGCTGGGCACGCCCATGCTGCTCGGCGGCGATGAAATCGGGCACACACAGCGCGGCAACAACAACGCGTATTGTCAGGACAACGTGATCTCCTGGCTGGATTGGCACCGCGTCGATCAGGAATTGCTCGGTTTTGTGCGTCAGGTGCTGGCTTTGCGCCGCGCCTGTCCGCTGCTGCAAAGCCGGGCGTGGTGGCATAGTGCGGTCAGCGAAAAGGGGCCGCTGGCGCAATGGTTCAACGTCCAGGGCGAGCCCATGACGAATCCGGATTGGCATCAAGGCGATGCAAACACCCTTGCGCTCAAGTTGCAGTGTGCCGAGGGCCAGCAAGCCGCGCTGATGTTGATCAACGCAGGGGCCGCGATCGCCGACTTTGCGTTGCCTGCAGGCTCATGGTGCCTGCGGCTGGACAGCGCCGTGTCTGCCGCCGCGGATCAGACGATACCCAGAATGCTGTCGACCCACGAAAGATTGCCTGCCACCAGCCTGTGGGTGGCGCTCCAGGGCAATCTCTCGAACCATACCAGGGAGCCTCTTTGACCATGCGCCTTGTCACGATTCCCACCAGTCCCTTCGACGGCCAGCGTCCCGGCACCTCGGGACTGCGCAAGAAGGTCGCCGTATTTCAGCAGCCCTTCTACCTGGAAAATTTTGTGCAGGCGCTGTTCGATGTGCTGCCTTCGGCTCAAGGCCAAACTTTGGTGGTGGGCGGTGACGGGCGTTATCACAACCGCGTCGCAGTTCAAGTCATTTTGCGCATGGCCGCCACGAAGGGTTACGCCAAGATTCTGGTCGGGCGGGGCGGCATCCTGTCCACCCCGGCCGTCAGTGCGATCATTCGCCGCCACGGCGCCATGGGTGGGATCGTGCTGTCCGCCAGCCACAATCCCGGAGGTCCAGAAGGCGACTTTGGCATCAAGTACAACGTTGCCAATGGCGGCCCGGCACCCGAAAAAGTCACCGAGGCCATCTATGCCCGCACGTTGGAGGTTCACCAGATCCACACGCTGGACAGCGCCGATCTGCCGCTGGATGAGCTGGGTAGCCACCGGCTGCATTTCACAATCATAGAAGTCATAGACCCGGTGGCCGATTATGCCGAAGTCATGCGCAGCCTCTTTGACTTTGAAGCGATCCATGCGTTGTTTGCGCGAGGCTTTCGATTGCGTTTTGACGCGATGTCCGCGGTAGCCGGGCCTTATGCTCATAGCCTGCTGGAGCATGAACTGGGGGCGCCCACGGGCACCGTGGTCAACGGGACACCGTTGGAGGACTTTGGCGGCTTGCACCCGGACCCCAACCCGGTGAACGCGGTCGATCTGATTCGCTGCATGCAGGCGGTCGATGCTCCCGATATGGGGGCGGCGTCTGACGGCGACGCCGACCGAAACATGATTGTGGGGCGCGGCTTCGTCGTTTCGCCATCCGACAGCCTGGCAGTCATGGCCGCGCATGCCACGCTCGTGCCCGGCTACCGTGCCGGTCTGTCCGGTGTGGCGCGCTCCATGCCCACTTCGACCGCGATCGACCTGGTGGCGCAAAAGCTCGGCATCC
>Ga0134125_10010766_pt1 | contig 10265 bp, 8 predicted proteins | sample KB31751_FD_96464 | JGI IMG/M metagenome (GOLD analysis project Ga0134125, IMG submission 96464) | Terrestrial soil microbial communities with excess Nitrogen fertilizer from Kellogg Biological Station, Michigan, USA - KB3-175-1 | ecosystem: Environmental > Terrestrial > Soil > Unclassified ... | reverse complement strand
TCTTCACTTCGGCCTTGATGCCGGCCACGGCTTTCTTGTGTTTCTTCAGCGCGCGCCGCAGTCGCGCCTCGCCCTGCGCCGCACGCGTCAATGACTGGTGTGCGGCGGCGATGTCCTTGGCTGCTGGGGGGGCCGTTGCCTTCCGGCTCCCTGACTTGGCCGCCGTGCGGGTCGTCGCGTTCCGGCTCCCTGACCTGGCGGACGTGCTGGCCTTCGTCGTCGCCTTCCGGCTTCCCGACTTGGCCGCCGGGCGGGTCGTTGCGTTCCGGCTCCCTGACTTGGCCGCCGTGCTGGCCTTCGTCGTCGCCTTCCGGCTTCCCGACTTGACCGCCGGGCGCGTCGTTGCCTTGCGGCTCCCTGACCTGGCGGACGTGCTGGCCTTCTTCGCCGCCGTCGTCTTAGCCATCGATTGTCCTTTCAGATTGCGGCTTTCTCGTCGCAGCGTTCGCCCTGCGCTAGGCGGCCCGCTGGCGGTCGTTGCGCAGTGTTCCCATCCGGCCGCTCAACTAAACGCATCCGGGCCGGGGACGCAGCTGCGGCATGCCACGCTTGGTGCGGCCGCCGCCTTCTGTTTACCAATTGACCCTGAGCCGCTTGGAAGGCACGCACCGTCGGCAGGCCAGGTGGCGGCGGCTGCCGCGGCGTCGACGATGTAGCCGGCGAGACCGGCAAGAACCGCGGTGATGTCGTCCGGATCCGCATCGAGGTGGCGAACCGTCCAGGCATCCAGATCGGCCGGCGGATCAGGCGCGATCCGCCGCCAGCCGCCCAGATCATCGGCCAGCATCACGCCGAGGTCAGGAAGCAGTCTCCGCAGCGTCGCCGGGACCGGGACCGCACCGCGCTGATCCAACGCGGTCAACGCCGCGGCGAACTCCGCGGCGACCCACGGCGTGCCCGGGCAGCGGCCGCCGACGTCATCGAAACACACCAACGCAATCCACTCGCGATCATCGTGGACACCGCGCAACTCGGATGCCGGTACCTCAGCCGGCAGCGCCGTGGCGACTGCCTCTTCGCGCCGATGCAGCTCGACCGTGCGCTCGTTCAACCGTCGGTGCACGCGTCGACCGGTTCGCGCCGTCACGCTACTCGACCAGCCTCCCGGTGGACTCGGTGGGGGAGCGGACGGTGGCGTCGCTGCGATGCTCGGGCGCAGCGGCGCGCGCCCACTCGCGCAGCAAGTGTGTTGGTGTCCACCGGGGTGGATGAGCGCTGTGCTAGTTGGGTGCGCTACCTGCGTCCCGCTCGCTTGAATGGAGAATCCCTGTGATATCAAGGGTTTGTGCGCCGCGAGGGAATCGAACCCCCAACCCGCTGATTAAGAGTCGGAACCAGGGTTGCGACGGCTGATGTTGATCAGCGTTGGCAAGTGCTTGCAGGTCCCGTATTTCCTGAGCTGGAGGCGTCCGAGGTGCGTTGGCTGTCGAGGAACGCGGGCGACTGTTGTTGAAATTCTTGCGGACTTTTTGCGGACTGCTGGAGATCAACTTCCGACCGCCTCGCGATGTTGGCCGGCCGGGCGTGCCGTGGGACATAGAGGGAAGAGGTCGGAAAGCGGTGCGGAGAGGCCAGCCACGCGGCGATTCGACTCACTGCGCACCTCCGCGCTATCGTCTTGCGGCCCCTCAGCCTCGGCGTGACCATCAGCAGCCGACGTCCTGTACAACGCGCCCAGCGCGGCAACACGTGGACGTTCAGCGTGCTTTGGTAGCACCGCGCGTTCTCGCACGAAGGTTGATCTGGCCGGCGTACCACTGTTGGGCCATCGCGCCCAAGGTGATCTTGGTGCGCGATGGATCGAGGTGTGAGCCGCGGTGCCCAGTGCTGTTGTCACCGCGTCGAGCCACGACTGCGCGTCGACCCAGCGCATGAAGTGTCGCGTGTGTCCCTGCCGGCGGTAACGCCGTAGCGGGCGCCACCGTCCGTCGGCCCGCTTTGCGATGCCGACGATTTGTGTCTCCTTGCCGTCGCGCGAGTCGCCCGTCAGGCCGACTGTTGACCGTGTTGCCGATCGATCGAAGCGCGGACGTCCGACAGTCGATAGCGGACATCGCGTCCGATCTTGAAGCCATGGGGGCCGATGCCGACGTGCCGCCACCAGCGCAGGGTTGCCACGGGCTTACGGACGAGGCCAGCGACTTCTGTGCCGGTGAGCAGGCGGTCCTGATCGTGCATCGTCGTAACCTTCGGTCGTGGTTGGCGGCTACCCTGCTGTAATTGGGGAAGTGGTTGCGGCACCGCGGAATGCGACACGTGCTATCCGTTTCTACTTCTGTAGCGACATAGTCTGCTCCCGCTTGGCACTTCGGCGCCTTCCTTCGTCGCTCTTTGAATGGCGGCTGGCGCAACTTGTAGGTGCGGTGGGTGGCGGCTTTGGACGGTTCGGCTCGCGAAGCACCGTGGCGAGGCTGCACGCGAGGACTGCGGTTCTGTTTATCAAGCCGATAAGGCCAATTCCTCGAACGCCAACCGCCGCTACCTGCGGCGAGGCGGCATCGAGGCCGTCATCCCGGATGCAGCAAGGCCCAGCTCGCGGAGGCCCGTCTGGATGCCACCTGCGCGGTGACCATCGCAAGCGTGAGCAGCCCGGTGTCCATGATGAAGCACGCGTCACCCTCGCCTTGTGCATCTCGGCCGCCGCGGCCGGTTCCTAGCCTCGGCGAGGGATGTTGGAGCCGCTACCTGACAGCGCGCGCTCAGCAGATCACTGACCTAGCCGAACGCGCGATCAACCAGCGACGATCCGCAGCAAAGCCCCGACTACGGCCGCATCATCTCGAGCCCGGCTGGATGGCGGGCTCGCGCTGCCCGGCGCTAGTTGTGCGGCGCTGCGGCCGCTGCTCGCCGTTCGATTCTCCGCCAAAGGGCTCGTTGGGCCGGAAGTCCGACGATCGCCACGGCGGCGAGGACGGTGACGTTGAGAATGAGTTGGAGAGTGGACCCCCATGCCTCGCTCCCGCTGCCGAACGCCGCTGACACGCCGATGTCGGACGCTGCCGGGATCGTCGTGACCGAGATGAACACGCCGATCAGAGTGCTCGACCGTGCCTCGGTAAGAGAGACGACGCCGACCACGCCGGCGAGGGCGGCGACGATAAAGGAGAACCAGTTCGGAGTGTTGATCAGGTTGGAGACCGGCCGGATCCCCAAGGCGTAGCCGGTGGGCTCGAGCCCGGCCCAGCGCACCAGCAGTGACAGCACGAGAGCGCCGGCGACTGCGAGCGCGAATCCGATGCCCAGCGCGCCGGCGCTGCGCAGCACACGGGACAGATCACGGCGGGTCACGCCGAATGAGAGGCTGAGGATAGCGCCGTACTCGGGGCCGACGACCATCGCACCGACGATGAGGATCTGAGAGTTGGTCAGGATCCCGACGGCCCCGATGAGCCCGGCGATGATCAGCAGCGCAAACCAGCTAGGCGGGAAGGTCCCCTCAAGCCCGATCCGAGATTCGATCTCAGCCCAGACCGGGGTGAACTGCTGGAACCGTCCGCGGCGGGCCGCGACCCGATCGGCGAGCGCCGAGATGGAGGTGTCGACGTTCTCCAGAAAGATCGAGCCCCGTTGATCCAGCCCGATCTCGCGCAGCCGTCCGACAACCTGGTTCGCCGCGCCTTGCGGCACATCGAAGTGCAGCGCATCCCCGTCGGGATTCCGGACCGTCCCGCCAAGCACGATCAGGTTCATGACCGCCGGTTCTGCGTGTAGCACGGGCACGAGGGTGTCGGTGACGTCGGCCGGGCTGACCACACGTATATGAATCACGGGCACATTCTGAGCCAATGCCGGCGAGGGTGTCGCGAATGAGCTGCCGGGCAGCTATTTCGTGTAAGCCAAATGAACGGTGCCAATCGCGCCGAGCAGAGAAGGCTGGTAGCGCATGTACCGCCATCTCGGGATCAACGATTCGATGAAACTAGAACAGCGCAGAAGGCCGATGACTCGCGAAACATGGGAGGCAAATCTCAAATACCCAACGCCGGCTGTTCGGTGAGTTCGCCGACCGCGCTCGGTATCAGATCGCCCGGCGGCTCTGGGCACTACTCGATGCTTTGATCGCTGATGTCCCGAAGAAGAGACGTCGGCCCCTCGTCGCGCAGGGCACCCTGCTCGACGACGCGGTCGCATCTGCCATACCCCACGGCCAGCGCGCCGACGCTCTCGTCCCTGACCGCCAAGGGGTTGATGGGGAAGCCCAAACGTGGCCTCCGGTCTCGATCAGCACCACGACCAGGGTGCCCGGCGGTAGTGAACAGGAGCCGGCCCCTGGCGGCGGACTCCGGCCCGTGGGTCCTTAGTCTTGGCGGAGCCGGTGGGCCGCCGCCGCTGGTGGCAGCAGGCGTCGGGAGCGGATGATGGCGGCAGGCCTGGGAAGCACGTGGTGGCAGTACCTGCTGCTGTTCCTGGCGGTTGCCGCCTCGTGGGCGGGCGTACCCCTCATCGGCACCGCCGCCCTCGGGGCTGCCGCCCTGGCCGCCAGCCAGGGGAGGCTGGACCTGGGCGCGGTCATCGTGGTGGCCGCCATCGCGGGTGAGGCCGGCGGGCTCGGCGGCTACGCCATCGGCCGCCGCTGGGGCCGCCGACTGCTGGAACGTCCCGGCAGGCACCACGCGCGCCGCGAGAAGATGGTCGAGCGGGGCGAGAAGCTTTATGCCAGATGGGGCTGGCTGGCCGTGTTCTTCACCCCCGCCATCGTCTCGGGCACGGCCAAGATGCGGCCGTATCAGTTCGCCTTCTGGAATCTCCTGGACTCTCTCGGCTGGGCGGTGTCGGTGGCAGCCAGCGCCTACGGGGTGAGCAGGCTCGCCACGGGCCACCACACAGGGCGCGATATCGCCATCCTGGTCATTGGGCTCGGCGCCGGCGCGCTCGTCGCTTTCGTCGCCGTGCGCCGTCACCGAAGGCGCACAGCCCGGCCTATTCGTGCCCCCGCCAGCGGGCCGCCAGATCCCCCCTCGTGACCAGGTGATCACCAAGCGCCGCTAACCGCCGCGATTATCTGTGCCGCGCCAGCTAATCGGCCCATCGCCGTTGCGTGGCGCGTGATGGCCGCCCGGAGCATCAGGTACGGGCCGGGAGTGGGGCTGGGTGAGGTCGGCTGCGGGGGGCTTGGCCCAACGGCAGCGGCTCGGCACGATCCGCTGACGCAGCCACGAACCAGCAGCTGGACTTCCCTGCCAATCTGCCACGACGCCGATCGTGAGTCCGCCTACGATCCGGCGGAGCAGGCTCTCGCCGAAGCGAAGGAACGCGGCCGGATGGTCGTGGACACGAGAATTTGGTACACGACATGTGCACATCAACGACACCACGCTGAAATGGGTTGAGCAGTTTGTGCCCGACTAGATCGGCCCCAAGTGCATCCCCACACCTCGCTCGACTTCGCCCCGCAACCCGAACCACCTCGACCAGGAACCCGGAAAACCGACCACCACAGCGTCGGCGCTCATCGCCGCCAACCAGGGACAGCGACCCAACCATCCCAAGCAAGATCATCTAGCCAGCCGCGCGAACCATCGAGGCTAGAACGTGTCATTTTCGCTCATCTTGCTGCGCAGAACACCCGCTCGGTGTCCCATTTGTCGCGCTCGCGGGGGAGATAGTCGCCGGTCGAGGAGCAGGATCCGCTCGCAGCTTGGCGCGAGCTTCCAGGCGAGCGGGCTTTGCCGTCCGTGCCGCTGCCAATGATGACGACGTTTTAGTGGTCGGTGGTCAGGATCATGTCTGCTGGGTGGCGCGGGTGGTCAGGGGCGACGGCTGCGCGGCCGAGAGGTGCGACGCCGACACGATGAAAGCCAGGTGCGAGAAGGCTTGCGGGAAGTTGCCGATCAGGCGTTTCGCCTGGGTGTCGTACTCCTCGGAGAACATGCCGACGTCGTTTTGCAGACCGCGGAGACGTTCGAACAGGTTGCGGGCTTCTTGCTCGCGTCCGATGAGGGCAAGGTTGTCGACCAACCAGAACGTCGTCATCAGGAATGTTCCCTCGCCGGCGGGAAGACCGTCGACCGAGTCGTCGTCGGAGGTCGGATAGCGCTGCACGAACCCGTCGACCAGCAACTCGCGTTGGATGGCATCGACGGTGCCGATGATCCGCGGATCGTCGGGCGGGAGGAACCCGACGCGAGCGAGCATGAGCAGGCTCGAGTCCAGCTGGTCGGATCCGTAGTACTGGACGAAGCTGTTCTTGTCCGTGTTGAAGCCTTTCTCGCAGACCTCGGACTTCACTTGGTCGGCGAGGGTGCGCCATCGCTCGACGGGCAGATCGGTACGTCCCATCTTCTCCGCGATCTTGGCGGCGCGGTCGAACGCGACCCAGGCCATGACCTTGGATTGGGTGAATTGACGCTGCGGACCTCGGATCTCCCAGATGCCGTCGTCGGGCTTCTGCCAGACCTGCTCGAGGTGCTCCATCACGGCGGGGAGCATCTCGCCCGGTTGGGGATGGTGCACCGGGAGGTGGCGGTCTTGGCCGATGCCGCTGTCCACCGCGGTCAGGGCGGAGTCGAGCAGCTCCCCGAAAACGTCGAGTTGGAACTGCTCGCTCGCTTCGTTCCCGATGCGCACCGGCTTCGAGTTTTCGTAGCCGGGCAGCCAGTCGAGCTCGACCTCGGTGAGTCGTCGTTCGCCGCCGACGCCGTACATGATCTGGAATTCGCCGGGGTCTCCGGCGACGGCTCGTTGCAGCCAACGTTGCCAGGCGCCCGCTTCTTCGCGAAAGCCGCTCAGGACCAAGGCCTGCAGGGTGAGCGAGGAGTCGCGCAGCCAGGAGAAGCGGTAGTCCCAGTTACGGACGCCGCCGAGCTGTTCGGGCAGCGACGTCGTCGCCGCCGCGCACACGGCGCCGGTCGGTGCGTACTGCAACGCCTTCACCGTGATCAGCGAGCGAACGACGTCATCGCGCCAGTCACCCTGATAGATACAGCGGTCCACCCAGTCGGCCCAGTACCGCTCGGTCGAGCGCAACGCGGCCGACGCGTCCAAAGGTGCGGGCGGATCGTCGAGGGCCGAGTACCAGGCGAGTGAGAAGCCGCGCCGTTGACCCGCTTGCACGATGAAGTCGGCCGTGGTGGTCATGTGGCTGGGCCTAAGCGGCACCGGGCTGTGTAAGCGCAGCGCGTCGTTGCCCGCGACAAGGGTGAGTCCGTCACCGGTGGATTGCGCCCAGGGCACGATCGACCCGTAGTCGAAGCGGACGACCAGCTCGAGCGACATCGTCACCGACCCGGACAGGCCATCGACGATGCGGAAGATCGTGGGACGGTCGACGCCGGGTGACATGAAGTCGGTCACCTTCACCGTTCCGTCGCCGGTGTCGAACTCGGTCCTCAGCACAAGTGAGTCGCCCACGTAGCTGCGACGAATCGCGGTCACGTCGCCCTTCGGCGCCACACACCAACGCCCGTGCTGGGGATCGCCGAGCAGCGCGGCGAACACCGCACCCGAGTCGATCCGCGGCACACACCACCAGTCAATCGAGCCGTTGCGGGCAACCGCTGCCACCGTCCGGGTGTCGCCGATGATCGCGTAGTCCTCGATGCGGGTCGACATGGTAGCTCCTTAGTCGGGTCGGTCGAGCGTCAACCTGAAAGTCGCGGTGAAAGTGTCGCCCGGCTGGACGAGGGGTGCCGTGCGGTCCACCAGCGCGTTGGTCGGTGCTGCCATCGGCTCGAGGGCGACGAACGGCTGACCACGCGGGACCCAGACCTGCGCGAACGGGTATTGCGATCCGCAGTGCAGCGCTACCGACTGGCCGGTGTCGCTCTCGATCGCGAGTCGACGGTCGCGACCGAGGTGATACCCGTCATCGAACGTTCGCCGCCCAATCGGCGCCGACTCACGCGCTTCGGTCACGGCATCGCCGGTGGGGATACCACGCGAGTCGAGGGTGAGGTGCCGACGGGGCGGCAGACGGAGACGCCAGCGACCGCGCGGCGAGCCCGGCAGACGCAGGTACGGATGCCAACCGAACGCGACGGGCACTGCCCGACGCCCCGTCGGTACGACCGTTGTGTCAATACCGAGCTCGTGGTCACGCGCGATCGCGGTGACCACGATGCGATGCGGAAATGGAAACGCCGGCGCATCAACGACGGTGGACGCACGCAGCCGGGCGGTGCCGGCCCGTACCCCGAGTTGCTCAACCGTCCAGCCTGGCCAACCGACGAGCAGCCCGTGGATCGGCAGCCCGTTGCCGTCGACGCCTAAGGGCAGACCGTCGAGATCGACGGTGACGCCCGCCGCGCGGTACTTCCACGCCGAGAGTCGATTCGCCCACGGCGCGAGCAGGGGAAGGCCCGTTGTGCGACCGGCGCGCAGCGCATCGAGCCCGCCCGGGAGGGCGAGGTGCTCGACCCGCTCATGTTGCAACGACACCCCGGTCATTCCGAGCCGCGGCGTGAAGATCGCAGTCAGTTGCCCGGCGGCCAGCTCCACAGCGGGCTCGTCGCGGAAGCGACGTTCCAGCGCGCGGAGGCTTGCACGCACGGCGCTATTCGCCCCAGTCGATGTGGGTCGCGTCGGGTCGGTTGATGAACGCGGACGAGCGCGTCTTGGCGACGTAGTCCCATGCCCAGGCCCCGAGCGCGTTGACCCGCTCGCGGTAGCCGCTAAGCAGCCAGGCGTGCACGCCAAGCCAGGACGCGTACGCAAGCGGGCCGTGCAGTTCACGGCGGCGTGGGCCTACCTCGGCGATGGCCGCATTGCGGCCGACCATCGCCATAATGCCCTTGTCGCGGTAGTGGAACGTCGAGCGGGGCTGCCCATCGATGTCGGCGAGGATGTTGTTGGCCGCGCAGCGTCCCGCCTGCAGGGCCACCGATCCCAGCTGCGGGAACGGGGAGCCGTCGGGCGCGAGTGTGTTGGCCACGTCGCCGACGGCGTACACCCCCGGGAACGCCGGCACCGCAAGGTCGGCGCCGATCTCGAGTCTGCCGCTGTGCGCCTGGGGAAGCCCCGAGCGCGCCGCGAGCTCGGCCGCTTTGATTCCGCCCGCCCACACCACAGTGCGGGTGAGGATCTCCCGACCGTCGGAGAGCTTGACCCGATCAGGCCCGACCTCGTCGACCTTCACCCCCAGCTCCAGCTTCACCCCTCGCTGCTCGAGCACCCGCTGCGCGTACGCATGGGCGCGCTCAGAGAAGGGTGCGAGCACCACCGGGGCAGGATCGACGAGATGGATTTCGGCTCGGCCGAGCTTCGGGTCGCGCACCCGGGCCGGAATCAGGTGGTCGATCGCGTCGGCGAGCGCACCGGCGGTCTCCACGCCGGTCGCGCCGGCGCCCACGATCACGAAGTTCATCGCACCCCGGTCGATCAGGCTCGAATTTCGATGCGCGTCCTCGAACACCGTGAGGAGTCGCGACCGGAGACGCTCGGCGTCGTCGACCGAGTAGAGCGGGAACGCATGCTCCTCAGCGCCGGGGGTGTCGAAGAAATTTGGCTCGGTCCCCATCGCGAGTACCAGGAAGTCGCCCGTGAAGGTGATGCCGTCAGCGCTGGTCACCGTCTTCGCAACCGGGTCGACCGCGGTCACGAGCGCCATGCTCACCTGGACCGGGTGACGCTTGGGGAACATCGCGCGCAGCGGCCGGGCCACGTCCGTCGTCGCCACCTGTGCCGTCGCCACCTGGTACAACAACGGTTGGAATTGGTTGTAGTCATGGCGATCGAGCAGCCGGACCTGCACGCCGTGCCGTGCAAGCTGCTTCGCGCAAGCGACGCCCGCGAAGCCGCCGCCCACCACGACCACGGTCCCACGCGCACGTGCAGGGCTCGCTCCCACAGGTCTACAGAGCTCCAACTCCAGCGTCGATGCCCAAATCGGCCCGGGTTCGGGCGTCGTCGCGACCGTCCGCGGCGCGGTCCTGATCGGCAAACCGTACAACCAACCCGCGCTGCGCGTCAGCTAAACGTATGACGCGATTGCCGGTAACACCGGGGGCGCTACTCGCGCGACGACGAACGCGAGAATACCGATGTCCGCGTAGGGCCGCTCCATCGCCACACCTCTGTATAGCTTTCGGAGATCGCCTTGCTCGCCTTCGTAGAACGTGCCGAATCGCCAAGCGAAGAAGATCTGGTAGCCGCCGACAAAGACGAACCACCACGAAGAACATTAGGTAGGGCGGCTGTTCGGGATGGTGCTGGCGTGTTCTTCTCTGGCTGGTCTGCTGCGCGTCACTCAACAGTCATCCCCCTTCATGCTGGATTCCCAGTGATCCGTAGTCGGGCTCGATGCGACTGCTTGAGGCCGCGGCAACATA
>Ga0134125_10010765_pt1 | contig 10266 bp, 8 predicted proteins | sample KB31751_FD_96464 | JGI IMG/M metagenome (GOLD analysis project Ga0134125, IMG submission 96464) | Terrestrial soil microbial communities with excess Nitrogen fertilizer from Kellogg Biological Station, Michigan, USA - KB3-175-1 | ecosystem: Environmental > Terrestrial > Soil > Unclassified ... | reverse complement strand
AGAGCTCGCACAAGCCGTTTGGGGCCTTCCACAATCGTCGGGTCCTGTGATTACGGTACACAATCCCGCGACGCAGGAAATTGTGGGGACGGTCCCGGTCTTCATCGCTTCCGAGATTTCTACGGCAGTGGAGCGTGCTCATGCAGCACAGAAAAGATGGATTTCAGTTCCGATCCCAGAACGGCTGAAGGTCATGCACCGGTTTCAGCAGTTGCTGTGCGAACAAAAAGACGCGGTGGCGGCGGTCATCACTCGTGAGGCTGGCAAGCCGCTGGCTGAAGCCACTTCCACCGAGATTCTGGTGGTGCTGGACGCAGCGCAATACTTGCTCAATCATGCCGCGGAATTCCTGCGCCCTGAGCCCATTCCGCACTCGAATCCGGTGATGAAGCTGAAGAAGGGCAGGCTCATTCGTGAGCCCTACGGTGTGATCGGCATCATCAGTCCGTGGAATTATCCCTTCAGCTTGCCCTCAGTTCAGTCTTTGACGGCGTTGGTTCTGGGTAATGCGGTGGTTCTCAAGCCGTCAGAGTTCACGCCGTTCTCATCATTGGAATTGCAGCGCCTTTTGCATGAAGCGGGATTAGATCCGGATCTGTTGCAGGTAGTTACGGGCGAAGGTCCCGCCGGAGCCGCTCTGCTGCAATCGAATATCAACAAGCTGGTTTTCACCGGCAGCGTAGCGACAGGAAAAAAGGTGGCGCAGGCCGCTGCCGCAAAACTGCTTCCAGTGGTGCTGGAGCTCGGGGGCAAGGACCCGATGGTCATACTGGAAGACGCGGATGTGAACGTATCGGCAAGCGCTGCAGTGTGGGGCGCGTTCATGAATTCCGGACAGACTTGCTTGTCCGTCGAACGATGCTACGTCCATGAATCAATTTACGAGAAATTTCTTGATGCCTGTGTCGCGAGAACTGCAAAACTTCACCAGGGGCCGGGAAACAGCACCGGCATCGATATCGGGCCAATGATTCATCAACGCCAACTTGCGACGGTCCAGAGGCATGTTGATGATGCTGTCATGCACGGCGCCAGGCTTCTCGCGGGCGGAAAACCGGCAGTACAACTTGGACCAAATTTCTTTGAACCCACCATCCTGGCCGACGTCACACACGATATGGAGATCATGCGGGAAGAGACTTTCGGCCCGGTTCTGCCCGTCCGCAGTTTCAAGACCGAAGATGAAGCTGTTTTCCTTGCCAATGACTCTGAATTCGGACTGGCTGCGAGCGTCTGGACACGCGACAAGCAACGCGGAGAAGCCATGGCTCGCCGCATCGATGCCGGGACAGTAATGGTCAATGACGTGGTGGCCTGCTTTGGCATCAGCGAAGCTCCGCATGGTGGAGTAAAAGCCAGCGGCATCGGACGCACGCACGGGCGCTTTGGGCTGGAAGAGATGGTTTGGCCAAAATATGTTGATTCTGATCGCATGCCCGGGATGAAAAAGTTGTGGTGGTATGGCTATGGTCCGGCTTTTCAGCAGCAAATGAACGGATTTATTGAACTGCTGTTCGCGCAAAACTTAATAAAGCGTATTCGTGGTGCTGTAAAAAGCACACGATCCTATCTTCAGCGCAGGCCTCTTTAGAGTAAAATCGGCTGGAAGAGGCTTTGGAGTTAAAAAAGCTGTGCTGAAACACTCTCACCTGATCTACGACTGGAACTCCGTACCTGGAGCCGAGTTCACACCTCCCAAACAGGTCCTACTCAACGATGAGACCCTGCGCGACGGGTTGCAGTCGCCATCGGTAAAAGATCCGGACATAGAAGAGAAACTGAAGATCCTCCATTTGATGGAGGATCTGGGCATCAACAGCCTCGATATCGGGTTACCCGGGGCGGGTCCACGCGCCGTGGCGGACGTGGAACGGCTGGCGCGCGAGATCGCTGACTGCCGCATGAAAATCAAGCCGAACTGCGCCGCACGCACGCACGAAAACGACATTCGGCCGATCGCCGAAATATCTCAGCGTGCCGGGATCGGGATTGAGGTGGCCTGTTTCATTGGATCCAGCCCTATCCGCCGCTATACGGAAAACTGGTCAGACGACTTTCTGGTCACAACCACAGAAAAAGCCGTCAACTACGGCCGTTCACTTGGCCTGGAAGTGATGTATGTAACAGAGGATACCTCGCGCTGCGATCCGGAAACCGTGAAGCGCCTTTATAGCACCGCCATTAACTGCGGCGCGACGGCCATTGTCATCTGTGACACCGTAGGCCACGCAACTCCCAGCGGAGTACAAGCCCTGATTCGCTTCATTCTGGACGAGGTAGTTCGGCCTTCAGCCGCAAAGGTCCGAGTGGACTGGCATGGGCATTCCGATCGTGGCCTGGCCGTTGCCAACTCACTTGCGGCACTTGCCGCCGGAGCCGACTGTGTTCACGGCACGGCGCTCGGAATAGGCGAGCGCGTGGGGAACACTCAGATGGACCAGATGCTGGTAAACCTCAAGCTGGCGGGCGTTTCGCCATGGGTTGAGCAAGACCTTACCAGGCTGAAAGAATATTGTCTTACTGTTTCAGAGGCAACTGGAGTACCGATTCCTCGAAATTACCCCGTGCTGGGGGATGACGCTTTTCGCACGGCAACTGGGGTTCATGCAGCCGCTGTGATTAAGGCCTTTAAAAAGGGCGATATGGAACTCGCAAACACCGTTTATTCCGGAGTTCCCTCTCACTATTTCGGGCTGGAACAGATCATTGATATCGGCCCCATGAGCGGTAAGTCGAATGTGATTTTCTGGCTGGAAAGCCGGGGAATGCAAGCTTCAGAAGACACAGTAGAGAGAATTTTCCAGCGCGCCAAATCCTCAGATCGGTGCCTTACCGAAAAGGAAATTCTCGCCTGCTGCCACCAATCGTCCGCCCGCGCCTGAGCAATTCCAAATCAAACCTGAGCGCAACTATTTGCGCTAGGATGGGTTCTGTCAAATAACACTCTGAATCTTTCCTTTAAAGGAGAATGAATGAAGAAGCTATTTGCAATCGTTGCGACTCTGGTTCTTGGCGGCGCACTGGCTGTCGCCCAGACGGCCCCCAGCACACAGAGCAGCACTGAACAGACACCGACAACTGCCAAGAAGTCGACCAAGAAGTCGACTCACAAGGCAAAGAAGAGCACCAAGAAGAATACCAAGAAGAGCACCGACACCACAGGTGCTGCCGCTCAGCCCAAATAACTCTTGAGGCAGGTTTCAATTCCAAAAGCGGCCTCAAGAAGGCCGCTTTCTTCTTTCTGGTCCCAAATTCCAATTAACGAAGTCCTTTCTACCGCTTCGGCCCCTAATGGTGTGACTCAGTCGTCGCACGAACCAGTATTTTTTTGTAAGAATCGGGGCTCGCGACAGTTGTAGTATTGATCGAGGGCATGCCCAGCCGATTTCCTACAACTGATTCCGCCAGCCATCCGCAACAGGAAATACCGCGCCTGGCGGAAATGCGAGCCGTGCACTCGGCGTTCCTGTATCTGCACAACCAGGAAATGGAGTTTCGCCGCTGGCAGAGGGAACTCACGGAAATCCCCGCGCCTCCCTTCGGAGAGGAAGCCCGAAGCCACTGGCTGCAGGAACGCTTCAAGGCTTTGGGTCTGGAGGCGGTGCATGCAGACGAACTTGGCAACGTCTTCGGATTGCTGCAGTCGGGCTCGAGTGGGCCAATGTTGGGAGTAAGCGCCCACCTGGATACTGTCTTTCCCCTGGGTACGCGGCTGGAAACACGAGAGGAAGGCAACCGGCTCTTTGGGCCAGGCATAAGCGATAACGCGGCTGGAGTGACAGCAGTGCTGGCGATAGCCGCCGCGCTGAAGCGGTCACAATTGCGGCTTGCAACGAACGTGGTGTTCATCGGCAATGTTGGCGAGGAGGGCGAAGGTAATCTGCGGGGTATGCGTCACATCTTTTCCAGCCAGCCCTGGAAAGAGTTGATCAGTTCCCTGCTGGTGGTCGATGGCGCCGGAACTGACACCTACGTTACGCAAGCGCTGGGTAGTCGCAGGTTTGAAGTCTCCTTCCGAGGACCCGGTGGACATTCGTGGAGCGATTTTGGCGTTCCCAATCCTATTATCCTGCTGGCCCGCGCTCTGGCTCGTTTCAGCGAAGTTGAAGTTCCCGAATCTCCGCGAACCACCTTCAATATTGGAGTGGTTCAGGGAGGAACGTCAGTCAATTCCATACCGGAATCCGCAGCGGCGCGCGTGGACTTGCGCTCGGCCTCACGGCAGGAGTTGCAGCGTCTGGAAGAACGTTTGCGGGAATGCATGCATGAGGCATGGAGCGAGCAGGCGCTGGCCCATCGCGGAACTGACCCGAAAGCGCGGTTCGCGATTGAGTCCATAGGCGATCGGCCAGCCGCCGAACTTGCAGCTGACGCGCGAATCGTGAAAGTGGTCCGCGCGGTAGATGCGCACCTGAGAATTCAGTCCATTCCCCGTCTGGCTTCTACAGATGCCAATGTTCCCCTTTCTCTCGGCAAAGAGGCCACCACGATTGGCGCGGGCGGAGATGGCGGAGGAGCCCACACCCTGCGCGAGTGGTACGATTGCACGAATCGAGATTTAGGATTGAAACGAATTCTTCTCACCTTACTGGCCCTCACCGGAGTGCATGAATGAAGATTTTCCTTGTGCTGTTCTTCGGACTCACAATGACCACAATCTCAAGCGCACAAAAACAGAGCAACGCAGATTTGATTTTCTTAAACGGCGACATCTATACGGGAAATGCCGGACGACCAGGAATGGTTCGCGCTCAGGCTCTTGCGGTTTCGCAAGGGAAGATCGTGCTGGCGCGATCGAACTCCGATGTCGAAAAGTTGAAAGGGCCAAAGACGCAGGTGATCGATCTTAGCGGGCACTTCGTGATGCCGGGCTTCAACGATGCCCACACTCACCTGGCCAGTGCTGGATTTGAAAAGCTGAACGTTGATCTGGTGGGATCGAAGTCACTCGATGAAATGAAACAACGCATCGCCGCACGGGTGAAAACAGCCGCTCCCGGAGAGTGGATCAAAGGAGAAGGCTGGGACCACACATTGTGGTCAGAACAGAAGACGCCGACTCGCGAGGATATGGATGCTGTCACCGGCGATCATCCCGGAATCTTTACTCGGGTGGATGGGCACATTGCCGTAGCGAATACTGCTGCCCTCAAAGCCGCCGGCATCACTGGGCAAACCCAGGCTCCGCAGGGCGGACAAATTGATCACGACGACAAAGGCGAGCCCACGGGAATTTTGCGTGAAACAGCCATGGGTCTGGTGCAGGCCAAAGTTCCTCCGCCGACTCCCGCACAGCGTCGTCGGGCCGCCGAACTGGCACTCGAAGATGCCGCGAGATCGGGCATCACCTCCGCTCAGGACTTTTCCGACTGGCAGGATTTCCTTGTCTATGAGCAGTTACAGAAAGAAGGCAAGCTGACGCTGCGTATTGCTGAGTGGCTGCCTTTCGATCTGCCGGTCGAAAAGCTGAAAGAGATGCGCGCGCATCATCCTGCGTCGGACCCGATGCTTCACACCTCAATGCTCAAGGGCTTTATGGATGGTTCACTTGGTTCGCGCACTGCGGCCATGCTGGCGCCGTACAATGATGATCCCAAAAATGCCGGCATTCCCCGTTACGATCAGGACAAGCTGAACAAGATGGCGGTGGAGCGGGCCAAAGCAGGATTTCAGCTTGGCTTTCACGCCATCGGCGACCGCGGCACGCGCATGGCGCTGGAGGCATTTGCACTGGCAGAAAAAGAAAGCCCGAAACGCGATTTTCGTTTCCGCATCGAACACGCGCAAGTAGTTGCGCCGGAAGACTTCAAGAAGTTCAAAGACCTCGGCGTGATCGCGTCCATGCAGCCCAATCATCTTCTGACGGACATGAACTGGGCTGAATCGCACCTCGGTCCGGAACGCGCGAAGCATTCGTATGCGTGGAAGGAGTTTTTGGAGGATGGCGTTCCGCTCGCCTTCGGAACCGATTATCCCGTTGAGCCAATTACTCCGTTTCGCGGAGTGTACTGTGCTGTCACGCGCAAGAATGAGGCGGGGACAAAGGAGTATTTCCCGGAGCAGAAACTCACCATCGAGCAAGCGCTCGCAGCTTATACAACCGGCTCAGCTTATGCGCAGTTCGCGGAGAAAGAAAAGGGCGTGCTCGCACCTGGCACGCTTGCGGACTTTGTCGTTCTTGACCGTGACATTACCAAAGTTGATCCGCCGGAAATCCTGAAGACGAAGGTGCTGCGGACCGTGGTGGGAGGGAAAACCGTTTACCAGGCGAAATAGCTCGTGGCAAGTGCTGTGGGAATTCATCCTTGCTCTGTCGTAACGCTTTGATGGCGAAGCATCCGTCGACGTTTGTAAGAGTCCATCAAAAGCCATGCCATGTAAAGGACAATGATAACGTTGGTCGTCAGAATGCCCCATTTGAGTGCGTTGGGATGGCGTATCAACTCGGCAATTTCGAACGGAACGTAAATGCCGCCTGAGATCAGAGCGAACCACTCTGCCCATTCTTTTTCCAGCCAGAGTCCGGTCGCTTCCGTAAAGCGAATCCCAGCGTAGATCAGGACCAGCAGGATCACAATGCGCAGATCTCGGCCATTGATCTTTTCCGCAAAGTGCATGAAAGCTCGTGCAACATTGCGATCCGGGGCGATGTGGAAGCGCCCGAGCATGTGCTCAGCAACAACAAGAAGATCTTTGTGCCGAAGGCTGAGAACCCAGAAGGCGCCGATCACAGCCAATGCCCCCTTGAAAGCCTCAAAGAGGGCAACGCCGCGCAGGCCAAAATGGCGCACGAAGAAACCTTTGGAATGAGAACTCATTCGGTGAGATGAACTCTTATTCTAACTGGGCATCTCGATTGTACATAAGCCTCGGGACTCAAAGAGTTACCCGAGTTGTACGACTCTGTGCACGCTTTCTGCAGTTTGGGCTCGTCTGAAGCACTTTCACGCCCCGATCGGGGAATGTACACTTTGAATGAGCATGTTTGTGCGAACCGGATCTCTCTTTTTAGCGCTCCTCCTGGCGGCTGGAATGACCACAGCGCAGTGGAAGAAAGTTCCTCTCCAGGAGCCTTCCACAATCAATCGCAACCTGTATCCCGCGAATGCGAACGCGCCAAAAGAGATTCGCGAAGGGATCTCCGCCGCTGCCAGGCAGCACAAGCGCGTTCTTCTCGTCTTCGGCGCCAACTGGTGCATTGACTGTCATGTGCTCGATCGCGCATTCCATCAGCCTCGCATCGAGCCCCTGCTGCATGACAACTTCGTGGTGGTGCATGTGGACGTGGGACAATACGACAAGAACCTGGATTTGGCTTCGAAATATCACATCAATCTGAAGAAAGGTGTCCCTTCAGTTGCGGTGCTCGGCACAAACGGAGCGCTGATTACCTCCAGCAGCGAGCTTGAAAAAGCTCACTTGCTGACCGAAGAGGATGTGATGGATTTTTTGAATCAGTGGAAGCCGAAGAAGCAGGCCTGAAAAGATTTTTTCGCAAAAAGCAAAAAGCCGGATCGCGTAGTTGAAGGCGAAATTATGCGACCTGCAACATCCGTTCCACGGCTTTCACGAATGTCAGCGGCCCATCCTGCTTGGGAACCACGTCGTCAGGACATTCGCTCTTGACCGGGAACACTCGGTCCTCGGCGTGAATCAGGACTTTCAGGTGCGGATTGTTGCTTTTGATTTCTTCGCAGAAACTCAGCCCCGGATCAGCAAAGTGCCCGACATCGACAATCACCAGTCTATACTCGCGTTCGGCCATTTTTGCGCGAGCGTCATCCAGACTGCCCGCGACGTCTACACGATAACCCTGCAGGCGCAAAATCAGAGCTCGCAGCTGCTGCACAGTGGTGTCGCCATCGACCAGTAATATCCAGATGCTGCGATGTGCAGCTGACATAAGCAAATTCCTTTTTGTTGGAAGAGCTTTCGCCAGCATACCCACCAGCAGAACCAGAGTCTATGGTTCCATTTCCGTAATCCTGCAGCAGCTCACTTAAGATATTCATCGAACCATGCGGCCACGCGCTCCGTCCTGTCGCGCAGATGAGCAGGATTGGAGAATGAGTGTCCTTCATGCTCATAAACCACCAGTTCCGTTTTGGTTCCCAGCGTCTTCAGTGCGTGCCAGAATTCATACGATTGTGGTGTCGGACACTCTCCGTCACTGTCGCCAACCAGAACCAGCGTTGGCGTCTTCGCGCGTTTGATGAATGCGATCGGCGAGCTCTTGGCATAGACCTGCGGATCGTCATATACCGAAGAGCCGAAGAATGGGATCATCCATTTATCAATCTGATTTTCACCATAGTAGCTCTGGTAATTGGCAATGCCCGCCCCGGCTACAGCCGCAGCGAAGCGATCTGTCTGCGTGACCGCCCACATGGTCATGTAGCCGCCGTAGCTCCAGCCCGTAATGCCCAGACGATGCTCATCCACCGGAGCCTCTTTCAGCACTTGATCGACACCCGTAAGAATGTCGCGGAAATCTCCATAGCCAAAATCTTTTACATTGGCGCGGGTAAATGCCTCTCCTTCTCCAAAGCTGCCGCGCGGGTTGGGAAAGAAAACGAAGTAACCGACGGAGGAGAGCGGAACGCCGAAGTTCGAAGCGCCGGGCCACGATGAGGGCTGCATCGCTCCCGGACCTCCATGCACCTGCACAACCATGGGATATTTCTTGGCTGGATCAAAATTCCGCGGGTACAAAAGCCATCCCTGCAGTTTGTAACCTTCATTGGACCAATGAATACTTTTTACCTCGCCCCATGCAGGCTTCAACGCCGCGTTTGCGGAGGTCACCTGTTTCCAATCGCCAACCGTTCCCGCCCAGACCTCCGGCGGATGCTGAAACGAACTCCGTATTACAGCCGACGTCTTGCCATCGCTGGCTAGAGAAAACGCGGTTCCGCCTCCACTTGTGAGTTGCTCTGGGCCGTGCCACAGCATTTGAATTTCCTGCGTGGCAGGATCGGCACTGGCAAATCCGCTTTCTCCATCCACATCTTCACCGAAAAGAATTTTTTTGCCATCAGTCGCCCAGGTCAGCCATGAGGCGGATGCTCTCATATCCGGTGTAACGTTGCGCGCCTCACCGCCGTCTGCGGAAATCACAAAGATGTCGCCTCCAACCGAACCTTCATCACTCATCAATCCGGAGATGAAGGCCACAGATTTCCCGTCCGGTGACCACGCCGGATTCGCCACTTGCAACGTGGGTTTGTAGATTGACTTCATTGCACCGCCGCTTGCCGTGAGCGTATAAAGCTGCGCGATGTACCAGTTATCATCGCCGTTCCCGTGCGCCGCCGTGGTGACGAACTGGTTGCCATCCGGCGACCAGTCATATTCGTAGACATACATGTCCGCGGGCGAGATCTGCTCCAGCTTTCCACTGCCGGGATGGATGATTGCCAGGCGCTGCTCCGCCACCGCATCTTTGATTACGCCCGTCTGTTGCACCTCAGCCGCCAGCGGACCGGCGACGCGTTCGGCATTCTCGGTGAACAATACCGCCAGGCTCTTACCGTCGGGCGACCAACCCGGTGATGCTAAAAATCCCTTCACGCTGGTAAGTTTTCGCGCCGCCCCACCGGCAACGCTGATTTCATAAACCTGCGGCTGTCCGGCTTTGATCGCGTCAGAGAGAAATGCCAGCCGCTTGCTGTCCGGAGACCACGCAACTGAGTCCTCTGCGTGAAATGTCCCCGTCTTGCCTGCAGTGATCCTGCGTGGTTTGCCGCCACTTACTTCGGAAACATAGATTGCGCTCTTGCCGGGGGCAACGTTCTCCACCCATGCAACGCTCTTGCCATCAGGAGAGATCGCCGTCTGACTGAATGTCTTGGTGGCGAACAATGTCTCAATTGCTTCGTTGAGCGCAGAGTTCTTCGCCGCCGCAGGAGCGGTTCCTCTTTGACTTGCTCCGGTTTGCCCGGAAGCAGGCAAGCAAATTGAAACAGCCAACGCTAAACACACGGCAAGGAACGTGCGCTCGTACAGGAATGGTCTCAGGAACGCAGACATCTAACCTCCACTCATTGAGGTGTGAAAGACAGTATACAGTCGGCAAGGTTCCGCTTCGTTACCACCAGCCGGCGCTCAGAACCCAGAAATAGATTAGCGTGTTCCCCTCGGTTTTATAAGGTGATCTGCTTCAGACCATTGCAGCACAAGCGGCGCAACCTCAAGTTTATCGCCTCACGATCATTCGTCGAGCTGTGGTATTCTCGACTCCATTCCCATGCGCCTCATTTTCATTCT
>Ga0134125_10010762_pt1 | contig 10268 bp, 9 predicted proteins | sample KB31751_FD_96464 | JGI IMG/M metagenome (GOLD analysis project Ga0134125, IMG submission 96464) | Terrestrial soil microbial communities with excess Nitrogen fertilizer from Kellogg Biological Station, Michigan, USA - KB3-175-1 | ecosystem: Environmental > Terrestrial > Soil > Unclassified ... | reverse complement strand
GCATCGTCTCGTATCCAGTGTCTTGGACAAAACCAAAGACGCAGAAATAATCCCGTTGAAATTGGCGCATCGCGCAGGATCGATGGCCTCAGACTAGGGAGACATCATGATTGCTAATTCCAGTCGAGGCACGAGAGAGCCAGATTCTCAAGCACGGTCTTCCCACCGTGCTTGCGCGCGACAATATGGTCGATATGGAATGGCTGATCGTAGAGTGCCGCTCGCATCCGACAATACTCGCATGCGTCGCCCGCGCGCGCCCGGACTCGCCGTTCAAGCAGCTTATCCATTGATCACGCAGCCGGCTGGTGGCGTTGCAGCGATTGCCGCGCCTTGGAGTGGGCAATTGCGAGCAGATGGCCCATTACTAAATAGCCGTCGAGTTCGCGCGTTTCCGACGCCTCGAGCGTGCCTTCGGAAGCCTTTTCGGAAAGTTCGGCCATTCGCGTGCGATCCGCGTCGGTGAACCGCCAGGACAGCAGCACTTTGGCAGCTTCGGGCGGCAAGTCTGCCCGGTCCGGCTGGATGATGCGCTCCAGGATGTCCGCTTCGGTATTGAGGAGCATCGCAAGAGGATTATACCAGAGCATGGCGGCCGTTGCACCGGGCCGGGCGAGGTCCACGTTCAGGGGAGATTCGCAAGGCATAGTGTTGCTTGACCCGAACGTGCTGCGGCCCGACCATCTTCGCATGTCTGCAACCGACGAAAGGGAGCCAGTTAATTGCTCGGTATCCGAAGCATTCGACCAGTGGCTCGGGCTCTCGGGCGGGTCGATTGCTTTGACGACCTATCAGGCGGGAAGGGTGGGGCTCATCGGTCATGACGGCAAACGCGTCGTTCCGCTGCTGCGTGAATTCCCGATTCCGATGGGCATGGTGGCGCAGCAGAACGTGCTCGCGCTGGCGACCGAGCGGGAGGTGACGATCTTCGCCAACGCCTCGCCGCTGGCTTCGCAGTATCCTGGCGCGCCGCCGGGGACGTACGATGCGCTGTATCTGCCGCGACTGAGCTACTTCACCGGCGACCTCCGCGTTCACGACATCGCCTTCGGCCGCGACCGCATCTGGATCGTCAACACGCTGCTGTCATGCCTGGCCACGTTGAGCTTCGAGGAGAGTTTTGAGCTGCGCTGGAAGCCGCCGTTCATTTCATCGCTGGCGCCGGAGGACCGATGCCATCTCAATGGCATGGCAATGATTGACGGCGAGCCGCGATACGTCACCGCCCTGGGCGCGACCGACACCGCCGGCGGGTGGCGGGCCAACAAGGTCTCCGGCGGCATTCTGATGGATGTGAAAACCAGCGAGACGATCCTGACCGGCCTGTCGATGCCACATTCGCCGCGCTGGTACGACAATCGTCTGTGGTTCCTCAACTCCGGCAGCGGGGAGCTGTGCGTGGTGGATCTTCAGCAGCGCCGGTGCACGCCGGTGGCGGTGCTGCCGGGGTTTTTGCGCGGGTTGTGCTTCGCCGGGCCGTTTGCGCTGATCGGCTTGTCGCAAATCCGTCAGAGCAACGTCTTCGGCGGGCTGGCGGTCAAGGAGCGATTTGAGCGGCTCCTGTGCGGCGTGGCGATCGTCGACCTCCGATCCGGCCAGCAGGTCGGCATGCTCGATTTCACGTCCGGCCTGCACGAACTGTTCGAGGTGCAGTTCCTGCCGGGCACAAAGCGGCCGATGATCGTCGCCGCGGATTCGGAGGAGGCTCGGCGGGCCATCGCCTCGCGGGCGGTTTCCTATTGGCTGAAGGGAGTGTAGCCCGGTGGCACGGGCGTCCCGCCCGTGCTGACGATGTGATGAGGAAGTGACCGCACGTTCTTGGAGTTTCTTTGGCCTTGGCGTCCCCAGCACGGGCGAGACGCCCGTGCCACCGGGGGCGATACCGTCCAGACGGCTACTTTCAAAATAGCGAGGGACTTGCGTGATCGCCTACCTTGATCTTCCCTCCGGCATCTCGGGCGACATGATGCTCGGGTGTCTGATCGACTGCGGCTGGCCGGTCGAGCGGCTCCGCCGGACGATCGAACGCCTGCGGCTCGGCACCGACCAATGGGCCGTGCGGGTTGAGCCGGTGCTGAAAGGGGCATTGCGGGCGATGCAGGTGACGGTGCTGGTCGAGGAGGGGCGCGAGCAGCGCGGGCTGGCGGACGTGCGGGGGATCATCGAAGCCGGTGATCTGCCGAGTCAGGTGAAGGAGCGGGCGGCGGCCGTGTTCACGCGGCTGGCAAATGCCGAGGCGAAGGTGCATGGCACCACGCCCGAACAGATCCACTTTCATGAAGTGGGCGCGCTGGATGCGATTGTGGACATCGTCGGGTCGGTCGCGGGGCTGCACGAACTCGGGGTCGAGCGGCTGTATGCGTCGGCCGTTCCACTGGGAGAAGGATGGGCGCAGACGCAGCACGGCCAAGTGCCGCTGCCCGCGCCCGCAACGCTGGAACTGCTGGCGGGAGTGCAGGCTCCCACCCGGCCCGCGCCCGGGCTGGGGGAACTGGTCACTCCGACCGGGGCGGCTTTGCTGGCCGAAGTGGCGACCTTCGAGCAGCCGGCCATGAATCTCCATCGCATCGGCATGGGGGCCGGGCAGCGGGACACGCCGTGGCCCAACGTCGCACGAATGTGGTTTGGCCAGGAGCAGACGCACGGCGCGCTGGTTCAGATTGAGACCAACATTGACGACATGAACCCGCAGTTCTACTCGGCCGTGTGCGCCAAACTCTTCGAGGCCGGTGCGCTGGACGTGTGGCTTGCGCCCATCCAGATGAAGAAGGGCAGGCCGGGGGTGATGCTGAGCGTGCTGGCGCCGACCAGTGCGGAGGTAGCTACCGCGGATCTCCTGCTTCGTGAAACCACGACCCTCGGCGTGCGCGTTCACCTGTTGCACCATCGCCACGAGGCGGCGAGGGAATTCGCGACGGTCAATACCGCATGGGGCCCCGTCCAATGCAAAATTAAGCGGCTGGGGCGGGAGCCCATCGGCGCGACGCCGGAGTACGACGATTGCCTCCGGCTGGCCGAAGCGGCCGGCGTGCCGCTGCGAGTGGTGTACGACCAGGCCGCCGCCGCGTGTCAGGCGCTGCTGGCCGATTCGTTGGGGCGAACCGAATGATCCCCAGGACCGCCGGTCTTTCCTCCCGCCCCCGGTAATCCGGGGGAGGGCTGGGGAGGGGGTTCATTCGGTGGACTCGATTGTTCGGACCACCCCCTCCCTGACCCTCCCCCGGAGTACCGGGGGCGGGAAGGGACCACATTGCTCGAAGGCCGCATCACCTGGATCTCCTCGGCCACATGGATCGCTGGACTGCCGATCAACGCCTGCGGCTCAAATCGTCGCTGCTCGACCGTCCAATGGAAGCCCAGAGCTTGAATGACCTCCATCGCTTCCTCGCATGCGGGAAGAATCAGTTCATCGCGGCCGATTTGGGTTGGGCGGTGCAGATTCCCCAGCTCCAGAGCCAGTACCGCCAGGGCCTGTGCATCGGGCGGCTTCACGACAATCATGGGAGCCGCGACGACGTTCACCAGGACGGCCCGCCGTCCGTCGTCAAACACCACATCCCCGTGTCGGATCTTCTCTGACGCCGGCAGCAGCACGTTGACGAGTTCCCTGCCGCGGGTGCGCTTTTTCAGGACGGATTTGCATTCGTCCCACTCGATGTCGACGTAATCCAACTCCCGCCCGGCCAGGGTCCGGACATCCTCCGCCACATTCCGCAGCACGCGTTCGCACCACATGCGAATAAACCCTCTTTGCTCCGCCGGAGCGTTTTCCTATCATCAGGCGGCCCTTACGTTTTACGCAATACGATTTACCGTAGGATGTTCCTGATGTCTCCGCGCCGACTGTATTTGGACAATGCCGCGACGAGTTTTCCCAAGCCGCCGGGGGTCACGGAGGCGATGGTGCGATATGCCACCGAGCTTGGCGCCAGCGCCGGCCGCGGCGCATACCGCGAGGCGGTTGAAACCGGCTCGCTCATCACCGAATGCCGCCGGCGATTGAACCGGCTGTTCAACGGCCAGAACCCCGACCACTTTATCTTCACCCTCAATTGCTCCGATGGATTGAACCTGGCGATCAAGGGCCTGATCGACCCGCGCGAACAGTCGCACGCGATCTGCACGCAGATCGATCACAACTCGATCCTTCGTCCGCTTCGTGCGATGGAGGAATATGGGTGGATCGAGACGACGCGAGCGCCCATTGATCCCGGCACTGGGCTGGTTTATCCGGACGACATCCGGCGGGCGATCCGGCCCGACACCAGGCTGATCGCCCTCACTCACGCCAGCAATGTGACCGGAACATTGCAGCCGATCCGCGAAATCGGTCGCATCGCCCGCGAGGCGGGCGTGCCGCTGGTCGTCGACGCGGCCCAGTCGGCCGGGCACGTGCCGATTGATCTACAGGCCGATGGCATCGATCTGCTCGCGGCCCCCGGTCACAAGGCATTGCTCGGCCCCCTCGGCACGGGTTTCCTCTACATCCGTGCGGGGCTTGAAACGCAACTCCGCCCGCTCAAGGAAGGCGGCACCGGCTCAATCAGCGAGCAGGACCGCCAGCCCGACTTCATGCCCGACCGCTTCGAACCCGGCAGCCACAACGCCATCGGGATCGCAGGCTTATCGGAAGGGGTCCGATGGATTTTGCAGCAGGGGATCGAGAAGCTTGCGGCGCACGATCTGGACCTGGTCCGCACGTTCCTCGACGGCATCAGCGACATCGAAGGCCTCACCTGCTACGGCCCGCAGGGCGTGAAGAATCGCGTCGGCGTCTTCTCGATCCGCATCGACGGGTACGCCCCACACGAACTGTCGGCAATCCTCGCATCCAGCTACGGCATCCTCACCCGCTCCGGCATCCACTGCGCCCCGCTCGCCCACGAGGCGATCGGCACCGCCTCCACCGGCGGCACGACGCGGTTCAGCTTCGGGCCGTTTGTCACAAAGCAGGATGTGAAGTTCGCAACCGATGCGCTGGCCCAGATCGCCTCGACGCGGGCGCCAGTGGCATAACAACAGAGGAGTGGCTTCCCTGCGTTTGCCCCCTCTCCCTCCGGCCTTCGGCTCTGAGGCTCAGCCTCAGAGCCGAAGGCCGGAGGGAGAGGGGGTAGGAGAGCCGCACCAGGTCTTCCATATTACTCGGTATGCGGCTTCGATTCCGCGCGTGAATCGTTTGGAATCCATCAGAGGCGACCGTCTCATTCCCTGCCGAAGGGACGATCGAAAAGATTCCAGACGGGGCAGATCCCGTGCGAGGTTGCTTGCGATCTTAATGAACTGCTCCCGATCGTTCGCGGCCAGATCCGTCAGCCCCAGATTCGACAACTGTGACCATCCCGCCCGCGACACGGCCGTCTGCCCGACCAGCGTCACCACCGGCACGCCCATCCAGAACGAATCAAGGCTCGTTGTGTGGCCGTTGTATGGGAACGTATCCAGCCCGACGTCGATCCGGTGATACGTCCGCAGGTATTTGTCGCGGGATTGAAGATCAACAAACTCGACGCGATCGGACGCGACGCCGTTGGCGGACATCTCGTCCAGCACCCGCTGCCGGTGCGACCCCGGCGGGCAGAGCATCAGGAGTCGCGAGCCCGCAGCCGCGTTCATCGTCGCGGCCCACAGGCTCAGCACCGATGCATTGACTTTGCAGAAGCGGTTCAGGCAGCCGAACGTGAGAAACCCGTTGGTCCTTGCCGGCAGGGCATTGATTTGGAGTTCCTCCGACGCCGCTTCATAGCACCAGAAGCTGTCCGGCAGCCGGATTGATTGCTCGCTGTAAGACCGGTCGCTTGAGCCCGGCGGGTCCAGGTAAGGGTCAGTGAGGCGGTAGTTGATCGTGCGCAGGCCCGTCGTTCCGGGGTACCCGGCAAACGTGACTTGAACCGGGGCGGGTTTGCGGGCGAAGATCAGCAGCCGGTTGTGCGCGCTGTGCAGGGCCAGATCGACGAGAATGTCGATGCAGTCCTTGCGAATCAGCTCAGCGGCCTGCTCATCGCCGAGCTTGCGGATCTCGCGCCATCCGCTGGCGTATTCCTGGAATTCCCGCGTCAGCGCGTCCGCCTGGGGCGCGTTCGAGTAGCAGAAGATCTCGAATTGCCCGCGATTGTGTTCGCGGAATAGCGGCAGCACGTTCAAGCCAACGACGTGATTGCGAAAATCCGGGGAGACGTAGCCGATGCGCAACTTCCGATCCGGCTGTCGCGAGTTGGGGTAATCCCGAATCGAACCCGCCAGCGGCGCGGCAATCTCCTCGTTCCACCGGGCATGCCCCTGGTAAATCCGCCCGGCGTCATAATCCGGATGCAGAGAGGTCGCGAACAGGAGATTGTCCCAAGCGCCGGACTTCGGATCGATGGCAATGGCCCTGCGGTAGCAGTCCATCGCCTCGTCCAGTCGTGCGGTGTCCTTGTAAACCTTGCCGAGATTGGCGTAAGCCCCGGCATGATCCGCTTTGATCGAGATGGCTTTCTGAAAGGCTGCGATTGCCTCGTCGGGCTGGCCCAGATCGCTCAGTGCGTTGCCGAGGTTGAACCACCCGTCGACGAAATCGCCCTTGGCGCGTGTCGCCTGGCGGAACGCCGCAACCGCGTCCGCCGTGCGGCCGATCTCGACCAGCGCAATGCCCAGATTGTTCTGAATGTCCGCGACATCAGGCCGAAGCCGCGCGGCCTCGCGATACGCGGCAATGGCTTCCTCAAGCAAACCCTGATCGCGCAGCGCGTTGCCCAGATTGTAGTAAGTGGGGGCGAAATCCGGCCGGAGCGACAGAGCCTGCCGATAAGCGGCAACCGCGTCAGCAACTCTCCCGCCGCGACGGAGCACCGAACCCAGCGCGTTGAGCACTTCGGCATCGGGATGCTGTGCGAGGATCTGCCGGTACAGGGCCTCGGCCTCGCGCAGCCGCCCGGCCCGGTGATGTTCGACGGCCAGGTTGTACGCCTGCTCGAGGGTCATCGGAGCGGTCAGGCGACCGCTTCCTCGTATTCCTGCCGGGCCATGCCGTTGCCGTTGGAGCTTTCGCGGGCGGCGTCGGCGATGTGCGTCAGCATCTTCCCCTGTGCCTCGGGCGCGCTGCGGACGACGCGATCGAATTCTTCATTGATCAGCGTCTGCACCGCCCGCAGCTCCTCCTGGAGCTTGCGGCGTTGTTCCATCAGCGCGACGATCTGCTCGTCAATCCGCTGCAATGTGGTCATTCGACCATGGGCTTTCTGAAACAGCGCAACCGCTGCCGATGTGCTTTGCGAGGCGAGTGAATCGTTGGCCACCGGACCGACTCCTTTCGGGCTGGACTTTCTGGACTTCACTGTTGTTCCTTCAACCATCGTGCCGGTTCATCCCCCGGCAGAGGTGAGATTGCTCCCCGCAGCCAGCCCCGGGAGGGGGCCGCCGCCAAGTCAACTGCGCAGATTCTGCCAAATTTTTCGGTACTGTCAAAGGGGGCTGGGGTTTCGATGGGCTGAGTTCGATTGGATTTAGAGGCGCTTAGGCTTTGACATCCAGCCGCGGCCGCTCGTCGTCCTTGGGGGAACGGCGGGGGTCCTGCTTGCGCTGCTGCGAATCGGGGTGCTCGTCGTTGTCGACGGGGCGGATCTCCTCGGCGCTTTCAACCTGGTGCTCGAGCTGGTCGTCCTGGGCGGCGACGTTCTTGCGAAGAGCCTGTGCCCGGCGGACCTGCTGCTGCTTTTCCACGTCCACCAGGTGCTGGGCCTGCGCGCTGCCCAGGATCGCCCCGGCCAATGGATTGAAATCGGTCATGCGGCACCTCGATCAGGCGCGCGGCGAGCGGCATCTATCGTATCGGTTAGCCCGGGGCCGGGCTTAACGTCCGGAGAATTTGTCACGTTTCACGTCTTCACATTTCACGATTGCCGATGCACGTGAAACGTGAAAACGTGAAACGTGATGAGGTCCACCGTCTCGCGATTGCCGGGTCCACCGGATACAGTTGGGCGTCCGAGAATCTTGCGAGGTGCTATGTTTCGCAGGCGCTTTGCCGTTTCCATTTTCTTGGCTCTGATCGCTTGTCCGGCGGTGCTCTTTGCCGGGCCGAAGCAGGCGTCGCCCTGGCTGACCAACTTCAATCGGGCCATGGCCGAGGCCCGCCAGCAGAACCGGCTGGTGCTGGCTTATTTCAGCGGGAGTGACTGGGACCCGTGGTGCCAGAAGCTCGATGCGGAGGTTTTAAACACGCCGATGTTTCTGGATTGGGCGAAGGACCACCTGATCCTGCTGCGGGTGGATTTCCCGCGGGAGAAGCCGATCACCGCCACCGTCCGGCAGCAAAATGAGCGGTTGAAGGACCGGTACAGCGTTTCCAAGACGCCGACGTTTGTGGTGCTGGATCCGTCCGGGCAGCCGATCGATCGGGCGGGATATGAGGATGCCCATTTGCGGGATGACGAGCAAAAAGGGCAGCCCAAGGCGTGGATCGCTTATCTGGAGAACGTGCTGAAGCGCCGCCCGCCGGATGAGCAGATCGTCGGCCGCGGCGACTTCCCGCAGGCCGCGGCTTACGCCAAGAGCCGCTACGGCGTCCTGCTGATGCTCATTACCCATGGGAACATCAAGTACGCCCAGGAAGAACGCGATGAATTGCTCAAGAACCAACTGTTCGTCAAGTTCGTGAACAGCAGCCTCACGTTCGTGGACATCCAGTGGCCCGACGATGCGGACTTTTCCCAGCCGGCTCAGGCGTTCCGCGATTTTGCGGCCAAGCACAAGATCGCTCCCGTGCAGTTCCAACTGGTGGTCTGGGATGCGCCGGTAGATCAGGTGAAGGCCCGCCTCTTCACCTTCGATCCGAACCGGGTGGATGAGCTGATTGCCAAAATCCAGGCCCAGCTCCCTCACGTGGACTATACCGGTGGCTGGATTACGGATCTGAACACCGCCAAAACCATCGCCGCCCAGCAGGACCGGTACATCTTCCTCGTCTTCACCAGCATGGAGAGCGGGGAATGGTCGAAGAAAATGGACGAGGAGATTTTCCAGACCGATGAGTTCAAACAGTTTGCCCGCAAGAACTTAGTGCTGGTCCGGATCGACTTTCCGCCCGGCGGGGGGCAGTCTCAATCCGTGGCGGCGGAGAATAAAAGGCTCGCAGATCAGTTTAATATACGTGGATTCCCAACGGTGATCGTCATCAACCCGCTGGGCCAGAAACTCGTCCAGTCCAAGTACATGAAAGGCGGACCGGGGCCGTTTCTGTCTGAACTGGCCCCAATCCTCCGGCGGGATACGGATCGGAGAATGACGTTGAAGGACTAAAACCGCGAGCGCCCAATCTTCCCTCCACCGGTACTCCGGGGGAGGGTAGGGAGGGGGCTTTGGCGAGTGACGTCGCTCGTGAGAGCCCCCTCCCCCGGAGTACCTGGGGCGGGAGAAAGCGGGGGAACAGGCTCTCAGTATTCGCTTGCCGGTTGGGAAAATCACATTAGAATTCATGCCTTGCACTCCGACAAAGCTTCATCAAAGGCGGGTCATAGCATGAGTGTTGCGCAGCGCTGGGTCGGTGGAATTCTGATCAGCATGATGGTGGCGGCGATCGCGTGCCTCACGCCTCTTGTGACTTTCGGCGAAGACAACCAGCCTCCCCAGCACCAGACGACCGAACAGGAACTGCTGCGCAAGCGCATTGCCGAATCACTGGCGGGCCTGCGGGATTCGCGCGCACCCCAGGTGCAGACGCTTCACGGGCCGGATCTGTCCGAGCGGGAAAAAGTCGTTCATGTCCTGAGCCGGTTGGGCTTCGGCCCCAAACCCGGCCAAATCGAGGAAGTGCTCAAGAACGGCGGGTGGAAAGCGTGGGTCAAGCAGCAACTCGATCCGGGCAAGATCGATGACGCCTCCTGCGATCGCGTCGTCGCCGAGCGGTTCCCCTGGGCCAAGATGTCGATGCTTGATCTGGAGAAGACCTACGAGGGGGACCAGTCCAACATTCGCGAGCTGCACCATCAGCTTCCCGAATACGTGCTCACCCGGGCGGTGCTGAGCAATCGCCAGTTTTACGAGCTGATGTGCGATTTCTGGCGAAACCATTTCTGCGTCGACCAGCCGGACGGGCAGGATAAGAGCCGCTCGTGGACGGATGCGGATTATGAAAACAAGGTGATCCGGCCCTACGTGTTCGGCCACTTCGGCGACATGCTCTTCGCCTCGGCTCGTCACCCGGCCATGCTCGAGTACCTTGACAACCACCTGAGCCGGGCCAACGCATGGAATGAGAACTACGCCCGCGAAGTGATGGAACTGCACACCCT
>Ga0134125_10010761_pt1 | contig 10269 bp, 9 predicted proteins | sample KB31751_FD_96464 | JGI IMG/M metagenome (GOLD analysis project Ga0134125, IMG submission 96464) | Terrestrial soil microbial communities with excess Nitrogen fertilizer from Kellogg Biological Station, Michigan, USA - KB3-175-1 | ecosystem: Environmental > Terrestrial > Soil > Unclassified ... | reverse complement strand
TCTCTTGGGCGTCGACCCATTCGACCAGCCCGCGGTAGAATCGGGTAAAATCATCACGCGCCGCTATTTGGGCACGTGAAACGCCTCGAGGGCCTTGGATGGCCATACGCCAGCTGCCGCCGAACCTCATCAACCGCATCGCCGCGGGCGAGGTGGTCGAGCGCCCGGCGAGCGTCGTCAAGGAGCTGATCGAGAACGCCATCGACGCCGGTGCTGCCCGCATCGATGTTGTCGCCCATGGCGGCGGCTTGAACCTGATCCGCGTCACCGACGATGGAAGCGGCATGGACCGCGACGATCTCGTCCTGGCGGTAGAGCGCCACGCCACCTCCAAGCTCAAGGACGACGATCTCTCCCATATCCTCACGCTTGGCTTCCGCGGCGAGGCGTTGCCGTCCATCGCTGCCGTCGCCAGGCTCACCATCACGAGCCGCGCCCGCGGCGCCGATCAGGCTCACGAGATCGCGGTCGATGGCGGGCGTAAAGGCGAGCTCAAGCCTGCGGCGATCGGCGAGGGTACGCGCATCGAAGTGCGCGACCTGTTCTATGCGACCCCGGCGCGGCTCAAATTCATGAAATCCGAGCGCGCCGAGAGCGCGGCCATCGCCGATGTGGTGAAGCGCTTGGCGCTCGCCAACCCTGAGATTGCTTTCAGCCTCTCGACCGGAGACCGCGCCACGTTGCGGCTCGATCCTTGTCCGCCTGGGCTGCTCGAGCATGGGCTTGCGCGGCTTGGCCGCATCCTCGGCGAGGAGTTCGTGACCGACGCGCTTACAGTGCGCGCCGCACGCGGATCGCTTGCCGTTGAAGGCTTCGCCGGCCTCGCCACCCTGCATCGCCCCAACAGCCTCGGGCAGCATCTCGTGGTCAATGGCAGGCCGGTGCGCGACAAGCTGCTCGCCGGTGCCGTACGCGGCGGTTACGGCGACCTCGTGCCCAACGGGCGGCACCCCATGCTTGCCCTTTTCCTCACGTTGCCTCCCGACGAGGTCGACGTGAACGTGCATCCGGCCAAGACCGAGCTTAGATTCCGCGATGCGCAAGCGGTGCGCGCCCTGATCGTCACCGCGCTGCATCAGGCGCTTGGCAGCGCGCAACATCGCGCCACGGCGAGCCTGTCCGAGCAGGCGCTGTCTCGCATGACGCGGCCGGCGGGCGTTTCCATGCCCAACCGTCAAGCTTTCGGCTTCGCCGACCGGGCCCAGGCGCCGCTCGCGCCAATCTCCACGCCGAGCGCCGTCACCCATGTGAACGCCGACGACGACAGCGCCGTCGCTTTTCCCCTCGGCGCCGCGCGGGCGCAAGTGCACGACACCTTCATCATCGCCGAGACGGAAAATTCCCTCGTCATCGTCGATCAGCACGCGGCACATGAGCGGCTGGTCTATGAGCGCCTGAAGAAGGCCTTCGCCAATGGCGGCCCCTCCCGCCAAATGCTGCTGATCCCAGAAGTGGTCGAGCTCGATGCCGAGGCTGCCGACCGTCTTGCCGGAGCCGGAGCAGAGCTCGAGCGGCTTGGGCTGGTGGTCGAGGCCTTCGGTCAATCGGCGGTCATCGTGCGCGAGGTCCCGGCTCTGCTCGGCCAGGGCAACCTCCAGGGCCTGATGCGCGACCTGGCCGACGAGCTTGCCGAGGGCGAGGGCAGTCTCGTCGTCTCCGAGCGGCTCGACCACGTTCTGTCGACCATGGCCTGCCACGGCAGCGTGCGGGCAGGGCGCCGCCTCAATGCCACCGAGATGAACGCGCTTCTTCGCGACATGGAGGAGACGCCGTTCTCGGGCCAGTGCAATCACGGCCGGCCGACTTATGTCGAGCTCAAGCTCGCCGATATAGAGAAACTGTTCCAGCGCCGCTGAATAAAGCCGCCGCCTATTTGAAGCTGCGCAGCACCGCGCCATGCAGGAAGGCGCTGTCGGCATTGGCCACGTCGCCGGTGGCCTCGCCGAGATTGAGATGGGCGATCAGGATCAGATGGCCGCTCCCCGTCTCCACCAAAGTGTAGTGGATCTCGACCGACTTGCCGGTAGAGCGGCAGGACGTGTACAGCCGCTTCACGCTCACCTGATCTGCAGGCTCGCTGATCTTCTTGCCTGAAGCGAAGGTGCCTTTGCAATTCTTGGCATCGTCAACCATGACCTCGTTCGCCGCCTTGTCGAGATCGGCAGCGTCCATATCCTTGTAGCCGACCAGCGCCGCGACGATGCCGTTCGCGTATTTCCACACCACGTCGAAACTCGGCATCGGGGTTTCTTGCGGGTTCTCCATCTCGTAATTGGTGATGCCGGCCGAGGCGAGCAGGTCGGAGGCGAACGCCGCCGCCTCGCTCGGGGTGAAGAGTTTGTTGCCGCTGTCTTCGCTGTCCTTCGGGGCCTTGGCCTCGATGCTTCCTGCCTTCTCGGCCGCCAGATTCTCGCTGACGCAACTGGCCAGGGCCGCGATCGCGTCGCGCGTGCCGGAAAGCTTGAAGCTCACTTCGCCGGCCGGCGTGACGACGGCGAGCGAGTGGCCGTGGCGCATGGCTTCCACCACCGGATCGGCGTTTTCGAGCGGCACCAAAATGCCGTGCGCGTCGACCACCTTGGCGATGCCGTGAATTGGGGCGAGCTTGTCGACCGCGAGCGTCACGACCTCCTCGCTTCCCACCTGCAAATTCCATTTGTCGTTGGCGAGCACCAGCCCCCAGCCGAAATCGCGGCTGATGATGAAGGCGAGCGTGATGCCGTTGGCATAGTCCGCGGTCATGGTGCAATCGCGGAAGGTGCCGTCTTCGTCGTGATTGGCTTGTCCTTCCCAGCCGCCTGAGGTGAAGGCGCTGGCCGGCGCTGCGAAAGCGATCATCGCGGCGAGGAGAGAGGCAAAGCCCAGGACTTTGAATAGCTTCATGGCACCCTCAGTCCCCGGAACAACTGTCATTCAAGCACATCTCCGGGGCTCGGGCCATGGCGCAGGCTCAACCCGAGTGACGGAAAAACTCGGATCACGACAATTTTAGTCTCTCCGTAGATACGTGCGTCGAGCTGTTGAAACGCCGCCGGAAGTTCGATTTCCGCGTCGGCTCGATCCTCCAAAACCGCGATAGCGCCGTCCTTGATCCATCCTCCGGCAGCGGCGGATTGAAGCGCCCTTAGCCCAAGGCCCTTGCTGTAAGGCGGATCGAGGAAGATGAGGTCGAAGGGTGCAAGCGTGCCGGCCTCGCCGAGCTTGGTCGCGTCACGCCGCCAGATTTTGGTGATGCCAGTGAGCGACAGCGCCTCGACATTGCGGCGGATGGAAGCGCGCGCGTCCGCACTCTCCTCCACGAACAGGCAGAAGCGCGCGCCGCGCGACATCGCCTCGAGCCCCAGAGCGCCGGAGCCTGCGAACAGATCGAGCACGCGGGCGCCGGCGAAATCGAATTGCGGCGCGCCGTGCTCGAGCACGTTGAACAGCGCCTGGCGCACGCGGTCAGATGTCGGCCGCGTGGTGAGCCCCTTCGGCGCCTCGATGCGCTTGGCTCTGAACTTGCCGGCTACGATACGCATAAGAGAGGGTTGATATTCATCGCCGCCGCGCCGCTCGCAGCCTTTGGTTCTCGCTGCTCAAGCCAAGCTCGCCGGCGAGCTTGGCGCCCAACTGATCCATGACCACGCGCTGCTTGATCTCGCTCACTTCGCCAACCGGCAAATCCCCGAGCGCGAACGGTCCGAAGGAAATGCGGATCAGGCGGTTGACGGTGAGGCCGAGCGCTTCGGCGAGCCGCTTCACCTCGCGGTTCTTGCCTTCGCGCAAGCCCAAGGTCAGCCAGACATTGCTCCCTTGCTCGCGATCGATCCTTGCTTCCACCGGCCCATACTGCACGCCGTCGATGGTCATGCCCTTGGCGAGCTTGTCGAGGTCGGCTTGGCCGACCCTGCCGTGCGCCCGCACGCGATAGCGGCGCAACCAGCCGGTGCTCGGCAGCTCCAAGTGCCTTGCAAGCTCTCCGTCGGTGGTGAGCAGCAGAAGCCCTTCGGTGTTGAGATCAAGCCGCCCCACCGAGACCACGCGAGGAAGCTCGGGCGGCAATGCCTCGAACACGGTCTTCCGCCCTTGCGGGTCCTTGTGGCTGGTCACGAGCCCTTTAGGCTTGTGATAGCGCCACAGCCGCGGCGCCTCGGCCTGAGGCAGCGATTTGCCGTCAACGGAGACGTCGTCCCCAGGCTTGACCACATAGGCTGGCGTGGTCAGCACCGTGCCGTTGACCGCGACGCGGCCTTGCTCGATCCACTTTTCGGCGTCGCGCCGCGAGCAAAGTCCGGCATGGGCCATGGCCTTGGCGATGCGCATGGGCTCCGCCGCCTTTACGGTCGCGGGCTTGCCCCCTTGACCAGGCCTTCGCTTCGCGCCCACTTTCCCGCCCATGGATGAAAAGCTTGCAGATGTGGCGACCCCAAGCAAGCGGCCCATGGATCTCGCCCTTGCCGAGGCCGAGGCTGCCGGCCTTTCGGGCGAGGTGCCCATCGGCGCCGTGGTGGTGAGCGCCTCGGGCGAGGTGCTGGCACGCGCCGGCAACCGCACGCTTGCGCTCCGCGACCCGACCGCACACGCCGAGCTGCTCGCCATCAGAGAGGCCTGCGCCACGCTCGGCAGCGAGCGGCTCACCGGCTGCGACCTCTATGTGACGCTCGAGCCATGCGCCATGTGCGCCGCTTCCATCTCCTTCGCCCGCATCCGCAGGCTCTATTTCGGCGCGCCAGACCCTAAAGGCGGCGCCGTCGAGCATGGCCCGCGCTTCTTCACCCAACCGACCTGCCACCACGCGCCGGAAATCTATGGCGGCATCGGCGAGGCCCGCGCCGGCGAGCTTCTGAAACGCTTCTTCGCCGCCCGCCGCTAGAAAATGACACGGCGCCCCCGCGACATAGTGGAACGCGTCTCCCGCCAAGAACGTTCTAAAGTCGATTGCCGCCAAGTCCCGAGGTCCCGGCCCGTAAGCAGCCAATATTCAAGTCGAGCCGATAGCCCGCGGGATAGTATTGAAGTACACTTTCGGAGCTAGCAGACACGTCGCCCATTTCTCTCTGATCCGAGTTGGGGGCGTTTATTGGTTATTACCGGGACATACAATCCGTATCTCGTTGCTCTGTCCGTTCTGGTCGCCTGCTTTGCGTCTTACACGGCACTCGATCTTGGCGGCCGGGTCGGCAGTGCGCGCGGCACTGCGCGCCGCATCTGGCTCGCCACCGCGGCGATCACCTTGGGCGGCGGAATATGGTCGATGCATTTCATCGGCATGCTGGCCTTCACCATGCCGATGCCGATGTCCTACGACATCGGCATGACCGCCCTTTCGCTCGCGGTCGCCATCCTCGCAACCTTGGCCGGCTTTTACGTCATCAGCCGCCACAGCACCTCGCCGCTTCGCCTCACCTTGAGCGGCACCCTCATGGGCTTGGGCATTATCGCCATGCATTACACCGGCATGGCGGCCATGCGCGGGAATGTCGATCTCAGCTACGACCCTCGCTTCGTTGCGCTCTCCGTGGTCATCGCCATCGGCGCGGCAACCGCGGCGCTGTGGCTCGCGTTCCGCAACACCAATCCCGCGCAGAAATTCGTCGCCGCCATTGTCATGGGCCTCGCCATTTCCGGCATGCACTACACCGGGATGCTGGCGGCCATCTTTCACGCCCATAGCGAGGCCGGCGAAGCCGCGAGCCTCGATCAGACCAATCTCGCGCTGGTGATCGCCGGCATCACCTTCCTGATCCTGGCTGCCGTGTTGCTCGCCTCCCTGTCCGAGCAGACGCGCGCCGAAGAAGCGCTGCGCCAAGCGCGGGCCGATCTCGCCCATGTCAACCGGTTGACCACCATGGGAGAGCTGTCGGCAGCTTTGGCTCACGAAGTGACCCAACCGATCGCCGCCGCCGTCACCCACGCCGATGCCTCTTTGCGCTGGCTCGATCGCGATCCCCCCAATCTCGACGAGGCGCGCGCGGCACTCATCATGATCGTGAAAGACGGCACGGTTGCGAAACAGATCATCGAGCGCATTCGCCTGCTGTTCAAGAAGGGCACGCCGCAGCTTGAATGGGTCGATGTCAACGAGGTCATTCGCGAGATGATCGTCTTGCTGCACGGCGAGGTGACGCGATTCTCCATATCGGTCCGCATGGAGCTCGCCAGGGATCTTCCTTACGTCGTCGGCGACCGCGTGCAGCTGCAGCAGGTGATGATGAACCTCATCACCAATAGCATCGACGCCATGAAGGAGGCTGACGGAACCCGCGAGCTCGCCATCAAGTCGGGGCGCGCCGACGACGATCAACTGGCTGTGTGCGTGAGCGACACCGGCGTGGGGCTGCCGCCGCAGATTGCTGACCAGATCTTCAATACGTTCTTCACCACCAAACCGAACGGGACGGGGATGGGGTTGTCGATTTGCCGCTCCATCGTCGAGTCACATGGCGGCCGGTTATGGGCGACCGACAACATTCCGCGCGGCGCCAATTTTCACCTCGTGCTGGCCAGAGGAGAGCCGCAGGGGCTGAGCCGCGCGATGGTTCGGTGAGTTCGGATCAGCGGAAGCGGCTTCGGCCCGCGTAGGCGGATCAAGCCCGGCCATGACGAGAGTAGGGTGGGCAAAGCGCAGCGTGCCCACCATCATTTTGGTGGGCAACGGCAAATTCGATCGCGCTACCGCTTCGCTGCTTGAGCGCGAATGCCGTTGCCCACCCTACGGCGCCGCGGGCGCGAGGAACTGCGCTTCGGCCAGTTTGGCAAACACGCCGCCCTTGGCCACCAGCTCGTCGAAGCTGCCACTCTCGACGATGCGGCCGCGGTCGAACACCAGGATGCGCGTGGCGTTCCTCACCGTGGCGAGACGGTGGGCGATGACGAAGGTGGTGCGGCCCTTCATCACCTCGTTGAGGGCGGCGGTCACCTTCGCCTCGGTCGCGGCATCGAGCGCGCTCGTCGCCTCGTCGAGGATCAGGATCGGAGGGTCTTTCAGGAGCGCCCTGGCGATCGACAGCCTCTGCCGCTCGCCGCCTGATAGCATGCGCCCGCGCTCGCCGACATTTGCGTTCAGCCCGTCGCCGTGCCGCTCGATGAATTCGAGCGCCTCGGCGCGGCGGCAGGCGGCAAGGATCTCCTCGTCGGTGGCGTCTGGATTGCCGACCCGCAAATTCTCGGCGATCGAGCGGTTGAACAAAAGCGGCTCCTGGAAGATCACCCCGATATTGCGCCGCAGGCTCGTGAGCTTCAAGCCGCGGATGTCGCGGCCGTCGACGCTGATCTTGCCGCTTCTCGGGTCGTAGACGCGATAGAGCAGCGCCAGCGCCGTCGATTTGCCGGCGCCGGTGGCGCCGACCAGCGCAATGGTCTCGCCAGGCTCTGCGTTGAAGGTCAGGTCCTCTACGGCAGGGAGCTTGCCGTCATAGGAGAAGGTGACGCCGTCGAAGGATACCTCGCCGCGCACCTCTTTGAGCGTAACCCCGTTCTTGCGGTCCTTCACCGACGTCGTGGTGTCGAGCACGCCGAAGAATTCCTCGAGCCGCGGCACGTTCATAAAGACGGAATTGACGAAGCGCGCAGCCTGCTCGAGGCGCTGGATCAGCATGCCGGCGAAACTCATGAACATGACGATGCCGCCGATCGTGGTCTTGCCTTGCGCGAACAGGACGAGCCCGAGGATCAGGATGGCGAGCATGGTGAGCGTGGTCGACGCCTTGGTGACGGTCGAGACCACCGCCCACCACGACAGCACCGGCATCTGCGCCCCGAGCAGGCGGTCGACCACTGCGCGCAACTCGCGCACCTCATCCTCGACGCGGGTGAAGCTCTGCACCAGCGCGACGTTGCCGAGCGTGTCCGAGGCGCGCTCGGCGAGGTCGGAGTAGTAGCGCTCCACCGATTTCTGCATGGTCTCGGTCTTGCGCAGCACGAAGGTAGTGAGCGCAAGGAAGATGAGCGAAAGCCCGATGAGCAGGAGGCCGAGCCGCCAATTGAGATAGAGCGACAGCGGCAGGAGCACGGCGATGGACACGATGGCGGCGAGATGCTCGCGGAAGAAGCCGAGCCACAGCCACCACAGCGTGTCGGTGCCGGCGAGCATCACCTTCATCAGCCGCCCCGAATGGGTGGCGCTGTGGAAGCTGAGTGGAAGCTGCAACACGTGCTCGAAATAGTCCGACAGCACGACCTGGCGGCGCTTGTGGGCGAGCCTGTCGGCGTAGAGCGCAACGAGCGCCCCGCACAAGATGAGGAACAGCGCAAAGCCGACCCAAGCGGTGACGAGCGGGGTGAGCTTCGGCCAATCCGGCGTGCCGCCGAAGCCTTGCGCGCTCGCCAAGGCATCGATGATGCGACCGAACAGCACTGGCTCGGCGAGGCCCGCGGCGGCGAGCGCCACATTGGCGAGCGCCAGAACCCAGCCGAGCTTCCTCTGCGGGCCGAGCAGGCCGAGCACGCGGGCGTAGAGGCGAATCATGGGGTGAAAGGGAGGCTCAGAACCCTGATTGCGGGGTCCAGTAGCGCATGCTGGGCGGGTAGTTCAACTGCGGATAGACGCGCTGCAGCGCTTGCGTCTCGTAGTCGCCCTTGGCGTAAGGCACCGGCCCGAAATAGAAGCTCCAGCCGCCGGGGCGGCGCGGCGGCGCGTAGTAATAGGGGTAGATCGGCGGCCGGCCGCGCCTGAAGACTTGCGCAGGCTCGACGAGAGCGTGTGGCGCGGCGAGTCCTGGCGCGGCGAGCGGCGCGGCGCTAGCGGGCGCGATGCCGAGGCCAAGCGCGATTGCGGCAGCGCCGGCAAAGAGGGCTGCGGTTTTTCTTGAGCCGTGCGCCATCAGAATCTCCGATCTGCTTTCAGGTCCGGAATGATACGTAAGCACCAACGCCTGCCGCCGCAATGAGTTACTGCAGGGGCGCGGCGGAGCCAGCGGGTTCGCTCGGCTCGGTCTCGCGCTCGACCGCGCGCCAGCCGATGTCGCGGCGGCAGAAGCCCCCGGGCCAGTCGATCTTGTCGACGGCGGCATAGGCGCGCGCTTGCGCCTCGCGAATGTCGCAGCCCTTCGCGGTGACGCCGAGCACGCGCCCGCCATCGGCGAGGATGCGCACGCGGTCGCGTGTCTCCACATCGCGCCTGGTCCCGGCATGGAAGATTTGCACGCCTGGTTCGCGCGCGGCTTCGGCGAGGCCCTTGATCTCGGAGCCTTTGGCGTAAGTGCCGGGATAGCCCTTCGCCGCCATGACCACGCACAGCGCAGCATCGTCGCTCCATTCGAGCTCGACGCCGTCGAGCCGGCCCTCCGCGGTGGCGAGCAGCGCCGGCAGTAGGTCGGAGTCGAGCCGCAGCATCAGCGCCTGACATTCAGGATCGCCGAAGCGGACATTGTATTCGATAAGCTTTGGCGTGGCCTGGTCGATCATCAGCCCGGCATAGAGCACGCCCTTGAACTTCGTGCCTGCGTCAGCCATCGCGCGCACCGTCGGCTCAATAATCTCGAGCATAACGCGGTGGCAGAGCGCGGGCGTCATGACCGGCGCCGGAGAGTATGCGCCCATGCCTCCGGTGTTCGGTCCCTGGTCGCCGTCGTAAGCGCGCTTGTGGTCCTGCGCCGTGGCAAGCGGCAGCGCTCTCGTGCCGTCGACCAGAGCGAAGAAGCTCGCTTCCTCGCCGCGCAGGAACTCCTCGATCACCAGTTCCGATCCCGCAACGCCGAAGGCGCCTGAGAAGCAGGCATCAATGGCGGCCTCCGCATCGGCCTTCGTCTCTGCGATGGCCACGCCCTTGCCTGCGGCGAGGCCGTCAGCCTTGATCACGATGGGAAGAGTCTGCCGCGCCACATAAGTCTTCGCGGACGCCGCATCGGCGAAGCGGGCATAGGAAGCGGTTGGAATGCCGGCCCGCGCGCAGAGATCCTTGGTGAAGCCCTTCGAGCCTTCGAGTCTCGCTGCGGCCTGCGACGGGCCGAACACCTTGATGCCGTGGGCTTCGAGATCGTCGGTGAGGCCAGCGACGAGCGGCGCTTCGGGGCCGATGATCACGAGGCCAATCTTCCACTCCTGGCAGAAGCTGGCGACCGCGTCGTGATCGCCAATATCGAGCGATGCGAGCTCCGCGACCTCGGCGATCCCGGCATTGCCAGGGGCGCAATAGAGAGTATCAAGGAGCGGGCTTTGCTTGAGCTTCCAGGCAAGCGCGTGCTCCCGGCCTCCTCTACCTATCAACAGCACGTTCAATGAAGTAAAGCTCCGGTCTATCAGGCAGCCTCCCTAGCACGGGGGCGGCAGAAGCAAAATGGAACCGCT
>Ga0134125_10010759_pt1 | contig 10270 bp, 10 predicted proteins | sample KB31751_FD_96464 | JGI IMG/M metagenome (GOLD analysis project Ga0134125, IMG submission 96464) | Terrestrial soil microbial communities with excess Nitrogen fertilizer from Kellogg Biological Station, Michigan, USA - KB3-175-1 | ecosystem: Environmental > Terrestrial > Soil > Unclassified ... | reverse complement strand
GCCGCCGCCGTGCCCGCCATCACCGCCGCCGCCGGCGCGCTCCTGGCCGGGGCGACGCTGCTGCTCGCCCACCGCCACCTTCTGAACCTCACCGTCTAGCACGCGCCCGCGGCCCGCCAGGGGGCCCGCGCCGCACGCGGCGCTTGAAAATTCCGTGCCGATTCCCATGATCGCCGCTCTGGCGCTGGCGAAACTGACGCGGAACTCCCCCATGGCATCGACCACCGACACCCCCGCCGCGGGCGCGCGCGAAACCCACGGCTTCCAGGCCGAGGTCCGCGAGCTGCTGCGCCTCATGATCCATTCCCTGTACAGCCACAGGGAGATCTTCCTGCGCGAGCTCATCTCCAACGCCTCGGACGCCTGCGACCGGCTGCGCTTCGCCGCCATCGCCGACAGCGCCCTGCTGGCGCAGGACCCGGAGCTCGGCATCAGGATCGACGCCGACGCCGGCGCCGGCACCGTGACCATCACCGACAACGGCATCGGCATGACGCGCGCGGAGGCGATCGCCAACCTGGGCACCATCGCGCGCTCGGGCACGCGCGAGTTCTTCCGCTCGCTGTCGGGGGATGAGCAGAAGGCCTCGGCGCTGATCGGCCAGTTCGGCGTCGGCTTCTACTCCGCCTTCATCGTCGCCGAGCGCGTCGAGGTGCGCTCGCGCAAGGCCGGCGCCGCCGCGGAAGAGGGCGTGCGCTGGGAGTCGGGCGCCGACGGCGACTTCACGGTCGAGACCGTGACGCTGCCGGAGCGCGGCACCGCGGTCACCCTGCACCTGAAGGCCGACGCCAAAGAGTTCGCCGACGCCTTCCGGCTGCGCAGCCTCATCCGCCGCTACTCCGACCACATCGGCTTCCCGGTGCGCATGCGCAAGGAGGGCGAGGCCTCGCTCGAGTACGAGGTGGTCAACCAGGCCAAGGCGCTGTGGACCCTGCCGCGCAGCGAGATCCCGGCCGAGGACTACCGGCAGTTCTACCAGTACGTGGCCCACGACTTCACCGACCCGCTCGCCTGGAGCCACAACAAGGTCGAGGGCAAGCGCGAGTACACGAGCCTGCTGTACGTGCCGGCGCGCGCCCCGTTCGACCTGTGGCAGCGCGACGCGGCGCGCGGCCTGAAGCTCTACGTGCGGCGCGTGTTCATCATGGACGACGCCGAGCAGTTCCTGCCGCTGTACCTGCGCTTCGTGAAGGGCGTGGTCGACTCGAGCGACCTGCCGCTGAACGTCTCGCGCGAGATCCTGCAGCAGGACCCGGAGGTCGAGGCCATCCGGGCCGGCCTCACCAAGCGGGTGCTCGACCTGCTCGGGCGCCTCGCCAAGGACGAGCCGGACAAGTACGCCACCTTCTGGAAGGAATTCGGCGCGGTGCTGAAGGAGGGCGTCGCGCAGGACCAGGCCAACCAGGCGGCCATCCTGCCGCTGCTGCGCTTCGCCAGCACCCGCGAGTCGCACGACACCCCCACGGTGAGCCTCGCCGAGTACGTGGCGCGCATGCAGCCGGGCCAGGAGCGCATCTACTACGTGATCGCCGAGAGCCTGGCCGCGGCACGCGGCAGCCCCGCCATCGAGCGGCTGAAGGAGCGCGGGCTCGAGGTGCTGCTGCTCGCCGAGCGCATCGACGAGTGGATCATGGGGCAGCTGGACGCCTTCGAGGGCAAGCGCTTCAAGGACGCCACGCGCGGCGACCTCGGGCTGGGCACCCTGGCCAGCGCCGCCGACCGCACGCAGTACGACGCCGAGCTCAAGGAGAGCAAGGGACTGCTCAAGCGCATCAAGGATGCCCTGGGCGAGCGCGTCACCGAGGTGCGGGTGAGCGAGCGCCTCAAGGAGTCGCCGGCGTGCCTGGTGCTCGGCGAGAACGACCTGACCGAGCAGATGCGGCGCATCCTCGCCGCCACCGGCCAGAAGGCGCCCGAGGTCCACCCGGTGTTCGAGATCAACGTCGGTCACCCGCTGGTGAAGTACCTGGACGCGGTCTCGAACCCGGCGGAGTTCACCGAGCTCGCGCAGCTGCTGTTCGACCAGGCGGCGCTCGCCGAGGGGACCCCGCTCGCCAACGCGCCCGAGTACGTGCAGCGCCTCAACCGCCTGCTGGTGCGGCTCGCCGCGCCCGCCGCGCCGGCGGCCTGAGCTGGTGGTGAAGCCGCCCGCCGCCGAGCGGCTGATGCTCCCAGGTCCGGCCGGAGCGCTCGAGACCCTCCTCGAGACCCCCGCCGACGCCGCGGCACCGCCCCGCGCGGTCGCGGTGGTCTGCCACCCGCATCCTTTGTTCGGCGGCACGCTCGACAACAAGGTGGTGTGGACGGTGGCGCGCGCCTTCCGGCAGCTGGGCGCGCCGGCGCTGCGCTTCAACTTCCGCGGCGTCGGCCACAGCGCCGGCGCCTACGACGACGGCCGCGGCGAGACCGACGACCTCGCGGCCGTCATCGGCTACGCGCGCGGGCGCTGGCCGCAGGCGGCGCTGTGGCTGGGCGGCTTCTCCTTCGGCGGGGTGGTGGCGCTGCGCGCGGCGGCCGCAGCGCACGCGCAGCGCCTGGTGCTCATCGCCCCGGGCATCAACAAGATCGACGTGACGCAGGCGCCGCCGCCGCCGTGCCCGTGGCTCCTGGTGCAGGGCGATGCCGACGAGGTCGTGCCCGCTCCGGCGGTGCTCGCCTGGGCGCAGGGCGTCACGCCTGCGCCCACCATCCGGGTGCTGCCGGGCGCCGGCCACTTCTTCCACGGCCGCATCCACGAGCTGCGCGATGCCGTGCTGGAATTCATGGCGCAGGCCGCCTAGCGCCCGTCGCCGCCTTGAGACAGCCTCCGCCGCCGCGGCCGCGGGCTACACTGCGCTTGTCGATTCTTCAAGAGGAGAACTACGCGAATGAGAAAGATCCACACAAGTGGAGGTGCGCTGCTGCTCGCCTACCTCAGCGCCTGCGTCCCGGTGCAGCAGGCGGCCACCAGCCCCGACTACCACAAGACCCGTACCGGGGCCGGCATCGGCGCCGGCGTCGGCGCGGTGGTCGGTCTTCTGACCCGGGGCGACAAGTTCCAGAACGCCCTCATCGGCGCCGCGATCGGCGGCGTGGCCGGCGGCGCCATCGGCAACTACCAGGACCGGCAGGAGGCGGCGCTGCGCGCCAAGATGGCCGGCACCGGGGTCGAGGTGGTGCGCAAGGATGACAACATCACCCTCGACATGCCGGGCGGCGTCACCTTCGCCAGCAACAGCGCCGACCTGAATGCGAGCTTCTACCCGGTGCTCGACAAGGTCAGCGGCACCCTGGTGCAGTACGACCAGACCATGGTGGAGGTGGCGGGGCACACCGACTCGGTCGGCAGCGTGGAGTACAACCAGGCGCTGTCGCAGCGCCGCGCCCAGTCGGTGGCGGCGTACCTGACCAGCCGCGGGGTGCGTAGTGCGCGCCTGATAGTGGTCGGCGACGGCGAGAACCATCCGGTCGCCTCCAACGACACCCCGGAGGGACGGGCGCAGAACCGTCGGGTCGAGCTCACCATCGTGCCGGTGGCCAAGCAGGGCTGACGCGTCGCTGCAAAGCAAAAAGCCCGGCGGGAGCTGTGCTCGCGCCGGGCTTTCGTCCCGCGAATCCGCGGGCAGGCGAATCAGGAGTTGACCATCCCCTTCAGGCTCTTCAGGGCCATGACGCGCACCTTCTTGCTCGCCGGCTTGGCCTTGAACATCATCTTCTCGCCGGTGAACGGGTTGACACCCTCGCGGGCCTTGGTCGCCGGCTTCTTCACGACCTTCATCTTCAGCAGGCCGGGCATGGTGAACAGGCCGTTGCCGCGCAGGCTCTTCTTGATCACGCCACCCAGCGAGTCGAAAACGCTTCCGACCTGCTTGCGGGAGAGCCCGGTGTCTTTGGAGATGCTTGTCAGGACTTCCGACTTCGTCGGTGCGCCACCCTTTTTCGCCATATCGCGATACTCCTAGAGGAATTTAGTGTTGCCAAACACGCGTGCATGCGCACCGTGCGATGAGAATCGGGGCGGGAAAATAGCACATGCGCGCGCGTACGCAAGCGCTTTTTTGTGTTCGGGTGTTGCGAAAATGCCTTTTTTTCAGGGGTTTTCCCGCACCGCGCACTTGAAGCGGTGCGCCACAGCGGCCGCGGCGCGCGACATGGCACGCGTGCCGCGGCCGCGCCAATGCTCTGATTCTCGGTGCGAAGTCGGCGCTAAGCGCGTGTTCCGGCAGCAGCTGCAGCCGCGGCACGCGCGCAGCTCAAGCACGCGCACGCGGCAAAAACACCACGGTCAGCGCATCAGGATGATCAGCGCCTGGATGGCGATGATGGCCCACAGCGGCGACAGGTCGAGCCCCGCGATCGCCGGAATCAGGCGCCGGATCGGCCGCAGCACCGGCTCGCACAGGCTGGTGAGCACCGACTGCAGCGGCGAATAGCCGCCCGGGGCGATGAGCGACAGCAGCGCGTACAGGAAGATGCTGTAGAAGTAGGTCCACAGCAGCGTGCGCGCGATCTCCACCAGCACCTGACGCACCCACGCCAGCAGCGGCGGCACCCCCAGGCCGTGCAGCGCGAACAGGGATCCCACCTCGATGGTGGCGATGAGCAGCACCGCCACCACCGAGGCGGTATCGACCTTGCCCACCGGCGGCAGCACGCGCCGCAGCGGCAGGATCAGCGGGTTGGTGATGCGCACCACCGCCTGGCAGAAGACGTTGCGGAAGTCGGCGCGCGTCCACTGCAGCAGCAGCCGTGCCAGGAACACGAACAGCGCCAGCGACAGCAGTGTCTCGACGATGAAGGAGATCGCGCTCATGAGTTCCCCAGTTCCCGGCTGCGGGCCGCCGCCGCCGCCAGCGCCCGCGTCACCGTGGCGCGCAGGTCGGCGCTCTCGAGCACCTGCAGCGCGGCCTCCGTCGTGCCGCCCTGGGAGGTGACCTCGGCGCGCAGGCGCTTGAGGTCGGCATCCCCGGCCTGCGTCAGCAGTCCCGCCCCGTAGAGGGTGTGCACGGCCAGCCGCCGCGCCGCCGCGCCCTCCAGGCCGAGCTGCTCGCCGGCCTCCGCCAGCAGCTCAGCCAGCAGGAAGAAGTATGCCGGACCACTGCCGGAGAGCGCCGTGACGGTATCGAGCGCGTCCTCGCCCGGCACCCACACGATCTCCCCGACCGAGCGCATCACCCGTTCCGCCAGCAGCCGCTGCGCCGGCACCACCCCGGGCGGCGCATACAGGCCGGTGACGCCCGCCCCGACCAGCGCCGGGCGGTTGGGCATGGCACGCACGACGCCCACGCCGGGGCACCAGCCGGCGAGCGCCGCCACGCGCACGCCCGCGGCCACCGACACCAGCAGCGCCGGGGCGGCGCGCAGCGCCACGGCGAGCGGCTGCAGGACCTCCGCCGCCTGCGGCGGCTTGACCGCCAGCACCACCACCGCGGCGCCGCTGATGGCGGCGCGGTTGTCGGCGGTGGCGCGCACCCCGAGGTCGCGCGCGAGGGCTTCGCGCACCGCGGCCACGCTCTCCCCGACGCTGATCTCGCCGGGCCGGGCACCGGCGCGCAGCAGCCCGCCGATGAGCGCGCGGCCCATGTTGCCGGCGCCGAGAATGCACAGTCGCGCGTCCTTCATGAGGTGCGGATTGTAGTAGGTCTCAGGCCAAACAAGGCGGTCCCCACCCGCACCACGGTGGCGCCTTCCTCGATCGCGGCCTCGAAGTCGCCGCTCATGCCCATCGACAGCGTGTCGAGCCCGGCGCCACCGCTGTTGAGCTCATCGCGCAGCGCGCGCAGCTGCGCGAACCAGGCGCGCTGGCGCGCCGGCTCGCTCTCTTCGGGCGGCAGGCACATCAGGCCACGCAGCTTCAGGCGCGGCAGGCGCGCCACCGCCGCGGCCAGCTCCGGCAGCTGCGCCGGCGTCACCCCGCCCTTGCTGGCCTCGCCGCCGAGGTTGACCTGCAGGCACACGTTCAGCGCCGGGGCGTGGAACGGGCGCTGCGCGGCGAGGCGCTCGGCGATCTTCAGGCGGTCGAGGGCGTGCACCCAGGCGAACTGCTCCGCCACGGGACGCGTCTTGTTCGCCTGCAGCCGGCCGACGAAGTGCCAGGTGATGCGCCGCTCCCGCAGCGCCGCAATTTTTTCCAGCGCCTCCTGCAGATAACTCTCGCCGAAGTCGCCAATGCCCAGATCGGCCGCCATGGCAAGCACTTCGGGTGGCTGGGCCTTGCCGATGGCGAGGAGTGTGACCGAGTGCGCACTCCGTCCGGAACGGCTGGCGGCCCGTGTCATGCGTTCGCGAACTGCGGCGAGGCGGTCGGCGAAATTCTGCGGACTCATTAACATATTGGACGTGTAACCCCTCGTTTATACTGCCGGCGCCGCCTCAAGAGCGCCGCGCTTGCACGTCGCTCCTGCCCGCTCTTGCGGCGCCGTTCCAGGGAGCTTCAATGGCCGTCGATATCGCGCAACTCCTGGCATTCGCCGTCAAGAACAATGCCTCGGACCTGCACCTCTCCTCGGGGGTGCCGCCGATGATCCGCGTCGACGGCGACATGAAGCGCATCAACATGCCGCCGCTGTCGCACAAGGAAGTGCACTCCATGGTGTACGACATCATGAACGACAAGCAGCGCAAGGCGTTCGAAGAATTCTTCGAGACCGACTTCTCCTTCGAGATTCCCAAGCTGGCGCGGTTCCGCGTCAACGCCTTCAACCAGAACCGCGGCGCCGGGGCGGTGTTCCGCAACATCCCGAGCACCATCCTGTCGCTGGACGACCTGAACTCGCCGAAGATTTTCCGCGACCTGTGCATGCTGCCGCGCGGCCTGGTGCTGGTCACCGGCCCTACCGGCTCGGGCAAGTCGACGACGCTCGCGGGCATGGTCAACCACTGCAACGACAACCGTCCCGACCATATCATCACCATCGAGGACCCGATCGAGTTCGTGCACGATTCCAAGCGCTGCCTCGTCAACCAGCGCGAGGTGCACCGCGACACGCTCGGCTTCTCCGAGGCGCTGCGCTCGGCGCTGCGCGAGGACCCGGACGTCATCCTGGTCGGCGAAATGCGTGACCTCGAGACCATCCGCCTGGCCCTGACCGCCGCCGAGACCGGCCACCTGGTGTTCGGCACCCTGCACACCTCGTCCGCCGCCAAGACCATCGACCGTATCGTGGACGTGTTCCCGGGCGAGGAGAAGGACATGGTGCGCTCGATGCTGTCGGAGTCGCTGCGCGCGGTCATCTCGCAGACGCTGCTGAAGAAGAACGGCGGTGGCCGCATCGCGGCGCACGAGATCATGATCGGCACGCCGGCGATCCGTAACCTCATCCGCGAGGGCAAGATCGCGCAGATGTACTCATCGATCCAGACCGGCGGCTCGCAGGGCATGCAGACGCTCGACCAGTGTCTGACCGAACTGGTCGCCAAGGGCCAGATCAGCAAGGAAGAGGCGCGCTACAAGGCGCAGAACAAGGACGCGCTGTAACCAGGCAGCGGCCGCTGCAAGGGACGAGACACCATGGACCGCGACCAAGCGATCAAGCTGATGCAGGACCTGCTGCGGCGGGTGACCGAGAAGAAGGCCTCGGACCTGTTCATCACCGCGGGCTTCCCGCCGGCGATCAAGATCGACGGCGAGATCCGGCCGCAGTCCGAGCGCGCGCTCACCGCCGAGCAGTCGGCGACCCTGGTGCGCGCCATCATGAACGACCGCCAGACCAAGGAATTCGACGCCACCAAGGAGTGCAACTTCGCCATCGCGCCGCCGGGGATCGGCCGCTTCCGCGTCAGCGCCTTCGTGCAGCAGGCCGCCATCGGCTGCGTCATCCGCCTCATCAACGCCAAGATCCCCACCTTCGAGGAGCTCGAGCTGCCGCCGATCCTCAAGGAAGTGGTGCTGTCCAAGCGCGGGCTGGTGATCATCGTCGGCGGCACCGGCTCGGGTAAGTCCACCAGCCTCGCCGCCATGGTCGGCTACCGCAACGAGAAGACCCGCGGCCACATCGTCACCATCGAGGACCCGGTCGAGTACGTGCACACCCACAAGGGCTGCGTCATCACGCACCGCGAGGTGGGCGTCGACACCGAGTCGTGGCAGAACGCACTCAAGAACACCCTGCGCCAGGCCCCGGACGTCATCCTCATCGGTGAGATCCGCGACCGCGACACCATGGAGTACGGCATCCAGTTCTCCGAGACCGGCCACCTGGTGCTCGCCACGCTGCACGCCAACAGCGCCAACCAGGCGCTCGACCGCATCATCAACTTCTTCCCCGACGAGCGGCGCGATCAGCTGCTCATGGACCTGTCGCTCAACATCCGGGCGCTGGTGTCGCAGCGCCTGATCCCGCGCGAGTCCGGTGCCGGGCGCATCGCGGCCATGGAGATCATGCTCAACTCGCCGCTGATCCAGGACCTGATCTTCAAGGGCGAGGTGGCCAAGATCAAGGAAGTCATGTCGCGCTCCACGCGCCTCGGCATGAAGACCTTCGACCAGGCGCTGTTCGAGCTGTACGAGACCGGCTTCATCTCCTACGAGGACGCGCTGCGCAACGCCGACTCCAAGAACGAGCTGCGCCTCAAGATCAAGCTCGACAGCAAGCGCGAGGCCAAGCACATCGATGACGGTGGCGCCCTCAAGATCGTCGAGGAAGAGCAAGGCCGCAACCTGTGAAGAGCGCCAAGGATATGAAGGCGCACGAGGACCTCGAGGCCACCGGGCCGAATCCGGCGCTGCCCGACCAGGTGGCGGCCGCGGTCACCGCGCGCCACCCGACGCTCAACACCAAGCCGCTGTTCAAGCTGATGGTGGAGAAGAAGGCCTCCGACCTGTTCTTCACCTCCAACGCCCCCATCAAGATCAAGATCGAAGGCCAGATCCTGCCGGTCAACAAGCAGGTGCTGACCCCGGAGACGGTGCGCCAGACCGCCTTTGCGCTCATGTCGGCGGCGCAGCGCGAGCACTTCCTCAACGAGTGGGAACTCGACTTCGCGGTCTCCGAGCCCGGCCTCGGCCGCTTCCGCGTCAACGTGTTCATGCAGCGCGGCTATCCGGCGATGGTGATGCGCTACATCACCGCCGACATGCCGCGGCTCGACTCGCTGGGCCTGCCCGAGATCGTCACCGAGCTGACGCTGCAGAAGCGCGGCCTGCTGCTGATGGTGGGCGCGACCGGCTCGGGCAAGTCGACCACGCTGGCGGCGATGCTCAACTACCGCAACGAGAACGCCTCGGATCACATCGTCACCATCGAGGATCCGATCGAGTTCCTGCACACCAACAAGCGCTCGCTGGTCAACCAGCGCGAGGTGGGCCTCGACACCAAGAGCTACATGCGCGCGCTGCGCGGCGTGGTACGCGCCGCCCCCGACGTGATCCTGATCGGCGAGGTGCGCGACAAGGAGGGCATGGAAGCGGCCATCAGCCTGTCCGGCACCGGCCACCTGGTGCTGGCCACGCTGCACGCCAACAACTGCGCGGAATCACTCGACCGCATCATCAACATGTTCCCGCGCGAGCAGCACAACCAGATCTTCCTCGACCTGTCGCAGTACCTGCGCGCCATCATGTCGCAGCGCCTGGTGATGGGTAAGGACAACCGCCGGGTCGCGGCGGTCGAGATCATGCTCAACACGCCGCACATCGCCACCCTCATCAAGAAGGGCGACGTGGTGTCGATCAAGGAAGCCATCGCCACCAGCAGCGACAAGCACATCCAGAGCTTCGATGCCTCGCTGTTCAGCCTCTACAAGCAGGGGCGCGTGGCGCTGGAAGAGGCACTCGCCAACGCCGACTCGCGCGCCAACCTGGAAGCCAAGATCAACTTCGGCTAGCACCGCGACCGGGCACGTGGGCGCTCGCACGACGCGATGAGCTGCAGCGCGCTTCGTTCCGCCTCTGACCGCAACTGCGGACCTTGCTGGTACGGACGCGTTCCCGGAAGCACGCCGGTGGGGCGTGCGCGGCGCGCATGCACGTCATAATGGGTCATGACCTGCGAACCGCCCCGGCCGACGCAACCCCGCGCAAGTGAAGCAGGCAGCCCGCTGGGCGGCGGCGCGCTGCGCCTCGGCGCCGGAGAGTTCTTCGGAAACGCGCGGCTGAGTCGCAGCACGCCCGGCATCCGCGTGACGCACCATCTCGCGGCAGGGCCGCCGGATTCGGTCGTTACCCACACCCACGCCGACCTGCACTTCATCCTCGTGAGCGGCGGCGAGTACGTCTCGGCGGCCGGGCCGCGTCCTGCCGGCGGCCCGGTGCTGGTGTACAACCCCGTCGGCACGACGCACCGAGACCACT
>Ga0134125_10010758_pt1 | contig 10270 bp, 13 predicted proteins | sample KB31751_FD_96464 | JGI IMG/M metagenome (GOLD analysis project Ga0134125, IMG submission 96464) | Terrestrial soil microbial communities with excess Nitrogen fertilizer from Kellogg Biological Station, Michigan, USA - KB3-175-1 | ecosystem: Environmental > Terrestrial > Soil > Unclassified ... | reverse complement strand
GCGGCTCGGCGACGCGCTCGCTGCCCTCGGCCGTAAGGTGGGCTTGACCGACGAGGATGTCGGCGCGATCGAGGCCGCGCGCGACAAGAGACCGGCCGAACCGATGAGATTCGAATGATCGTCCTCGACACCAATGTCGTGTCCGAGGCGATGCGGCCGGAGCCGCATGCGCGCGTGCACGCCTGGCTCAACGATCAGGCCGCGGAGACGCTCTATCTGTCGAGCGTGACCGTGGCGGAACTACTATTCGGAATTGCCGCGACGCCGGAGGGCAAGCGGCGCAAGCGGCTGGCTGCTATGCTGAACGGTTTGCTCGAGTTGTTCGACCGCCGCATCCTGTCCTTCGACATCGAGGCCGCGCGGCGCTATCCGGATATGGCTGTCACGGCGCGGTCGGCGGGGCGCAGATTTCCGGCTCCCGACGGCTATATTGCGGCGATCGCGGCATCGCGCGGTTTCCTCGTCGCCTCGCGCGACACGGCGCCGTTCGAGGCGGGCGGCGTCGAGGTGATCGACCCGTGGACCGCATAGCGCCGGGACACGCTTCCGTTTGCCATCCTTTATGTTCCCGAAGCCCTGAAGTGCCAGCGACGTCGAACGAGAGCAAATGGTCCGCGGCGCGTGAGGCGGCGCTGGCGGCGCGACTGGATCGCAAACGGATCGCGCAGCTTGCTTCCATCACCGGCGCAAATCGCAACAAGCTGAAAGTACGTCTCCGCGAACTGGTTGCGGATGGACGGGTGCGGCAGCGCGGCAAGGCGTGCGCCACATGGTATACGCTATGAGCGCTGGCGGCCAATTCAGGCGGCAACAGGAAGGTGGGATCGATCTGCAATGCAGGACTTTCTGACCGCACTCGCTGTCTTTGCCCTGCTGTGTGTCAGCGCAGGGTTCGGCCGCCTGCTCCACAGGCGTCTGCCCGAGACCTATCGGACACGGGAGACGATCGAGACGATGCAGCTCGTGATCGGCATGCTCGTCACATTTGCCGCTCTCGTGCTTGGGCTGCTGACGGCATCGGTGAAGTCCTCCTACGACAACGCCGCGCGCGATCGTCACGCCTATGCCCTGCGCCTCACGGAGCTCGACACGTGTCTGCGCGACTATGGGAGCGTGACGGCGCCGACGCGCGAGGATCTGGCGCGCTACACCGCGGCGGTGATCGCCAGCACCTGGCCGAAGGAACCGCCGCCGACCGGAATCCGCTATCCGGATACGACCGGCATGCCGATCGTCGGCGCATCGCCCGAGCTGGCTGAACTGATGAACCATATCGGTCAACAGATCCGCGCCCTGGATCCCAAAACACCTTTTGCCGTTATCGTCGCCGGCGATTGCCGAACCGCGTATCGCGAAGTGATGGAAGCGAGGCTGCTTGTCATTGAGGATGCGGGCACGTCGTTCTCGGCCCCGTTCTTCTGGATCCTGGTATTTTGGCTGACGGTCGTATTCCTCACCCTCGGCCTGGCGGCACCACTCAACCGCATAGCAGCGATAGGCATCGTGCTATGTGCCCTGTCGCTCACCAGCGCAATCTTCGTGATAACCGATTTGAGCCGGCCCTATCGTGGCCTGATGATCATATCCAGCGACGACATGCGCGAGGCTCTCGCGCACATGCTTGCTTCCCCGAAGTAGGCAGCGTTGACTCGTCCAACGCTTCTGCTTCAACGATGCCGCCGGCCGGCACTCATCCAACGGTCATCCTTGGCGATCGTTGATTTAAGACCTCGCGGGCATCATGTGCGGGAGGCAATCTTGGACCGACGGCGAATTACCATTGTAATCACAGCATTGGCGGCAACGCTCATTCTTCCCGCGCCGGAAGCGTCCCGTCACTGCCGATGCGGTTGCGGCCAATCTTCATGCTCTGCTCATTGCAGCCGCCATACCGCCACCCTACATCCTGGTTCGTCATTCGCTCGGCGGTCTTTACGTACAGATGTTTGCTAAGAAGTATCCTAAAGACGTCCCGGGCGTTGTCCTGCTGAAGTCCGCAAGTCCCGACCCACCCGCTCAGTTGAAGACACGTGCGCGCCTCAAGCCGGGAACCGCGGCCTATCTTGAAGAAGCAGGCATGCCGGCAAGCAACAGGCAGGTTAAGGAAGGTGGTCCATTTCCAAATGCGCCGCTGACGGTCATTGCGGCCACCGGCCACGGGCCGTTCTCCAGGAAATGGGAACCTACGTTAATGAACCTACAGCAACAGCTCGCGAAACTCTCGCCCCGAGGCAACCTGATCGTGGCGCACGGCAGCGGTCACGACGTGCAGATTTACCGGCCCGGGATGGTCTTTAAGGCGGTGAGGCGAATGGCCGGGATCGAAAAGATCAACCCATGACCCGTTTCATCGATTGCCGGCGTTGACGAATTGCCGATCCATCCTGAACTTACTGCGTGGGACCAGGGTGCGCGGCAGCCAGTATGAGCAGCATCTGCCGCTCCATCGCATCGGAAGCCACTTTGACCGGATCGGACGTGCTCTCCGCCACGGCCCATCGGGACGGTTCCGCGGCCGCCTGATTGTCGGCCGCGGTCTTAACCGGCGGCGCAGTGCAAGCCCCGGCGGTGAACGCGATAATGGCCACGAGGAGGAGACGGATCCTGGCTCGGAGGCCGCGCGCCGCGCTTTCCATAGTGTCTCTCCTGTCTCAGAGCAGAGACGATCCTGGCACGCCGTTGATTAAGGAATGCTTTCAACAAAGGGTGTGCGGGCCCGGACCTCCAAGTTCTCAGACGGGGCACGGGCCCGCTGACCCGGACATCTTCCGGGGCGCGGCAGAGGCCGCCAGCGCGGGCGGTCGCCATTTGCCCCCCACGGACGCCGAGTCGGTGCGGCGGCAGGCCGGATGGGGACACCGTTGGGATGCCAATCGGCCCCGAAAGGCGGAATGGTGATGAGCGACGTTTGAAAACCGTGTCCTTATCTCGCGAGTCCCGCAACAACGATGTTGCCGGAATCCGTTATTAATGGGCATCCTTCGCGCGAATCGCCCAGAGGAGGTCGTTATGCCGACAGCAAAGAAAGCCGCCCCAGCAAAGAAGGCCGCCGCTCCGGCAAAGAAAGCCGCCGGAACGGGGAAGGCCGCGAGCCAGGCCACCATCACGCTCAAGCAGATTGCCGCTGAGCTGGCCGAGAGCCATGACCTTGCCAAGAAGCAGGCAGAGGCAGTGCTTGGCGATCTGGTGGCGCTGACCACGCGGCACCTGAAAAAGGGCGACAAGATTCGACTGACTGGGCTTGGCATCTTGCAGGTGCGGTCGCGGCCCGCCCGGATGGGGCGCAACCCGGCGACCGGCGAGGCAATCAAGATCAAGGCCAGCAAGAAGATCGGCTTCCGTCCTGCCAAGGAGCTGAAGGAGGCCGTCTAAGCCCTGGCGTCCGACGCGCCCGACGTTGTTCCTCGGCTTTGTTCGTCGGGCGCGGTGGCAGCCTGCCCTCGGAAGCAGGGGCAGGGGTATGGGTGATTGTCTCGTTTCGCTTGTTCCATGCCGGGCCCGACGCTGTCGCGGCCCGGCGTGGCTGTTGCTGTGCCCCGATCGGTCAGATGGCCGATCCCGGGCCGTCGCGTGACCGTTCAGCTGTGGCTTCCCCCTGGCAAGACTTGCACGCCTGACCGTTCGACGGGCACTCGGCAAGCGGCTTCTGCGGCTTGGTCTGCTGGCCCGGCATGAAGCCGGCGGGGTGCTCGCGGGTGGGCGCGACTCTTCGGGAAGTCGGGCACCTGCCGGTTCGGCGCGCAGCCGCCCCATCCAACCCGCCGTGTGTCTGCGGTCCCGCCTTCTCGAAACACCGGCCTGCAATACGCCATATCGAAGACGGCGCGCGTTACGGTGTCACCTCGATCGTGCCGCTCATGCCGAACAGGCTGTGCAGGAAGTGGGTGCAGAGCAGGGGGTACTTGCCCGGGAAGCGCGGCACCAGCGCGACCATCACGCTCTGATTCGCACCGACCTCAATGGCACCGTCCGCGGGCGTGGCAGAGCCGGGCAGGAAACGACTGGCAGCAAAGAATGCGGGGGCGCTGAAGTTATGGCGTCCGTTGCTCACATTCTTCAGTTCCAGATGAACGGGAATGCCTACGCGCACGTGCAGGTGGGCTGGATCGAAGGAGAAGCTGGAAAGCCTGACGGTAACAGCCGGCGGCGTGGCGGATGGCTGCGCCCAGGCGAGTGCCGGCGCCGCCATCGCCAAGGCCAGCAGCACAGTGATGATTCGCATGCCAGATCCTCGCGACCGATCCTGTGGTTATACGCGGCCGATGGGGCGGCTATTCCCTCCCGTGCCACGGTCGGTGCCGAGCGGTCAGCCAAGCGGGGAGATGCGGGGGAATTCGACCGTCAGCACGGACCCGTCCCGCCCGGTCATGCGCAGCGTTCCGCCAAGCTGACGAGCCAGCCCGCGAATGATCCGCATGCCGAGTGTATTCGAGGTCGCTGCGGCCGCGCTGACCACGCCGGTTCCAGTGGCCGCAAGACCCGGCCCATCGTCACTGATCGACAGCACGACACGGTTCCTGGGCAGCCCTCTCAGCGAGACCTCCAGCCGCGAACCATGGCCAGGCAGGAAAACGTGCTTCACCGCGTTGCTGGTCGCTTCCAGAACCAGCAGCGTCAGACTGCTCATTTGCTCGAGCGACAACTCGATCGGCTCGATCTCCACCAGCAGCGTCACCGGCAAGGGGCCGATGATCGCCGGCAGCACCGCGCTCAGCAGCGGCTTCAGCCCTTCGTCGAACACAGCGGGGTCGTGCAGCCGGCGGTGCATTTCGGCCGTATTGCCGATCCGGTCGATGGCATCGCGCAATTGCTCTTCCGCGGCATCCGGGTTGCCGGCGACGTTCCGCTTCACGAGTTCCAGCGTTCCGGCGACGAACTGCAAGGTGTTGGCGATGCGGTGCTGAAGCTCCAGGAACAGCAATCGCTGCCGCTCGTTTGCCAGCGCCAGCCTTTCGGCGACGCGAAGCAGGATCGTCACCAGCGCAATGTTCAGCCCCCCGACGAACAGCCAGCCGATCATCATCAAAGGCGGCGGGCGGGGCGTGAAGAACACCGCTGCCAATATCAGCGCGGCCAGCAGCACGAAGCATGCTTCCAGCCAGCCGAACAGCACGGCGGTGATCAGCAGCGCGGGATAGAAGGACAAGGCCGGCAGGCTGCCTTGCAGCGGGCCCAGCCAATAGCGGACGGCCAGCGTAAGGCAAAGCAGTGCCGTTGCCCCACCCCATCGCAGGGGGGCGGGCATGGCCGACCGCCGCACCAGGACGCGTTCCAACCCCCGCATTGTTCCGGCTCCCAGCCTGCCGGAGTGCGGCCGGTTCCCGCGTGCTCCGATATCAGCCCGAGCGGTTATGATAAGCAACTGTAACAGTAAACCATGCAGCCCGGCCAAAGGGCCGCCGGGATGCGGAATGTCCGACCATGCTATTTCAGGGCTGATAGTTCAGAAGGGAAAGAACCTCGCGCCACCGGTCTCCTCATACGCGAAGCGCAGGGCCATGACCAGGGCGTTCGGGCCGTTGAACTGCACCTGGCGCGCATGTTCCGGGATTTCGACGATCCAGTGCCCGTCGGCTTCCGGTGATTGGTATACGCGTGCCGGCTCCAGTCGCGGCAATTGTACGGTCTCCATCGCCTCCGCCCCCTGCATTGGCCATCAAAGGCAAATCCGGGTCGCTCACGCCATGCTGCGTTATTTTGCAGTGCAACATGAGTCGCCGGCTCGCGTCAACTACGGCGTGCGAGTCGGCATGAAGAAATGTCCATTTCCCTCGAAAGCGGCTCGTGAGGTACCAGGTCCATGGAGAGGGAGTTCTACCCCATCCGATACAGGCAGTTGCGGTGCTGCAATGGGGAGCGCGTGCCAGCAGTCCCCTGGGCGGCCAGCGCCATAAGGGTCTGCTGGACGGCTTTCCCGCACGACGACGTGGCGCACGCTGTCGGCGACAGCGACACATGGTCGGACCGGCTGCCGCTGGCCTACCGAAACCGGCGCTGGAGGGGCCTCCGAGGCGTCGCCCCCTCGACCGGATGCCTGTGATCGCCTAACCTTGTATCAGTAACCGTCCAGGAGCCGTGCCTTCCGGATCGGGGAACGAAGCGCAGCTTAACGGGAGCGATGATGTCAGGTCTCAGCTATGCCGCACCCACCACGGTGGAAGATGCGGTCAAACTACTTGCCGGTGCGTCCGGCGTCGCGAAGGTCCTCTCCGGTGGAACCGATCTTCTGGTGCAGCTTCGCGCGGGCCGGTTGAAGCCGCAACTGATTGTCGATACCAAGAAAATCCCCGGCCTGATTGGCATCAGGGAAGAAAACGGCGGGTTCGTGGTCGGCGCCGCCACGCCGGGCGCGCAGATCGAAGCGCATGCCGGTATGAACAAGGCTTGGCCGGGCCTTGTGGAAGCAATGGACCTGATCGGTTCGACCCAGGTGCAGGGCCGATGCTCCCTGGCGGGCAACCTGTGCAATGCGTCTCCTGCCGCCGACAGTGTCCCGGCGCTGTATGCTGCCGGCGCGATCGCCGTGGTGGTCGGCAGCAACGGCCGGCGGGAAGTGCCGGTCGAGCAAATCCCCACGGGGCCTGGCCGCACCTCGCTCGCCAAGGACGAGTTCATCCTGGAATTCAAGCTGCCGCCACGGCCCGCACGCTCGGGTGACGCGTATCTGCGCTTCATTCCCCGCACCGAGATGGACATTGCCGTGGTCGGTTGCGGCATCAGCGTTACGCTGGATGACAAGGGCGTCTGCACCGCCGCGCGCGTGTCGGTGGGTGCCGTCGCCCCTACGGTCCTTCTGGTGCAGCCGGCGGCCGATGCGCTGATCGGCCACAAGTTGGACGACGCCACGCTGGCGAAGCTGGACGCTGCCGCACAGGCAGCGTGCAAACCCATCAATGACAAGCGCGGCACGATCGAATACCGCACCAAGGTCGCCGGCGTTCTGGCGCGCCGGGTCGCGGCCATCGCTTTCGATCGCGCCCAAGGTAAAACGAACGGAAAGGCTCACTGAGATGGCCAAGCAGTACGTCTCCACGACCATCAACGGCGAATCCGCCGAATTTCTCTGCGAAACCCAGCAGACCCTGCTGGACGTTCTGCGCGACGTCGTCGGCCTTACGGGCAGCAAGGAAGGCTGCGCCTCCGGCGACTGCGGCGCCTGCTCCGTTATCGTCGACGGTCGTCTGGTATGTTCATGCCTGATGCTCGGCGTGGAGGCCGAGGGTAAGTCCATCACCACGATCGAAGGCATTGCCCAGGGCGAGAAGTTGCATCCGGTGCAGCAGAAGTTCCTTGAACATGCCGCCTTGCAATGCGGATTCTGCACCCCTGGGCTGATCGTCGCCACCAAGGCGTTGCTGGACGAGAACCCGAACCCGACCGAAACCGAGGCGCGCTACTGGCTCGCCGGCAATCTGTGCCGCTGCACCGGCTACGATAAGGTGATCCGCGCCGTCATGGATGCCGCTGCCGTCATGCGAGGAGAGACGGTCTGATGAATTATATCGATTCCGGCCTGAAAGTCGTCGGCACCCGTCCGATTCGTCCCGACGGCGTGGAAAAGGTCACCGGCCGCGCGGTGTTCGCCGCCGACACTCGTTCCGCTGGCATGGTGTGGGGCAAGGTCCTGCGCTCGCCGCACGCGCATGCCCGCATCCTGTCGATCGACACCAGCAAGGCGGCGGCGCTGCCCGGTGTCCGCGCGATCGTCACCGGCGCCGACTTCCCGAACATCGCATCGGAGGAGGCGTTCGTCGGCGAAGGACCGATGAACTTCCGCGACCTCTCGCTGAACGTCATCGCCCGCGACAAGGTGCTCTATGAGGGCCATGCGCTGGCAGCGGTTGCCGCCACCACGCAGGCGATCGCTGATGAGGCGCTGTCGCTGATCGACGTGAAATACGAGGTCCTGCCGCACGTCATCGACGTGGAAGAGGCAATGGCGGAAGGCGCGCCGATCCTGCACGATGACATGTTCACCTCCGGCGTCTCGCCGAAGCCGACGAAGCCGTCGAACATCGCGAAGGTTGTCACCTTCAAGAAGGGCGACGCAGAGGCCGGCTTCAAGGAGGCCGACGTCATCGTCGAAGGCCGCTACACGACGAAGCCGGTGCACCAGGCCTATATCGAGCCGCACGCCTGCCTCGTGACCTACAACCCGGATGGCCAGACAACCATTCACAGCTCCAGCCAGGGCCATTTCATGGTCCGCGCCTACACGGCAAAGCTGCTGGGCCTGGAGATGTCGGACATCCGCGCCATTCCGGCGGAAATCGGCGGCGGCTTCGGCGGCAAGACCCTGGTCTACCTGGAACCGCTCGCCGTCGCGCTGTCGCGGAAAGCAGGCAAGTCGGTCAAAATGCAGATGACCCGCGAGGAAGTCTTCCGCGGATCCGGCCCGACTTCGGGTGCGACGGTCGAAGTCAAGATCGGCGCGAAGAAGGACGGCACGATCGTCGCCGCGAAGCAGGTGCTGAAATATCAGGCCGGCGCCTTTGCCGGCTCCCCGATCGGGCCAGGCTGCATGTGCGGCTTCGCGATGTATGACCTGCCGAATATCGACGTGGTCGGGTATGACGTGGTGAGCAACCGTCCGAAGGTTGCGGCCTATCGCGCACCCGGCGCGCCGATCACCTCCTTCGCGGTAGAAAGCCTGCTCGATGACCTTGCCCTGAAGCTGGGAATCGACCCGCTGACACTGCGGGAGAAGAACGCGGCAAAGAACGGCACCAAGACCCATTACGGGCCGACGCATCAGAACATCGGCTTCACCGCCGTGCTCGATGCGGTCAAGAGCCATCCGCATTGGAAGACCCCGCTCAAGCCGGGCCAGGGACGCGGTCTCGCCGCCGGGTTCTGGTTCAATATCGGCGGCGAGTCCTCCGCCAGTGTTCATGTCAATGAGGATGGTTCCGTCACAGCCGCCACAGGCAGCCCGGATATCGGCGGTTCCCGTGCCTCCATTGGCATGATGGTGGCTGAGGCGCTTGGCGTCTCGGCGGAGCGGGTTCGCACCACCGTGGCGGACACCGCTTCCATCGGCTTCACCCACGTCACGGGCGGTTCGCGGGTCACCTTCGCCACCGGCATGGCGGCGACCCAAGCTGCCGAGAAGGTGGTGGAAGACCTGAAACGTCGCGCTGCCCAGACCTGGGAGATCCCGGTCGAGGCGGTGGAGTGGAAGGACGGCAAGGCGTATCCGGCCGGCTCCAACGCCGGCGCATTCGAACCGCTGGACCTTGCCACTCTGGCGCTGAAGGCAGCGCGCACCGGTGGGCCGATCCAGGCGGAAGTCTCGGTCAACGCCCAAGGTGCCGGGGCGGGATTCGGCGCGCATATCTGCGACGTGTCGGTCGATAAGGAAACCGGTCAGGTCACCATCGAGCGCTACACCGCAATTCAGGATGTCGGCAAGGCGATCCACCCAAGTTACGTGGAGGGCCAGATCCAGGGCGGGGCCGCGCAGGGCATCGGCTGGGCGCTGAATGAGGAGTACATCTACAACGACAAGGGTCAGTTGGAGAATCCGGGCTTCCTGGACTACCGCTGCCCGGTTGCCTCCGACGTGCCGATGATCGAGGCCGTGCTGGTGGAAGTGCCGAACCCGCGCCATCCGTTTGGTGCGCGCGGTGTGGGCGAGGTGCCGATCGTTCCGCCGATGGCGGCGGTCGCGAACGCCATCCGCAGCGCGACCGGCCTCAGGATGCCGGATCTGCCGATGTCGCCGCCCAAGGTGCGCGCCGCCCTCGACGCGGCGGGCTGACCTCGAAGCTGCATGCCGAAGGTCGTTCTCTCCTCGGGCTCCGCCGGCCAGCAATATACCGATGGCCAGACGGAGTTCGAGGTGGAGGCGACCACCTTCCGCCGACTCGTCCTGGAACTCGAACAGCGATTTCCAGGCCTCGGTCGGCAGGTGGAAGAGAGCATGGCGGTGGCGATTGACGGCGAGATCTTCCAGGACGCCTATGCGGCCGAACTGAAGCCGGACAGCGAGGTCGTGCTGATCCCGAAAATCGGCGGGGGCTGATAGGCCCAATTTCCGTCGGACCTCGGGCGATTCCTGGCTTGAGTTGGCGCCGTTCCGAGCCGGTTCGGCGCGGAACGCAGTGCCGACAGGACTCTTTTACCAAGCGATTGGTACCTGCGGCGACCCAATATTGGCCGTGCACGCGGTGGACCCTATCCCGCGGGCTTGGTTCGCATCAGGCTGGCGCGCGAACCCGCTCTGGGAAGACATCCCCGGAGGCGATTGACGCGTTGCACACCTGCAATG
>Ga0134125_10010756_pt1 | contig 10271 bp, 10 predicted proteins | sample KB31751_FD_96464 | JGI IMG/M metagenome (GOLD analysis project Ga0134125, IMG submission 96464) | Terrestrial soil microbial communities with excess Nitrogen fertilizer from Kellogg Biological Station, Michigan, USA - KB3-175-1 | ecosystem: Environmental > Terrestrial > Soil > Unclassified ... | reverse complement strand
CGGTGCCGACCAAAGCAGCGTAGAACCAACTCTTGACCGCATCCCAGTCAGGATCACCGGGACGGTGCAGCACGGAGCGACCTTTGAAGGTGGCGCTGCGCCCGGAGTTGTTGAGCACGATGGTCGACTGAGAACGCGAGGCAAGCGCCTTGATCCGCGCCCGGCTGGTCAGCGAGGTTGTCCAGAACTTGCCGTCGCGGTAGAGGTAGCTCACCACTACCCCCATGGGGTCGCCGGTGCGAGTGACCCAGGTGAACACGCACTCCCCGCCCGCGCCGATGAGATCGGCGAGTTGGGTGTCATCCAAAGCCATGCCACTGAGGTCCTCATAGTCGCTTACGGACTCCGAACCCTGGAAGTCAGGAGTGTCCATGGTCGTCTCCTCACTGATCGACAATCGACTTTCTCACACCCATCAGAAACCCACAGCCCGTCGTTGGCACGGTGATCTGGACGTCACCGACCGGCAGCACGTATCGGACCTCCCCCGCGGGCGCCGATCTGTTTGCCCAGCCGCGCGCCCCGGCGTGAGCGGCCCCAGCACTCAGACGGCCAAGCCGATCGCAACAACGAAGCGCGCGAATCACACGGGCGCGCAAGCACAATCGCGAGCAGCGACCGATCAACGAAGCCCGACCCCGGCTAGAACAGAACCGCAAAGACGAAATCGCGGCGCGCAAATTCCGAAACCACACGCGCGACATGCTTTTCCTCTTCAACGGACACCGAGCACCAGCCCGTACTGCACCTGGGTCAACGATCCCCGAGAACCCGAAGAACTGCCACCGGATTGGAAACCCGACCCACCGGCCCTGCAGCCCTTGCCCGACGATCCACCCTTTTGACGCGTCCCCGAAATCACCGTTGCTGATCGCAGCCCTCGTCATCATGGTGTCCGATGCCAAACATTCTGTTACACAGCAGTATTCGTAATACCAACAATCCCGGGGCCGACGTCACCACCCACAGCGTCGATCCCGCCGCGGCGCACCGGCACAGAAATCCACAACACAGCCGGCCGCCCAGCGGCTAAGGTGCCAGGCATGCCGGTCGCAACCAACGCCTCGAGCTTTGTCCGCCGGTCTATTGCGGTGGCCGCGGCGGGCCTCACCATCGCCGCGGCATCGGCGTGCGACGAACACAGTCCGTCACAGCCCGGAGCAAACCCCCGGCAGGTAACGGTTTTGGGTACCGGTCAGGTTCAAGGCGCCCCGGACACCCTGACCGCCGATGTCGGCATCGAATTCACGGCACCCGACGTCACCGCCGCGATGAACGAGACCAACGACCGTCAACGGGCGGTCATCAACGCGCTGGTGGGCGCGGGCATCGACCACAAGGACATCAGCACCACCGAGGTCACCGTGGCGCCGCAATACAACAACCCCGAGCCCAGCGGCTCGGCCGCCATCACCGGGTACCGCGCCACCAACGCCATCGCCGTCAAGATCCACCCGCCCGACGCCGCGTCCCGGCTGCTGGCCCTCATCGTCGGCGCGGGCGGAGACGCCACCCGGATCAGGTCGGTCCGCTATTCCATCGCCGATGATTCGCAGCTGGTCAAGGATGCCCGGTCGCGGGCCTTCAACGACGCCAAGAGCCGCGCCGAGCAGTACGCGCAGCTGTCCGGGCTGCGGCTGGGCAGGGTGCTGTCCATCTCGGAGGCCACCGGCAACGCCCCACCGGTCGGGGCGCCGCGGGCCATGCCTTCCATGGTCCCGCTGGAACCCGGCCAGCAGACCGTGAACTTCTCGGTCACCGCCGTGTGGGAGCTGGCCTGAGCCCGACGAATCGGGGGCCCAAACTATTGCTGGTAGACCCTGGGGTCCAGGGTGCCGATGTAGGACAGGTCGCGGTAGCGCTCGTCGTAATCGAGGCCGTAACCCACGACGAAGTCATTGGGGATATCGAAGCCCACGTGGGCGATGTCGACGTGGGCACCCTTCGCGTCGGGCTTGCGCAACAGCGTGCACACCCGCAGCGACCGTGGATGCCGCGTGGTGAGGTTGCGCAGCAGCCAGGACAGGGTCAGACCCGAGTCGACCACGTCCTCGACGATCAGCACATCGCGGCCCTGAATATCGCGGTCCAGGTCCTTGAGGATCCGCACCACGCCCGACGAGGACGTCGACGACCCGTACGAGCTGACGGCCATGAATTCGAATTGGGTTGGCACCGGGATCGCGCGGGCCAGGTCGGTGACAAAGATCACAGCGCCCTTCAGCACCGTGATCAACAGCAGATCCTGGCCGGTCTCGGCGGCGGCGTCGCGGTAGCTCTCCCCGATTTCCCGGCCGAGTTCGGCGATTCGCGCCTGAATTTGCTCCGTCGTCAGCAGGACAGACTTGATATCCCCGGGGTAGAGCTCCGCGGGCTGAGCGGGGGTGATCGCCGAGGAGATCTGGGCCACGACCACAGAGTGCCACGCCGGCGGGCGAATAACCAACGGCGGCCCCGCTATTGCGGCTAGAGGACCGGTTTTCCGACCGGTTCGCGCCAGAACGTCAAAACGCCGTCACGACGGCCCGCAAACAACCTCTCATCAGGCAGGGACGAGCCCACCGCCACCCCGCCCTGGCCGCGCCAGGCCGTGACGAGGGCGTCCACGCCCCGAATCTGCTTGTCGGTCAGCCCCGTTGCGCCGCCCGTCAGCAGCCAGGCCCGGATCACGCGGCGCCGAACCGGGGCATCCAGCGTCGCCAGCACCGGTACCCGAAGCCCCGGCCCCGCCTTGGCCTCGGGCAGCGCCCGGGCGGCCAGCGTGTCGATCAACTCGGAGTCCTCCCGTAACGCGGTCGCGGTGCGGGCCAGCGCCTCGGCGACGCCCCCGCCGAGCACGTCCTCCAGCAATGGCAACACCTCGGTACGCAGCCGGGTCCGGGTGAAACGTCGGTCGCTGTTGTGCGGATCCTGCCACGCCGTCAGTCCAAGCTCCCGGCATGCGTCGTGCGTCACGGCTCGCCTTACCTGCAACAACGGCCGGCACCACGGCGGATCGTAGGGCCGCATCCCGGCGATCGAACGCACGCCGGACCCCCGACCCAACCCCAACAGCACCGTCTCGGCTTGGTCGTCGAGCGTGTGGCCCAACAGCACCGGGCCGTCGTGGTAGGCGGCCAGCGCGGCGTAGCGGGCAGCGCGCGCCGCCGCTTCGGGGCCGCCTTCCTTGCCCACTTGCACCCGAACAACTTGTGCCCCAACACATCCCAGTGCGACGGCGCGCGCCCGGGCGGTTTCGGCGACGTCGGCCGAATCACGTTGCAGGCCGTGGTCCACCACCACCGCCGTGGTGGGCCGCAGCTGGGCCGCCACCGCGGTGAGCGCCAACGAATCCGGACCACCGGAGAGCGCCACGCACCATTGGTCGACGGTGACGAGATGCGCCGTGATGAACGCCTCGACCGCCGCGCGCAGCCGGCCTACAGCACCCTGTCGATCCATCGCTGCGGTTCTTCGATTTCGATGGGCAGCGGCAGGGTTTCGGGGCCCGTCCAGATGGCATTGAATCGCGCCATTCCCACCTGGCCCACGATGTGGTCGACGAACGCCTTGCCGCGGGTGTATTGGCTGAGCTTGGCGTCGAGTCCCAGCAGTGCGCGCAGCAAGCGCTGCAGGGGCGGTTGCTTGCGGTGGCGGCGCTCGTCGAAGCGGCGCCGGATGGTGGCCACCGACGGCACCGCCATCGGGCCGACCGCGTCCATGACGTGGTCGGCGTGGCCCTCCAGCAGCGTGCCCAGCACCAGCAACTGATCCAGGGCCCGCCGCTGGGGCTCGGACTGCACCGCGCGCACCAGACCGAGGATGCCCGCCGAGTTGGCGTCGGCTTCCGTCGCCGGGTTGCCGCGATTGCGGGCGTAGTCGGCGAGCCGGCTCACCATCTCCCCCAGGTCGTCACCGGCATCGCGGGTCAGCAGGCCCAGCGCCTGCGACATGTAATCGGGCAGCCACGGGTTGGCGGTGAACTGAACGCGATGGGTGACCTCGTGCAGGCAGACCCACAGCCGGAAATCGGACGGCTCGATCCGAAGCTGCCGCTCGACGGCGATGACGTTCGGATACACCAGGAGCAGGCAGCCGGTCCGAGCCCCATTCGCACTGGCGAACGGGTCGTATTGGCCGAGAATCCCCGAGGAGACGTACGCCAGCACGGCGCCGGTCTGCGCGCCGGTGACCCGGCCCGTGAGAAACCCGCGCGGCTTCTCGGCGCCGTTCATCATCACCCGCATCGACTCGGCCGCCGCGGCGATCCACTGCGGGCGGTCGACGATGCGGGCGGCGGGCACGGCGCCGTCGGTGACCAGGCCGGTGACGTCACGGACCAGGGGCTCGGCCTTGGCGGCCGCGCCCACGAGTTCGTCGATCACCTGGCGCCGGGTGTAGTCGCTGGACGGCGGGCCCGGCCGGGCCAGCCGCCGGCCGACCGTGGCCGCGAATTGCCAGTCGACCGCGGTGCCCAGAGTCAGCTCCGGCGCCGGCGTCATGAGCACCCGCAGAACCAGAGCCGGGTCGCCAGCGCGTCCATCACGTTGCGGCCGTTCGGGCCCGCGTCGTTGGAGACGAACGCGAAGGTGAGCACCCGACCGCTGCGGTCGGTGAGCACCCCGGCCAGTGCGTTGATGTTGGTCAGTGAGCCGGTCTTGGCCCGCAACCAGCCGGCGGGGCCCTGGCTGGTCGACGCGTCGGTGAACCGGTCGCCCAGCGTCCCACTGCCGGCGGCGATCGGAAGCAGATCCAGCAGGGCCCGCAGCGAAGGCTGGTCGGGCCCGGCGGCGGCCTGCAGCACCCCGTCGAGGGTCTTGGCCGTCAGCCGGTCGTCGACCGAAAGCCCGCTGGAATCCAGCAGTGCCGCGCCCGCGGTGTCGACGTGGGCGGTGCTCAACCGGTTGGTCACCGCGTCGGCCGAGCCGGCGAAGCTGCGCGGCCGGTTGATCGCGGCCGCCACCTCGCGGGCGATGCATTCGGCCAGCACGTTGTCGGAGTGGTCCATCATCTCGGACAGGCGCTGGACCAACGGCGCCGACTGGACGACGGCCAGCTGGCGCGCTCCGGACGGCGCCGTCGTGATCGTCACGGCGGCGGGATCCAGGCCCAGCGCCTTGGCCAGCTCACGGCCGGCATCCAGCGCCGGCGTCCGGGACCGTCTGGAGTTGACCGTGGTGGGCTGGATGCGTCCGGCGTCGATCATCACCGACTCGATCGGCGCGATGTCGCCGTTGTCGACGTCGGCGGGATCCCAGCCCTGCGCCATCGTCGGCCCGCTGAACGCCGAGGTGTCTACCTGCACCGCGGTCGGGGTCACCCCGCTGCGCCGGATCTGTTCGACGAGGTCGCTGATGCGGGCCGCGCCCCGGTACCAGGTGTCCTGTCCGGGCGGGACCGCGGACAACACCGGATCGCCGGCCCCCACCAGCACGACGGGCCCCTGGGCGTTCTGGCTGCCGGCCACCACCCGCGTGCTGATCCGGGCCTGCCGGTCCAACGTCAGCAGGGCGGCGGCGGCGGTCAACACCTTGTTGGTCGACGCCGGCACCAACGGCATGGCGTCCGCCACCTGCCACAGCTCTTTTCCGGTGATGGCATCGGTGATCCGGCCACCCAACCGGCCCAGGTTGGGGTCGCCCGCCACCGGCGCCAGCGCGGCGCTCACGCCGGGCCCGCTGGGTAACTCGGCGGTGTCGCTCACCGGGACCATGCCGGGCTTGACCGTGGGCGCGTGCGGAGGCGGGATCGGGGCGCGCGCGCTGCCCGCGCCGTGCCCGGTCGTGGTGAAAAACGTTGCCGCCACCACCACGGCAGCGACGAACGCCAGCACGCCCAACCCGATGAACACTGGGGTGGATTTTTGCCAGCGAGTACGGGCCATCACTCTCCTGACTGTCTGAACCCATTCTGCCGAATCGGCGGCGACGGGCTCGACTAGGGTGTAGCAGAGCGAAATTGGCCTGCGTAAACAGACGCCTTCGTAACAGACAAGGAGCCGACGCGGTGGAATTCGACGTAACCATCGAGATCCTGAAGGGCCAGCGGAACAAATACGAGGTCGATCACGAGACCGGACGGTTACGTCTGGACCGCTACCTCTACACCGCGATGGGCTACCCGACCGACTACGGCTTCATTGAGGACACCCTCGGCGAGGACGGCGATCCCCTGGACGCGATGGTGCTGTTGCCGCAATCGGTGTTTCCCGGGGTGATCGTCGAGGCCCGCCCGGTGGGCATGTTCCGCATGACCGACGAAAAGGGCGGCGACGACAAGGTTTTGTGCGTGCCGGCCGGCGACCACCGGTGGGACCACATCCAGGACATCGGCGACGTGCCGGAGTTCGAGCTGGACGTGATCAAGCACTTCTTCGTCCACTACAAGGATCTGGAGCCGGGCAAGTTCGTCAAGGCGGCGGACTGGGTGGGCTGCGCGGACGCCGAGGCCGAGATTCAGCGCTCGGTGGAGCGGTTCAAGGCCGAGGGGCACTAGCCCGATGGTGGCGACCCGCGGCGCCCGGCTTCGCCGCGCTTGCGATCGCCACTAACCCGATGGTGGCGAGCGAGTCTTGACCCGGTTGCGCAGCAGGCTCCAGCCCAGCGCCGCCCCGATAAAGGTCACCCCCACCGAGGCGGTCACCGCCTCGGGAACCTGCAACCGCGGGTCGATGGATCCCAGCATGATCACGGCCAGCGCACCGATCGCCCAGTGCGCGCCGTGTTCCAGGTATACGTACCGGTCCAGGGTTTCCTGTTTGACCAGATAGATGGTGATGGACCGGACGAACATCGAGCCCACCAATCCCAGCCCCAGCGCGATGACGATCGGGTCCGACGTGATCGCGAAGGCGCCGGTGACCCCGTCGAACGAGAACGCGGCATCGAGAACCTCGAGATAAAGAAACAGGGTGAAACCGGCCCTGCCGACCGCCTCGCCGACCGTCATGTCCTCGACGACGGCCGGCCGAAACGCGCGGCTCAAACCGTTGACCACCAGGTACGTCACCAAGCCCAGCACTCCGGCGGTCAGCACAGTGGCACGCTCGTCGGCCGAATGCGTCAAGCGCGAGCCGACCAGCACCAGCGCGGCGCCGGCCACCACCACCGGCACCTGACCGAGCCTACCGACGCGGGCGAAGGGCACCTCAATCCATTTGAGCCACTTGATATCTCGATCATGGAAGAGAAAATCCAGGAACAGCATCAGCAGGAACATTCCGCCGAACGCCGCGATCTGCGGATGGGCGGAGACGATCATCTTCTCGTAGCTCGGCGAGCCGTCCGGAAACTCTAGCGCGCCGTGTGGCGGCGGATGCAGCGCCAGTTCCATCGCGCGAACGGGCCCGATCCCCGCGGTCGCCCACACGATGAGCAACGGGAACAACAGGCGCATCCCGAACACCGCGATGACGATCCCGACGGTCAAGAACATCTGCTGCCAAAATGGGCTCATCCGCTTCAGGATCGTGGCGTTGATGACGGCGTTGTCGAACGACAGCGACACCTCGAGGACGGCCAACACCAGCAGCAGAAAAAGGTCCTCGAGGCCGCCGTGCGCGTACCCCAGCGCAAGGGCCACCACCGTGAGCAACAGGGAGATGCCGAAAATGCGGTAGGCGGCCATGGGTCCTTTCCGACAGCCGCTCACATTAGCGAACCTGATCGCCACGCCCGGCGATCGGTGGGGACACTTACTATTTTCAAATTGTGGCGATACATCGGCGCGGTCCGCTGAAAGCGCTGCCCCGATGACCGAAATCAGCGCCTCACAGGGGCCGGTGGCGCGCGGCAGCATGGCGCGGGTCGGCACCGCCACCGCCGTGACCGCATTGTGTGGCTACGGGGTGATCTACCTGGCGGCGCGCGACCTGGCACCAAGTGGCTTCTCGGTGTTCGGGGTGTTCTGGGGCGCCTTCGGACTGGTCAGCGGGGCCGCCTTCGGCCTGCTCCAAGAAACCACCCGCGAGGTCCGCGCTTGCTCCGTCGGGGGACCCTCCCTCGACGTCGCCCCGGCCAAGCGCACCCACCCGCTGCGGGTCGCCGTGCTGATCGGCGTGGCCGCGGCCGTCGTGATCGCCGGGACCGCACCGTTGTGGAGCGCACGGGTATTCGTCGAGGCGCGCTGGCTGTCGGTAGCGCTGCTCAGCGTGGGGCTGGCCGGCTTCTGTGTGCACACAACCCTGCTGGGCATGCTGGCCGGCATCAATCAATGGACCCAGTACGGGGCGCTGATGGTGACCGACGCGGTCATCCGGGTCGCGATCGCCGCGGCCACCGTGGCGCTGGGCTGGCATCTGACCGGCTTCCTATGGGCGACGGTCGCGGGCGCGGTCGCCTGGCTGATCTTGTTGGTGGCCTCGCCCGCCACCCGGGCCGCCGCCCGCCTGCTCACCCCGGGCGGCACCGCGACCTTCCTGCGGGGCGCCGCGCATTCGATCACCGCGGCCGGCGCCAGCGCCATCCTGGTGATGGGTTTTCCGGTGCTGCTGAAGCTGACCAGTGCCGAGCTCGGCGCCGAGGGCGGGGTGATCATACTGGCCGTCACGTTGACCCGCGCGCCACTGCTGGTGCCGCTGACGGCCATGCAGGGCAACCTGATTGCGCATTTCGTCGATCAGCGCAGCGACCGGATTCGTGCGCTGATCGCGCCGGCCGGGATCGTCGCGGCGATCGGTGCGGTCGGGGTGCTGGCCGCGGGCGCGGTGGGCCCCTGGCTGTTGCGGGTCGCCTTCGGGCCGCAGTACCACGCCGGTAGCGCTCTGCTGGCGTGGCTGACCGGGGCCGCGGTGGCGATCGCCATGCTGACGCTGACCGGAGCCGCCACGGTGGCCGCCGCGCTGCACCGCGCCTACTCGCTGGGTTGGGTGGGCGCCACGGCCGCGTCGGGTTTGTTGCTGTTGCTGCCGCTGTCCCTGCCGACCCGAACCGTGGTCGGCTTGTTGTGCGGGCCGCTGGTGGGTATCGGTGTCCATCTGGTGGCGCTGTCGCGCGCCGCACGCGCAACGAGCTGATCTGGCCTGCACCAGCGTGTACCTTGTGGGCTTAGATGGGTACGGAAACACAATATTCGGTTGTCTGGGTCGTCATTCCCGCCTTCAACGAAGCAGCCGTCATCGCCGAGGTGATAGCCGATGTGCGCTCGGTATTCGACCACGTCGTCTGCGTGGACGACGGCAGTGCCGACGGCACCGGTGAGATCGCCAGGAGGGCGGGAGCTCACCTGGTTCGGCATCCCATCAACCTCGGGCAGGGCGCGGCCATCCAGACCGGCGTCGAGTACGCCCGCAAGCAGCCCGGGGCCCAAATCTTCGCCACGTTCGACGCCGACGGCCAGCATCGCGTCAAAGACCTGGCCGCGATGGTCGACAGGCTGCTCGCCGGGGACGTCGACGTGGTCATCGGGACCCGGTTTGGCACCCGGCAGGTCGCCCGGCCGCCGCTGATGAAACGGATCGTGCTGCAGACCGCCGCGCGGTTGAGCCGGCGCGGTCGCCGGCTCGGCCTCACCGACACCAACAATGGGCTGCGCGCGTTCAATAAGAAGGTCGCCGACGGGCTGGACATCACGATGAGCGGCATGAGCCACGCCAACGAGTTCGTCATGTTGATCGACGAAAACCATTGGCGCGTCGCCGAGGAACCGGTCGAGGTGCTCTACACCGAATACTCGAGGTCGAAGGGGCAGCCCTTGCTCAACGGCGTCAACATCATTTTCGACGGGTTCCTGCGAGGGAGGATTCCGAGATGATCGGAGATGAAAGGACCGGACGATGAACTGGATCCAGGTGCTGCTGATCGGATCGATCGTCGCGCTGCTGGTCTATCTGCTGCGGTCGCGCCGCAACGCGCGGTCGCGGGCCTGGGTCAAGGTCGGCTACGTGGTGTTCGTGCTGGCCGGCATCTATGCCGTGCTGCGGCCCGACGACACCACCGTCGTGGCGCAGTGGTTCGGCGTACGCCGCGGCACCGACCTGATGCTCTACGCACTGATCATGGCGTTCTGTTTCACGACGCTCAGTACGTACATGCGGTTCAAGGATCTAGAGCTGCGCTACGCGCGACTGGCCAGGGCGGTCGCGATGGATTCCGCGCAGGCGCCCGAGTAGCGTCCGCTACCGCGCGAACGTGCAATCACTGCGAAATCCCGGTGGATTTTTCGCAGTGGTTGCACGTTCGGCATCAGCTCAGCTGCCGGAAGTACTCCACCGTCCGGCGCACACCATCGGCCAGCTCGACCTTCGGGCGCCAGCCCAAAACCTTTGCGGCTGAACTGACGTCGAGGCAGGACCG
>Ga0134125_10010755_pt1 | contig 10271 bp, 4 predicted proteins | sample KB31751_FD_96464 | JGI IMG/M metagenome (GOLD analysis project Ga0134125, IMG submission 96464) | Terrestrial soil microbial communities with excess Nitrogen fertilizer from Kellogg Biological Station, Michigan, USA - KB3-175-1 | ecosystem: Environmental > Terrestrial > Soil > Unclassified ... | reverse complement strand
GCGGCACCACCATGGGCCTGGTGCTCACCAGCAAACAGGCCAGTGACGCCAACATCTCCGGCCCGCTGATCGACCTGCTCCTGGAATTCGGCGCCAGGCTCGATCTGAAGAGTTCCAGCAACCTTATCTCCGACTGGGGCGAGCGAAACATTCTCGATTCGCCGCTGGCCAACCTGCCGTCGCACGGCGACACGCCGATCGCCATGTCCGAGGAGTCGTTGCAACAGACGCTTCACCCGACCAACACGATCCAGGTGGTGTTGCCGCGCGGCGAAAAGCACATCGACCGCTCCGTGCAGCAAGTGCTGCAAACGGTGAAGGATTCGGACATGCTGCGGTTGGAGCACGCCTTGCAGAAGCTCGTGCTCGAATCTCGCGGCGGCCTGACCGGCCTGTGCCGCATCAACGCCGATATCTTCCGGACGCTCATGGCCCCGATGGTCGAGCAGAGCACGGCGTTCCTCGGCGAATTGCTGCCGATCACGGACGTGACCGAGGTGGAAACCTCGGCGGCCCAGGCGATGAAGGTGGACCTGACGACGCGGATCAAGGATTACCACGACAAGGCGGTGCCGCCGTGCGAGTCGTCCGCCGAGATGCGTACGTTCGTCGTCGTGCCCGACAGCGAATCGGGGAAGTCATTCGCGAGCATGGTGAAGCGAACGCTTCCTTCGGCCCTGACGATCCCGGTACAGGACTCGGCAACGGATCTGCTGTTTTGCCGGGAGCAGGCCTGCATGCAGCCCGCGGAGCTGATGGCGCTCGTCTCGGTCTGCCGCCCGGCTTATTACCAGTCGCTGGCCAGTCCGCACAGCAACCCGCACTCACGCTTCGACGTGACCGAGTGGATGCCGTTGAGCGAGTAAGTTAAAACCGAAGATTACTGACGGTCAGATAGGCAATGTCCGGCTTCTCGATTCTTCGGCCTGAAAGGCCGTCTCTGTCAGCCCAGGCCGCAGACGCCGAAGGCGTCAAGGCCTGGGAGAGCGAGCGGTATTTTTCGGCCTGAAAGGCCGGTTCTGGGAATCCCGTCCTGGCGCAATCGTTGGCCAACGGTTCTTTTCATCTGATCTTCTCGACGAAACCGTTCCCAGACCTTCGGTCTGAGCTGATGGAGACGGCCTTTCAGGCCGAATACCTCCAGGCCGGAACGGATCGGTGTGGGACACCGTTCCCAGACCTCCGGTCTGAGCTACGGGCTTCGGGCTGAGAAAGCGAGAAGCCAAACGACGCCGCCTCCGCCGCATCGCGACTCGCGCCTATCATAGTTCCTAACTTGCATCTCCATCCCTTCCACCGAGGCCGCGATGCTCCCTTCCGTACCGCTCTTCTGCGTGGTCGCTCTCTTCATCGCGCGGCAAGAAGCCGGGAAGAAGGACGACAAACCGCCAATGGCGTCGATGGCGGCGTTGAAGCCGCGGCTGGTCGGCCCTGCCGTCACCTCCGGCCGCATCGTCGGCTTCGCCGTCCATCCCAGCGACCGCGCGCGCTACTTCGTCGCCGTCGCCTCCGGCGGCGTTTGGAAAACGACCAACGCCGGCACCACCTGGACGCCCGTTTTCGACAAGGAAGGCTCCTACTCCATCGGTTGCGTGGTGATGGATCCGAAGAACCCGAACGTGATCTGGGTCGGCACGGGCGAGAACAACAGCCAGCGCAGCGTTGCGTACGGCGACGGTGTTTACAAGAGCATCGACGACGGCCGAACCTGGGCGAACGTCGGCCTCAAGACTTCCGAACACATCGGCAACATCGTCATCGATCCGCGCGATTCGAACACGGTTTATGTGGCGGCCCAAGGGCCATTATGGGGACCGGGCGGCGAACGTGGCCTCTACAAGACCACGGATGGCGGCAAGACCTGGAACCGCATCCTGAACATCGACGCCAACACGGGCGTGACGGAGGTGTCGCTCGATCCGCGCAATCCCAATGTGCTCGTGGCGGCGAGCTTTCAGCGCCGCCGCCATGTCTGGACGATCATCAATGGCGGGCCGGGTTCGGCGATCCACCGCAGCACCGACGGCGGCAAGTCGTGGAGGAAGATCACGGCGGGTTTGCCCGGCGGCGACCTCGGCCGCATCGGGCTCGCCCGGGCGTCCACCGACCCTGATACCATTTATGCAATCGTCGAAGCCGCTGAAGGCGGGGGCATCCACCGCAGCACCGATGGCGGGGTCTCCTGGCAGAAACGCAATCCCTATTCGGCCCAGGCCCAGTACTACTCGCACGTCGTTGTCGATCCCGTCAATAAGGACCGCATCTACGTCATGAATGTGTTGATTCAAGTTTCCAATGACGGCGGCAAGACGCTCGCCCCGCTCGGCGAACCGAACAAGCACGTCGATAACCATGAAATCTGGATCGATCCCAATGATCCGAAATACTATCTCGTCGGCTGCGACGGCGGCATTTACGACAGTCACGATCGCGGCGCCACCTGGCAGTTCAAGCCGAACCTTCCGGTCGCGCAGTTCTACGATGTCGCCTGCGACGAAAGCGGGCCGTTCTACCACGTCTATGGCGGCACGCAGGACAATTTCACGCTCGGCGGCCCGGCCCGCACGCGCAGCTTGCACGGCATCACCAACGAGGACTGGTTCGTCGTGCAAGGCGGCGACGGCTTCCACTGCAAGGTCGATCCGACTGATCCGAACATCGTTTACGGGACGCTGCAGTACGGCGTGCTGTGCCGGTACGATCGGCGGACCGGGCAGCGCGTCCAGCTTCAGCCGCAAGCGGGTCCGGGGGAACCGCCGCTCCGCTGGAACTGGGATTCGCCGCTGCTCATTTCCTCGCACGATCCGAAGCGGCTTTACTTCGCCGCCAATCGGCTATTCCGTTCCAACGATCGCGGGGACTCGTGGAGGCCGATTTCCGGCGACCTCACCCGGCAGATCGATCGCAACGCGCTCGAAGTCATGGGGAAGATCTGGGGCCCGGATGCGGTGTTCAAGAATGCTTCGACGAGTCTTTATGGAAACTGCGTGGCGCTTGCCGAGTCGCCGAAGAAGGCGGGATTGATTTACGTCGGCACCGACGATGGGCTGATTCAGGTCACGGAGAACGGCGGCACGGCCTGGACCAAGATCGACAAGTTTCCATCCGTACCCGATCGCACTTACGTGAGCAAACTGGTTGCCTCGCAGCATTCCGCCGCGACGGTGTATGCCGCCTTCGACAACCACAAGAATGCCGACTTCGCACCGTATCTCCTGAAGAGCACGGATAGTGGCAAAACGTGGTCGAGCATCGTCGGCAACTTGCCGCCGCGCGGCACGGTCTATTGCCTCGCGGAGGATCAAATCGATCCGGACCTGCTCTTCTGCGGCACGGAGTTCGGCCTCTTCGTCACGCTCGATGGCGGCAAGACATGGACGCGCATTCAAAACGGCCTGCCGACGATCCAGGTGAAAGACCTGTGCATTCAGCGGAAGATGGACGACCTGGTGATCGGCACTTTTGGCCGCGGCATCTATGTGCTCGACGATTATTCGCCGCTGCGGCAACTGAAGAAGCCGACGAAAGCCGCGACGCTTTTCCCGATTCGCGATGCGGTTCTCTATGTGCCGTCGGCCCGGCACGGCGGCAGCGGCAAAGCCTTCCTCGGCGCATCGTTTTACACCGCAGCCAATCCGCCGTTCGGCGCAGTCTTTACTTATTCGCTTCCGGCAAGTTTGAAGACGCTCAAACAGAAGCGGCTCGATGCCGAGAAGGCCGCGGCGAAGGCCGGCACGCCGGCGCCGTATCCGACGCCCGAGCAACTGCGGGCCGAGGCCGACGAAGAACCGCCCACAGTCTACCTCGTCATATCCGATGCTGAGGGGAACGCGGTCCGCACCATCTTCGGAGCGACGAGCGAGGGAATGCACCGGGTGAACTGGGATCTGCGCGACCCGGCCGCGTCGCTGCCGTCGCCAAGGGCTCAGCCGGACGACGACGAGGACGACTTTGGCCGCGGGCCATCCGGTCCGCTCGTCGCGCCCGGCAAGCACAGCGCGCGCCTCTACCAACGGCTGCGCGGCCAGGCAACGGCGCTCGCCGGCCCCGCTGTATTCGATGTGGTGCTCGATCCCCAAATCATCGCGAGCCCGGACGATATCAAGGACGAGGTTGCCTTCCACCGCGAACTGCTGAAGTTGCAGCGGGCCTTGAACGGCGCTTCCAGCGTGGCCAACGACGCGACGACTCGGCTCGCGCAGATTCGCCGCGCGCTCGACGCGGCGCCGAAGGCGAGTGAGGCCGCCAAGACTAAGGTCCGCGAGCTGGCCGCCGCCAATCGCGACTTCATCCGCGCGCTGCGCGGCGACTCGGTGCTCCGCAATCGAAACGAGGCTGTGCCGGAGTCGATTGCGGAGCGCGTCGGCTATGCCGCCGGTGCATCATCGCGCTATCTCGGGAAGCCGACCGTGACCCAGCGGCAACAGTATGTGATCGCGAGCAAGGAGTTCGCGGCGGAACTTGGCAAGCTAAAGAAACTCGTGCAGACGGATCTGCCGGCGCTGGAAAAGATGCTGGACGGTTTCAACGTGCCGTGGACGCCGGCCCGCCTGCCCGAATGGAAGTGATGCTACTGTAGCCGGCCTCTGTGAGGCCGGATTGCTCTCGACTCCGGCCTCACAGAGGCCGGCTGCAAAAAAGCGAATGCATTGCAATGCTCCATCCGCTATGCTAATTGATGGTAGCCCGCCTACCTCCCGCCAGTTTGCTCCCGCTTGGAGACACTTCATGCTCGCGTTTCAGAGTCGCCGGTCGTTTTTGCAAGTCGGCGCCCTCGCCGTCGGCGGCCTCACCTTGCCGAACTTGCTGCGGCTTCGCGCCGCTCAACCCGCTGCCGCCAAACGGAAGAAATCCGTCATCCTCATCTGGCAGGCCGGCGGCCCCAGCCACATCGACATGTACGACCTGAAGCCGAACGCCCCCGCCGAAGTCCGCGGCGAATTCAAACCGATCAGCACGAACGTCCCCGGCATCCAAATCGGCGAACACCTGCCGAACCAGGCCAAACTGTTCGACAAACTCTCCGTGGTCCGCTCCGCTTTCCACACCAATGCCGGCCACGGCATGGGCTCGCAGTGGATGCAAACCGGCTACCAGGCCACCATCGAAGTGAACGACAACATTTATCCATCGACCGGTTCCGTGGTCGCCAAGATGAACGGCCCGAACGATCCCGGTTTGCCGGCGTACGTGAACCTGCCCCGGCAAGTCAGTTTCGGCAAGGCGGCGTACCTCGGAGCCTCGTACAACCCATTCTCGCCGGACTCGAACCCGAACGACGCCAACTTTCAGGTGCGGAACCTGAAGCTGCCGGGCCGGGTGAATGCCGACCGCCTCGAACGCCGCAAACAACTCATCCACGACCTCGATACCATTCGCCGCGACATCGATACCAAGGGCGACCTCGACGGCCTCGATACGTTTTATCGCGACGGCCTGGAAATGGTGACGAACGCCAAGGCCCAGAACGCCTTCGATGTGAACAAGGAACCGGTGCGGCTCCGCGATCGCTATGGCCGCAACGATCTCGGGCAAAGTTGCCTGCTGGCCCGGCGGTTGGTTGAAGCCGGCGTCACCTTCGTCACCTTGCAAGCCGGCGGCGGCTGGGATACCCACGGCAACAACTTCACGGAACTGAAGCGCCGCCTGCTGCCGCAATTCGACCTGGCCGTGGCGGCCCTCGTCGACGATCTGCACGATCGCGGCCTCAGCGACGACGTGCTCGTCATGGGGATGGGCGAGTTCGGCCGCACGCCGAAGATCAACAAGGATGCAGGCCGCGATCACTGGCCCGGCGCCATGAGCGTGCTCTATGCCGGCGGCGGCCTCAAGATGGGCCAAATGATCGGCACGACCAACGCGCTGGCGGAATACCCGACCAGCAAGCCGTACACGCCGGGCTGCGTGCTGGCCACGATGTACCACGCGCTGGGAATCGACCACAAGCACGCCTTCTACGATCACGCCCAGCGGCCGCTGCCAATCTTGAGCGAAGGCGAACCGATCCGCGAACTCGTCGGCTCGTGAACAACCGTCAGGGAGCGATCGCGTGATTTCGCTCCCTGACGATCGCGGCACGGATGGTCGATCATCGTTTCTTCAGCACCGTCAAGAGATCGGGCTTCTTGTGCAAGAGCGCCACGTCCTGGGCAGTCAGGGCCCGGTCGAAGAGGGCGAATTCGTCCATCAGGCCGATGTAGCTGATCGCTAGAAATACCGACGCTTTCTCGGGTTCCCAGCCCATCGCGATCGCTTCTCCTTTGACCGTACCGATCCGCTTTCCGTCGATGTAAAGGGTGGTGACGGCGTCCGTCTTGCCCGTGTCGAGGTTCTGAAACGTAAGGGCCACGTGGTGCCATTCGCCGGCCTTCCAGTCGATGCGCGGCGCTCGAATCAGCGGCGCCTTGGGGTCGCTCTCGGGCACGGCTTTCTTGCCGTCGGAGCGAGCCGTGAACGCGCCGAAGCGCAGGTCGCGGGGCTTGGCGTCGTTGAAGTCGAACCACAGAGCGCCATTGTCGTAGCCCTTCTGCGTAATCTGCACGGGATCGCAGAACTTCGCCGTGATGAGCCGGTTCGGGTCGGTGTTGCACCACACCGAGACCGATCCGGACCAGCCATTCTTCTTGTAGGCCAGGTTGCCTTTCACGGGGAAGTAGAGTCGGCCGTTCTTCGGTGAAACGGCGACCGATTCGAGGGCGCCGCCGGCGATTCCCTTCTCCTTCGCAATCCGCACCACGGCGCTTTCCACCGTCTTCTCGAAGACGAACTGGCCCTTCTCGGTCGGGTGCGGGAAGCGCGTCCCCGCGGTGAGATCGCCGCCGAGGTCGCCCTTCACGGCTTCATCGAACGAGGCGTACAAGGTGACCGCCTTGTGGACCGCGGCCTCATCAGCCCGCGTCGTCGCAACGAGTAATCCACTAATCAGCAGAGCGAGTGCCGCAGGGAACCGGTGCATAGGGAGCCCTCGGGATGGTGTGATTCTTTACCCACAGTGGGCTTACAGGCCGTCATCAAGCATTAATATCGAGCCAGCCAGCCCTCACCTCTGCCCCGCGTGCGGGGAGAGGTTTTGGGTGGTTGGTCACCGTTATTGCCTTGCGGGCTCTCAGCAGCCGCGCTCAGGAAATCACGCCGCGCTGGACCGTGCCGTGTACGTCGGTGAGCCGGAACTGTCGCCCCTGGTAGCGATAGGTGAGGCGCGTGTGGTCGATGCCGAGCAGGTGCAGAATCGTGGCTTGGTGATCGTGTACGTGGACCGGGTCTTTCGCGATGTTCCAGGCCCAGTCGTCGGTTTCGCCGTGGACGTGGCCGGCCTTCACGCCGCCGCCCGCCATCCACAAACTGAACGCCCGCCCGAAGTGATCGCGGCCGTTGGGCTTATCCGCCGGCCCCTGCCCGAACGGCGTCCGTCCGAATTCGCCGCCCCAGACCACCAGCGTCTTCTCCAACAAACCGAGTCGCTTCAAGTCTTTCACCAGAGCGGCCGACGGCTGGTCGGTGTCGCGGCATTGCCCTTCGAGTTGCGTGTACAGGTTGCCGTGCTGATCCCAGCCGCTGTGCATCAGTTGAACGAACCGCGTGCCGCGCTGCACCAACCGGCGGGCGATCAGGCAGTGGCGGGCGAACGTGCCGGGCTCGTTCACCTGCGGACCGTACATCTCGAGAATGTGCTTCGGTTCGTTGCGGAAATCGAGCAATCCCGGCACGCTCGTCTGCATTTTGAACGCCATCTCGTATTGCGAAATGCGCGTGTCCGTTTCAGGGTCGCCGTACTCGGCGAGGTGCTGCTCGTTGAGTTCCCGCAATCCGTCGAGCAGTTTGCGGCGCGAATCCGGGCTGACGCCCTGCGGATTGTTGAGATACGGAACGGGGTCGCCGGCGGCGCGGAAACGCGTGCCCTGGTACTTGCCGGGCAGAAATCCGCTGCCCCAGTAGTAATCGTAGAAGAGTTGCCCGCAGGTCCGGCCCTTGTCCGACGAGGTCATGACGACGAATGCGGGCAGGTCGGCCGCCTCGCTGCCGAGACCGTAAGTCACCCACGCGCCCATGCTCGGACGGCCGGGCACCTGCGCACCGGTCAGGAAGAACGTCACTCCGGGGGCGTGGTTCACCGCCTCGGTCGTCATCGAGCGAACCAGACAGAGATCGTCCGCGATCCCGCCGGTGAATGGCAGCAGCGTGCTGATTTCGAGGCCGCTCTTGCCCCACTTCTTGAACGGCTTGATCGCGGGCACGGCCGGCCACTTCGAATACCCGGCCGTCATGGTGGAAAGACGCGTTGTGCCGCGGACGCTCTCGGGTAGATCCTTGAGGTAGTTCTTTGCGAGAATCGGCTTCGGGTCGTACAGGTCGAGGTGCGACGGACCGCCGCCCTGCCACAGATAGATGACGCACTCGGCCTTCGGGGCATGGTGCGGCAACCCCGGAATTCCCGGCTGACCGGGCGGTTTCTTGGCCGCCTTCGCTTCATTGCCGAACAGCGACGCCAGGGCCGCCAGGCCGAGCCCGCTTGCCGATCGGCCGAACATTTGCCGGCGCGTCACCCGCGCGGCATTCTCCGCAATCAGCGGTTCCATGTCATTCTCTCGTCAAGGCTTCATCGAGATTGAAGATCGCAAGGAATACGTTCGTCCAGGCGGCGTGCTCGATCGGATCGAGAGTCGCATCGGCGGGCGTTGAACCGATCGCCAGCAGCTTCTTCGCCGCGCCGGTTTTGTCCAAGCGATACGCCTTCCGCTGTTCGTCGAGCATCCGACGGAGCACCTTCAAGTCGGTTTCGGTCGGGGTGCGAGCGAGAACGCGGCGGTAGGCGAACGCAAAGCGGGCGTCCGTTTCCGGGGCGGCCTTCATTGCATTGCGCGCGAGCACGCAGGCGGCCTCGGTCCAGGTCGGATCGTTGAGCGTGGTGAGCGCATGCAGCGGCGTGTTGGTCACGGAGGTTCGCACGCGGCACGCTTGCCGTGCGGACGCATCGAACATGTTGGCGGGGCCGATGGTTCGCCGCCAAAACGTATACAGGCTGCGGCGATGCAGGTCGCGGCCGGAGGATGCCGGATAAGTGAAATCGCGTTCGCGGGTGATGGCCAGCGGTTCCCAGATTCCTTCGGGCTGGAACGGGTAGACCGGTTTGCCGCCGATGCGCGAGTCGAGCAAGCCGCTGCTGGCGAGGGCGACATCGCGCAAAAGCATCGCCGGCAGGCGCACCCGCGGGAAGCGAGCGTAGAGTCGATTCTCGGGATCGCGAGCCAGCCCCTCGGGCGAAACCCGCGAGGATTGCATGTACGCCGCACTGGTCACAATCAGTCGGTGCAATCGCTTCCCGTCCCACCCGGATTCGCGGAAGTCGACGGCCAGCCAGTCGAGCAGTTGTTGGTGAACCGGGACATCGCCCTGCACGCCGAAGTCTTCGCTCGTCTTGACGAGACCGACGCCGAAGAACGTCTGCCAGGCGCGATTGACGGCGACCCGCGCGGTGAGCGGGTTTTCGGAGGCGACCAGCCAGCGGGCCAGGCCCAGGCGATTGCGGGGCGAGTTCTTGGCAAGCGGCGGCAAGAATGCCGGCGTCGCGATTTCCACCTTCGCTTTCTTCTTCAGGTATTCGCCGCGATCCAGGATGTGCGACTCGCGCGGCCGATCGTCGGCCATCACCATGACCTTCGGCAACTCATCGGTCCGGTAATCCCGCGCTTCTTTCTCCGCGGCTTTTACCATGGCCACAAGGTTCGGCTCGACCTTCGCTTCGAAATGGGCCTTGGCTTTGGCCGGATTCTTCATGATCTCCGCGAGGACCTTGTCGTCCTTGGCGCGAAGTTCCCAGAGCTTCTTCTTCTCGGCGAGGGCGCTTTTAAGGTCCGCGGCGATCTTGTCGAGCGACGCCATCGTCGCCTTTTGCTCGGGACTCGGTGCCTCGACGAAGGGCGGCGACACCCGCATCCGCGACGACTGCCGGCCGGCGCCGCCGCTCTCGCTCACGTTGTTGAAGGCGGCTAACAGCGAATAGTAATCGCGCTGCGTCATCGGGTCGTACTTGTGATCGTGGCACTGCGCGCAGGCCATGGTCAGGCCGAGCCAGTTGGTCGCCGTCACATCGACGCGATCGAAGAGGATGTTGAAGCGCTGTTCCTCGGGGATCGCGCCGCCCTCGCCGTTCACGAGATGATTCCGGTTGAACCCGGTGGCGATCTTTTGCTCCAGCGTCGCGTTGGGCAGCAGGTCGCCGGCGAGTTGTTCGATCGTGAACCGATCGAACGGCATGTTCTGATTCAGAGCCT
>Ga0134125_10010753_pt1 | contig 10273 bp, 8 predicted proteins | sample KB31751_FD_96464 | JGI IMG/M metagenome (GOLD analysis project Ga0134125, IMG submission 96464) | Terrestrial soil microbial communities with excess Nitrogen fertilizer from Kellogg Biological Station, Michigan, USA - KB3-175-1 | ecosystem: Environmental > Terrestrial > Soil > Unclassified ... | reverse complement strand
GCTCCTGCGGGCGCTCGCGGAGCGACATGCGAACGATACACTGGTTCTGGTGGGTCACTACAGCGGGATCCGTGTTCTGCTACTGCAAGCGCTGGACCTGCCACTCTCGGCATATTGGCGTCTGACCCACGACCCGGCGGCAGTGAGCGAAGTTGAGCTGACGAGGAATTCCCTCCGGGCGCTGCGAATCAATCAGAAGCCCTGGGCGTAGACCAAGGCCGTGCTCCGCATGGAGGGAGCAACGACGGGGACCTATGTTTCTCAGGAGGCGGGTCCGGACATCCGTTATCAGCGGGTCGCTCATCTGGAATCCGGCCGCCCGAGCAGGGTGGCGGTATTGTTTGACAGAGGATGTGGCAGCTCCTGCGAGGAATTTCTGCTCGCGGTGCGCCAGAGCTTCGATGTCAAGCTGGTGGGGCGCCCAAGCCACGGTTCTCTCGACTACTCCAATCTGCGCCCACATGAGTTGCCTTCACACGAAAGGATCCTCTGGTACGCGACTTCACGGTCCGACCGTCTGCCAGACTTCCCCGTAGACCTGATGGGCATCCAGCCAGACATTTTTCTGCCCGATCGCGGAAGTCAGAAGGGGGGCGATGGCGAAGTGCGGCAGGTGCAGAGATGGTTGGAGCGCGGTGTGCTCGCACCCGCGCAACCTTAGGTATTACCACATTTGCTGGCGACGAGGCTCCGGCTGGATCATCATTGGGCAGATCCCTTGGTGAGGGGCGCGCCACAATGGCCGCCGCCTCGGTGAGAGACATCCGTCCGTTACCGGAGTACCCGAAGAAAATGCCGGCAATGAGAAGCAAGGCAACGGCTCGAGGCGGTGCGCTGCGACTCGGCGCTACACTGGTCTCCGCTCTGGTCATCACGCTCTCATCGGCGCACGCAGCCGCCGTGCGCGACAGTGTCCGTTCGTGGCGCAAGGCCCATGAACAGGCCATCGTTACCGACTTCATTGCGTTGCTTTCCATGCCTAATGTCGCGACCAACGTGGCGGACGTAGAGCGGAATGCCACCTACATCGAAGGTCAATTGAAGGCGCGAGGCTTCGAAACGCGGCTCCTGACAGCCGCGCCTGGTACGCCACCCTCGGTTTACGCCGAACTGAAGTCTCGCGGAGCGAAGCGTACGGTCATCTTCTACGCTCACTATGACGGACAGCCCGTCGGGCAAAAAGGTTGGATCACCAGTCCCTTTCAACCTTCCGTGCGTACGGCCCTCCCGGAAGCCACACCCGTCGACTGGCAGCACGCGACAGGAGCACTGGACCCGGACTGGAGGGTATTCGCTCGCTCGACGGGCGACGACAAGGCATCGATCCAGGCCATGCTCTCGGCGCTCGATGCGCTGAAGGCGGCTCACGTTGCACCGACGGTCAATATCAAGCTTCTCTACGAGGGCGAGGAGGAGCAGGGCTCACCGCACTTCGCGGCCCTGGTCGCGCGCAATATCGACCTGTTGCACGGCGACCTTCTCATCATGGGTGACGGGCCGATGCACCAGAGCGGCAGACAGATGGTGAATTTCGGCAATCGCGGCATCGCGAGTCTGACCATGACGGTCTATGGGCCGACCAAGCCTCTGCACGACGGCCACTACGGCAGCTGGGCGCCCAGTCCCGCGGTCATGATCGCGAACCTCATCGCGAGCCTGCGCGATGACGACGGTCACATTCTCATCCCACACTTCTATGACGATGTCGCGCCGGTCTCGGCCGCGGACCGGGCCGCGCTGAGTGCGATGCCGCCGGTGGAAGCGGACTTGAGGCGCGCCCTGGGGCTGGGACGGAACATCGGTGGAGCGCGCCTCGCCGATGGCTATCTGCAGCCGACTCTCAATGTGCGTGCCATTCACGTGGGGGATGAAGGTCCATCCGCCGCCAACGCAATCGCCACTCAGGCCGATGCTTCGTTCGATTTCCGCCTGGCGCCAGGCGAGACCCCCGCTCACACCCGGGAGCTGCTGGAAGGCTATCTGACGCAGCAGGGCTGGTTCATTGTTCGAGACACGCCCGATCTTCAGACCCGCCTGTCCCATCCCCGGATCGTCCAAGTCAACTGGGACGAGGGGGGCTCGCTCGCCACCAAGACACCCCTGGATCTGCCTGCATGCAAGGCGGTCGTCGCTTCGATCGGTCGCACCGTGGGCTATCAGCCCATCGAGTTACCGATCGTGGGTGCGAGCTCCGGGCTGGCCGATATCGTCAGCCAGCTTCGCGTCCCGATGGCGGGTGTCAGCATCGCCAACTATGATGACAACCAACACGCCCAGAACGAGAATTTGCGCCTCGGTAACCTGTGGGACGGCATCGAGGTCTACGCCGGTCTGGTGGCAGACCTCCGATGGTGATTCATGCCGGGTTGGCCGCCTTCGCGCCTTGGGCCATGCCGGTCAGGACCTATGACCGGCTCAGGCTCAGCTACCAGATCCTCACCCGCTCGTCGGGAGCGAGATACAGCTTCTGGCCGGGCTTGACGTCGAACGTCGCGTACCACGCATCGAGGTCGCGCACCGTCAGCTCTGAAATAGTCGCCAATTCTGCGGATGTCCGAGCCCTGCGACGCACCCGGTGCCGCGGCCTCCGTTCGGCGCCACTGGCACCGCCGGGCCACGGCGGCGGGTGACGGTTCGAGGACCGACGCTGCACCGTGTTTGCCCGAGTCGGGTGCGCGTCAGACCGACGCCTTCGTTGTCCACGCTGCAAGGTAGCGCGTCACTGGCACTCCATGATAGTAGGTACGAAAACATGCTGCCCAACCTTCATGGCAAACACCCGCTGTTCGGAAGTCCGGACTGAACGGACAGTCCGGATCCTCGTGCTCGTGATACCGGAGCGGCTATGGACGACCGTATCTCGCAGACCCGCGCCGAATTGAAGCCCGCCAGCCGACCGGTTCACGCTACATCGACCCTTGGCGCGCGGCAGCCCGGTAAAGTGACGTCGCATGCCGTTACCTGCTGGCATGCGCTGCTCTGTGCAATCGCCGTGTTGAACCTGGCTCTCTGGGCATTGTCGGCGGTCGCGGTCACACATGGACAAGTCGCAACCGGTGTCCAGTCCGGCGCCGCTTGCCAGATGCAACTGCTACTGTCGGCCCTGTACGTGCTCGCGTGCGCATTCCGTTCCGTGCTGCCCGTGTACGACGCTCCTCGCATCGTTCTGGTCAATTCTCGATTGTCGAGCGTCATGGTAGGCCGTTCGGTCGCAACGGCGGGTGAGCTGTGCTTCGCCGCTCAGTGGGCCCTGATCCTGTACCGTATCGCGCTGTTGACCGATAGCTCCCTGGGGAAGGCTGTCTCGCTAGCGATTGTCCCTCTCATCGTGCTCGCCGAAGTGTGTTCCTGGCACGCCGTGCTGACCACAGAACAGCGCGGGCATGTGCTCGAGAACTCGATCTGGGGATTGTCGGCGGCGCTGGTAATTGTCAGCTTCCTCATGATCGGACCCCATCGAGTGGCGGAGCTGTACCCTACGATCATCGGCTGGTGCGCCGGGGGTATCGCGTACGTTCTGTTCATGGTCTTGTTCGATGTCCCCATGTACTGGTCGCGCTGGCTTTCTGATCAACGGGCGGGACGCCAATACCTGAGCGTTGCCCAGGGTGCAGTCGATCTCGCCCGGCGCCGCGTAGTGTCCCGCCGCTGGGAGGACTGGAAGACCGAGATTCTGTGGATGTCGCTTTATTTCACCTTCGGCGTCTGGAGTAGCGTCTCGATTGTTTATGCATGCCTGACCATGGGTCAGCAACATTAGTCGGAAGCCGTACCGGTTACGCCCCGACACAGCCGTTAGCGTGGTTGCCAGTGGGTCGGTTGCGGCGGTGAGCCAGCCTGGGGAGACGGTGCGATGAAACGAGCTCTGGCATTGATGTGGGGCGCAGTTACGGATCGCCGTATTTCCGACGATCGGAAAGGGTGGCTTCGTCGTTGGAGGGGCCCATGGGAGCGGTCGTGTCTACGAGCAGGGCAAGTATGTCGGCGACACGACGGTGACCCAGTTGAGTGTCGGGTTTCAAGCCGGAGCCCAGGCTTACAGCGAGATGATCTTCTTCGAGGATCGGCGCGCCCTCGAGGAGTTCACCCTGGGTAATTTCGAGTTTGGGGCGGACGTCAGTGCGGTGGCCATCACGGCCGCTGCGAGCGGCACTGCCGGCACTGAAGGTGCGACGGCCGGAGCCAGCGGCGGAGGGAGGACTGAGGGGGCCCCGCATGCGGTAGTGTGTTCGCGCCTCCAGCCGCCCAATCGCCACGCGCTTCGCAGCCCAGAGCTTGTGTGAACGCGATCACGTCTCGCATCTCCCGGATGGACAATTATATCAATATATGTAGACTTATTGCATGGAACGAAACAGAAGGCCTTCCGCTCACGCGTTGTTGCTGCTCGAGGCGTTGACCGCACAACCGCGTGCATGGCAGTACGGTTATGAGCTGTCACAGATGACAGGTCTCAAGTCGGGGACGCTCTATCCGATCCTGATGCGCCTTTGCGATCGTGGAATGCTGGAGTCCAGGTGGCAGCGCCCTGCCCAAGCCGGGCGGCCGCCGCGCCATATGTATCGGTTGACGGCAGCGGGCACGGCATATGCGCGAGCCGCAATTGCTGCAGACACCAAACCTCATCGGAGCCTCTCACCGCGAGGAGAACTCGCATGAGCTCGGCCGAGGAGAGGGCGCGAAGGGCCGCTTTTCGGCTGGTCAAGCATGCCGCCTGGATTTCGCCTCCGCATCGCGAGGAGTGGTCGCGCGCCATGCTCCATGAGCTGGATCATATCCCGCGTGGAGCATCGGCTTTGCGGTGGGCGCTGGGGTGCACCTTTGTCAGTTATCTGGAAAGGATGGACATCATGACTCGATCTTTGGGAGAGCTTCCTCGCTGGCTCCTGTCGCTCGAAATGGCGGTCTGCCTCGTGCCCCTGACCTGGCTCTTCATTACTCTTCTTGCTACAACGGCGCGCGGAGTCATGCCGTTAGGCTTCGGCATCCTCTCCGGCTCGGTGGCACTGCTCGGCCCCGTCGCACTCGTGGTAGCACTCAGACTCGCCCACACTGGCAACGCCAGGGTGGGCCGCACCACGATCACGCTCCTGGCGCTGCTCGCCGCCTGGACGGTACTTGCAAGCTCGGTGCAGGTACTACGCAGCGGGATTTTTTCTCGCAACCTGGCGGGATTACGTACTGATCACCCTGCTGCCAGCCTTGGCCGTGATGCACCTGCTGCAGGTCAATTCGGCTCGGCGTGCGATGGCCGCTCCCCGGGTGCCGACACTACCGACTGGGTAGCTCACCGCGGAAACATCTGGGGGGTCGTCCGTTCTGTGCTGATGACCCTGTCACAAGAGGGCTCGCACCACCGTCTAAGGTGCGGCAGCGGCTATTGAAGGCTCCAGACGTTCAACTCCGCGATCGCAGGCACTGTGGCGCCGTCGGCCTGATTGGCCGCGAACCAGCCTCTTATCGCGTGCGCGACGGATCCGGCGCTGGCCTGCTGCAACGCAGCAGGCCCTGTCCGCCGCCCCGGGTGCGTTAGACTCGAGGTGAATGAGATCACCTCAGATTGGATTTCTGGCTCTCGCAGCCTTGCTGCCGACCCTCGTCTGGTCGGCGGTGGATGCCCCGTCCAGTTACCGCAGACCCCGCTGGCCGCGGCGACTCGAGTATGGCTCCGCATTTGCCAGGCGCCGAGTCTCGAGCGCTTCACGCAATGGGCGACGGCGAATGTCGCGGACGAGGTTGCAAAGCAAGAGCCGCCGAAGGATCTCGCGCAAGAGGACTTTGATTCCTGTACCGAGCAGGGAGGTTTGAGGGTCATCGAGGTCACTGAATCGACGCCGCAGCAGCTGTCACTGAAGACCGTCGGCATGAAATCCGGAATCTGGCTCGAATTGTCGCGAAGCATGAACGCCGCGGGCAAACTCGACCGACTCAGCTTGCTGCCCACGGCGCCGCTGGAGAATTCGCTGCCGCAGGATCTGAGCGATGCCGGGATTGCACGCTACGTTCGAAGTACCGTGACGCGCTTGTCGCAAGCAGGTCTCTTCTCCGGCATCGTTACGGTGGCCCGCGGTACACAGGTGATCGCAACGGCCAGTGCCGGCTTCGCGAATCGGCAGCGGAAGACCCCGATCACCGGCGATACCCAGTTCACTCTGGGCTCGATGGGCAAGCTCTTCACGGCGGTGGCGATCGGCCAGCTCATCGATCAGGGCAAAGTGTCGCTGAATGACCTGGTGGGGCGGTTCTTTCCCGACTACCCCAACTGGACCGTGCGCAACAAGGTCACCGTGCAGATGCTGTTATCGCACACCGCGGGCATGGGGAACTTTCTCGGCAAGCGCACCCCGTCAATGATGCAAGCGGGTGTCAGGCGCGCGGTGGATTTCATGCCTCTGTACGAATACGACGAGCCGCAGTTCGTACCCGGCAGCTCCTGGGCCTACAGTAATGCCGGACTGGCGCTGGCCGGCGCGATCGTCGAGAAGGTGTCGGGGGAGGACTATCCCGATTATCTGCGCAAGCACATTTTCACGGTGGCGGGCATGACGAACAGCGATCCGAACAATGTTCCCCGCCCATTTCCGGCCCTGGTCACGCCATACACCCGGATGTCGGAGCTTGGGCCGGCGGGTGCCTGGCATGAGGCCCAGCATGACATCGGCAGTCCCGCAGGCGGTGCGATCTCCACGGCCGATGACCTGGTACGATTTGCCGACAGCCTTCGCAATGGAAAGCTGCTGAGCAAGACCACTTTCGAGTCTTTCACCAGACCGAGCAGTCGATCGCCGCCCGGCTTCCGCTACGGTGATGCTTTCGAGATCGAGGACATCTATGGCCGCACCGCGGTGGGACATGGCGGTGGGTTTCCCGGCGTGAGCACCCACCTGCACATCTTCCTGGACGCGCCCTACACGGTGGTGGTCCTGGCCAATCAGGACCCCCCGACAGACATGTATGCCGGATCCGCGGTGACGGCGCTGATCGCGGAGAGAGCCAAGTCGGCCAGGTAAGCTGAGCCGGCTGACGGCGCAGGATTCAGTCAGTATCAGCAAACTATGGACATCGAGGCCACAGCGGGCGGATGTCTTGGCCGTGAGACCGTACGACGGCTCTCGCGCCGGTCCGATCTTCAGGGCTTGTTGCAGCTCGCGCTGCACGCTGGTCTGCTTTGCGCTACGGGCCTGATCGTTTGGACGAGCCGTGACCATCCATGGCTGCTGGGAGCGCTGGTGCTGCACGGCATAGTGCTCGCCTTCCTGTTCTGCCCGCTGCATGAGTCCATCCACCGCACCGCCTTCGCAAGCCGGTGGCTCAATGACGTGGTGGCCTGGATTTGCGGCGCACTGCTCATGCTGCCCCCGGAGTACTTCCGTCTGTTCCATTTCGCGCATCATCGCTTCACCCAGGATCCGATGCGCGATCCGGAGCTGGCCACGCCCGCCCCCGCGACACTTCGAGCTTACCTTTGGCGTATATCCGGTCTTCCGTACTGGCGTGATCGGCTGAGTGTCACGTCGCGCCACGCGTTCAGCGGACGAGTGCCGGAATCCTTCGTGCCGCTCGAGAAGAGGGCGGCCATTGTCACCGAGGCGCGGACTCTGTGGGCCTGCTATCTGTGTATCCTGGGTGCCTCCCTCTACTGGCAGCGAGCCGACGCGCTGGTCTATTGGGTGCTTCCGGCCCTTCTCGGTCAGCCTTTGCTCCGGTTGTTTCTCCCTGCGGAGCATTGGGGATGCGACCTGAGCGATGACATGCTGCGGAACACGCGCACGACGCATACGAGTGCCTTCGTGCGGATGCTCACCTGGCGCATGCCTTTCCATGCCGAGCACCATGTCTGTCCATCGGTACCCTTTCACGCATTACCCGAGCTCCACGCACTGATCGGCCCGAGTGTCCCCCTCACCGCGCCAGGCTACCTCGCTCTGCACCGTGAGGTACTGCAGCGCCTGCGCGCCAGCGGCGCAGGGTGATGGGCCGCCCGGGGAGGCCTCAGCTCCTGACCTTCGCTAGCCGGGCACTTTCCCGCTTCAACGGCCGGGAGACCGGACAGACCTCCTGCAGGTAACCGTTGGGCGTGTTGCGGAGATTGTCCCGCACCAGACTGTAACGGATGAACTGTCCCTGCCGCTCGCCGGTGCCGGCTCGCCGGGGTCAACCGGTGGTTATCCGGGTCCCACCGCCGAACGTGGGCGCTTTCTATCCTGAGTCGGCTTCGAGGAGCTTCCTGGCCTTCAGCAGCGCGCGGCGCCCGGCTGAGCTCAGTCCTGGATAGGCCAGCTTCAGCGACTTGAGTCTGGAAACGATTACATCGGCAACGACCGTCCGCGTAAACCATTTGTGATCGGCAGGGACGATGTACCAGGGCGCCCAGTCAGTGCTCGTCTGATTCAACGCGTCCTCGTAGGCACTCATGTAGTCGTCCCAGTGAGCTCGCTCCTTCACGTCGCCAGGAGAGAACTTCCAGTTCTTCTCGGGGGCGTCGATGCGCGCCAGCAATCGCCGCCGCTGTTCGGCCCGGGAAAGGTGCAGAAAGAATTTCAATATGATGGTGCCGTTGCCGACGAGATGCCTCTCGAAGTTATTGATGGCCTCAAATCGTTGCTTCCAGGGTCGCTTTGCCAGCGCTCCGGGGGGCAGCCGCTGAGCTTCCAGTAGTTGCGGATGTACCCGAACGACCAGCACCTCCTCGTAGTAAGAGCGATTGAAGATGCAAACCCGGCCGCGTTCCGGCAGGACCTTCGTATCGCGCCACAGGAAGTCGTGATCGAGCTCTTCGGCAGAAGGCGCCTTGAACGAGTGCACCTGCGTCCCTTGCGGGTTGACGCCCGACATGACGTGCCGAATCGTTCCGTCCTTCCCGGCTGAGTCCATTCCCTGCAGGATCACCAGCAAGGCGTAGGTGCGCTGCGCGTAGAGGAGATCCTGGTACTTCGCGAGCTTTCCGGTGTCCTCTTGCAATTTGGCCGCAGCATCCTCCTCGCTCTCGAAGTGGCTGGTGAATCCGGCGTCGAAGTCCTTAAGACGGATGCGCTTGCCGGGCGGGACGATGAAGTGGCTGTGATTCATTTGACTGCGCTCATGCGTGTAGCGTGAATGCCGGCCCGTCGGCCATTTACTCGATTCGACAGATCGAACGTGTTTTGCGACCAGACGAAGAGGGTGGCTCCGTTATACTACGAAGTCCCGGAACCGGCGGATCGGAACCAAGATGAGAATGCAGCGATTCATCCTTGTCGCAGCCGTGGCAACTTCCTCCGTGGGCCTGGCACACGCCGCTTCGGACGATTCCTACATCTGGCTCGAAGACGCGCACGGCGCCAGGGCCATGGCGTGGGTGGAGGCAGAGAATGCCAGGACTGTCGGTGTGCTGGAAAAGGATCCCCGGTACGCCGGGCTTTATCAGGATGCGCTGGCGCTCGCCCAGGCGAAGGATCGAATTCCAACCCCCAGCATCCTCGCAGGAGAGGTCTACAACTTCTGGCAGGACGCCGATCACGTGCGTGGCATCTGGCGAAAGACCAGCCTTGCCAGCTATCGGACGGACAATCCGCAGTGGTCCACGGTCCTGGATGTTGATGCACTCGCCAGCGCCGAAAAGGCAAACTGGTTTTTGACCGATACCACCTGCGTGGAGCCCACCGAGCGACGGTGCCTCCTCAGCCTGTCCGATGGAGGCGAGGATGCGGTGACCGTCCGCGAAATTGACCTCAAGAGCCATTCATTTCCCGCGAAGGGCTTCGTTCTCACAACGGGTAAGCAACGAGTGGCATGGGAGAACGAGGACACGTTACTGGTGTCCCGTGAATGGGCGCCGGGCGATCTCACGACTTCGGGATATCCGTTCATCGTGAAGCGCGTTCAGCGGGGCCAGCGCTTGACTGCTGCAAAGGAGATTTTTCGCGGGACCTCGAGCGATGGCGGCTATGGAGTCACGCCGCTGGTGTTTCACGACGGTGCTGGCAACCGGGCGATTCTCATAACGCGCCCGCTGTCGACGTTTGAGTCGGAGACTTACCTCGTTTCCGGAGCCAGGGTCACCCGGCTTCCACTTCCCAAAAAGGTGGACTTGCAGACTCTGATCGACGGGAAGGTCATATTGAGCCTTGCCGAGGACTGGATGGTCGACGGCAAGAGCCTGGCCAGTGGCTCCCTCGTGGCGTTCGATCTCAAGGGCGCCGAACGCGATCCGCGGCACCTGAAAGTTGAGCTGCTCTACGCGCCGGGTCCCCGCGAGACCTTCAGTGAGGCGAGTACCACCCGCGACGCTCTC
>Ga0134125_10010752_pt1 | contig 10273 bp, 12 predicted proteins | sample KB31751_FD_96464 | JGI IMG/M metagenome (GOLD analysis project Ga0134125, IMG submission 96464) | Terrestrial soil microbial communities with excess Nitrogen fertilizer from Kellogg Biological Station, Michigan, USA - KB3-175-1 | ecosystem: Environmental > Terrestrial > Soil > Unclassified ... | reverse complement strand
CCATGGAGCGCAGCATTGAGGACATTCGCGCGATCTTCGCCGAAATCGATCGGATGGGCGGGCGAGATTTCCTTCCCGAGGGCCGGCCGGAACAGCCGCCGATGCCTCCAGACGAACCCTTCTTTGACGAATGATCTGCCTCGACACGAATGCGGTGATTGCGGCGATCAATCTCCGCGAGCCTCGAATTCGTCCGAGGCTTGAAAGGGCATTATCCAATCGAGTTACCGTCGGCATTTCTGCCATCGTTCTTTGCGAATTATGGTACGGGATTTGGAACAGCGCGCGGCCGCAAGCGAACAAAGCAGAACTTGCGGTGTTTCTGAAGCTGGGAGTGACTCTTTGGCCGTTCGAGCCCGAGGACGCGGAAGATGCGGGCGATATTCGTGCATCGCTCGGGCGCGCCGGAACGCCTATCGGGCCTTACGACATCCTCATCGCTGCGCAAGCCAGGCGCCGGAACGCGATTCTAATTACCGCGAACGCGCGTGAGTTTGCGCGAGTGCCGGGCCTGCGAACCGAAGATTGGGGTCAGCCGGAATAATGGCGAAACTCAGGAGAGTTCGCCAGCCGGGTCGAGGCGGTCATAGCCTTTGAGGCGGTAGACCAGAGCCGATATCGCCCAGGCCAACAGGAAGACTCCGACAATCAGATAGCCGAGCATGCCGAATTGAGTGTTGAGCGCCGCGATCGCCTGCCAGAACGCGCCCCTCAGGGCGAGCTTGTCCACGAGCAACCCCAAAGCCTCCACGCTTCCGACCAGAAGCGCCACCACCACCGAGACCGCGGTGATGGTCAGGTTGTAATAAAGCTTGCGCACCGGCTTCACAAACGCCCAGCCATAGGCGCGGGTCATCAGCACGGAATCGGTGGTGTCTACGAGCGCCATGCCGGCGGTGAAAAGCGCGGGGAAGATGAGCAGCGACCACATCGACAGGCCCTTGGCGGCTTGCGCAGCGGAAATGCCGAGGACGCCGATTTCGGTCGCGGTGTCGAAGCCGAGACCGAACAGGATGCCGAGCGGATACATCTGCCAGCTCGACCGGATGAAGCGGAAGAGCGGGCGGAAAATTCGGCCAAGCAGTCCGCGTCCGGCGAGCAGCAGGTCGAGATCATCCTCGATCAGCGGCCCGCCGCGCTTGACCCGCTGGAAACTGCGGTAGACCGCCGCGAGAATGAAGCTGTTGGCGAGCGCGATGGCGAACAGGAACAGCGCCGAAACGGAGGTGCCGACCAAGCCGCCCGCCTCTTTGAAGGCGCTGTAGCGCGTGTTGAGCGCGCCTGCGCCGAGCGCGATCAGAAACGAGGCCACCACCACCACGGTTGAGTGGCCAAGCGAGAAGAACAGGCCGACGCCGCAAGGCGGTTTTGACTCCTGCATGAGCTTGCGCGTGACGTTATCGATGGCCGCGATGTGATCGGCGTCCACCGCGTGGCGAAGGCCGAAGCTATAGGCCAGCAGCGCGGTGCCGAGCAGCACGGGATAATCGCGAAACGCCAGGAACGCCCAGGTCCAGGCGGCTGCATTGGCGCCGATGAGCGCGGCGTAGATGCCGACGAGCTTGCGAGAAAAGAGGCGAGGACCGGTCGGCATGGGCGTCGTCATCCCGCCTCTCGCACGTGCAGATGAAGATGCTTGTGGCTGCCCTCGCCGGCATGAGCGTGTTTCTCAGCTTCCGCGTCCACCGGGACCATGACCAGCCGGCCGTGGCGCACGCCGCGCTCGGCAATCACATGATCGGCCAGATGCCGGACCTGTTGGGCTTCGCCGCGCAGCACCGCGACTTCCATGCAGCTGCCATGGTCGAGATGCACATGCATGGCCGAGAGCGAGAGATCATGGTGATCGTGGAAGACATGGGTGAGCCGCTTGGCCAGCTCGCGCTCTTCATGATCGTAGACGTAAACCAGGGCCGCGACGCAATTGCCCGCTTCTCCGGTACCTTCTGCCGCCTGGCGCATGCCGGCGCGGGCGAGATCGCGGATGGCTTCAGAGCGGTTCTGATAGCCGCGCAGCGCAATGATGCGGTCGAGCTCGGCCACGAAGTCGTCGTCCAGGGTGATGGTGGCGCGCTGCATGGGCTTTCCGGGCCGAAGAGGTCAAGTATGATGTTTAGACCAAACAATCATACTCCGGCGATTGCCGCAAGTCTCGCCCCGCTACGCTTGTCGGGCGGGCAGGTGCCGCGGCAAAGTGCTGGCCGGTAAAGGCGGAGACTTCCATGGAACGGCGGAAAATCGGCAAAAGCGCGCTCGAGACCGCACCGGTCGTGTTCGGCGGCAATGTGCTCGGCTGGACCGTCGATCAGGCGAACGGGTTCCGGATTCTCGACGCGTTCCTCGATGCGGGGTTCAACGCCATCGACACCGCGGATACGTATTCGCGCTGGATTCCGGGCAATTCCGGGGGTGAATCCGAAACCATTATCGGCAATTGGCTGAAGCAGGGAGGCGGCCGGCGCGAACGCGTCCTGATCCTGACCAAAGTGGGTCACGAAATGGGGCCGGGCAAACAGGGCCTCTCGCGCCACTACATCAAGAGCGAGGTCGAGGAATCGCTCAAACGGCTGCGGATCGAAACCATTGACCTTTACCAATCCCATCGCGACGACCCATCGACGCCGATGCTGGAGACGCTGGAAGCCTATGCCGACCTGATCCGCGAAGGAAAGGTTCGCGCCATCGGGGCATCCAATTTTACGGCGAAGCGGCTGCGAGAAGCGCTCGACGTCTCGCGTGCGCACGGGCTGCCGCGCTACGAATGCCTGCAGCCGCGCTACAATCTTTACGACCGCTCGGATTATGAAGGCGAACTGGAAAGCCTCTGCCGGAAGGAGAATATTGGCGCGATCCCCTATTACGGCCTCGCCACCGGCTTTCTGACTGGAAAGTACCGCAGCCCCGCCGATTTCAAGAAGAGCCCGCGCGGCGGCCGAATGGCCGATTATCTCAACCCGCGGGGCCGAAAAGTCCTGAGTGCGCTCGACGCGGTGTCCGCGGCTCATGGCGTGAACCCAGCGGCGGTGGCGCTTGCCTGGCTGATGGCACGTCCATCGATCACGGCGCCGATTGCCAGCGCCACCAGCGTCGAACAGCTCAAGGATTTCTCGGCGGCTGCGGCGTTGAAGCTGTTATCCGCCGAAATTGCCGCGCTGGATGCGGCCGGGGCGGAGTAGTCCGGCTCAGCCGCCGCTCAGCGCCTGCACAATATGCACCTCATCGCTGGGCCGGAGCGGGCGCCCCATGTCGAACACCTGCTCGCCATTGACGAAGAACCGGATGTGCCTCCGCATCCTGTCCTGCTCGTCGATCATGCGAAATCGGAGGCCCGGATAGCGCTGCTCGAGTTCGGCGAGCATTTCGCCGATCGTCGCGCCGCTTGCGTCGACCTCGCGCTGCCGCGTGTAGGAGCGCAGAGGGGTCGGGATCAGCACCTTCATCGCATGTCCGCGGCCTCCACCGCGTAGATTTCGGGAAGATGGCGCGCCAGCGGAGTCCATTTCTGGCCTTCGTCGCGGCTCATCCACAAATCGCCGCTGGTGGTCCCGAAATACAGCCCCACCGGATCCTGGGCATCGGCGGTCATGGCTTGGCGCTTGACGGTCCACCACGCCTGGTTCTGCGGCAGACCGGCGTCGAGGCGCTGCCAGGTCTTTCCGCCGTTGCGCGTGACATAGGCGGAAGGAAGCCCCTCCGGGCTGGTGCGCGGCCACACCGTCCTACCGTCCATCGGGAACACCCAGGCCGTGTCGTCGTCGCGCGGGTGCACCACCATGGGAAAGCCGATGTCGCCGACCCGTTTGGGCATCTTCTTGCCGATGCGCGTCCACTCCTTCGAGGGCCGGTCCAGTCGGTAGATGCCGCAATGGTTCTGCTGATAGAGCCGGTCCGGGTTGCTCGGACACATGCGGACGCAATGGGGGTCGTGGAAGGTGATGACAGAGGCATCGAAGCCCTCGACCACTTCCATGCCCTGTACGAGAGGCGTCCAGGTCTGGCCGGCATCCAGGGTTTCGTGCAGGCCGCCGCCCGACATCGCGAAATAGAGGTGAGCGGGATCGCGCGGATCGACAATGATGGAATGCATCTTCGGGCCGTCGGGCGTGCCGTCCTGAACGCTGCCCATCCAGACGCGATACTGCGGGTCGTCATTGACGCTGGAGAACGGCTCCCAGGTCGCGCCGCCGTCTTCGGTGCGGAACAGGCCTTGTGGCGAGGTGCCGGCGTACCAGACATTCGGCTCATTGGCGTGCGCCGGGGTCAGCCAGAACGTGTGATCGACGGAGCGGCCCTTGCCGCCCTCAGGCGCCTTCGGGAACGCCGGCGGCCGCGCTGCCTCCTTCCACGTCCGCCCGAAATCGGTGGAGCGGAAGACGGTTGGGCCGAGATGGCCCGTTTTCGCTGCGGCGAGCAGCGTGCGCTTGTCGCGCGGATCGAGCACGAGATGATTGACGATGTGACCGAGGAAGTGCGGCCCGTCGGTTCGCCAAGTCTTTCGCGCCGCGTCGCCATGATAGAGCCAGGCGCCCTTGCGCGTTGCGACCAAAACCACGACGGGCTGCGCCCGTGATGTGCGCTTCTTCGTGCCGGCACCTTTGCGTGCTCGAGCCGCGGGTTTTTTCTTGCTGATGCGTGCCATGAGAATCCTCCCTCGGAAATGGCCTTCAGCAATATCGTCGAACGAGGCGGTCGTAAATCGACACTCTTGTGACGTTTTGAGGACCCAAGAATTTCTTTTGGCTGTCGATTTTCGGAGGGCCGGCTCGTCGTGAGGGTGAGCGATGGCGTGAACCCGAATAGCCAAGGGGCGGCCGGCTCGGAACAAAGGAGGCAAGTCATGCGGTTCATGGTCATCGTCAAAGCGAGCAAAGACAGCGAAGCCGGTGTCATGCCCAAGCAGGAGCTTCTCGCTGCGATGGGCAAGTACAATGAGGAATTGGTGAAAGCCGGCGTGCTGCTGGCCGGCGAAGGGCTCCATCCGAGCGCACGGGGCGCGCGCGTCAAATTCTCGGGAGAAAAGCGCAGTGTGATCGATGGGCCGTTCACCGAGACCAAGGAGCTCATCGCCGGTTTTTGGCTGCTGCAGGTGAAATCCAAAGAAGAGGCCATCGAATGGGCGAAGCGCAGCCCCAATCCTCACGGGCCGGGCGCCGAGACTGAGCTGGAGGTCCGCCAGGTTTTCGAAGCGGAGGATTTCGGGGCAGAGCTCACACCCGAGCTGAGGCAGCAGGAAGAGCGCCTTCGCGCCCAATCGGCGCAGAACAAGAGCACGACACGTTAGCAATCCAGTACGAAGGAGAGATGCGATGAAAGTCCAACCCTACCTGTATTTCGACGGACGCTGCGACGAGGCCCTCGATTTTTATCAGCGCGCGCTCGGGGCCGAAGTGACGAGCCTGATGCGCTTCAAAGATGCGCCGGATCCCGCCATGGTTCCGGCCGGTTCTGCGGACAAGGTCATGCATGCGAGCTTCCGTATCGGCGACACCACGGTCATGGCTTCGGACGGCCGCTGCCTGGGACAGGCGAATTTCCAAGGTTTCGCGCTTACCGTCACTGTGCCGAAGGATGCCGAGGGCGAGCGGCTGTTTGCCGCCTTGGCCGCCGGCGGGCAGGTGCAGATGCCGATGGCCAAGACGTTCTTTGCCTCGCGGTTCGGCATGGTTGCCGATCGCTTTGGCGTTGTCTGGATTGTTCTCTCAGCGCCCTCATCGTGAGGCGATGCTTGCGCGGCATGGCAGTCTCGATAAGGTTCGCCCGAAGACGGCCCAAGGAGAGCTGCCATGTCGTACATGCTGCTGATTCTCGAGGAGGGAGAGAGCCGGCGAAGCCGGCCGGCGGAAGTGGGGCAGGCCGCCTATGCGCGGATGCTTCGCTTCGGCGAAGACCTCCAGGCGCGCGGTCTGCTCAAAGCCAGCGACGCACTCAGGTCCGATGCCGAAGGGGCACGCCTGACCGTCCGGGGCGGCAAGCGCATGGTCGTCGATGGACCCTTCACGGAATCCAAGGAAATCGTGGGAGGGTTCTTTCTCATCGATTGCAAGACCAAGGAAGAAGCGCTCGCCATCGCCGCCGAATGCCCTGCCGCGGAATGGTCCACTGTCGAGGTGCGCGAGGTCGGCGTCTGTTTCCAGGAAGATAATTAGCCCGGCCAGCGGGAGGCTTGCGCGCGGCGAAGCGGATGCTTTAGTCGGAGGCCATGACGGCAGCCGATACCCATCGCACGATCAATGCAGTCTGGAGGATCGAACAGGCCAAACTCATTGGCGGCCTCGTGCGGATGGTTCGCGATGTCGGCCTCGCCGAGGAACTGGCGCAGGATGCCCTTGTCGCAGCGCTCGAGCGCTGGCCGATTTCGGGTGTGCCGGACAACCCCGGCGCATGGCTCATGGCGACCGCAAAACATCGCGCCATCGATCGTCTGCGCCGGAAGAAGCTGCTCGAACGCAAGCATGCGGAGCTCGGACGCGACTTGCAGGCTAAAGAGATGGCGACGCCGGATTTCGACAGCGGGCTGGATGACGATATCGGCGACGACGTGTTGCGTCTCATGTTCACGGCCTGTCATCCCGTGCTCTCGACCGAGGCTCGCGTCACGCTCACCCTGCGCCTGCTGGGCGGCCTGACGACCGAAGAAATCGCGCGCGCGTTCCTGGCGCCGGAGGCTACCGTGGCGCAGCGCATCGTCAGGGCGAAGCGCGCTCTTGCGAAGGAGCGCGCATCTTTCGAAGTTCCACGTGGGGATGAGCGCGCTGCCCGGCTGTCATCGGTGCTCGAGGTCATCTATCTCATCTTCAACGAGGGCTACTCGGCAACTTCGGGCGATGACTGGACGCGCCCTGCGCTTTGCGATGAGGCGCTTCGTCTCGGCCGAATTCTCGCCGGCCTGGCTCCGTCGGAGCCGGAGGTCCATGGCCTGGTGGCGCTGATGGAAATCCAGGCGTCGCGCCTACGCGCGCGCGTAGGTTCCTCGGGCGAGCCCGTCCTCTTGCTCGATCAGGATCGTGCGCGGTGGGATCAACTGCTCATCCGCCGCGGGTTCGCCGCTCTGGAGCGCGCCGAAACGCTCGGGGCCGCCCCTGGGGTCTATGCTCTTCAAGCCGGAATCGCCGCCTGCCACGCGCGAGCCCGCCTGCCGCAGGAAACGGATTGGCCACGCATCGTGGAGCTGTACGAAGCCTTGGCCCTGCTCGCGCCATCACCGATCATCGAGCTGAATCTCGCGGTTGCTCTGGGAATGGCGTTCGGTCCGCAAGCTGGGCTCGATCGCGCGGATACGCTGATCGCCGAACCGTCGCTTAGCGCCTATCACCTGCTGCCGAGCGTCCGCGCCGACCTGCTGAGCAAGCTCGGCCGGCTCGACGAAGCGGCCGAGGAGTTCCGGCGCGCGGCCTCGCTCACGCGCAACGCAAAGGAACGCGCGCTGCTGCTGGCGCGCGCCGAGGCCTGTTCGAGCTCGGAAGTTTCAGCGGTCCAGCGCCGCTGAACTCACGTCGCCTCGTGCTCCTCGCAGTTGATCATCCAAGGAATTCCGAATTGGTCGACGAGGGTCCCGAAGCGGATGGCCCAGAAGGTCTTCTGGATCGGCATCCGAATCGTCCCGTTCTCGGCCAAGGCGCTGAAGATGCGATCTGCTTCAGCCGGGTCATCCACGCTGAGGGAGACCGAGAATCCCTTTGGCTGCTCATAGCGATCCGGCGGAGCATCCGATCCCATCAGGACCTGATCGCCGACCTGCAGCCGCGCATGAAGGATTTTGTTCCGCCATTCCGCGGACACGTGTTCGGCGGCCGGTGTCCCCTCATGTGGCATGATCAAGACGATTTTGCCGCGCAGGCATGTCTCATAGAATTTGAACGCTGCCTCGCATTGCCCGTTGAACGTGAGATATGGATTCATGTGCATGGCGCACTCCTTTGTCTGCTTAAAGATTGCGATGCGCCCCGGGTCCGCTCTTTGACGTAACGGGCGTGGGCTGTTCGATCCTGGCCGATGTTGCGGCTGATTTCACCCTGGACTAGCTTCAAAGCCCGCCTCTCAGGTGACATGATATTTCAAATGCTGGAGACACGCGATGCACGGGACCAATTTTGCCGCGACCTACATGACCGGGCGCATGCTGATCGGCGGCGAACTCGTGGAAAGCCGCGACGGCGCCTGGCTCGAGAGCATCAACCCTGCCGATGAATCGCAATTGGGCCGTGTGCCGATGGGCTCGGCCGGCGATATGGCGGATGCGGTCGCCGCGGCGGAAAAAGCGCAGCCTACCTGGGCGGCGCTCTCTATGGCGGAGCGCGCGGGCTTCATACACAAGCTCGGCGATGCCATCCTCGCCCGTACCGAGGAAATCGCGCGCATCGAATCGCTCGACACCGGCAACACCATTGGTCCGATGCGGCGCGACGTGAACACCGCCGTGGAGCGCATGCGCTTTGCAGCGGGCCTGGCCTACGAGATCAAGGGCGAAACCGTCCCCGCGACGCCCGGCAACATCCATCTCACCATCCGTCAGCCCTATGGCGTGATCGGGCGCATCATCCCATTCAATCATCCCATTGGCTTTGCGGCCTCGCGCATCGCGCCGGCGATCATCTCCGGCAACACCATGGTGGTGAAGCCGTCCGAGCAGAGTCCGCTGTCCGCCTCCATTCTCGGCGAAATCTGCCAGGCAATCCTGCCGCCCGGCGTGGTCAATATCGTCACGGGGGGCCGCGAAACCGGCGAAGCGCTGGTTCGCCATCCGCGCGTCAAGCGCATCGCCTTCATCGGCTCGCCGCCTTCGGGCATGGCGATCCAGAAGGCGGCAGCGGAAACCGCGGTGAAACATGTGTCGCTCGAACTCGGCGGCAAGAATCCGCTAATCGCCTTCGAGGATGCTGATTTGGACAAAGTTGCGGCGTGTTCTGTCGGCGGGATGAATTTCGGCTGGCAGGGTCAATCCTGCGGCTCGATGAGCCGCATCCTGCTGCACGAATCCATCCACGACCAAGTCGTCGAGCGCATTCTCGAACGCGTGCGCAAGATCAAGGTCGGACATCCGCTCGATCCCACGACCAATATGGGCCCGATCAATTCCAAGGGGCAGTACAGCAAGGTGCTGTTCTATATCGATCTCGGCAAGCAGGAAGGCGCGAAGCTGCTGCTCGGCGGCGGGATTCCGAAGGGCGACCAATTCAAGCGCGGCTTCTGGGTTGAGCCGACGGTATTCGGGGACGTCACCATGTCAATGCGCCTGGCCAGGGAAGAAGTGTTCGGTCCGGTGATGTCTATCCTCAAATTCCGTACCGAGGCGCAAGCCGTCGAGATGGCCAACGCCATCGAGCTTGGCCTGACCGCCGCGGTGTGGACCAATGACATCAACCGGGCGTTGCGCGTCGCCCAAGCGGTCCAGGCGGGCTATGTCTGGGTGAACGGCGTCGGGCAGCATTATCGGGGCGTGCCGTATGGCGGGTTCAAGAACTCCGGCGTGGGGCGCGAGGAAGGCATCAGCGAGCTTCTGAGCTACACCGAAGAGAAGGTGATCAACATCGTGATCGGCGGCAGCGACTACAATCCGGCTGCCGGCTAAAACGCTCGCGCCAGGGTGAACAGCGCGAGGACCGCGTTCTTGTCCTGTACATGGTCCGGATCGACTGCATAGGCGACATTGCCTTCAACGCTCCAGTCGCCCAGCGAAAAGCGATAACCGGTTTCGAAATCCAGCTCACGGCCCGAAGGGCTGAGCGAACCTTTCGTCTCGCCCAGGATGATTCCGCCGGTGGCCCAATCGCGCCCGATACCGGAGGCCAGCGTGAACGTCCCGCGTTCGGTGCGGAGCGGCTGGCCGATTGTGAAGGTCAGCGCATCGTCCGGCCGAAAAAGGCTTTCTCCTGCCAGCCCAACCGCAAAGCTCGTTCCGAGCACCGGGCTGATCGAGGTGATGAGGCTCGCTTCCGGATGCGTTGCGCCCGTCGCCGCGACAGTCAGCGCGCCCTTTATGAGCCAATGCGTGCCGAGCGCTGTTTGCGCGCTTGCCGTTGTCCATGCTGTTGAGGCGCGGTCGGCCATCTTCAACCCACCTGATGCCAGCGAACCCATGACTCCGCCGGTTTCCAGCGACGCGCCGGCCTCCAGGGTGAATTGCGAACCTCCATCCTCATGGTCGATGCGCAGCGAGGCCATATCGGCGCTGTTGCGGAAAGGCGTGCGGATGTGATCCGTCACGCCCCGGTTTTCGGCATGCGAAGCACCGAAGGACAGGCCGGTTTTATCGGTAAGCGGCAGGCGCAGGCTG
>Ga0134125_10010751_pt1 | contig 10273 bp, 6 predicted proteins | sample KB31751_FD_96464 | JGI IMG/M metagenome (GOLD analysis project Ga0134125, IMG submission 96464) | Terrestrial soil microbial communities with excess Nitrogen fertilizer from Kellogg Biological Station, Michigan, USA - KB3-175-1 | ecosystem: Environmental > Terrestrial > Soil > Unclassified ... | reverse complement strand
GAATATCGTGGGCATGATCGATACGCCCACCGATGGTGAATACCTCTTCTGCGGCCAGGACGTGGCCCGCTATCCGGAGTCGCGGCTGGTGGAGATTCGACGCCGGCACCTGGGTTTCGTGTTTCAGAGCTTCAATCTCATCGACGATCTCACGGTGTTCGAGAACGTCGAGTTGCCGCTGCTCTATCAGAACGTACCGCGTGGGCAACGCAAGGCTCGCGTGCGCGAGGTGCTGGAGCTCGTGGACCTGCGGCCGCGCGAGAAGCACAAACCCGCGCAGCTCTCGGGTGGACAGCAGCAGCGCGTAGCTGTGGCTCGCGCGGTGGTGTGCGATCCGAAGTTGATTCTGGCGGACGAGCCGACGGGCAACCTCGATACGAAGAACGGTGCGGAGGTGCTGGGAATGCTCGATACCCTCAATGAGCAGGGCACGACGATTCTGATGGTAACCCACTCCCATGAGCACGCCGCGCATGCGCATCGCATCGTGGACATGCTCGACGGCCGGGTGCTGCCGGGAGTTCAGCCCAAGGCAGTCACGCAATCCTCGGCGGCCGGTCATGCTTAAGCATTACATCATCCAGGCTCTGCGCAGCTTGTGGCGCTTCAGGGTGACCGCGGGCGTGAATCTGCTCGGGCTGGTGCTGGCGGTCGTCTGTTTCGTCGCCTCCTACCTGTATGTCGACTCGTTGGTACGCACCGACAGGCAGTTCCCCAACGCCTCGCGAACCTGGCTCCTCACCCAGGAGCTGTGGAACGTCGGTGGGACGAAGATCGTGCCAGGGCTTCCGGCGGCCGGGCCGCCGGCCGGGAAATACCTGAAAGCCGACTTCCCGGGACTGGAGGCGGTTGCCCGTGCGATCCGGCTCGGCCCGCAGAGTGCAGCGGCGGACGATCGCAAGGCAGACGTCAACACGGCGGCCGTCGACCCGGAGTTTCTCAAGATCTTCGCGCTCGACTTCAAGGCCGGTGAGCCGGCGGCGGCGCTGACTTCCGCCCATAGCGCGATTCTCACGGAACGCACCGCCGAGCGATTGTTCGGCACGCGCGCGGCGCTCGGGCAGCGCATCCTGCTGCAGAACCAGGTCGAGGTCACCGTCACCGGTGTGATCGCCGCCATCCCGCAACCTTCGCACATGGGGGATGCCGACTCGTCCATGCTGCAGTTCGACATCCTCGTGCCGATGCAGCTGCTGAAGGAAATGAAAACCTCCGCCGGCATCGGGGTGCCGATCGACCCGGACAGCGATCAGGCCTGGGGCCTCGATTCCTTCCTCACCTACCTCCTGTTCCGGAAGGACGGCTCCTTCACGCCGCGCGAGCTGATCGAGCAACTCCCGGCATTCGCCCAGCGGCGCGCGAACCGGCCCGGCGCATTCGTCACGTCGGTTTTCGGCGCTGTGCCGCTGTCGCATGCGTTCCTGGCAGAGATGGATGCCTTCCTCGGCGGCAACGTTCTGTCGGTGACGACCATGATCTTCGCGCTCGATGCGCTGATCCTGGCCATCGCCTGCATCAACTACGCGAACCTGGCTGTTGCGATTGCGACGACGCGGGCGAAGGAGCTAGGCGTTCGCAAGGTGCTCGGCGCGACGCGGTTGCATCTGATCCGCCAGTGCCTGGTAGAAGCCGCCCTGTTGGGCATCGCGGCAGTGATTCTCGTGATCGTGCTGGCCGTGCTGCTCATCGAGCCGGTCAATCGCGCGTTGCAGATCAATCTCACTTTCGCCTCCTTGCTGCAGCCGCAGTTGTGGCTGATGGTGATCGGGCTCATCGGGGCCATCAGCCTCATGGGTGGGATGTATCCGGCTGTCGCCCTCGCCCGGGTACGACCGGTGGATGCGCTGAGAGCGGGCAGCGTGCAAGCCGGTCCGCGCTTAATGCCGACCATTCTCGTGGGCGTGCAGTTCGCCGCCGCGAGCTTCCTGCTGGTGGTCGCACTCGTCATGGCTCATCAGAACGGCTTGCTGAAGAAGCAGGCATTGCAGGTCGCACAGGATCCGATCGTCGTGCTCGACAACGATCTCAACGAGCTGGGGATCTCTTTCGACACCCTGCGGGAGGAGTTGCTGCGGAGCCCGGCTATCAAGTCGGTCGCGACCAATGCCCAGCTACCCTGGAACAGCGGCGGCAACCACGAGACGCTGACCCGTGGCGCCGGAGCGGGTGCGGCGCGCGAAGACACGATCATGAACGATGTCGGCTATCACTTTTTCGAAACGATGGATCTGCAGCTGCTCGCCGGGCGCCTGCTCGACCGCGAGCACGGCGATGAGCTCGTTCCATTCAACAAGCTTCCGGCGGGGAGGACTGAGCCCATCGTCATCGATCGCGCGCTGGCTGCGGCGCTCGGGTGGCAGGATCCGAACGAAGCCGTCAACAAGATCGTCTACGTGCGTGGCGCGATGCGAATCCCGTTCCGGGTTGTTGGCGTGGTCGAGAACGGCTATCCCCGCCTGGTGGGTCCGAATACCGCCTCGAATGCCTACGATCTGCAACCCTCACAAGCAGGGCTTCCCCTGATCCGGATCTCGCGCGAGCACGTTACGGAGGCAGTGAAGTACATCGACAGCACCTGGGACCGGCTGGCGCCGAAGGTGCAGATCCGGCGCAAGTTCTCCGATGCACTGTTCGATGATGCCTATCGAGGGTTCTCGACCATCAACTCCACGCTCAACGGGCTGTCGGCGTTCGCGTTCCTCATTGCGATCATGGGCCTGTCGGGTCTCGCCATTCACGTCACCACCCGCCGGCGGCGGGAGATCGGCATCCGCAAGACCCTGGGTGCCACTGCGCGCGAGGTCGTCACCATGCTGTTGCTGGATTTCGCGAAACCCGTATTGGTGGCGAACCTGATCGCGTGGCCCTTCGCCTGGTTCGTCGGCTATCAGTACATGGACAAGTTCACCGTGCGGGGCACGATCACGATCTGGCCTTTCATTCTCAGCCTTCTGATCACGGTGGGCGTCGCATGGGCGTCCGTGGCGTTCCAGGCCCTGAGAGCCGCCACCGTGAAGCCGGCCAATGTGCTCTATGTGCAGTGAGCGCTGTCTAGACTCATTCTTGTCGAACTTTTGTCACCCGGAGGTATCCATGGCATAGCCTCTGAGCGCCACGCTTGATCCCACGAAACGTTCGGTCGACCGAATCGCCCGTTGTTTCCCGGGCGCGGGCAAGTAGAGTCTGAACGGCACACTGCGGCGGCGAACTTGAGTGTGAAATACCTCCCGCTCCTCTGGTCGGGCATCTGGCGCAAGCCCGGGCGTACGGCGCTGATCCTGTTGCAGGTAGCCATAGGGTTTACCCTGTTCGGCATCCTGCAGGGCCTGAAGTCAGGCGTGGAGCGGTCGATCGCCAATACCCGGGCGGACGTGCTCTACGTCGGTCCCGGCGTTTTCGGCGGGACGCCGCTGCCCATCGCCTACGCCGATCGACTCCAGTCGATTGCCGGCGTGAAGACCGTCCTGGCCGCTGACGGCATCCCCACCTCGTATCAGAACCCGAAGCAGTTCGTATTCGTGCTGGGAATCGTCCCGACCGACGACTACCTGACACTCCTGCCCGATATCTTTCAGGTAGACCCGAAGGCCCTGCACGCCTTGCGCGACACCCGCAACGGCGCGCTGATCACGCAGGACATCGGCAAGAAATACGGCTGGCACATCGGCGACCGGATTCCACTCACGTCGAGCGTTCTGAAGAGCGACGGGTCCGGGACCTGGGACTTCCAGATCGTGGGCATGATGACCGATCACGAGGCCGGCCAGGGCAGCTTCATCGTGACCAATTACACCTATCTGGACGAGTCGCGGGCGGCCAACAAGGGCACCGTGCGAAACTTCTACGTGGTGGCCTCCGATCCGCTGCACGCAGGGGAGGTGGCGAGCGCCATCGACCGCGCGTTCACCAATTCACCCAACGAGACCCAGACCCAATCCTTCCGTGAGCTGCGCCAGCAGCAGCTGCAGTCCATCGGCGATCTGAACTTCGCCATCCGTTCGATCATCGGCGCCGTGCTGGTCGCGCTGTTGTTCTCCACTGCAACCATGATGATGCAGACCATCCGGGAGCGGACCCCCGAGCTGGCAGTGCTCAAGACGCTCGGCTTCAGTGATCGCTCGGTGTTTGCGATGGTTGTGGCGGAAGGGGTGGTTGTCTGCGTAGTTGCCGCGCTCGTGGGGCTTGCTCTGGCGACGGGTGTGTTTCCCTACGCTTCAAAGTTCGTCCCCGGGCTGTCCATGCCGACGGTTGTCGTCGGCATTGGCGTTGTCGGCGCGGTTTTCATCGCCCTGATCAGCGCGGCGCTTCCGGCCTCGAGGGCCGCGCGGCTTCAAGTGGCCGAAGCGCTCGCGGGTCGGTAGCACTGACATGCGCCTCACAAAACAGTACGGCGTTCTGCTGCGCATGAGCCTGATGGGAATCCCGGCGCGCCTCGGACTCGTACTCACCATCGTGATCAGTGTGACCTGTGCCGTCGGAGTGCTCGTGTCCATGCTGGCCATGGGTGTCGGAGCGCGACGGGAGGCGCTCGGTAACGTACGCGCCGATCGGGCCGTCATCTACAGTAGCGATGCGCAGAATACCCAGCAGAGCAGCCTCGCGAAGGATGTCGCCGCACAGATCCCGAATCTCCCTGGCATCCGTCGCAATGCCAACGGGAAGCCGATCGTCGTGTTCCTGGTCGGAGCGTTCGTGCAGGCTCGTTACAAGAGCGGCAGGCAAGGGGGCTTTCTCGTGCTGGGAGTGACCCCGGGCCTGACCGACTACCGGCCGGAGCTGCACCTGACCGCGGGACGCCTGTTCAATCCGGGCCTGCACGAGCTGATCGCAAGCAACAAGTGCGCGACCGAATTCGAGAATTTCAGCTCCGGTGACAAGAAACACGTGCGCGGCGGCGACTGGGCCGTCGTCGGCAACTTCGACGCGGGGGGCGCCGTCGGCCTGTGTACTGTCTATGCGGATGCCGAGACGGTCCTGTCCACTTTCGCGCGCAACACCTATAACGAGGCTGACGTGATGTTGGAGTCGGCCGGGGAATTCTCCACGCTGGTCGAGGCGGTCAAGGCCAATCCGTCGCTGCACGTCAAAGCCGAGCACGAAGCGGATATCGTGGCGGAGAACATGCAGCAGCTGAATGGCATCCTCAACTTCGTGAGCTTCTTCGTGGGCAGCATCATCGCAATTGCCGCGACCATAGGGGCCGCGAACTCGCTGTATGCGATCGTGGATAGCCGGCATCGCGAGCTGGCCACCTTGCGGGCTCTCGGATTCGGCAGTGTGCCGATCATTGCAGCCATTCTGTCGGAATCGATCGTCCTCGCCCTGCCGGGGGCGGTGATCGGGGCAGCCGTGTCCTGGGCCTTGTTCAACGGCCTGGCGGCCAGTCCCCTCAACTCGAGCTTCCATCTGGCCGTGACGCCGGCTCTGGCGCTGTTGGGCGTCGGATGGGCACTGGCCATCGGCGCTATCGGCGGATTCCTGCCGGCCCTGCGAGCGGCGCGCGTGCCTGTGACCGCTGCGCTGCGGGCCACCTGATGACCTGGACGCTCTCGCCGGCCGCAGCGCGGCTGCAGATAGAGCGGGGCGGCGGGGAGAGCGCGGGTGCGGGTGGAGCGGGTCTCCTCAGTGCAGGGACGCCCAAGCGAGTCCGTCCGGATTCGGACCGACATCGATGTGGTCGACGGTCTTCAAGTTGTGCATATCCAACACGAACACCGCGTTGTCCGACGAGCACGCCACGTAGGCCCGGGTATCGTCAGGCGCGACCAGCACTCCGGCGCAGCCGGTTCCCAGGCGGAGCCGCTTGATCTCGGTGCGCGCCTTGGCGTCATACACCAGCAGATCGCCGCTGCGCAGACTGGAAATGAGCACCCGCTTGCCATCATGGGTGAACTTGAGGCGATTGGCGCCGACGGCCTTGGCATCCAGCACCTGCGCCACTTTCCGGGCAGCCGTATCGATGACGTAGATCTGCCCTGAGCCGGAAGAGGCGGTCCAGATCTCCTTGCCGTCGGGCGACAGATCCACCCCTTCCGTGCCCCTCTCCGTCGGCACGACGGTGTGCACCCATTCCTGAGGAGGCGGGCCGGAGGTCGGCGGGCGTGGCGCACCTGGGGGTGCCGGTGGAAGGGATACAGGTTGCAGGTCGAACAGGCTGACCGAGCCGGCCCTGACATTGGAGGTGTAGATGTGCTTCAGATCCGGCGTGAGCACCAGCATGTGGGTCCACGTCTGGCCGGTCCCCATGATCCAGTCGACCTGCCGGGACGCCATGTCCAGGCGCGCGATGGCCATCGCGCCCTGGGCGGTGAACCATAGCTTGCCGGGGGAGACGGCGAGTCCATGAAGGCCCGTCAGGGCGGCGGTGTCGATCGGCTCCAGAGCGCGTTGTCCGACGAGGTCGAGCACGTCGATGCGATGCAAGCTGGAATTGCCTCCCATGTTGGATACATAGGCGGTCTTGCCGTCTTCGCTCGCGATCACCTCGTGCGGATCGGGACCGATCGGCATCTTCGCGATGATCTTATCGGAGCTCGGATCGATGATCGCCAGGGTGTGGTTGCCCTTGGAGGTGGCCAGCAGGGCATTCCTGGGCGTCGCCTCACCGGCAAGGGCGGAGCATGCCAACCCAAGCGCGCAGGCGCTGCCCAGGAGCCAAGGGAGCTGTCGCGGCATAGCAGATCCTCCGGCGATGAGCCCCGGAGTCTAATCTACTGACCGGCCCCCGGCTCGATGATCCGGAACTCACCGCTCAGGTGCATCAGGCTCATCAGATAGAGCATGCCGTCGTAGTAGCGCTGCTCACCGCTGGGCACGGGCATGTCCCACAGCTCCTGCAGGAATGCCCTGGAGGTCTCCCCGGGTGTCGCAGCCAGACTCCCGACCGCCGCGGCCGCCACCATGCCGGGTGAATGACGCATCGACAGAGGTTTGCCATCCAGGGTGTAACGATCGGGAAAGCGGTGGATCCCCTGGCCGAAGAGGAAGCTCTGCACCCGGTCGCTGAGCGTGCGTTCGCTCGGATCCTTGCCCCACCACGAGTAGTCGACCGACCAGTTGCTGACGGCACGCCAGCTGTCGTAGCCGAAAGGAACGGGCTGCCCGTCGCGCAACATCGGGGACATGTCGAAGTTGCTTCTATCGGGGGACAGGCCCGTGGTGGGGCCGGTCACCTCGAGGAAGAGCTCGCGGCTGACCTCTGCGGCCCTGGCCCAGAACGCGCGATCCTCCTTCGGACCCCAGAGCGCCCATAGTTCGTAGAAAGCCGGCAGATGATAGGAGGCATCCGTGCCGGGCCTGTTGGTTTCCGGGACGAAGCGGATCAGGGTGTGCTGTTCGTCCACCATCGGACCGACCGTCACCGGTCCTGGAGTGCCTTGGGGATGCGGCGGCCAGGGCCTGCCCTCCTTGGCGGCTGCGGCCGCCTGGGCACGGTTGTTCGGGCTGGGCCAGGGCTCAGCCGGCTCGATGAAGGGCGGGTCACCCGGGTGGATTCGGAAGGGTGGGGTGCCGGTCAGCACAGGATGATGGCGCATGCCGCGCAGGATCCTGTCGGCCTGCGCCTGATAGTCGTAGATCCCTCTGCCGTTGCCCCAGCGGTGCGCTGCGAAGTACAGCGCCATCACGTAGTACTCCTCGCCGTCCGGAGCCGCGCTCGTGGAGCGCGGTGTGCCGTCGGTGTTCATCGACCACGCGAAATAACCCACCGACGGGTTCTTCGGGTCGGTGACGAGCATGTAGGTGTTGGACCAGTTCCAGAGGGCGTCGAACTCGCGCTTCTTGTCGAGCTGGACGGCGATCATCATGCCGTAGCTCATACCCTCGGTACGGGCATCGTTGTTCGCCCAATCGGTGATGTAGGCTAACGGACCGTTGGCGTTCGCGCCGGTCTCGAAGTAGAGGCGCTGCTCCTGGCCATCGCCATGAAAGAGCTGTCGAAACGCCGCATCCACCTTGGCGCGGGTCTGCGCAGGGCTGCGCCCCAACCGCTCGACGAACAGGTTCGGGTAGTGATGGGTTGCCTGAACGGGTGCGCCGATGGCGCCCATTGCCTGGACAGCCCCGAGGACCGCGCAACCTCCGATCGTTCTCCATCGAGCCATGCCAGGAGTGTCGCCGCGCTTCGAACACCACACGCCCTCGCGGGTGAAGGTCTGGTCGAGCACCTTGTTGCCACCGATGCCCAGGCCGCTGACGACCCAGCCCAGCGTGGCCGCGAGCTTGCGCATCATTCGAGTCGATCTCCAGTGTTTCCGCCACATCTGCCTGTGCTGTGGCGCGGATTGTAAACTGCTATTGTCAGGCAACGCAGGAAGGGCTGGCCCCGATGGCGAAGCGAAAACTACAGCGAGGGGCGGTTGTCGGTGTCGCCGAGCACGGCAACTCCGCGGTGCTGATCACCCTGGCGCCCGACGGTGAGCTCCTGGATCGCCGACGCATCGATCTCACGAGCGGTCTGCCGACGCACCCGTATCACCACGAAGGCTCTTGGGCCATCGGTCGTTACCTCAACTCATGGTCGCGAGCCATTTCGCTCCCCGATGCCATCGCACTGGTCGAGCGAGTTCGCGAGGCCGCCGCGCAGGGTGCACGCGCGAGCCTGGAGGCGCTCTCCAAAGAGTTGACGGTTCCCATAACGGGCATTGCCATCCGCATATGCCCGGAGCTTCCACCGACGACAGAAGAGCGGATCACCGACACGCGCGCGGCCTGCGTCGCCGACTCCGCCATGTATCGGGAGGCGCTTGCGACCGCCGGCGCAGCGCGCGGCTGGTTTGTGCACTGGTACGATCGGGAGCGCGTGTTCCGGGAGGCGGCGGCTGCGCTTTCCGCCAAGAATCTGGATCTGGATGGCTACCTGCAGACGATGGGGCGATCGATCGGGCCTCCCTGGCAGGGGAAACACAAGCTGGCCGCCGCTGCGGCGCTGGCCGCCGCCGCACTCAGGTGAGACGGATGCGCACTGTGCGTCGAGCGCCCATCTGCACATTCCCGCCGAGCTCTCCGCGCCCCCTGGATCGCCGCCGGGTTTACCCATCTAATCATCCACTTACTACCTCCAGGAGGGCCGCATAATCTTGAGGATTCTTAGCCCTCCGGGCAGGCGAAATGGACACGGTCTTGCAATACATTAGTTAGGTTGGATTGAGCGGCTGCACAATAGGGCAGCACTGAGGCAGGAGCGGGAATGCGTAAGAGCGGATTATTGTTCAGACGGGCCCGGATCGTTGGGGTCGGTGCCTGCCTGCCGCTGGCCTGGCTGGCGCTCGCGGTAGCGACCGCGCACGCGCAGGATGCGACGCAGGCACCCGCCACCCCGCAAGCTGCGAAGGCGCCCGTCGCCGACAAGCCGCTCGAGAACCTGGTCGATGACTACTGCTCCAAGTGCCACAACACCACGGATTGGGCCGGAAACGTGGCCATGGACTCCATGGATCTCGCTCATCCGGGCGATGACGCGGAGATCTGGGAAAAGGCCATTGCCAAGCTCACCGGCCGTCTGATGCCCCCGGCCGGCCAGAAACAACCCGCGCAGGCCGACGTCGACGCCACCCTCAAGTATCTGAAGACCTCTCTGGATGCCTCCGCGCAGGATCGCGGTGTCGGCCACGTACCGCTCCAGCGTCTCAGCCGTGCCGAATTCGCCGCCTCCGTGAAGGGCCTTCTGGGCGTGGACGTCGATCCGAAGCAGATTCTGCCCACGGAAATCGAGGTGGACGGCTTCAGCAATGTCGCCGGCGCGCTGAATGTCTCGCCGACCTTCATGGAGCAATACCTGTCGGCGGCGCGCCATGTCGCGCAGCTCGCCGTCGGCCAGCCGGTCCCCAAGATGGAGAGCGTTTTCTATGGCGGCGGCGGTGGTGGCGGCGGGCAAGCCGGGCCCGGCTCCCCGACTCAGCGCGTCCACCGGGACGGGTTTCCTCTGGGCACCCGCGGGGGCGTGACCTTCACGCACGTATTCCCTGCCGATGGGGAGTATCACTTCAATTTCATCGACGGCGACAGCATCGATGCCGGCCTGTATCCCAACGGGATGGAGACCGAGGCGACGGTCATCTATCTGGTCGACGACAAGGAAGTGGCCCGCCGGCACGTGGGCGGACCTGAAGATCTGGCCGCCGCCGACCGGGACGGGCCCAAGGGCCGCACGGCCCTGATCGCCCGACTGTCCAACATCCCGGTGCAGGTCACCGCCGGCGAGCACCGGGTGACGGTCACCTTCATCGACCGGTCCTGGGCGGAAAGCAACGATCTCACCGGCAGTGCCAAGCTG
>Ga0134125_10010750_pt1 | contig 10273 bp, 9 predicted proteins | sample KB31751_FD_96464 | JGI IMG/M metagenome (GOLD analysis project Ga0134125, IMG submission 96464) | Terrestrial soil microbial communities with excess Nitrogen fertilizer from Kellogg Biological Station, Michigan, USA - KB3-175-1 | ecosystem: Environmental > Terrestrial > Soil > Unclassified ... | reverse complement strand
CTTCCGCCGCCATCGAAGCCTTGCGCGTGCCGCCGCATTCCATCGACGCCGAACAGGCGGTGCTGGGCGGCTTGATGCTGGCGCCCGATGCGCTAGACAAGGTGGCCGACCGGCTGGCGGAAATGGATTTCTACCGCAAGGATCACCGCCTGATCTGGCGCGCCATCAACGAGCTGGCGAACAAGGGCATGCCCTGCGATGCGGTGACCCTGGGCGACTGGTTCGAGAGCAACGGCCTGGCCGAGATGGTCGGCGGCGCCAGCTACCTGATCGAGCTGGCCAACAGCACGCCCAGCGCCGCCAACATCGCCGCCTACGCCGAGATCGTGCGCGAGAAATCGGTGATGCGGCAGCTGATCGACGCAGGCACCTCGATCACCGAGGACGGCTACCGGCCCGAGGGCAAGAGCGTGCAGGAGGTGCTGGAGAGCGCCGAGCAGCGCGTGTTCCATATCGCCGAATCGGGCGCGCGCGGCAAGAAGGATTCCGTCTCCATGCGCGAGGCGGTGAAGGATGCCTTCCGTCTGCTCACCGAACGCTACGAGAACCGCGGCCAGCTGACCGGCATCACCACCGGCTTCACCGACCTGGACAACCTCACCTCGGGCCTGCAGCCATCGGACCTGATCATCGTGGCGGCGCGCCCCTCGATGGGCAAGACCGCGTTTGCGCTGAACATCGCCGAGACCGCCGCGCTGCGCAGCAAGAAGGCGGTGGTGGTGTTCTCGATGGAAATGTCCGCTTCGCAGCTGGCATTTCGCCTGATCTCCTCGATCGGCCGCATCCACCAGCAGCACCTGCGCAACGGCGATCTGGAGGAGGAGGACTGGCCGCGGGTTTCCAACGCCATTGCGATCCTGTCCGAGGCGAAGATCTTCATCGACGACACGCCCAGCCTGTCGCCGGTGGAGTTGCGTTCGCGCGCGCGTCGCCTGCACCGCGAGCACGGCGGCCTGGGCCTGATCGTGATCGATTACCTGCAGCTGATGCAGGTGCCCGGCAACAAGGAAAACCGCGCCACCGAGATCTCCGAAATCTCGCGCTCGCTGAAGGGCCTGGCCAAGGAACTGAACGTGCCGGTGATCGCCCTGTCGCAGTTGAACCGCTCGCTGGAACAACGCGCCGACAAGCGCCCGATGATGTCCGACCTGCGCGAGTCCGGCGCCATCGAGCAGGACGCCGACGTGATCATGTTCATCTACCGCGACGAGTACTACAACAAGGAATCGGCGGACAAGGGCATCGCCGAAATCATCATCGGCAAACAGCGCAACGGCCCCACCGACACCTGCAAGCTGACCTTCCTGGGCCACTACACCAAGTTCGAGAATTACGCGGCGGACTCGTTCGTGGGGAGTTTCGACTAAGGCCGGCATCCGGCGCCGTTGCCTCAGCCGCACCTTTCGAAGGGACAGCACAAACCACGCGCGGCGAAAGCCCACAAGCATCCCCGCCACCGCGTCTCGCCGTTTGCGATGATCGCCGGCTAAGCTTCACCGCCTCATTCCACCGCTGGACTCCCCATGGCCAAAGCCAAGACCGCCTATGTCTGCACCGATTGCGGTGCCGAACACAGCAAATGGCAGGGGCAATGCGTCGAATGCGGCGTGTGGAATACCCTCAGCGCCGTGGTGCTGGCGCCTTCGTCGCCAGCAGCCGTGTCGGCCGGTGCGCAGCGCTCCAACTACGCAGGCAACGCCGCCGGCTCCGCCCGGATCACGCCGTTGACCGAGGTGGCGTTGACCACCGAGGCGCGCACGCTGACCGGTATCGGCGAGCTGGACCGGGTACTTGGCGGCGGGCTGGTGCAGGGCTCGGTGGTGCTGATCGGCGGCGATCCGGGCATCGGCAAGTCGACCTTGCTGCTGCAGATGCTGGGCACGCTGGGCGCGCACCTGCCCAGCGTGTATGTCACCGGTGAGGAATCACTGTCGCAGGTGGCTTCCCGCGCGCAGCGGCTGGACCTGCCGCTGGCGCCGCTGCAGGCGCTGGCCGAGACCTGCATCGAGCGGATCCTGGAACAGGCGCTGACGACACGGCCGCGGGTGCTGGTGATCGATTCGATCCAGACCATCTGGACCGAGCTGCTCACCGCCGCGCCCGGTTCGGTATCGCAAGTGCGCGAGTCGGCGGCCAAGCTCACCCGCTTCGCCAAGGAAACCGGCACCAGCGTGTTCCTGGTCGGCCACGTGACCAAGGAGGGCGGCATCGCCGGCCCGCGCGTGCTGGAGCACATGGTCGACGCGGTGCTGTATTTCGAGGGCGAATCGGGCAGCCGCTTCCGCGTGCTGCGCGCGTTCAAGAACCGCTTCGGCGCGGTCAACGAGCTGGGCGTGTTCGCGATGAGTGACAAGGGCCTGCGCGAGGTGCCCAATCCATCGGCGATCTTCCTGTCGTCGCATGCGGGCCCGACGCCAGGCAGCGCGGTGATGGTGACACGCGAAGGCACGCGGCCGCTGCTGGTGGAAGTGCAGGCGCTGGTCGACCAATCCTCGCTGGGCAATCCGCGCCGCGTCACCCTGGGGCTGGAACAGAACCGGCTGGCGATGCTGCTGGCGGTGCTGCACCGGCACGGGGGCGTAGCCGCCTACGATCAGGACGTGTTCGTCAACGTGGTCGGCGGCATCCGCGTGCAGGAAACCGCGGCCGACCTGCCGGTGCTGCTGGCGGTGCTCTCATCGCTGCGCGACCGGCCGCTACCCGAGCACATGATCACCTTTGGCGAAGTCGGCCTGTCGGGTGAGATCCGACCGGTGCCCAATGGCGAGGAACGCCTGAAGGAAGCCGCGCATCACGGCTTTCGCCAGGCGATCGTGCCCAAGGCCAATGCGCCGAAGAAAGGCAAGGTGGGCGACATGCAGGTGATCGGCGTCGAACGCCTCAGCGAAGCGATCGACGCCTGCCGCTGAAGCTTTTGTAGGAGCGACTTCAGTGGCGATGCTTCTGTCCTGGATCGGTGAAGAGCATCGCGACTGAAGTCGCTCCCTCAGCGGCCCGGCCGTGCTTTGCCGAAGCCGCTGCTGCGCGATGCTTTCGAATCCCGAATCCCGCCGTGATGCCTCAATACACGCCCTGATCGATCATCGCATCGGCGACCTTGCGGAAGCCGGCGATGTTGGCGCCCAGCACCAGGTTGTGCGGCTGGCCGAATTCCTCGGCGGCGGCGGTGCAACTCTGGTAGATGCCGGACATGATTTCGTGCAGCTTGCCGTCGACGCGCTCCATGGACCATTGCTGCATGCCGCTGTTCTGCGCCATTTCCAGCTGGCTGGTGGCGACGCCGCCTGCATTGGCCGCCTTGCCCGGGCCGTAGGCGATCTTGCTGGCCAGCAGGATGTCGATGGCGTCGGCGGTGGAGCCCATGTTGGCGCCTTCGGCAATGCAGGTGACGCCGTTGGCCAGCAACGCCCTGGCATCGGCGGCGGTGACCTCGTTCTGCGTGGCCGAGGGGAACGCGGCATCCGCCTTGATCCGCCACACCGCGTGGCCGTCTTCCGGATAGTCGCCGCGCGGGATATAGGTGGCGTCGGGGTGATGCGCGGTGTACTCGCTGAGCGAGGCGCGCTTGACCTCCTTCAGCAGCTTCAGCGTTTCCAGGTTGATGCCGGCCGGATGGTGGATCGTGCCCAGCGAATCGGAACAGGTGATCGGCCGCGCGCCCAACTGGTACAGCTTCTCGATGGTGTAGATCGCCACGTTGCCGGCGCCGGATACCAGGCAGACCTTGCCCTCGAAATCCTCGCCGCGCGCCTGCAGCATGTGCTGCGCGAAATAGACCGTGCCGTAGCCGGTGGCTTCCTTGCGCCCCAGTGAACCGCCCCAGTTCAGCCCCTTGCCGGTCAGCACGCCTTCGTAGTGGCCGGTGAGGCGCTTGTACTGGCCATACAGGTAACCGATCTCGCGCGTGCCCACGCCGATGTCGCCGGCCGGCACGTCGGTGGTGGGGCCGATGTGGCGGTACAGCTCGTTCATGAAGGACTGGCAGAAGCGCATGACTTCGGCGTCGGATTTGCCCTTGGGGTCGAAGTCCGAGCCGCCCTTGGCGCCGCCGATGGACAGGCCGGTCAGCGCGTTCTTGAAGATCTGCTCGAAGCCCAGGAACTTGATGATGCTGGCGTTGACCGACGGGTGGAAGCGCAGGCCGCCCTTGTACGGCCCAAGCGCCGAACTGAATTGCACGCGGTAGCCTTTGTTCACCTGCACCTTGCCGGCGTCGTCGGTCCAGCAAACCCGGAAGAAGATCTGCCGCTCCGGCTCCACGATGCGCTCGATGATGTTGTGCTGGCGGTAGCGCGGTTCGGCGTCGAGCAGCGGTTGCAGACATTCCAGGATTTCGCCGGCAGCCTGGTAGAACTCGTTTTGCGCCGGGCTGCTCTTGCGCAGGCGCGTCAGCGTCTCGTGGATGAAGGACATCAAGGATTCCCCGGGAAAAAGATCGCAGAAGGCTGTGTCGCCGAGCTGCAATGTATTAACGCGTTAGTGCGATAGCCGAATATAGTGCGATGCACAAAGTGCGCGCAACCGCTGGTCGCTGATGGATCGACGGCAACTTGAGCGCCCGGCCGTGCGGCTAGGCGCTGAACACCACCGTCTTGCTGCCGTTGAGCAGGATGCGATCGTCGAGGTAGTGGCGCAGGGTTCGCGCCAGCACGCGGCGCTCGATATCGCGGCCGATGCGGATCATGTCCTCGGCGGTATCGTGGTGGGTGACACGCTCGATGTCCTGCTCGATGATCGGGCCTTCGTCCAGCTCCGCGGTGACGAAGTGCGTGGTGGCGCCGATCAGCTTGACCCCGCGCCGGTGCGCCTGGTGGTACGGCCGGGCGCCCTTGAAGCCGGGCAGGAAGGAGTGGTGGATGTTGATGCAGCGCCCGGCCAGTTTTGCCGTGAGCTCGTCCGACAGCACCTGCATGTAGCGGGCGAGCACCACCAGGTCACACTGGCTCTGTTCGATCACCTGCCACAGCAATGCTTCCTGCGCGGCCTTGTGGGTCCGGTCGGCGGGCAGGTAGTGGAACGGGATGGCATCGAGATCGAGGTGGCGATACGTCTCGCGCGGATGGTTGGCGACGATGCCCGCGATGTCCATGTACAGCTCGCCGGTGCGCCAGCGATAGAGCACATCGGCCAGGCAGTGATCAAATTTCGATACCAGCAGCAGCACGCGGCGCCGCTCGCTGCGATCGCGCAGTTGCCATTGCATGTCGAAACGTTCGGCGACCGGGGCGAAATCGGCCTGCAGACCCGCGAGCGTGGCATCGGCTGCCAGCGCCTCGAACACGATGCGCATGAAAAAGCGGCCCGTGTCGGTGTCGTCGAATTGCTGCGCTTCCAGAATGTTGTTGCCTTGCGCCGCCAGGTGGCCGGAGACCGCGGCCACGATGCCCGGGCGATCCGGGCACGACAACGTCACCACGAACTGTGCAACCGCCATGTCAGATATTCCGCTGCAGGATCAATTCCAGTACCGCCTTGCTGCCGAAGAACGCCAGCGCCAGCACGGTCATGCCGATCAGGGTGAGATTGACCGCGCGGGTCCCGCGCCAGCCCTGGCGCCAGCGGCCCAGCAGCAGGGTGCCGAACACCAGCCAGGCGAACACCGATAGCACCGTGGTGTGGACGAGATGCTGCGCACGGATGTTTTCGATGAACAGCGCGCCGCTCAGCAAGGCCACGGTCAACAGCGCGAAACCGCCCGCGATCAGTCGGAACATCAAGGCCTCGGTCTGGGTCAGCGGCGGCAACGCCCGCAGCCAGTTGCCGAAGTGCCGGGCGCGCAGCGCGCGTTCCTGTACCGCCAACAGGATCGCCAGCACGGCCGCGATCGACAGCACGCTGAATGCCAGCAAGGCCAGGGTCACGTGCAGTTTGATCGGCCAGTCCATCTGCAGCGGGGCCGTTGGCGCGGCCACGAAACCGTCCAGGATCAGGAACAGGGCCGCCAGCGGAAACACCACCACGCCCAGCGCCGCCACCGGTCGCGACAGGTTCACCAACAAAGTCAGCGCCGCCACGACGCAGGCCACCAGCGAGAGCGATGCGAAAAAGTGTAGGTCCAGCGCGCCGCGATGCATGCCCAGCAACATGCCCGCGTGCAACAGTACGGCCGCGCCCGCCAGGCACAAGGCAAGCCGGTTGAGCGGTTGCCCGCCACTCAGCAACGGGCGAGCCAGTCCACCCGCTGCGGCGAGGTAGAGCACGACGGCAAGCAGCACGAGCATATGTACGGGCATAGCCACGAAGTGTCGCACACGGCATCGGCGGGCGCAGCAGAGGCACCGCGCCGCTGTTCCGGGGCGTGCCATCGCATCGACGATGTGGGGCCTGGGCGGGCGGACGTGTCTGGTATATTTGCGGGCTAGCCCCAGCTCGTGCCCTCATCATGTTCGAATCGCTCAGCCAACGCCTCGCCACCACCGTCACCCGTCTGCGCGGCCGCGGCCGGCTGACCGAGGAAAACATCCGCGAATCGCTGCGCGAAGTGCGCATCGCCCTGCTGGAAGCGGACGTGGCGTTGCCGGTGGTGCAGGCCCTGATCCAGCGGATCAAGGTACGCGCGGTGGGCCAGGACGTGATGAAGAGCCTGTCGCCCGGCCAGGCGCTGATCAAGGTGGTCAGCGACGAACTGACCACGGTGATGGGCAGCGCCAACACGGACCTGAACCTGGCCCAGCAGCCGCCTGCGGTGGTACTGCTGGCCGGCCTGCAGGGCGCGGGCAAGACCACCACGGTCGCCAAGCTGGCGCGCCTGCTGACCGAGCGCAAGAAGAAAAAGGTGATGGTGGTCAGCTGCGACGTCTATCGTCCCGCCGCCATCGAGCAGTTGCGCACCCTGGCTGACCAGGTCGGCGTGAGCTTCTTCCCCTCCGATGCGGGCCAGGATCCGGTCGCCATCGCCAAAGCGGCGATCGCCGCGGCCCGCCGGGAAGTGGTCGATGTACTGATCGTCGACACCGCCGGCCGGTTGCACGTGGACGAGGCGATGATGGCCGAGATCAAGGCGCTGCACGCCGCGATCACCCCGGTTGAAACCCTGTTCGTGGTCGACTCCATGACCGGCCAGGACGCGGCCAACACCGCCAAGGCGTTCAGCGATGCCTTGCCGCTGACTGGCGTGATCCTCACCAAGACCGACGGCGATGCCCGCGGCGGCGCGGCGCTTTCGGTGCGCTATGTCACCGGCCGGCCGATCAAGTTCCTGGGCGCGGGCGAGAAGACCGACGCTCTGGAGCCGTTCCATCCCGACCGCCTGGCCCAGCGCATCCTGGGCATGGGCGACGTGCTGTCGCTGGTGGAGGAGGTCGAGCGCAAGGTCGACCAGGAAAAAGCGCAGAAGCTGGCCCAGAAGGTGATGAAGGGGAAACGCTTCGACCTCAACGACATGAAGGACCAGCTGGAACAGATGGGCAACATGGGCGGCCTGGCCGGCTTGATGGACAAGCTGCCGGGCATGGGCAACCTGCCGGACAGCGTGAAATCCAAGGTCAACGACGGCGAGATGAATCGCATGATCGCCATCATCTGTTCGATGACCAAGAAGGAGCGCCGCCATCCCGACCTGCTGAACGGCTCGCGCCGCGCCCGTGTGGCGCGCGGTTCCGGCACCCAGCCGGCCGACGTCAATCGTCTGTTGAAGCAGTACATGCAGATGGAAAAGATGATGTCGAAGCTGTCCAAGGGGGGCAGCAAGGGTCTGATGCGGCAGATGCGCGGGGCGATGAAGGGCATGGGCGGCATGGGTGGTTTGCCGCCGATGCGCTGAGAAGCGGTGCGTGGGTGAAGGGAAGTGGCCATGGAGCGCGACACCGGCCTTCCCTCACTCCGGTCCACTTCACTCACTGCAACTCTTCCCTTTTCCCCAAAACCCGTTAAAATGCCCCGTTTACCGCGCACGGTTCCCGTGCCGCAGCCGCATGTGCGGCAACTCTGGAGTTTTACTATGGTCAAGATTCGTCTTTCGCGCGGTGGCGCCAAGGGCCGTCCGTTCTACCACGTTGTGGTGACCGATCAGCGCAACAAGCGTGACGGCCGCAACATCGAGAGCGTGGGTTTCTACAACCCGGTTGCGTCGGGCAAGGACAAGCGCCTTGAGCTGAACGTCGATCGCGTCAACGAATGGGTGGGCAAGGGTGCCCAGCTGTCCGACAAGGTCGCCGCGCTGGTCAAGGAAGCGGGCAAGCTGCAGCAGGCTGCCTGAGCGTGACGGCAGCCGGTCGGCGCGTCCTGATCGGGCGCATCGTCGGGCTGTACGGTGTGCAGGGCTGGCTCAAGATCGAATCGTGGGCCGAGCCGCGCATGCGGATCTTCGATTACCAGCCGTGGCTGCTCAGTGCAGCGCCCGGCGCGGAAACCAAGGTCGGCGGCGTCAAGGGTCGCGAACAAGGCAAGGGCATGGTGGCCCAGTTGCCGGGAGTCGATGACCGTGAGCAGGCAGCGGCATTGATCGGCAGCGACATCTATGTCAGCCGCGATCAGTTGCCGCCGCTAGCCGAAGGTGAGTATTACTGGGTCGACCTCGAAGGACTCGAGGTGGTCACCACGGAAGATGTGTCGCTGGGGCGGATCAGTCACCTGTTCGCCACCGGTGCCAACGACGTGGTGGTGGTGAGGGATGGCACGCGCGAGCGGCTGATTCCCTTCGTCCAGGGTTCGTATGTGCGATCGGTGGACTTGTCCGCGGGCCGCATGGTGGTGGACTGGGATCCCGAATTCTGACATCGCCGGATCGAAAGTACGGACCGGGCGGCAGAGGGCAAGGATTCATGCGTATCGATGTCGTCAGCCTGTTTCCCGACTTCGTGCGCCAGTGTGCCGCGGTCGGTGTGGTGGGACGCGCGCAGCAGCGGCAGTTGCTGCAGGTGGAAGCCTGGAATCCGCGCGACTACACCAGCGACCGCCACCGCACCGTGGACGCCAGCTCGTACGGCGGCGGCCCCGGCATGGTGATGATGATCGAGCCGTTGCGCGCCACCCTGGCGGCTGTGCGCGGCGCCGCGCCGGAACCGGCGCATGTGATTTACCTCAGCCCGCAGGGACCGCGGCTGACGCAGGGCAGGGTGGAGGCGCTGGCGAAAATGCCGCGAATCGCCCTGCTTTGTGGACGTTATGAAGGTGTGGACGAGCGGTTGCTGGCGCACGAGGTCGACGAGGAGCTTTCCATCGGCGACTATGTACTGTCCGGTGGCGAGCTGGCGGCGGCGGTGGTCATCGACGCGGTGGGTCGCTTGCAGGAAGGCGCATTGAACGACGCGCTGTCAGCCGAGCAGGATTCATTCGCCAATGGCCTGCTCGACTGCCCGCACTATGCAAAACCGGTGCAGGACGCACTGGGTACCGTACCGGAGGTGCTTCTGTCCGGTGACCACGCGGCGATTGCCAGCTGGCGCCTGAAGCAGTCGCTGGGACGAACCTGGTTGCGCCGTCCCGACTTGTTGTCACGCTGCGTACTGGACAAGACCTCCCGTGCGTTGCTGGATGAATTCCGCCGCGAACACGCCAGCCAGGCGCTGTCGCGACAAAACGAAGCGGTCGATGATTGACCGCAGTTATTGAAAATACACAGGTGTTGCCATGAACAAGATCATTGAACAGTTCGAAGCCGAGCAGATTACCCGTCCCTTGCCGGAATTCGGCGCTGGCGACACCGTGGTGGTCAACGTCAAGGTGAAGGAAGGCAACCGCGAGCGCGTCCAGGCGTTCGAGGGCATCGTCATCGCCAAGCGCAGCCGCGGCCTGCATTCGGCCTTCACCGTGCGCAAGATCTCGCACGGCACCGGCGTGGAGCGCGTGTTCCAGGCGCACAGCCCATCGATCGAATCGGTCACGGTAAAGCGCAAGGGCAAGGTCCGCGGCGCCAAGCTATATTACCTGCGTGGCCTGGAAGGCAAGGCCGCCCGCATCAAGGAAGACGTGGCCGCCGCCGCCGCGATCAAGGCCGCCAACAAGGCTGCCGCTGCTGCTGCCGAGTAATCGGCGCCCACAGCCTCGCCGGCTGGCGATAAAAAAAGCCCGCGCTCATGCGCGGGCTTTTTCGTGTGCGGGATCAGCGAACGTCGCTCGCTTGCGCGTGGAGCGGGCAGGCGCGTCCCGCCGCGGATATGGCGTGGGTGCCCGCCTTACAACCGCTGCGGCGGCTGCAGGAAGTTGCCCTGTACGAAGTCCACGCCGCAGGCGAACAGTAGCGAGGTGCTGGTGGCGTCCTCGACCCATTCGGCAATCGTCTGGCGCTTCAACTCGCGCGCCTGCTGACAGATCTCGGTGACCTTTTTCTGGT
>Ga0134125_10010749_pt1 | contig 10273 bp, 9 predicted proteins | sample KB31751_FD_96464 | JGI IMG/M metagenome (GOLD analysis project Ga0134125, IMG submission 96464) | Terrestrial soil microbial communities with excess Nitrogen fertilizer from Kellogg Biological Station, Michigan, USA - KB3-175-1 | ecosystem: Environmental > Terrestrial > Soil > Unclassified ... | reverse complement strand
GCGATGATCCGCAAGCTCAGCTCCGGCCAGTATCGGCTGTATTCGCGCAAGAAAGACCCCAAGACCGGGAAGCGGCGGAATCTCGGCACCTTCAAATCCCGCGCGGCGGCGGAAAAACATGAACGGGCGGTGCAGTTCTTCAAACGCCGCGGGTAGGGGGGTGCGAGGGACTGTTGCAGGCGCGCGAGCAGATTCCCTGGCGAACGCGCGGAGACGGGTGTGCGTCCCCTCGTTTCGCCGCGACCCAGAGGGGAGCGCTTTTTCGTTCGCCTTGGCAGAAAAGCGCTCCCCTCCGGGTCGCGGCGAAACGGGGTTGGAGTTGTTCATGACGCAACAATCTCCCGAATCCAGCCCTTCTGACGAAGAGTAGCGCGAATAGTCGCGAAGCCGCCACGGCTTCTCCGGCGATTTACTTTTGCACCGCCGGCGCATACCTTTTTTGGTGAAAGCAGCCTCATGGTCGTCCTGATCGACAACTACGATTCGTTCACCTACAACCTGGTGCAGAAGCTGGGCGAGGTGGGGCCGTCGGAGCGGATCGAAGTGTTTCGCAATGATAAGGTGACGGTACAGCAGGTTGAGGAGCTGCGGCCGACGCACATCGTGATTTCGCCGGGGCCGTGTACGCCGCGGGAAGGGGGGGTCAGCAATGAGATCATCAGCCACTTTGGGCCGAAACTGCCGGTGCTGGGGGTGTGCCTGGGGCATCAGTGCATTGGGTTTGTGGCCGGGGCGGAGGTGGTTCGGGCCGAGCGGCTGATGCACGGGAAGACGGATCGGATTTTCCATGACGGCCGCACGATTTACGCCGGGATGCCCAACCCTTTCACGGGGACGCGGTATCACAGTCTGATCATCCGCCGCGGCACGCTGCCGGCGGAGTACGAGGTCAGCAGTTGGACCGACCAGGACGAGATCATGGGCGTGCGGCACAAGACTTGGCCCCTGGAAGGCGTGCAGTTCCACCCCGAAAGCTTCCTCACCGAGCAGGGCGAGCGGCTGCTGGCGAACTTTTTGAAGAAGTAGGTTCTCGACGCAAGGCGCCCCATGAGTCACCACGATGCCGAGATCAGCGATGTGTACGTGGTCCTGGACGGCAAGGGGCAGGAAGCCGTCGAAGGAGCGCTCGGCACGCTTCGGGCCTGCGGGCTGGAGGTCGTCGACGTCAATCATGACGAAGGCGTAGTCGAAGGGAGCATCGACGCGTCGAAAGTGTCCGACCTGAAAAAGCTGCCCGGCGTCTGCTACGTGCGCAGCGTTTTCACCTACACCGCCGACTTTCCCACCGGCGATCCGCGCGACAAGGACGGGCCGCTGGAAGAGTTCGAAGACGAAGACGAGTGAGCTGCTCCACACATCTAAAAACCGCCGAGAATCAGGGTTTCCCCGATTGAATGGAGCCGTGCGGATATATTACAAGTCTTTTGAGGATTTGGGATTGACGCAATCGGGCACGCCGATTTGGTGATGCGGGTCACATCGGTTGATTGCGGGCTGTTGAATGGGGATCGTAATGGATCGCAGCACATTGTCGGGGATTCCGCCAATTCGCAAGGTGATTTTCCTCTCCGCGGTCGACGCCACCTCAACGCTGCAGTTGGTTGAGTACGCGGACGGACGATTCGGCATTCTCAACGGAACGCAACTGGTGGATGCCCGCCTCTGGAGAGGCGCGGAGCTGGAAGGGTGCATCGACGCCTATCTGAAACTGTGCAGATCCCTGTCGTCGGAGAGCATGTCGTGAACGATGTTTTCTTTGTTCGGATCGATGTGCCGAAGTTGTGCGCCCGCCTGCGGGCGACAACGCCCGGCCGCCGGCGAATGACGCACGGCGACGCGTTCCAGTGGCTGCTTGGAAATGGATTCAAAATGACTCGCCGCGGCTGGCTCGCTCGCGTGAACCTGCTGGCCCATCTTGATGAGAACGAGTTGGTTTCCTGCCAGCGCATGCTCTGATCGCTCGTTAACAATTCTCGATGCCATTCCCGTGCGGGCTGTGTATTCTTGGCGGCCATGAGATTGAAAGATCGCGTGGCGTTGGTGACGGGTGCGAACAGTGGGATCGGGCGGGCGATCGCCGAGCGATTCGCGGCCGAGGGGGCGCACGTCGCGGTGAACTACCGCGCCAATGCCGGGCATGAGCCGGAGGTGGAGGCGATGCTCCGCTCGTTCCCGACCGAAGGCATGGGCGCGCCGGGCGACGTGAGCCGCCGGGCGGATGCCGAGCGGATGGTCCAGTTGACGGTCGAGAAATTTGGCCGGATCGACATCGCGGTGAACAACGCGGGGACGGAATCCAAGAAGCCGTTTTTGGATTTGACCGACGACGACTGGAACAGGGTGCTGTCGGTGAACCTGTACGGCGCGTTCGTCGTCGCCCAGGCCGCGGCCCGGCAGATGGTCAAGCAGGGCGGCGGGGGAAAACTCGTGTTCATCTCCTCCATCCACGAGGACGTGCCGTTCCCCCAGTTCACGCCTTACTGCGTCAGCAAGGGTGGGATGAGAATGCTCATGCGGAACCTGGCGCTGGAATTGGCGCCGCAGAAGATCAACTGCAACAACATCGCCCCGGGCGCGATCGCGACGCCGATCAATCAGAAAGTGCTGGACGACCCCCAGCAGAAAAAGAACGCGATCGGCGAGATCCCGTGGGGCCGGTTCGGCAAGCCCGAGGAAGTCGCCAGCGTCGCGGTGTTTCTGGCCAGCGGTGAATCGGATTACGTCACCGGTAGCACCTACTACATCGACGGGGGGATGACGCAGCAGGTGACGTTATATTAGATCTACGCGACGTGATGTTGGCATGAACAACGCCTTTTTCAATTGGGCTGGGTGGGAGAGCAATGCTGCACTACACCGATGCTGTCGGACACAAGGCGATCGCATCGCAAGTGAAGTGGATTTTCAAGGCTGCCCAACCTCCGGGCGGTCGACCATTTGGTGCGTACTTCACGACCCTGCGGCCGGATGCCCACCGGTTCTCCGCCAGAACGCGCATACCAAAGGCAAAGCAGGCGTTCGTCTTCAGCTTTGATGGTGACACGGGCCTCCACCCTATCGAGGGCGGTAAAGGCGCGTATATTTTCTGGAGCCCTGTCGACTATGAGGTCGATGACCCGCGCCAGAGTTATAATGGACCGACGGAGGCACTGCCATGATCGGAGGACGTGACGTCATTATTCCAACCACGCGGGGAACCGTCGCGCTGGAGTTGGCCGTTCGCTCCATCACGCACCTTTGGCCGGACGCGGTGATCGAGGATGCCGAATCCGGCGAAACCCTTCAGCAGGATAGCGATATCCGCTTGGCCGACCGTCACGAGATCCTCGTTTTCCGTGATCCGAAAGCCGCAGAGTTGTGGGAGCAACTGGGCCCCGATCCCTCGCTCGACGGTACGTTGATCCACTTTCTAGTGTCCGACACCGATTTGACGGTCGCTATCGATGCCACGCCTGTGCCGCAGGTCGAGGCGTTTGTCGAGGCGCTGCGTGAAAGTCTGGCGCAAGGACGCGTCGTCAGAACCGCCGAGCCGAAAAGCGTACGTCGATGATCCTGCCGGTACTGCGTCGACTCGGCATCACAAGCGCGGCATCTTCGACGGGCACTCTGGGCTCTAAACGTTAGCTAACCCCGGGCTCACTTCTCCGCCTGATACAGCGGCAGATATCGGTAGGGGACACAGAGGGCCAGCACGGCCATGCTGGTGCGGTAGGCGGGGCCGGCGTCGGTTTCCTGGCCGCCGCCTTCGGGGGCAAAGGCGCCGTCGGGTTGCTGGAGCGAGAGCAGGTGGTTGACCAGCTTGGGATAAAGCGTCTGCCAGTAAGTGCCGCCGAGCTGGTTCAGGGCCTGGCTGTCGTAGTAGATGGCGTAGTAATAGAACTCGATGGAATGGTCGGGCGGATCGTGCAGGAGGTAATCGCCGGCGCGGGTGACTTCGGGGGCGTTGCGGTCGCCGCCGATGAGGACGAGAGAGAGGATGCCGGTGCCGGTGCGGGCCTGGTTGGGTGAGCCGCCGCTGGCCTGGTAGGAGAAGCCACCGGCGGGGACGACACAGCGCTTGACGTATTCGAGGCCGTTCTTGAGCACGTCCGCCGGCACGGCCGCGCCGCAGTTGGCGGCGCCGCGGAGGGCCATGAGTTGCCAGCCGGTGCAGGAGATGTCGGAGTCGGCGCTGCGAGGGGTGTAGCGCCAGCCGCCACGGTCCTTGGGATCGGATTTTTGGACGCTCTGGGCGTCGAGGATGACCTGCACCGCCAGGGCCAGCGCCTTGTCGATGCGGGCCCGGCGAGCGTCGTCGACCATGCCGTAGACTTCGGTCAGCATGACCGTCGCGATGCCATGCTCGTACATGACGGCGTTGCTGTCGTCGCGGGCGAGCAGGCCCTTGCGCGCGCCTTCGGTGCGCTGGCTGGCGACGACAAAGTCGATGGCCTTGTTGATCACGTCGCCATAGGGGCCCTGGCCGGGGACCTGGCCGCGGGCGAGGAACGCCATGACCGCGAGACTGGGCACGGCGGTGCTGCCGGCGGTGTCGCCATGGGGCCAGTCGCCGGTGGGTTGCTGGTTGGATTTCAGCCAGTCCAGAGCCTTGTCCACCGCCGCCGCGGCGGCGGGGGCGACGGGGGCGTCCTGCGGATCCTGAGCTTGGGCGGGTGGGACAAAGCCACACAAAGTCATTGCGAGGGAGAGGGTCGCGATGGTGGCCGCACGGTGGCATGGGCGTCTCGCCCATGCTGACGATCTTCGAATTCGATAGCCGCTAACACGGGCGAGACGCCCGTGCCACCGGGCAACATTTCTGAACTCATTCATTCCGCATCTCCGCCAGCCGGGAGTAGTAGTCTTTGATCATCTGCCGGTACGCGGGCGGGCCGGTCTGGCGGGCGGCGTTCAGCAAATCCTTCTTCGCCAGCGGCGGGAGTTTGGCCCATTCATCGGCGCTGAGGCCGAGATCTCGAATGGCGGCGGGCAGCGGGCCAAAGAGTGCCGAGCGCTGGGAGATTCCCTTTTGCGAGTCATCGCTCTGACCCGGTTGCGCAGACGACTCACGGCCGTTGGCTTGTTGCGCATTGGCCTGCTGAAATGGATCGGAGCCGGACGCCAGCGCGCCGGGCACCGCCTGGGCCATGGCTTGCGACGCTTGTCGGGTTGCACGGGCCGCCTGGGCGGCAGCGTCGGGATTCTGCTGCCACGCCTCCTGCTGCGCTTCGGCGGCTTCCTGGGCGCGCTGGCCGGCAAGCTGTTTCAGGTCGGCCGGTTGACCGCTCGCATTTTCCTGCTGCGCGTTGCCCCGCAGATCCGCCTCCGCTCGCGCTAACGCATCGGCAGTCTCGTGCTGTTCCTGATCGGTTTTGTCCTTGTCCGATGCTGAGCGAGCCGCCGTGCGGGCGTGCTCCGTTGCGTCCGCGAGATCCTTCTCTGCGAGCTTCGCGCGCTGCTGAATGTCGGGGTCTTTTGAAGCGGTTGCCTTCTGCTGGAGATTCTGCGCCTGTTGCCGGGCCTCATCGGAGCGTTGGGCGATTCGATCCTGTTCCTGCGCCACCTGATCCGGCGGGCGGTTGGTCTTCTGCTCGCGTTGCTGCTCCTCCGCTTGCTGTCGCGACACCTCTTCGACCCGGCGGATCAGTTCCTCCAGATGCTGCGCCGTCTCCCGCGCGTGCGGGTCGCGCAGCGGCTCGCTCTGGCCGATCGCCTGCTGCAAGCGTTGACTGGCGAGCTGCTGTTTTTCCATGGCCCGGCGTTGTCGCGCTCGACTTTGATCGTCTCGCTCGGCTGCTTGGCGCGGTTGCATCAGTTTGGCCGCCTGCTGCTGATTGCGCGCCGCGTCGGCCAGGTTGCGGGCCGCCTCGGCATCGTGGTGGGTGCGATCCATGTCGCGTTGCTCGAGCAGCTTTTGCAGGGCATCGCGGGCCTCCGTGATGTGGTGGACGGCACGGATGGCCGAACGCGTGCGGTCGGTGGCGTCGTCCGGGTTCAGGTCGGCGCGGGCCGCTTCGTCGGCCGCGTCGCGGATCGGGCCATCGGCGATTTCTTTGACCTGAGCGGCGGTGCGGACGAAGACCGAATCGGCCGCGTCGTCGGCGGATTTGGAAAGGTCCTTGCTGGTCTGCGGCAGCTCGTTGGCAGCCTGGTCGAGACCTTTCTTCTGCCATTCTTCCAGCGGCTCGCTGACGCGCGGCTGAGCGGCATGCGCCTGATCCGACGCCTGACGCGCCTTGTCCGTCCTGGACTGCGGCCGCGAAGCATTCAATCGATTCTTCCGCTCGTCGTCGTCCGACAGACGAAGCTGTCCCTCGGCGGCCTTGCGGATCCGCTCTGCGGAGACGCCCATCTGCCGCTGGTTATCCTTCCGTCTCCATTCTTCCGGATGCGATCGGAAAAACGCCTGGTCGGTCTGGTTGGCCAGTTTCTCCCGCATTGTGGAGTCTTCCTTCGCCTGACGCTCCATCTCCTGCTGCTCGGCCGGGTCTTCCCGGACATTCGGGCTCCTGACCTGTTCCAGCCGCGACTTGTTGCGATCCAAATCGTTCATCGCCTTGCGCATCGCGTCTTCCAGTTGCCGCTCCTGACGTTCCTCCAGCTCGCCCTGGGTGCTTTGCCATTGGCCGCGATTGATGTTCAGGATCACCTGGTTGGACAGGCTGAATTGCGGGTCGGGATCGCGATTGTCGGTCGCCTTCAGGTGAACGATGATCCGCTTCGCATCGCTCCCACCGGCGGCGTCGAGTACGTTCTGAATCGAAAGCGGATAGTCCGGCCCAGTTGTGTGCCGCCCGTCATCACTCTGGAAATGCACCTCGCTGGATTGGGCGGCCTTGTCGTCCACCTGAACCAGCGCGTCGATCCGCGCGAGGCCGAAATCATCAGACGCCGCGAAGCAGATCGGGACGACATCATCGGGCCGGACGCTGGTTTCGGGCGGCGGGGATTGGATCGAGATCGTTGGCGGTTCATCCGGCCGGGCGATGAGTGTCCGCGGGCGCTCGTCGCGATTGGTCAGGCCGTACTCGTTGATGAGTCGGATGGTGTAGCCGCCGCTCGTGCGGACGGTGAACTGAGATTCGTATGTGTTGGGCTCGGAGAGCGCGCGTAACGGAACCGCGATCGCTGGCTCTTTCTCCTGCTCGATCTGAACATAATTCGCGGCAGCGGTTGCGGGGCTCGACGAATGAGTCGTGAGCGTGATTCGCGTCCCTACCACCGCATCAATGGTGCCATCGGACAGCGGAACGGTTTTCGATGGGATGCCGGTGTAGCGCGGGAAATCGTAGTGAACACTCAGACCGGTGATCGACGGCACCGGATGCACCGTGGCCGCGAACCAGGGTGAATCGGCTTCATCGGTGCTTACTTTGTACGAGAATCCGTCCCGCACCGCATCGAATTGAAGGCGGTAACTTCCGGGTGCGGGGGATTCCATCTGATGCGTCGCCTGTCGACCATCGGCGAATCGTCGCACCAGCAACGCGTGATCAGGCGGCGAAGATCCGCTGATCTGAGCAGTGATTTCCAGCGCGTCGTCCTGGGCGAGGGTCACGTCGCCGGGCTGAACGCGCACGATGCTCAATGCCGCCGGCAGCTCGCTTCGCCATGGAAAAATCACGCGATACGCGCCCGCCAACGTCCGGGTTCCCGTCAATGGCAGCAGCGCCAGGATGACCCACGCCAGCAGCACCGGCGTGAAATAAACCGTCCATCGAAAGAGTCGTTCGGTGCTAACGACCTGCGCGGCCCGAAGCGAAGCGGCATCCGATTGGGCCTGGAGCATCAGGTGTCGGATCAGTGCGTGCGAGCCGGCGAATGTCGGCTCCGTTTCGCGTATGAGTTCAACGGTGCTGCTCAGCCGCTCCTGAAGATGAGGGAATCGGCACTCGGCGTGCCGGGCCGCGGCGGTCAGGCTCGGCATTCGCAGCACCGGCTGAATCAGGAAGATCAGCGAGCGGAGGCCCATCACCCACACGATCGCGGCAACCAGTATTCGGACCGGCGTCCAGAGCTTTGGCTCAAATCCGAGGACCAACGCGCCGGCCAGGAGCGCGACGAGCGCCAACGTCAGCGTCTGAAGCAAACCGACCAGCGCGCCGACCCACCATTGGCGCAAAGCAATCTGCCGGAGCAGCGATCGAATCGATCGCGGCAGCGTCAAAACGTTCTCACCCTGCGGAATCGCGGTCATATCAGTCCGGCTCGTTTGCGCAGCACCCATTCAGCGGTGATCAGGCCCAAGAAGAGCGAGAAAAACGCCCAATGAGCATACCGCGTTCGCGGGTCGTCGGGGTTGGTATAAAGCCCGGCGCGGGTCACTTCCACCTCCGTCCGATCCACCACCGGCAGCGCCTTGGCGAGCATGTCAACCGACGGTCCGTCGAAGGCCGCGCCCTTTCCCGCGGCGGCGATGGCCTGCATTCGGGCCGGGTCGGTGTTCACGTCGCGGTCTTCAACCAGCGCGTTGGCCTGCACGTCAATCTGAATGCTCTGGCTCTGTCCCGGCGCCGAGCCGGTCTGGAGCAGGTGATCGACGTCACCTCCGTGCAGCGTGATCGAATACGAACCGGGCGGAAGCTGGAGCGTTCCCCGGTAAGTTCCGGCGCCTTCCAGCGGTGCGCCGGCCATCGTTGCCTGTGCGGCGACGCTCCCGTCACGTCGCGTTGCGACCGCCTGGAACGATTCATCCTGCAAAGGCGTGAAGTTTTTCCCAAGCACGCGGGCCGTGACGATCACCGGCTCACCGCTCGCATACGCCTGCTTGTCGGTCCCGAACCGCACGAACTTTCCGCCCGCGGGAAGATCGCTCCCCGACGCCCAGCGGATCGCCTGGCCCCAGAATCTCCTATGAAGATCCTCAACCTGGGACGCGGTCCCGGTTGTGGAAACATACCGCATGCGCCACGTTTCGGGGCTTGCCAGATAGAGGACTCGACCGAGCCCGTAGCTCATCGTTGCGAGCAACGCGCGGCGCCGGTCGGATTGAAGATTGGGTTGGGCAAGCACAGATCCGCGCGTTGACCCTTGCGAATCCCTCTCTCCGATCGTCCACACCACCCCCGCACCGGGCCGCGCTTGAGTCAAATCGCTATGCCAATACCAGAGCGGGATTGCATTCCAGAGTTCCCCGTTCACCCCCGCATCGGGTGAAAGTTGCCCGAGCACCGAGCCCGCCCCTTCAGCCGCCAGCGCCGGCCGACAGCCGGAGCGCAGATCATCTTCTAAATCCTTCGGGTCCCATCGGCCTCCCGATAATTCCACCGGAACGACCCCTCCCAGCGGCGCCGACGCATACCGCCCGGGCATGTTTCGCGGGCCGGCGATCAACACCAGGCCCTTGATCTGTCCATCCCGCAACCCCGCCGACAGCTCTTTCTGCTCGTCCGCCCCAAATCGCTCCGGCGGCACGTCGCCAAGGATCACCACGTCGAACTTCGCCCAATCCGCCTGCGTTCGCGGCAGCACCTGCGCGTCGATCCGCCCCTCACGCAGGTCGGGCGAGGCCATCGTCGCTGGCGGCGGCTCGACGTTCTCAATCCGCCCCGGCTCCAGCAGCACCGCCTGCAACTTCACGCGATGATCGCGCGCCAGATCATTGCGTAAAAACTGATACTCCCATCGCGGCTCGTCCTCCACCAGCAGCACCTTCACCTGATCGTGCTTCACCGAAACCCGCACGCTCCGGCGGTTGTTGTCCGTCACCGCCTCATCCGGCAGCGGACGGATCGCAACTTCGTACTCGTACGTTCCATCCTCAGTTGGACGGTCCTTGAACTGAAGCGGCAGCCAATGCGAGGCTGCGCTCGGGGCCTTCACCGTCGTCTGCTCAATCAACTGATGGTTCCGCCGAAACTCCACAACCACCTGTTCGTCGGGTTTGATCCCATCGAGGCGAAGCACGGGCAAGACGACGACGTCGTCCCCGGTAAAGACCCAGTCGGGGGCGTCCATCGCTTCAACCGCCGCGTCGCGCACCAGATCATGCGAGCCGATCGTGAGAGCAAACACACGCGCCCCGCGGGCGGCAAGCAGCCGGGCCGTTGGAACGGGATCGGCGCCGAGGTTCTGGCGGCCATCGGAAATCAGCACGACCGTCGAATCGGCAACGAGGTTGTTCGCGACGGTCTTGAGCGCGGCAGCCAGATCCGTGCCGGTCCCGTCGGGATGCTGCAGGAGGTTTGCAATCGTTTCGGGAAGGTGTGCCTTGTCCGGATGAAGGATGGCGTCCGATGCACCGCCGATCGGCACGATCCGCACGTCCGGCCGATCCATCGCGGCTTTCATCGCG
>Ga0134125_10010748_pt1 | contig 10274 bp, 8 predicted proteins | sample KB31751_FD_96464 | JGI IMG/M metagenome (GOLD analysis project Ga0134125, IMG submission 96464) | Terrestrial soil microbial communities with excess Nitrogen fertilizer from Kellogg Biological Station, Michigan, USA - KB3-175-1 | ecosystem: Environmental > Terrestrial > Soil > Unclassified ... | reverse complement strand
CGCGCTGGCGCTCAAAAACAATGTCATCATCGACATCAACACGTGCAGCGCTGACCCCGCCGACTCGGCGGTAAGGATTGCCAACCAGATCGCTGCCAACGTCGCGGCGCGGTGGTAGGCCTGCACCGGATCCTTGGCGTTGGTCAGCGGTCGGGGCCAATTACGGTGGCGCCGTTGGTCATCTGGTGCACGTACTGCGGGCAGTAGGACTGCGCGGCATCGACGACGATGACCAATGCGGTCTGTCGATCGATGCGGGAGTTCGCGCCCGCGATGTTGCTGCTGAAATCCTTGGCACCCCGACTGCTCGCAGCTCGCCAAGAATCCGCCAAGGTCTTCTCCGCATCCTTTGCGATGACAAGCCATCTCGGAAAAGGACATCGCAATGACCGCAGTCTCGCCGCCTGTTGGGCGATCGAGCCGACGCGCCAAGGCTGCACTCGCAGTCGGCACGCTCGTCGTCGTCGCCATCGCAGCTGCCGTGAGCATCGTTGCGGTGGTTTCGCATCGGCCATCGCAGAAGGACACCGTGTCCTACTCGTCTCAGGTCGTGCTGCCATTCACCCACCTCGATGAGCCCTGGGGTGTGGCAGTGGACCGGGCGGGGAATCTCTTCACTGCTGACCACAGCACCCACCAGCTGTTGAAGCTCGCGGCGGGGGCCAGCGCCCCGACCCCACTGCCGTCCGCGGGACTTACCCACCCCACCGGCATGGCGGTAGACGACGCAGGAAACGTCTACGTCACCGACAACGGCAACGACCAGGTGTGGAAGCTGGCGCCGGGCGCGGACGATCCAACGCCGCTGCCGTTCACCGGGCTGAAGGATCCCGACGGCGTGGCTGTCGACGCCGCGGGCAACGTATTTGTCACCGACTACAGCAGCAACCGCGTTCTGAAGCTCGCCCAAGGAGCTAGCGCTCCAACAGCGTTGCCGTTCAAAGGTATTCGCGGACCAGTCGGAGTGGCGGTGGACGCCGGTAACAACGTCTACGTCGTCGACAACCGCACCAATCGGGTGCTGAAACTGGCGGCGGGTGCGAGTAGCCCGACCGCGCTGCCGTTCGGCACGCTGCACTACCCCACGGGCGTCGGGGTGGACACCAACGACAACGTCTACGTCGTGCAAATGAACCCCGACCCCGTGCTGAAGTTGGCACCAGAAGCGAGTGCTCCAACTCCGATGCCCTTCACCCGCCTCGGCAACGAGAGCGCCGATTTGGCGGTGGACAGTTTCGGCACCGTCTACGTCACCGACGCCAACAACCACGAGGTGGTGAAGCTCGCGGCGGGGTCCAGCAGCACAACAGATCTGCCATTGACAGACCTCAGCTATCCCAACAGTGTGGCGGTGGACGCCACCGGCAATCTCTACGTCACGGGTGAGGGCGACAACCGCGTTTGGAAGCTGGCTGCGGGGGCGGACACCCCGGCGCCGCTGCCCTTCTCCACGAAGACCGACCCCGGCAGCGCCGCGGTAGACGCCGCAGGCAACCTCTACATCACGGACTTCAACAACCATCAGGTGCTGAAGTTGGCAGCAGGGGCGGCCAGCCCCGCCCCGGTGCCGTTAGCCGGTGTCGCATACCCGGCCGCCGTGGCGGTGGATACCGCGGGCGACCTCTACGTCACCGACTGGGGCAGCAACAGGGTGTGGAAACTGGCACCCGACGCGGCCAGCCCCACCGCGTTGCCCTTTGCCGGACTGAACAACCCGCATGGCGTGGCAGTGGACACCAGGGGCAACGTGTACGTCGTCGACAACGGCAACAACCGGGTGCTGAAACTCGCCGCCGGCGCCACCACCGCGACTGAGCTGCCTGTCGCTGACCTCAGGAACCCGGCCGGTGTGGCGGTGGACTCTGCAGGCGACCTCTATGTCGCCGACCGCGGCAACAACCGGGTGCTGAAACTGGCCGCCGAGTCAACCGCCGCGACCGCCCTGTCGTTCGCTGACCTCAACATCCCCGAGAGTGTCGCGGTCGACAGCGCAGGCACCGTCTACGTGACCGATAACGGCAATGCGCGCGTACTGAAACTGCCGGTGCAGTGATGGCGCCGGTGACCGGTGCCATCCGTCACTCGCTAAACGCTTTGACACCCAATGACATTCAGCAGCCGAACAAAGGAAACAAAATGACGACCATGGCGCACCCACAGAAGGTCGGCAAGAGCCGCAAGCGATCTCGGATAACCCCCGGGCTCGTCGCGCTGGCGGCAGTGATGCTGGCCGGATGCTCGTCGTCGGCCGGTTCGACGGCAGTGCACAGCGCACCGGGCAGCCCCGCTACGCCAACCCCGGCGACGGCTGCGCCGGCCGCGCCTGCCGCCGCGCACGGAGTCGAGGCCCCGATCGGCGATGTGCCGTGGTCGAAGGTCGGCCCGGGTTGGATGCTCGCCCTGTGGAACCCGGTCACCCCGCATATGCCCGGCGCACAACCGATTCCGGACGAGCCGACACCTGACGTGGCCGCCACGACCCTGTACCTGCTTGACCCGGCAGGCAACCGCTATCCGGTCACCACCTTCGCGCCTGACGACAAGGCGGAGCCTGAGTTGATCGACTGGTCCGGCGACGGGAGTCACGCCCTGCTCGAACCGGATGGGTACGGATCCTCGTCCGTCGTCTCGATCGATCTGCACACCGGCGCGCAGACGACGATCCCCATCAAGGGCTACGCCCGCTACACAGGCCCCGACGGCAAGGCATTGCTTGTGTCGACCGACTACAACGGGGATGAGCCTGGAACGTTGGAACGGATCGACCTCACCGGCGCCGAGCAGAAGTCGTATCCGACAGACCAACTCGGCGGAGCAGGTCAGTTCAGTGGCCGCTACCTCCAGTCGCCCGACGGGACGCAACTCGTGCTCGGGACCGCGAACCTCGGCAGCGAGGTGGTACCGAGGTCCGACAACAGCCTGGTGGTGATGAGCGACGACGGAGAGATCCTTCGAACGCTGCAGTCACCGATGCCCAAGGCCCAGTGCTCGCCTGTGCGGTGGTGGACCTCGACAGTGCTCCTGACCAATTGCGAGGGCGAATTGGGGAGTCAGCTCTGGGAGGTGCCGCTCGACGGTGGAACGCCGACTCCGCTTACCGCCGTCAACTCGGGTCTGGAGGACGATCCGGGCTTCGGCGGCGACATCGGCGACACGGTCGCGTGGCAGTTGCCCAGCGGCACGTTCCTGCAGTCCACGGGCGCGTGCGGGACGATCTTCCTGTCCCGCTTGACCCCTGACATGCACACCATGCGGGTCAAGGTGCCCGGGGTGTCGGACAGCGTGGCCGTGGCGGGCGTGACCGGCGACAAGCTCCTGCTCCTCGCCAAGGTCGGGTGCGGTGGCACAACGTCGCTGCTGATGTACGACCCGGCGGCCAACACCTCCACTGTGCTGCTCGGCCCGCCGGTCAACGGTGGCGGTGTCACCGACGCGCTGCTCTACCGAGGCGAGAAGTAGGCGACCGTGAAGATCACGATGCTTGCGGCGATGGTCGCGGCGGCCGCGGCAACCCGGACAGCGACCAGAAGTGCCCGAGTTACACAAACCTGCGGGTGACACCCCCGGACACCACCGACACCGTCACCGTTCATCCCGGCATCTACGGTGCCTGCCACTTCCAGGTGCACCCCGTCGGTTCTGACATGTAGCCGCGCCGTTGCGGCAAACTGAAGAAATGACCATCGTCCCTCGCGCCGTGTTGATCGTCGCGCTGGTGGCAACGACCGGGTTGACGACCGTCCTGGGTGTCACGGACCCAGCAGCACCGGTCTTCTACCCCACCAAGTTTCTGATCTGGAATCTGGCTCTGGCATGGGTTCCGCTCTTCATGGCAGTTGGGTTTGCCGCGCTGCGTCGAAGTGTCTGGCAGTTGCCGTGGCTGCTGGGCTGGTTGGTATTCCTGCCGAATTCGGTGTACCTGGTGACCGATTTGTCCCATCTGGGAGAAGGTGGCGTCGAACTCTGGCGCCACGTCCTGCAATACGGATTCGCCGCGTGGACGGGCATCATGCTCGGCGTGGTGTCACTGCGCCTGATTCACACGCGGACCGAGCGCGATTACGGTGTGGTGTTCGGTTGGATGCTCGTCGTCGCTTCGATCGGACTATGTGCGATCGGGGTCGTGATCGGACGCTTCCAACGTTGGAATTCCTGGGATTTGGTGACACAGCCCAAGGCGGTGGTGGCGACCACGCTCGAGTGGGTACGTTCACCGTTTCTGTACCACCAGTCGACCGGGGTGGCGCTTGCGGTGGCGGCATTCTTCGGGCTGGCGTACCTGACCATCTGGTCACTCGGGGCGCGCACGCTCGCGCCGAAGTCGGCCGATCCGGAGTTCAGATACATGACTACCGCGAGCCCGCGGCGGATGCGCCTGTGATGCCGCTAGCCGCACCGCCGTACATACAAAAAAGGGCGGGTTCGGGAGGACATCTGAGGGCGTCTCATTATTCTCGCGCGTCCGGCTTTCGCCTCTTGCCGGCACTTTGGATCGGTCACTCCCGAACCCGTCGTGCGCTCGATCGTACGCCGGTGATTGCGGTCACACCAGAGAAATTTCGGGCGTTATTTGTCCCTCGTTAACAGCAGCGCGCGGGTGCGTGCACGCCCCTCGGGCGAGGGGTCGAAGGTGACCGCGGCGAACTCGTCGACACCTGCCGCGGCCAGCTCATCGAGGCGCTCGGAGACCGTGTTCTCGTCGCCGATGATGGCGGCGTCCTCAGGTCCGGCGTAGCCCTCGCGATCGAGCATCGCGCGGTACGACGGCAGCTGCCCGTAGATTGCGAACTCCTCGGCCGCCCTGGCGCGCGCGGCCGCGATGTCGTCGGTGACGGCCACCGGCAGCGAGGCGGCGACCCGCACCGCGGTCTCGGGCCTGCCCGCTTCGGCAGCAGCCTCCCGCAGCGTCGGGCCGACGTGTTCGGCGAGCGTTTTGGGCCCGGTCATCCACGTCAGCGTGCCCGCCGTCCGCCGACCCGCCAGCCGCAGCATCTGTGGCCCGAGGGCGGCGATGTACACATCCGGTGTCGGCGCACCGGGAATCTGCAGCGCGCCACGCGTGGTCACCGTCTCCCCGACCGCGTCGGCGGCCTGCCCGGCGAGCAGCGGCAGCAGGCCGTCGAGGTACTCACGCATCCGGCGCAGGGGTTTCTCGTATGAGATGCCCCACATCTGTTCGGTGACCATGCGGTGGCTCATCCCGATGCCGAGGCTGAACCGTCCGCCCGCGATCGCGTTGAGAGTCAGCGCGCGCTGCGCCAGCTGCGTCGGATGCTGGACCTGGATCGGCAGCACACCGGAGCCCACCTGGATGGTGTCGACCTCGTGGAAGGCGCAGGCCAGGATGGTCAGCAGGTCGGGGTCGTAGGGCAGCTGCGCCATCCAGACTCTGCGAAACCCTTCGTCGCGCAGCATGGCGAGGCTGTTCACGGTGGCGTCGACGGGCGAGGCGCCATCGGAGTCGCTGTGTAATCCGACGAGGCTGAGGCTGATCTGCATGCTCACCATCGAAGCACCCGACGGCAAGAATTAAGAGCCCCGTGTTGCCGTCGGGTCGGGGGGTCAGACGGCAACACGGAGCTATGACGTCTATCGGCGACCCCCGCGAGCCCGTTACAACCCCGCGGAAAAGAATTTTTGGATATACCGCTGGAGTTTAATGTCGGCTCACGCCTCCAGGATGGCCGCGACGCCCTGACCTCCCGCCGCGCAGATCGAAATCAGGCCGCGGACCGGCTGGCCGGTCTCCTTCTTCTTCTCAGCGAGCTGCTTGGCCAGCTGGGCCACGATCCGTCCGCCGGTCGCGGCGAACGGGTGACCAGCGGCGAGCGACGAACCGTTGACGTTGAGCTTGGACATATCGACGCGGCCCAGTGCTGAATCCAAGCCGAGCCTCTCCTTGCAGTACTCCTCTGACTCCCAGGCCTGCAGGTGAGCGAGCACCACCGACGCGAACGCCTCGTGGATCTCATAGAAGTCGAAGTCCTGCAGGCTCAGGCCGTTTCGGGACAGCAGCCGCGGCACCGCGTAGGTGGGCGCCATCAGCAGGCCGTCCTTGCCGTTGACATAGTCGACCGCGGCGGTCTCGGCGTCGACGTAGTACGCCAGCGGTACGATGCCGTGCGCTGCGGCCCATTCGTCGGTCGCCAGCAGCGACACAGAGGCGCCGTCCGTCAGCGGTGTGGAGTTGCCGGCCGTCATCGTTGCATCACCGGCCTTCACCCCGAACACCGGCTTGAGCTTGGCGAGCTTGTCCACCGACGAGTCCGGCCGCAGATTGTTATCGCGATACAGCCCGAGGAACGGAGTCACGAGATCGTCGAAGAAGCCGCGATCGTAGGCGGCGGCCATGTTGCGGTGACTGGCCGCGGCCAAATCGTCCTGGTCGACCCGCTTGATACCCATCTGCTTGGCGGTGATGGCGGCGTGTTCACCCATCGACAGCCCGGTGCGTGGCTCGCTGTTGACGGGGATCTCCACGCCGAGCGACGCGGGCAGCTTGCCCACCAGCTTGAGCCGGTCGACGTTGGACTTCGACCGGCGCAGTCCCAGCAGCACGCGGCGCAGGTCGTCGCCGAACGCGATCGGCGCGTCGGAGGCGGTGTCCACGCCGCCCGCGGCGGCCACCTCATAGCGTCCGGCGGCGACACCGTCGGCCGCGGCGATCGTCGCCTGCAGGCCCGTGCCGCACGCCTGCTGGATGTCGAACGCTGGTGTGTACGACGACAGTGCGCTGCCGAGGACGCACTCACGCATCAGGTTGAAGTCGCGGCTGTGTTTGAGCACCGCTCCGCCGATGACGGCGCCCAGCGTCTCGCCATCGAGGTTGAACCGATCGATGAGCCCGCCCAGCGCCGCGGTGAACATGTCCTGGTTGGAGGCGTTGGCGTAGGCGCCGTCTGACCGTGCGAACGGAAGTCTGTTGCCGCCAAGAACAGCTACGCGGCGACTCGAATTGTTGGCCATGAGGGCCATCCTACTCAGCGTTCTTACTCTGGAGTAAGTTAAGGCTCATGGCTACCGATCTGTATTCCCAAATCGTCCACTCGGCGCCCGGATCGTTCCTCGCCAAGCAGCTCGGCATCCCTCAGCCCGAGACGCTGCGCCGCTACAAGCCGGGCGATGCGCCGCTGGCAGGCACGCTGCTGATCGGCGGCGAGGGCCGCGTCGTCGAGCCGCTACGCATCGCGCTGGCCGAGGACTACGACGTGGTGTCGAACAACCTCGGCGGCCGCTGGGCCGACTCGTTCGGCGGGCTGGTGTTCGACGCCACCGGCATCACCGAGCCCGCAGGCCTCAAGGGCCTGTACAAGTTCTTCACTCCGCTGCTGCGCAACCTCGGACCGTCGGGTCGCATCGTCGTGATCGGCACGACGCCCGACGAGATAGGCAGCACACACGAACGCGTCACGCAGCGGGCGCTCGAGGGGTTCACCCGCTCACTCGGCAAGGAAATGCGGCGCGGCGCCACCGTGAACCTGGTGTACCTGTCCCCCGATGCCAAGCCGGCCGCAACCGGGCTGGAGTCGACGGTGCGGTTCATCCTGTCCGGAAAGTCGGCCTACGTCGACGGGCAGGTGTTCCGCGTCGGTGCCGCCGACTCCGCGCCGCCGGCCGATTGGGACAAACCGCTGGACGGCAAGGTGGCGATCGTGACCGGCGCTGCCCGCGGCATCGGCGCGACGATCGCGGAGGTGTTCGCCCGCGACGGGGCCAAGGTGGTGTGCATCGACATAGAGGCCTCAGCCGAGACCCTGGGCGTCACGGCCTCGAAGGTGGGCGGCACCGCACTGACGCTGGACGTCACCGCCGACGATGCCGTCGAGAAGATCACCGAGCATCTGCGCGAGGTGCATGACGGACGCGCCGACATCCTCGTCAACAATGCGGGCATCACTCGCGACAAGCTGCTGGCCAACATGGACGAGGCGCGCTGGGATTCCGTCATCGCCGTGAATCTGCTTGCGCCGCTTCGGCTTACCGAGGGCCTGGTCGGCAACGGCACCCTCGGCGAGGGCGGCCGGGTCATCGGGCTGTCATCGATGGCCGGCATCGCGGGCAACCGCGGACAGACGAACTACGCGGCCACCAAGGCAGGCATGATCGGGCTGACGGACGCGCTGTCGGCCGTGTGCGCCGACAAGGGCGTCACGGTCAACGCGGTCGCGCCGGGATTCATCGAGACGAAGATGACCGAGGCGATCCCGCTGGCCACCCGTGAGGTGGGCCGACGGCTCAACTCGCTGTACCAGGGTGGAGAGCCCGTCGACGTCGCCGAAACCATCGCGTATTTCGCGAGCCCCGCGTCGAACGCCGTCACCGGGAACACCATCCGGGTCTGCGGCCAGGCCATGCTCGGCGCCTAGGCTGACCACCATGACACCGCCGTCCGGCTTGATGAACCTGGTGCGTGCGGCGGCGGGAGCGCTGCCGTTCGTGCCGCGCGGCGAGAAGCTGCCCGACCGCACGATCACCGTCGACGAGCTGGCCATCGACCCCGCGAACGTGGCGGCGTACGCGAACGTCACGGGGTTGCGGTTCGGCGACGCGGTGCCGCTGACGTACCCTTTCGCATTGACGTTCCCGACGGTGATGTCGCTCGTGACGGGATTCGACTTTCCTTTCGCCGCTATGGGTTCGGTGCACATCGCAAACCAAATCACTCAGCACCGGCCCATTCTGGTGACCGACACAGTATCGGTCCGTACGCATGCTGAGAACCTGCGTGAGCATCGGCGCGGGCTGTTGGTCGACATCGTCACCGACGTCAACGTCGGAAACGAGACGGCGTGGCATCAGGTGACGACGTTCCTGCACCAGCAGCGGACCAGCCTGTCCGACGAGCCGAAGCCGTCACCGCAGAAGCAGCCGAAGCCGGGCCCACCGAATGCGGTGCTGCGCATCACGCCGGGCCAGATCCGGCACTACGCGTCGGTCGGCGGGGATCACAATCCGATCCACACCAACCCGATCGCCGCGAAGCTGTTCGGCTTTCCGACCGTGATCGCACATGGAATGTTTTCCGCTGCAGCTGTTTTGGCGAATATCGAGGGTCAGCTGCCGGACGCCCTCAAGTATTCGGTGCGATTCGCCAAGCCGGTGGTGCTGCCTGCGCGGGCAGGCCTGTATGTCGACCGCATCTCTGACGGGTGGCAGCTCACGCTGCGCAACATGTCGAAGGGCGACCCGCACCTGACGGGGACGGCGACGGCTCTCTAGCGCGCGTGCAGGCAGGCACCTTTCGTTTTGCCCACGTAGCGAGCGACAACGTTCCAAACAGACGAGAAGCGAGAAGCCAGTGTGACATCTGTGCGAGTGTCCGCGGACTGACGTGGCCGAAGCCGAGGCCGCGCGATTGCCAGGTTGGCGGCCGCGCCTGCCGACGACAGATTGGTGCTTTGAAGGGCACATTAAGTGGGCCGAGGAGATGCCATGACGGCGTTAGGCCGATCGGACAACGCGGTAGCGCAGGTGGGCCACGCCCGGGGCTTCAAGCACCCGGACTAGCTCAAGTGCGGGCTTCCCCGCCTCGAATCCGTCGAACAGGCGCTCACCCGAACCGAGTATCACCGGGTTGATCTGTAGATCGATCTCGTCGACTAGTCCTGCTGCGATCGCCTGCCGGGCGCACGAGGCTCCTCCTGCGATCGAGATGGCGCGGTCGCCGGCAGCCGCCTCAGCCTGGGCGTAGGCCGACTCGATCCCGTCGGTGACGAAGTGAAAGGTGGTCCCACCCTCCATCTCGATCGGGTGGTGTGGGTAGTGAGTCAGGACAAACACTGGGCAGTGGTAGGGCGGGACGTCGCCCCACCAGCCCTTCCAGTCCGAATCCTCCCATTCGCCACGAATTGGGCCGAACATGTTGCGGCCCATGATCGTCGCTCCCATGCCGTCCATCATGTCGGAGACCACCTGCCGATTGACAGGATGGTTCATGGTGGGGCCTAAGTGCCAGTGATGAAGCTCCCTGCCGCCGATGCCGAGCGGCTGCTCTTCGCACTGGCCGGGCCCGGCAACATAGCCGTCGGCGGAGATCGACATCGAAAGATTGGTTTTGGTCACATAGCCTCCATCCAGCTTTGGTTACGTCGGTTGTATCTAGAAAGACTAAGGTGCCGTGAAGAACTCATCGGTTATCCGACGGGTGGCATTCCGACGCACATCGATGAATGCAGGTGGAAGCGTAGCGGCTCGGTGGTCGGTAACCGAGGGCGGAATGTCGGCAGTGGTGGTTGTAGTCGTGTTTCCAGTCGCTAATGATCACTCGGGCGTGG
>Ga0134125_10010747_pt1 | contig 10274 bp, 10 predicted proteins | sample KB31751_FD_96464 | JGI IMG/M metagenome (GOLD analysis project Ga0134125, IMG submission 96464) | Terrestrial soil microbial communities with excess Nitrogen fertilizer from Kellogg Biological Station, Michigan, USA - KB3-175-1 | ecosystem: Environmental > Terrestrial > Soil > Unclassified ... | reverse complement strand
CACCTGGCTGTGGTTGTCGATGAGTTTGGCAGCACATCGGGCATGGTTACACTTGAAGATATTATTGAGGAAATACTCGGCGAAATTAACGATGAGTTTGACGAGGAGAATATTGTTTACTCAAAACTCGATGACCACAACTATGTGTTTGAAGGTAAAATAACCTTAGGCGATTTTTGCCGCAAGGCCAATATCGATGAATCTATTTTCCAGGAGAAGAAAGGTGGTGCTGATACACTGGCTGGTTTTATTATTGAAGTATCGGGCCGCATACCTGAAAAGCACGAGAAGATTCAGTTTGGCTATATAACTTTTACTATTGAAGCGGCAGACAAGCGTACTGTACAGCGCGTAAAGGTGACCATTGACGAACAAGTGGCACAAGAAATGAATACTTAGTTCTCGTAGTAATTGTCGTCCTCGCCTACATTCTTAGGCTTGCGCTGTTCGTCCTCCTGGTACTTCTTCTTTAAAGAATCCATTTGTTCTGGAGTGCGAATGAACTTGGCTTTGTCTTTAGCAATTGGGTTACCATCGTGAAAATGTATTGAATCTTTTAAGGTGCCATTGTCATCGTAATAAAACCATGTTCCTTCTTTCATATCGTTCACATAGCTACCCGTTATAACTACAATATTCCCTGGTATATAGTATTTAGCAGGGCCGTCCATTTTACCGTTTTTGTAGGTAGCGTCGGTCTTCATATCGCCATTATCATAGTACTGTTGCCACTTGCCATTTTCAACATCATTATGAAATGTTTTGGACTCCAGTACTCCGCCCTCAACATAAAACTGCATCGACTTGCCTTCTTTTTTTCCATTAACGTATTGCTCCTTCGCCCGCAGGTTTTGTAGTTCATCAAATGTTTTCCATACGCTGTCTTTCTTCTGGTCCACGAACTTACCAGCACCGGCCATAGCACCGCTGGTATAGTATTCGTGCACACGGGCTACCTTGCCGTTATCGGAATATATAGCCAGTATGCGTAAGCTGTCATTCTCTTCATAATAGTATTTGAAAACGCCGTAAGGCTTATCATCTTTAAAGTGGCCACGGTAACGGATGTTGCCGTTGGCATACTTCTGCTCCCATAACCCCTGTTTGCGGCCCATTTTATCGGTCCTGTTTACAGCCTTACCTGTATCGGCATAAATGTAAACGGCCCTCATACTATCGAGCACTATGGTAAATGTGGTATCCTGGGTAGTAATTTTAAGCTGGGCCTGTGCCTTTTGGCTTAAAAGCGCCCCAAAAAGGAGGGCGCATAGGGCTATTTTGCAAAATTTTGTCATACTTATAATGCAAAGCTATAAAAAAGTATCTCTGGAGGCATAATGCATGGGGTAGAGAAAAGATACAGCCACTATATCATTATTGACAACGATTTGTTGAATGGTTTTAGTATTCGCCTTCCAAATTGAAATAAAATACCTAACTTTGTAGGGCGGGCAAAAAACAGTTTTTTCTTATTTTTTTAATTGATGTATGAGCACTTTTCCTACTAAATACATTTTTGTGACTGGCGGGGTTACCTCGTCGTTGGGAAAAGGCATAGTATCGGCCTCTTTAGCCAAGCTATTGCAGGCCCGCGGATACTCGGTTACCATTCAGAAATTCGACCCATACATTAATATTGACCCGGGCACATTGAACCCCTACGAGCATGGCGAATGCTTTGTAACCGACGATGGTGCTGAAACCGACCTCGACCTTGGCCACTACGAGCGTTTCCTCAACATTCCTACATCGCAGGCCAATAACGTTACTACCGGCAGGGTTTACCAGAGTGTTATTGATAAAGAACGTAAAGGCGATTACCTGGGCAAAACCGTGCAGGTAATTCCGCATATAACCGACGAGATTAAGAACCGTTTCCGCATACTTGCTAAGACAGGCAATTACAATTTTGTAATTACTGAAATTGGCGGAACCGTTGGTGACATTGAATCGTTGCCTTACATTGAAGCAGTGCGCCAAATGAAGTGGGAACATGGAAAAGATTGTTTAGATATTCACCTTACACTTCTACCTTACCTGCACACTACCGGCGAATTGAAAACCAAACCTACACAGCACTCGGTAAAATCGTTGCTGGAGTATGGTGTTCAGCCCGATATACTGGTTTGCCGCAGCATTTGCCCCATTGACGAAGATGTTCGCCAGAAGCTGGCGCGTTTCTGCAATGTGGCCCAGGAAGCGGTAATAGAGGCTATTGACGCACATAGCATTTATGAAGTGCCCATGTTGATGGAAAAAGAAAAGCTTGATGAGGTGGTGCTGCAGAAATTAGGACTGCCTACTGAAGGCAAGCCCGACATGAAGGTGTGGCAAGCCTTTTTAGACAGGCTCAACCACCCGAAACAACGTGTGAAAATTGCGTTGGTTGGTAAATATGTTGAGCTGAAAGATTCTTATAAATCAATCGCTGAATCGTTTGTACACGCAGGTGCATCGAACGAAGTGAAGGTTGATGTAGAGTGGATACACTCAGAAGATCTTACAGAAGAAACTGTTGCCAAGCAACTGGAAGGCATACGCGGTTTAGTTGTAGCTCCCGGTTTTGGCAAACGTGGCATTGAAGGAAAGATTTCTGCTATAAAATATGCACGCGAAAATGGTATTCCTTTCTTAGGAATTTGCCTGGGTATGCAGTGCGCAGTTATTGAATTTGCACGTAATGTATTAGGATTTAAAGATGCACACAGCACCGAAATGAATCCTGCTACTACACATGCTGTAATAGATTTGCAGGAAGCACAGAAGAAAGTTACCCGGATGGGTGGCACAATGCGTTTGGGCTCTTACCCCTGCAGCATTAAAGATGGAACAAAGGTTCAGCAGATATATAGCAACGCCAAAGAAGTTAATGAACGTCACCGCCACCGTTATGAGTTCAATAACGAATACCTGGCCGATTTTGAAAAGGCAGGCATGAAAGCTACAGGTGTTCACCCTGAAGCGGGCCTTGTTGAAATTGTTGAATTGAAAGATCACCCTTGGTTCATAGGTGTTCAATTCCACCCTGAATATAAGAGCACTGTTGCTAATCCTCACCCATTGTTTGTCGACTTTGTGAAAGCGGCTATTCAATACAAGGCAATGCAGGAGCTGGCTGCCATGGCACAGAAAAGCGCCCACTAAATCTCCCCATTCGCTCAACCCCAAACCCCTAAAGGGGCTTTAAGTCAGGTTGAGCCTGTCGAAGCCCAATTTTACCGCAGAGAACGCTGAGGATACAGCCACGCAGAGTTCCGCAAAGATTTCCTCCCCTTTGGGGAGGTTAGGAGGGGCCGCAATTCATTCTATCTTCATCTTATTTGGTTTACTTCATCCCCTGAATGAGTGAAGAGATAAATGACAGTGAGCTACTGGAGCAGTTCCGTGTGGAGAGCACGCGCAATTATGCTTTTCACTTGCTTGTAACCAAGTATCAGAAGCGCATATACTGGCAGGTACGCCGCATTGTTCTCGACCATGACGATGCTAACGATGTGGTGCAAAACACATTCATTAAGGTGTGGAAAAACCTCGAGAACTTTAAGGAGGCGTCGCGCCTTTATACCTGGCTTTACCGCATAGCCACCAACGAATCACTTACTTTCCTGAAACAAAAGCGCGCCCCGCTTTATGTACCCTTCGAAAAAGTGGAAAGGGGCCTTTCTCGCAAGTTGACGGATGATAATTTCTTTAAAGGGGATGAAATAGAGAAGAAGCTACAGCAAGCCATATTAACTTTGCCCGAAAAGCAGCGTATTGTGTTCAATATGAGGTACTATGATGAGACCCCATACGAAGAAATGTCCCAGGTTTTAGAGACTTCAGTGGGGGCCTTAAAGGCATCGTACCACCACGCAGTTAAGAAAATTGAAGAATTTTTGAAGAGTAATTAAACTTCTATAGCGATTTAGCGTCAAAAAGGATGTTATGAGTAAGCAAAAGGGCATAGTAAACGAGGAAAATCTTGAAAAAGAGGCTCCATTGTTGCATTCAATACCCAAAAGGAGCCCCTTTACAGTTCCCGATGGTTATTTTGACGGCCTGCCCTCTTCCATTCTTGAGAAGTGCAGGGAAGTCACCAGTGCACCTCCTGCCTTTTCAAAAATTTTCTGGCTTTTCAGGCCACAATGGATGATGGCCGTTTTTGTATGTGCCATTTGCCTGGGTTTCTTTTTCAGGAACACTTCGCAAAATGTAACATTGGAAACATTAACCAGCGAAGTGTCTGATAGCGCTATTTACAATCACCTGCAGAACAATATTGAGAATGTAGATGTAAACAGCCTTGCCGATGCAGTGCAGGGCGAAACATTTACTGTACAACCCGCAACAGAAGACACCACCGGGCAGGAAGAAATAAATTACCTTATCAACCACAACGTAGACGCATCTGACATTGAAAATGAATTATAGAGTTATGAAAACACTTGAGAGACTAAACAAACATTTTAAAGCAGCAGCTTTACTTATGCTGTTTGCCTTTTTATTTACCTCGTTAAGCGCGCAGGAAAGAAAGGACAAGATTGAAGCCATACACACGGCTTACCTTACTGAAAAGCTAAACCTGAGCGAAGACCAGGCGCAGAAATTCTGGCCGGTATATAATGAATACCGTTCGGAAATGAGTGAGCTGCAAAAACAACGCAAGCAAAACGCACAGACCATTAAGAATGCAGGCGGCGTTGATAACATGAGCGATGAAGATGTGCAGAAACTTATTGCCAACGAAATAGATATCAAGAGCCGCGAACTTGACCTACACAAAAAATATGTAGTAAAGTTCAGGGAAGTAATTTCTCTTAAACAAGTAGCCAAGTTGTTCATTGCCGAAGAGCAATTTAAGCTCTACTTACTTGAGCAATTGAAAAAAAGAAGGCATGGTAATAACCAGCAGCCCGAGTTTGAGCAGCAGTAAAGCCCACCTCATTCCTCCCGAAGGGAGGACTTTTTAATTCAGAAGAATAATTTCATTTGAGTGTTGTTCTAATTCTCCACTCTCAATTTTCAATTCTTAATTTGCTTTCCCCTTCATTCTCTCCTTCCACAATTGGTTGAAGGACTTGGGAGCCACTGTAGGTATTTCGCGTCGGGTACCCCAGGCATCTTTAAAGAAACGGCGTATCATAAAGTTTTTGAACGAAGCCCCTCCTCTTTCCATGCGGCCACGCTTAAGCATAGCCTTGCGCCAGAAACGCCAGATAGCACGTTCGCTGCGGGTGGTAAATTTTTCTTCTACCGAATCTTTACGATTGAGTAAAAGCAAATGATGTATATCTATATTAACCGGGCACACCTCAGTGCACCTTCCGCAAAGCGATGATGCATAGCTCAGGTGCTTAAATTCTTTCATGCCCTTCATATTGGGCGTAATAACTGAACCAATTGGTCCACTATAGGTAGTACCGTATGAATGTCCACCAACGTTGCGGTAAATAGGGCAAGCGTTTAAGCAGGCTCCACAACGTATGCAGTTGAGCGCCCGGCGTTGTTCTACTTTTTCCAGCAAGCTGCTACGCCCGTTATCGAGCAATACCACATACATTTCTTCAGGGCCATCGTTTTCACCTTGCTGGCGCGGGCCGGTGAGTATGTTATTGTATACAGTTACCTTCTGCCCGGTACCATGTGTAGCAAGCAGCGGTAAGAATAGATCGAGGTCGTTAATAGTGGGGATAATTTTTTCTATACCAACAATGGCTATATGTACTTTAGGAAATGCTATTGACATATAGGCATTGCCTTCGTTTTCGCAAACCACTACACCGCCTACATCGGCAATTAAAAAATTGCCACCTGTAATTCCGGCATCAGCCTTGGGGTATTTCTCCCTAAGCATTTTGCGCACGTATGCTGTAATTTGCTGCGGGGTCCAGTCGAGTGGCGTGCCTTTCTTTTCATTAAACAGCTTTGCTACGTCTTCCTTGCTTTTGTGCATGGCAGGTGTAACAATATGATAAGGCGGTTCGCCATCCATTTGCTGTATTACTTCACCAAGGTCGGTTTCAAGGCTTTCTATTTTGTGCTTTTCGCAAATATGGTTTACATCTACCTCTTCAGTTACCATCGATTTCGACTTCACCAACATCTTAGCATCTATCTTCTTCAGTATATCAATGATCTCCTTCATGGCAGCCTCTCCGTCGGGCGCCCAAATTACCTTGCCGCCGTTCCTTTTAAAGTTGCTTTCAAACTCAATAAGGTATTTCTCCATGTTCTCGGTAACACGGGTCTTAATGGCAGAAGCAGTTTTGCGGGCAAGGCTAAGGTTTGAATATTGCTGTTTACCAACAACTACCTTTTTATCGTACTGGGTAATGTTAAAGAGCAGCTTTCTCTTATGCTCAGGATCGTGAGCCTTTACTTCGGCATCTTTTAAAAACTGTTCTGATTTCGACGACATAAGAAGCTTTTAACTATTAGCACTCAATTTTATTAACCCTATCGGTATGCCTGCCGCCTTCAAATGGGGTAGACAGGAAAATATCTATGCAGGCCTCGGCTTCCTTTTCGCTCATAAAGCGGGCCGGCAGGGCCATTACATTGGCGTCGTTATGCTGGCGGGCCAGGGTAGCTATTTCGGCATTCCAGCAAAGGGCCGAGCGTACACCATGGTGGCGGTTGGCGGTCATATTCACGCCATTACCGCTTCCGCAAATGAGTATTCCAAAGTCAACTTCCTTATTTTCAACGGCCTCAGCTACCGGGTGTGCAAAATCAGGGTAATCGGCACGGTCGGCTGAATAGGTACCGAAATCGTTGAACGCGATTCCCTTTTTCTGTAAGTATGTTTTCAGTTTTTCTTTCAGCTCAAAACCCGCGTGGTCGCTGCCAATAGCTAATTTCATTGCTTTGTGTTTATTGGGAAGCAAAGTTACACATTAAATTAGTGAGGCGTTAAAAATGAAAAATGGAGAACATTAACTTATTAACGGTGATTGTTAATATGAGGTTAAAATCTGTTCACAATTCTTTATTAAATAACTTTGCGTTGTATACATAAAGGCGCCCTATAATTAAATATGACCTGCAAGGAAAAAGTTAGCCTTTTTATTAAGTGAACATTTAACATACAATTAACCGTTAGCCTGTAAAATATATATCAACAATTTACGTCTTTATAAAATAACTAACAGGTTGTTAATTAAGTAAAATAGTATTAAAAATCAGTAAGTTGCGTTCTAATAAAGTTTTATTATTTGTTGATGGACACCTGAAAACCGAAATGTCAAGCATAAATGAAAAAAAGTTTCAACCGAGTTAACAGGCTAATAACAATAACAAGAGATTAAATTTAAAAAGAATATATATTATATATGAATTCATATTCTGAAAAAATAGATGTTAAAAATGAAGTGATAGATTTGGGCATTGATATTTTTAGTGAAATAGAAAAACTGAAAAAAGAAAAGAATGCTGTTATACTTGCCCACTATTACCAGGATGCCGATATACAGGATATTGCAGATTTTATTGGCGACAGCCTGCAGCTTGCACAAGAGGCAGCGAAGACCAAAGCCGATATGATTGTTTTTGCAGGCGTTCATTTTATGGCGGAAACAGCTAAGATACTGAACCCTGACAAAAAAGTAGTTATGCCCGATTTACGTGCAGGCTGTTCGTTAGCTGATTCATGTCCTGCCGATAAATTTGAGGCATTTGTTAAACAACATCCCAATCACGTAGTCATATCATATATCAATTGTTCAGCTGAAGTAAAGGCATTGACAGATATAATTTGTACATCGAGCAATGCAGAGAAAATAATTAATAGTGTGCCAAAGGATAAAGGAATAATTTTTGCGCCGGACAGAAACTTAGGTGCTTACCTGATGAAAAAAACAGGCCGTAATATGCTTTTGTGGAATGGTGCTTGTATGGTGCATGAAATATTTTCGCTCGAGAAAATTAATCATTTGAAGAACCTTAACCCTAAAGCGAAACTTATTGCGCACCCTGAATGTGAAGAGCCTATTTTAAGAATTGCTGACTATATTGGCTCTACCACCGCCCTGCTTAATTTTACTAAAACAGATAGTGGTAATGAATACATAGTTGCCACAGAAACAGGCATTTTGCACCAGATGATGAAGGCATCGCCGCATAAAACTTTTATTCCGGCACCCCCGAATAATGCCTGTGCATGCAATGATTGTCCTCATATGAAGTTAAATACCATAGAAAAGCTTTATAATTGTATTAAAAATGAGAAGCCGGAAATAATAATGTCGGCTGAATTAATGAAAGCGGCAGATAAACCAATACGCAGAATGCTCGAACTTTCTGCTTAGTAAGTATGAAAATAAACCACATAAAATATTTCGTTTCGGTTCTCTCCTTACTGTTTTTGTTGCCTGTTTGTACCCTTGCCCAGCAAGCAAAAGAAGGTTATAATAAACTTTATTATCCGAGTGGAAAATTAGCCAGCGAAGGAACTATACGTAACGGAAAACCCGATGGATACTGGAAATCGTATTATGAAAATGGTAAACTGAAATCGGAAGGAAACAGGAAAGAGTTTAAGCTCGATAGTTTGTGGAAATTTTACAATGCAAAGGGATTAATGTCGGAAAGCCGCGAATACGCCAACGATAAGAAGAACGGTTACCGGTGTACTTACGAGCCTAGTGCCAAAGACAGTACAGTGGGCGTGTTGGTAACGAAAGAATTTTTCAGAAACGATACATTGCAGGGCACTGCGTACTTCTATAGGAAAGGAAAACTACATCAAACTATTCCCTACAAATGGGGCCTTGCAGAAGGCAAGTCGTATGAGTTCTCGCCCGATTCACTGATTACGAGCATTATTCTGTATAAAGGTGGCTTTGTTAAGAAAGTAACGAAGATCAATCAGTTGAACACCGAAGGCCATAAAGATGGCTTGTGGCAAACCTTTTACCCGAATGAAGAAGTAAAATGGGAAGGCACTTATGTTGATGGGAAGAGAGATGGTTATTTTAAAACATACGACGAACACGGAAGTATGTTAACCATTGAAAAATATATTAACGATGTGTTGCAGAACAACCCACCTGAGCTGGCAAAGCTTGAAACCAAAACAACATACTTCCCCAATGGTAATGTGAAGACAGAAGGCCCATACGACAAGAACGATAAACCTGTAGGCATACACCACACGTACAACGAAGATGGCACCATTGCAAAAGTTGATTTGTATGATAGCGGAAAAATTATGGCGGAAGGTGTTTTAGATAGCCTGGGCAGGCAGCAGGGCGACTGGAAAGAGTTTTATGAAAACGGTGAAGTGAAGGCGGTGGGCAAATACCTGAACGGAAATAAAGTTGGAGAATGGAAATATTTTTTTGCTGACGGAAAAGATTTTGAACATGGCAAATACGATAACCAGGGGCGCCAGCAAGGCAAGTGGGTATGGTATTTCGAAAATGGCAAATTGCGCCGCGAAAGTAATTTTTACAACGGACAGGAAGATGGCGAGTTTATTGAATATACCGATACAGGCAGTGTAATAACTAAGGGCCAGTATTCTGAAGGGCTGAAAGAAGGTTTGTGGTATTACGTGCTTGGAAATTATAAAGAAATTGGAAAGTATGTAGACGACCAGCAAGACAGCCTGTGGAAAGAATATTATGTTGACAACGGCGCTGTGCGCTATGAAGGAAACTATACCCAGGGTAGGCCCGATGGCAAGCACACATGGTATTATGAAGATGGCAAAAAACAAATTGAAGGCCAATACAGCCTTGGCGTAAAGGAAGATAAATGGCGTTTTTATGATTCCAATGGTGATTTGATGTTAACCATTGTTTACAAAGATGACGTTGAAATAAAATACGATACCGCTAAATTAGAGTTCTAAAGCCTGTTTCAGTCCCATAATTTTATACAAATATTTGATAATCTGCGTGTTATTGATTTGACTAGATGTTTGAAAAAACATAAATAGCTGATTTTCAATAACCTAAACAGATGGACAGTGTTAAGAAATTATTAAAGTACACTGAAATTCAATTATTTGCTATATACTTGCGGCTTGAAACTACAGGAAACACCCTTAAAAAAACAGCTTAAAATGAAAAAGTTTACAAGACCCTTGGGAGGCTTTGTGCTATTAGCAATGCTTCTAATTAACTCATTTTCTATCGCCGGCACAAAGTCGGTAAAAGACAAAACGGAAAACTTAAATGAGGCCAGCGTTGCAAGCTGTCCTACTATTACACCAATGACATCGTTTACTCAGCCTACCTGTAATGGTGGAAGTAACGCGACTGCTTCAGTAACATCGGTAAGTGGAGGTG
>Ga0134125_10010746_pt1 | contig 10274 bp, 12 predicted proteins | sample KB31751_FD_96464 | JGI IMG/M metagenome (GOLD analysis project Ga0134125, IMG submission 96464) | Terrestrial soil microbial communities with excess Nitrogen fertilizer from Kellogg Biological Station, Michigan, USA - KB3-175-1 | ecosystem: Environmental > Terrestrial > Soil > Unclassified ... | reverse complement strand
CGTGGGGGTAATGGTCAGGCTACCGAGCGAAGTCGATCCGGTGACGGTGGTCGCCGAGCCGCCAGAAGTCGGCAGCGCGCCTCCAGCGCAGGACGAACTTATCCCGCAGATCGGGGGTGCCGTTGGTGCCATCGCAAACGTGCCAACCGGCGGGCACGCTGCCAGAGGTTCCGTTCCACCACACGATCATGTTCGTGTGTGCGAAGTCTAGGCCGCTCGGGAGATTCGCCGCGATGTTGGCCTTCGTGAGCAGCACGCTGCCGCCGGCAGTCGGCGGGCCACCGCCGGGCGGCACCAGAATCTGGTTGTCGGTCTCGCCGGGATTGCCGCGGATCGCGCCGTCGGCATACTCCCCGCCCTGCATGCTACCGCCGCTGCCGAGCGCGAGGATGCCGGCGAGGTTGGTGGTGCCGTTCAGGGTATCGCCGCCGCCCTTCTGCAGCATTGCAGCCAGGTCGCCGGCGGTGCAGCGGATCTCGACGCGTGAGCCGGAAGAGAACGCCAGGGCGGTCGTGCCCTCCTGCCCGCGCAGGATGGTCAACACGTCCCCGGTGATGCCGGTGGCATGCGCGACCTCGATGTTGCCGGAGGTGTCCTCGAAGGTCACCTTCATGATCTGGCCGGCGGACAGGTTAGGGAACAAAGCCCCCTGCCCCGGCTGCAACGTGACCGTCGTATCGGTGGAGAGGATCCCCGATGCCATCAGGGCCGACGCGTTGTTGGAGAAGACAATAATGCTCATGGCTTACACCTTGTCGACAAGATCGAACTGCACCACGTCCTCGAAGATCTGCGTGAGGCTCGTGGTGGCAAGGAACTGCACTTCGTAGGAATTGAGATCAACGCCGCCGCTCACGAAAAACGTGACTTTGGTGCCATCCGGTGTGATCGCGACGTTGTTCACGACCAAAGCGGGCGACACGGGCGCGCCGGTGGGCGACGTAATGGCTACCGCCACCCCGGTGACTTGCTCGCCAGTGGCCAGCTGGAGTGTGTAGTCAAGAGAGTAGCGCTTGACTTCGCTGATCGTCTGTTGGAATCGGCCGGCAATTGCGCTCATGCTTGCACCGTCGTGTTCTCTTTGGGCATATAGATCTTGGGAACTATGTTCCCCACGTTTGCTTGGACGATCGGGCCGCCGAGCTTCGGCGCCGCGGCAAATTTGCCGCCCACCTGCACAAGGACGCTGGAGACGCCGTTGAATGTCACGGTCGTGCTCTGTCCGTCGGCGAAGTCCTGGAACCCCGCCTGCCAGAGATAGGTCACGAGATCACTGTTCGCCGGGTTGACCGACAGGTCGCCATCACCGGGGGTATAGGTATTCACAGGACCGCCGGATAGCTGCACATCGATAGACGAGACCGCCGCGGGCAACACGTCGCTGAGCACCAGAACGAAGCAGTTTGTCCCGAGGTGATTTACCCAGCCGAGCGCGTAGATCGTCAGACCGCCCAGCAAAGTGGTATCGCTGGAGCCGGCCGGAGTCGTGATGTTGTGGCCGTTGGGCACGCAGTAGCCCGCGCCGGCGGACTCCCAGAGTCCGAGGTCGAAAGGGAAGGATCCCTTCGCGGCGGCGAGGATGTTGGCGATCGTGCTGCTCATACCTGGAAGAAACCTCCCTGGGTAAGGTCGTAGCTAATCGCGTAGTTGAAGCCCTGCGGTAGGAACGGGAATCCGGGGCCGTCGCTCGAGTAGTAGATCAGCTGCGAGGTCGCGTCGTCGCCGCTATCGATGTACAGGACGAGCCCAACAACCGGCTGAGCGTTGATAAACGCGTCCTGCTCGGCGATGGTGCCTGCGCAGATACCATTGGCTTCCGCCACGTTCGTGAGGTCGCCACAACGGCGCAGGATCGCGCCCGGAGTGATGTCGCTCACGAAATTGTCGGACTGCGATGGCGTGTAGCTGGCGCTGACCAGCAGGGCGCCCACGACAGAGCCAGCCCAGCTGAGCTGGGCGGTCGCGAACAAGTGGCGGGCGCTGTTGTAAACGAAGGTGGACATCAGCCGAGGACCGCCTTCTGGAGGATCTGCGAGCTGCTCCGGCCGGCGAACGGCGGGTAGCACATCGGAGCATCGGCCGGGCTGTAATTGCGCTCGGCCACGTCGCGCCACGTGAGACGGTGCCGCTTGTAGTCCTTCTCGTAGGACATCGAGAGCGCCTTGTCCGTCCACGGCTTCTGCGGCATGCGATACAGGCGCGCGAGAGTGCCGAAGAGGATCGCGTCGAGGTGGTGCGTGAAGGTGATCACCGGCAGCTGCGCGGCGAGCGCGGTCGGGATCAGCGACGCGTAGACGAACAGGGCCCGGCCGTAGGTCTTGTCCGGCACCGGGTAAAACACCAGCGTGCTGGGGTCCTGCATGAACCAGGTGCTCGGCAGGTCCTTGTCGTTGCCAATGACCTTGCGCACCGCGGGCGTCAGGAACTGGCGCGCGTTGCCGCCGAAGAGCGGGTAGATCCACGCCTTAAGGGCAAACTGGACCTGCCGGTTCTGGTCGACGGGGTTGAGATTGACCGTGTCCTGGTTGGCATTGATCGAGTACGGCCCGATCACGTCCCGCCAAGCCGTGGTGAAGGAATAGAAGTCGCGCAGCACCAGCTGCAGCTGCGAGTCAACCAGGGCGTCGGGGCAGCCGGGGAGCTGCTGCTGGAGCAGCTGGCGGATGTACAGCGCCGTTTGTCCGGCCGCACCTGCCGCGCTCTGCCCGCCGTCAAGGGTTACGATTGCCACGATCAGCCTCCGGGAGAAATCAACATGCCGCGGAACGCCTGAAGCAGCGTCATGGCGCGGCCCTCATCCGTGAATTCGTCGTCCGCGAGCTCCGTGCGACCTGTCACGAAGAACACCACGGCGTTGAAGAACAACCGATCGTCGATCGGAAACTGCGTCGCCGGGTTGAGCCCCAGGTCGGCCTCCGAGTACGTCGGCAGCACGATCTGGCTCAGTAGCCCGGACTGGAAGTTGCCGATGAAGGCGTCCGGCCGATACCGGTACACCTCGCGCAGCGCCGTGTTCAGGTAGCTGACCATCAGCGCGTTCGTGAACCGGAAGGGCACGACCGAGTCATTGATCGTCGCGCGCGCCTCCGTGATCACATCGTCGATCGCTTTTGGGGTCGTACTTGACATCCGTCCGTCTCCAACAAAAAGGGGGCTGCCCGTGTGGAGCAGCCCCCTTCGTTCACACCCTCACGAAGAGGGGGTCGACCTATCAGCCGCCGTTCTTCACGACTGCATACGCGACCAGGGTGGGGTTGATCACCTGGAAACCCCACACCTGCAGGCCGCGCATCAGCGTGCCGAAGGTGCTCTCGGACCGGAGGGTCTCGACCTTCGTCATCTGCGACGCGAAGGTGAGTCCCAGGCTGTGGCCGGCATACACCGCCCACTCGCCCGCGGCCAGATTGCCTGCCACGCCGTTCGGCAGCAGGTTGGACACGTAGACCGTGAACCGGTCGATCATGCCCAGGCGGCCGTTGCGCGCGACGGACACCGCATCACCGGTCAGGTACGCCTGCTGGAAGACGGACCGCTTGATCAGCGCCGCGGCCCAGGCCGGCAGCACAATCCAGCGACCCTGCTCCGGCACGCGCTGCTCGTCGAGCACGAGACCGAGGTCGATGATGAAGTCGAGAATCGCGCGAACGTTCACGTTCGAGGAACCGTCGCCGGTGCCCAGTGCCACGTGGCCGATCCACTGCGGGCTCGAGCTGGTGACGCCAAGGCGGATGCTGCCCGACAGACGGCCAGCGGTGTTGCCCTGGTTGGCCGCATCAACACTGCCACCGATGCTGGTCGTGGCCAGCACGGCGCTGTCGATGAAGACCTTCATCTGTTCGGACGCGTTGTCCGCCCAGTTGCTGAGCAGATCCACGTCCGCCTGGATCTCCATCACGTCGTCGAGGACCGTGTTGAAGTAGGCGCCCTGGTTGATCTGCAGCTGGACCAGCGCGCTCGACGGACGCTGCACGTTCAGTGCCTGGTTCGCCGAATACGCCTGGATGGTGATCGTCGGGTGGGTACGAATGTTGATCGTATCCCCGAAGTTCCGAATCTCACCTTCGTAGTCCGTCGACGCGATCGCGCCGAGAACCGTTGCGTCGTAGAACTTCTCTACGAACTTCCCGGACCAAATGGTCGGGATGAAAACACCAGAGTACGCCGGGTTCGGGTTACTACCGAGATATGGCGTCCCTGCGACAGGATATGACATGGCTTCCGTGCCCCTGCAAGTTCATGTGACTACCGTTGGTTCAGGTGGGAGTCGGCCCTCGTTGGGCGAACTCGTCCGTCCTTCACCGCCTGCGCGATCTCGGCCGAGACTTGGTCGTACTCGTCCTTCGGTACGCGCTTCCGTCGCACACGGTCGTAGAAGTCACTGATCTCGTTTTCCGACCAGATTCTTCCACGTGAACTACCAGGAGCTGCTTCGCCGGAGCCGCTACGCGGAGTTCCGGGGGCGATCAGTGTTGCGGGGTCAACCAGTGGTTGCGGAGCCGCAGTTGATCGAGAAGCGTCTTCCCTCACATACGCCTCAAAGATTCCCACAACCCGTTGCGCGTCGTGGGCATTGAAGGCGTTGGTCAACGCAATACGTCGACTCGAACCGGAGAATACATCCGCGCTTTCGAGCCACGCAAGAAACTCTACAGACTTGTTGATCTCTTCCCAGCTCGGGATACGGCTGTTCAACGCTTCGTAGACGCGCGCCTGCTTCACGGCGGCGGTCTCCTGCAGCGTCTGGCCGAGCGCGCCTTCCATGCGGGCGAGCTGCTCCTTGAGGCCCTGGAGCTCGGGAGCCACGACTTCCTGCGCGCGACGGCCCACGACGTCGATCAGATCCTCGCCGAAGCTCTCGCGCTCTTCCTTCGTGACGTGCCGAAAGGTGTCCTCGGCGCGGGTCGGCTGCGCATTCGGCGCAGCGGGGCGGGACTGCAGCTGCGTCTGGAGTTGCTGATTGACACGCATCGCCTGATCGAGCATCTGCCGGGTCTCGGTCAGTGTGCTCAGCATGCGCGGTACTTCGGCGTCGTACTTGCCCTGCAGCACCTTGTAGCGATGCTCGTAGTTCACGGTCGGCGGTGCGGCGGCAGCTGCGGGCGTCGAGGGGGGCGCGATGTCCACGCTCGGGAACTGCGGCTCCGCCGGTGCGGCGGCAGCGGGCGTCGAGGGCTGCACGGGCTGGGCGCCGGCAGGCGGCGCGTCGCCTACGTTCGGGAGGTTCGGCAAATTCGTCGGGGCGCGCTCAGCCTGCGCACTCGCTGCGTTGGCATCGGCGGCCAGCCGGGCGGCGTCGGCCGGGCGGGCGTTGAGATCGCGAACCAGCTGATCGGCAGCTTTCGCCTGCCTAAGAACCGCCTGGGGCTTGGTCATCCTTGACTCCTGCAGTCCTCAATTCCTTGAGGAGTTGGTTGTATGCGCGCGCTTCCATGCGCAGCGGCTCGGCATCAGCGCTCGTCGTGGCCAAGAGACAGCGTTCCACTGCCGACTCTCTGGATGCCCACAACAGGCGTATAAAAACCCTGAATTCGGCGTGATCCTTCAGCCGCCCCATTACTGAGGCGAGTTCTTGTCGAGGGAGGCTCACGGGGCTAGGGGGTTGCCCAGGTACGGAGAGACAGTGTCGACGTCGTCAGCTTCGGGACGAGTCTTGCTGTAGTCGCGCGTGTACACGCGGGTCGTCGGCGCCTTGCCGATGTTGGAGGCCTGCCCCAGGCGCAAGTGCTCGTCCTTGAGACACTTGCTGCCTGGAGACTGCTCTTCGCGCGTCTCGCACCCATCCTTGGGGTAACGCGGCTTGAGCTCGTTGTAGCGGGCCATCTGTCGGCGCCTCAGTAGATGCTGTGGCTCTTCTTGTCGGACTTGCCGCTCTTCTCGTAGCCGCGCTTCAGCGGATACGAGCGATCGGAAGGCTCGCCCTCGCCTTTCTGCGAGGCAGTCTTGCGGGTAGCAGACTGGTGGTCACCGCGGGTGAGCTCGGGCTCACTCTTCGACTCCGACTTGTTGCGGCGAAGGCCGACGTCAGCGTTCGGGGTGCGCACGTGCGTGCTGTTCTCGACGAACGTGGTGCCATGCGGGCCCTGGCTCACATTGTCGCCACCGCGCTTCTTGGACTGGCTGCGGCCGGTGTTCGGGAACTTCGCCGGCTCGGACTTGCAGAACGTGGTCCCAAACTGGGAGCCACCCTCCGCGATGCCGTTCGGCTTCACTTTCCCGGTCATGCGCGAGTTCGCGCCTTCCGGTCGGGCTGCCCGGCCCTTCATGGCCGCACTCTTGAATCCGCCTTCGCTCATTTCTGTGTCCTCAGAGAGCCGGGGTTCTTAGAACCCGTTGGCCTCGATCAGGATCTTGTCGTTCGACGCAACGGTGCCGGCGGTAACCGTGCACGACGTGGTCGTATGCGCTGACTGCGCCCAAATCTTCGCGGTGGTCGTCTCGTCGTATGCCACGCAGAAGAAGCCATTCGCGGCGGCGGACGGGAAGTCGACCACCAGGGTGCAGGTGCCGCCGGCGCTGTTGCTCGATACCTGGAAGGTACCGGCTCCGCCGACCATCGAGGCCTGCACGGTGGCGAGGGTGCCGCACGAAGTGGTGGCATCGAGGACGGGCAGGTTGCCGACGGCAACCGGAGTGCCCGGGACCGAATTCAGGCCGGTCGTCGGGTTGAAACCGACGTACACCGCGGCCACGGCCACGGCGGTGATCATCAGACCGGTGACGAAAGCGATCAGACGCTTGGTGGAGAACAGATTCTTCATGGCCGCAAACCTACCTGCAGGGTGAGGGAAACGTTGTAGAGGGACTCTACATCAGCGCGGAGGCGGCTGACCAGCATTCGCCGCCGCATTCGGAGCGGGCGGAATGCCAGGCTGTCCGCCGGCGCCGGGCGCTGACTGAGCCGGGTTGGGATTCGGCGTGTTGTTGCCGGTCGGGTTCGGGCCGCCGCCGGCCGGAGGCTGAGGCGGCATGCCCGGGGGCGGCGCACCTTGTGCGTCGTCCGGATTCTTGACTTTGATCTCCATCCCGAGATTGTCGGCGATCGACTGCAGCACGCGCGCGGTCTCGCCCGGGCCAAGCATCGCCTGGTAGTTCGGGTTGTTGATCAGGTTCAGGAACTCGAGCTGGCGCGAAAGATCCTGTTCCTGCTTCGCCGCCTGGCGCACGCCGTCAACCACGATGTTCTCGTCGCCGCGGAGCATGCCAGTGGTGTCCGTCAGCATGATCATGTCGTAGAGCATGCCGATCAGCGGGCGGAACACATCGGTGTCGATGTTGTCCGCCACATTCTGCAGAGTCTTGTTCGCATTGTTGATCAGCATCGACAAGCCCGACGCCGTGCGACCGGCGCCGCCGGCCTGCCCGCTTCCCGTGAGGTAGCGCGGGATGGTCGAGACGTCATCCAGCATCGTGCTGAACTTGTCGATCACGGCCATCAGCTGCTGAGAATTCGAGTCCGGCTGGAAGAAATCCACGGCCTTAGCCTGCGGATTCGTGGGGTCCGAGATCGTGAGCCACTTCTTCCACGGATACAGGTCCGTGCTGGCATTGGGCGCCATGAGCTCGGTATTGATCGTGACCTGCGGACCGCTCGAGATCGAGAGGTTGTTCACCAGCGCGCGCAGCGTGGCGTTGATGACGTCCGTGAGGTCGTTCGCCATCGCCGGAATGCCATTGCCGAACAGCGAGCCGGGCTGCTTGTCGAAGCTGGAAACGTAGTACGGCACGCGCAGGCGCGGGGCGGGGTTCAGCATCGCCTTGAAGATCTTGCGGTCGACCATCCAGGCGGTGATGAAGTACGGCTTCAGCGGGTCGTCGACCTTGATTCCGTACTCCTGCAGGTATCGGCCGAGCACATAGCCGTGGTACTCGACGGCATTGATGTAGGTGTCATCGAGCGCGTTGTTGCGGCCTTCCATGAGGGCGCGCTCGTAGTCGAAGATCTGGATCCACTCTTTGAACCCGCGCTGCTCGTAGGTCTCGATGATCCAGTCGATGTCCTTGTCGCGGTAGCCGGGCAGGCCCTTGAGGTTGTACAGGTCGTTGACCGAAAGGCGCTGGCGTTCGAAGGTCTCGGTGTTCTTGATGTTGGTGGCGCCGGGGCTGAACCAGATATCCCAGGGGGAGACGCGGTCCCAGAAGAACTCCGCGCTCTCGTGGGACTCCATCTTGCCCTTGACCCACTTCAGCTCGGTGTGGCGCCGGGTCGTCGGGCCCTTGATCACCGCGTACTTGTAGACGGGCAAATCGGCCAGGAACTCGGACAGGGCCTCGTAGAAGCCTCCCAGCTCGAGCATCTCGTCGATCTTGCGCTGGGCATCCTTCGCCTCGTCGGCGGCCTTGCGACGCTCTGCGAGCTTCACCGCCTCGTAGAGATTCTCGAACCGCTCGGCGACCTTCTCCTGCGGGATCATCGCGCCCATGCGGTTGGCAGAGATCACTTCGCTCGCGACCAGCTGCTTCACGTGCGCGTCGATCGAGTCGGGCACCACGGGATCAGCAGTAGGCTCGAGCTGCCACGGCCGATCGCTGTTCATGTAGACGTTGCGCAGGAGCGCAGTGGCGCCGCGACACTTCATCGCCATCATGCGCGAGTACACCGCAGAGCCACCGAAAGCCTGGATTTCCGCCAGCTTGCCGGGGTCGTACTGGCCGTTGTAGGCCCGCATGTCGCGGATCAACTCGTCGTCGACACCGATCACGCGGCGGTGGCGGACTGCCTTCTCAAACCGCGTGCGGATGTGCTTGGCCAGGTCGGTGATGACATCCTCATCGACCTTGGCGAGTGATTTGCTGCGCTTCTCGGCGGCGTCGAGCTCATCCTGCCCAACGACGCGCACGAGGCCGCGGCCCTGGCCGCGCAGCGGGATGCTCTTCGGGGATCCGACGCTGACGCCGGGGACGGCACTTGCCTGCCGAGGACCGGAGCCGCCAAGCGAAACTCCCGGCGGAAGTCCCATCGTGGGAGCTTTCGTATCAAGAGTTGAGACTGGCTGCGACGGAATAGCGCCCACGCTAATACCTTCCTTGGTATGTAGAAGAGATCTTACGGAGCTCTACAGAGCTAAGTCCAGCCAGCAGAACTCTTTTGTGGAGGTGCACTGGCATCGAAGCGCGTTCGGACAAGTCTGCTGCGTACTGCTTGTGTATGACCGAGACACGCGTACTGGAGCGCGTCAGCGATATCGCTCCAGGGGTGCTTCTTCTCGGGCTGAGGTTGGAGCTCGCCGTCCTTCTTCTTGGCGTAGCGGTACTTCGAGCGCAGCGCCGCGATCAGCCGCACGCACTTCGGGCTGATCAGGAGAGCGCCGCCGCCGTCGCGCTGCTGCAGGAGCCACTTCTCCACCGCGCGCAGGCGCGGCTCGATCTGGTTCGTCTGCGCCGGCTGAGAGGACAGGCCCAAGCGCTCGAGCGCCTTGAAGACCGACTCCTCGCCAACCTGGCCACGGTCCTTGCCGGCGGGGTCGCCTACCACGCCGGCCGGGATCCGCATGTACTCGGGAGCTGCGAAGATCGGCTTCAGGATCGTGGTCGTGAACTGTTCCACGCCCATGTTGTCGCCGTAGGCCTCGTCAAGGATCAGCAGCCGCCCCTTCGGGTCCAACTGGGTGATCAGGGCCGCAGGATGTCTACCAAAATCCATCCCCACGACAACCAGCGTGGAGGGCACCGGGCGTAGCACCTCCTTAGCCACGTGGAACTCGAGCTTGAAGCTCGAGCGAAATACCGCCTCACCCGAGAGCGCCGGCGCAACGACGTTATCGATGTACTGCTCGACCCAGGCATCTGTGTTGTTCTCGATCAGGTTTTCGTAGTAGCCGGCGACCAGGTTCTCCCGGTTCTCGGCACCGATATCGCGGGCGCCCGGCTGGATGAAGTAGCCCCAGGTCTCCGGCAGGGGCTTGCCGTTCAGGTCCCCTTCCTCGAGGACCTTGTTCCACTCCGAGTCCTCGTCGAACGAATTGGTCTCGGCGATCACGCCGTACCAGGAGGGACCGCCGTGCATCTTCGAGGGGAAGCGGCCGCACCGGCTGAAGGTGTCCATCAGGATCTGCAGCGGCAGCTCGCGCACCTCGGACAGCCAGGCGAAGGTCAGATCGAGCGACAGCAGGCGCTTCACGTCATCGGGGGTATCCAGCGGCATCAGCAGCCACTCGGTCTCGACGTCCGCGAGCTTGATCCAGATGGTCTTGTCGGAGACCCGGTAGTCGATGATCGGCCCGATCTGCTCCCGGATCGTCTTCAGACAGGTGTTCTTGAGCTCCGGGAGCGTGTTG
>Ga0134125_10010744_pt1 | contig 10274 bp, 7 predicted proteins | sample KB31751_FD_96464 | JGI IMG/M metagenome (GOLD analysis project Ga0134125, IMG submission 96464) | Terrestrial soil microbial communities with excess Nitrogen fertilizer from Kellogg Biological Station, Michigan, USA - KB3-175-1 | ecosystem: Environmental > Terrestrial > Soil > Unclassified ... | reverse complement strand
GGAGGGCCGACCAGCAGCACGCCACGCGGAATGCGTCCGCCGAGGCGCTGGAATTTACCGGGGTCGCGCAGGAACTCGACGATCTCCTGCAGGTCCTGTTTGGCCTCGTCGACGCCGGCGACATCCTCGAAGGTGACGCGGCCATGCGCTTCCGTCAGCATCTTCGCGCGCGACTTGCCAAAGCCCATCGCCTTGCCGGCGCCGCCCTGCATCTGCCGCGACAGGAATATCCACACGCCGATCAGCGCGATGAACGGCAACCAGGAGACGAGTAGCGATACGAACCACGGCACGTTGTCGCCCGGGGGCTTGGCCGTGATCTGCACCTTGCCGTTGTAGAGGCGCGTCACCAGCGACGGGTCGTTCGGCGCGTAGGTCTGGAAGCTCGTGCCGTTGTTGTAGGTGCCGTGAATCTCGGGGCCCTGGATCACGACGTCGCGGACATTGCCCTTATCGACGTCGGTCAAGAGCTGCGAGAACGAGATGTCTTGGGAGGAGGCGCGTTGACCGGGATTCTGGAACAACGTGAACAGTGCCAACAGCAACAGGACGATGATAACCCAGAGGGCGAAATTGCGCAGGTTGGCGTTCATCGATTTTCCTTCGTGGTCGCGCGGATCGCGGCCTTTGTCCTTTTGGACCTATCCTTGGGTAGCCACGAGGGAATCCCCCTCCTCGACCATATTGCAATTTAGGTGCCGCTCGCCTCGCTGCCAAGGGAACCACACCGGACTATTTAGCGCATCCGGGGCCGATTCCCGCGCGAAAAATGACGCTTCAAACGGCCTTTTCCGAGGTGGTTAAGACTCCGGGTTCGGATTAATTCGCAAACGACGGTGTTATTTGCCGCATTGCAAGGCTCATTCTGCGGATTTGGTCCGCTTCCTTGGGGGCGCCGGCTCGATCCGAATCCTCCCCAGGCTCACACTCACCAGCGCACCCGCCAAGGTCTGCTTTAGCCTGATTTGCGCGCCTCCGGGGCCGCCCTTTTTGGCCTTTTGCGCTAAATGGTCGTCCAATTGGACAAGCAAGGCCTCGACCTTGCCAAGCTCCGCCGGCCCCTCATGGCCGAAGCGGTTGATGGCGCGCATCAGGAGGCGGAGCCTGATCTCCTCCGGAAGTGCGGCAAAGGCCTCCGCGTCAAGCTCGCGGCCGTCCCTGCGCGGCGCCGCCTCGCCTTTAAGCGCGAGATAGCGCTCGGCGCCATCGGTCAGCACCTCGATCGCCTCATTGGCACGCGCCAGCCGCGCGGCAAGCCGCGCCAGCCCCCTTGCATCGCCGCCCTCGGCCGCCAGCATCGGCAGCAGCGCGCGCAGGCGCGGCCGCGTGAAAGCCGTGTCGCGGTTGGTCGGATCGTCGGCGAAATCGATCTTGGCGCGGTTCAGCGTCGCGACCAGGCGGGATTTCGGAATCGAGAGCAAGGGGCGCGCGAGCATGATTCCGTCGCGGTGGGTTTCGCGCGCCATCGCCGACAGCCCCGCGATGCCGCTGCCGCGGAGCAGCCGCATCAGAAGCGTCTCGGCCTGGTCGTCGCGGGTATGGGCGGTAAGAATGTGGCTCGCGCCGGCGCTGCGGGCGGCTTGCGCGAGCAGGCGATAGCGTTCCGCCCGCGCCGCCGCCGGCACGCCGGTGGAAGGCTTGGCACCGTTCCAGCGCATCGTGCGATGTTCGACGTCGAGGCTGCGCGCAAGCTCCTTCACCTCGCGCGCCTCGCGCGCGGCTTCCGCGCGCAAACCGTGATCGACGGTAACCGCCACAAGCCGCGGCCCGCGCGACAAGGCACGGCACCAGCGCGCGGCAAGCCACATCAGCGCGACCGAATCGGGCCCGCCGGAGACCGCCAGCACAAGCGCGGGCGCGCCCTTCCAATCCGCGAACAGCTCTCTCGCGTCGCCGGCCGAGATCGGGGATGTGTCGTCGTCGCGCATGGCGGTGCCGTGCCGGAGCGCCGGGTCATCGTAGCCCGCATGAGCGATAGCGATATGCGGGACCCCGGGTATCGCTCCGCTCACCCGGGCTTCGAAGCTTCGTCTCGCATGGTAGTGCCGCGTTCAAAGCCCCGTCCAGTTTAGACGCGCGAGCGATCCAGCGCTACACGGCGCTGCGCAGGCGCCTCAGCACTTCACCTTCTTCTGCTCGCGCTCGACGGCGGCTTTGACGCCGGCGGACGCGCGCGGATATTTGCGCGTCACCTCGCCGAAGGCGGCGCAGGCGGCTTCCTTCTCCTTCAGCGCCGCGAGCGACTGTCCGAGCCGGAGCAGCGCATCCGGCGCTTTCCCCGCCTTGTCGTACTTGCTCGTCACGTTGAGGAAGACCTCGGCGGCGTCGCGATATTGCTGGCGCTGGTAGTAGCTCTCGCCGAGCCAGTATTGGGAATCGCCGACCAGCGGATCAGAAGGATATTTCTGCGCGAAGTTCTTCATGGTCTGCTCGGCGAGCGCATAATCCTTGCGCTGCATGTAGCCGATGCCGAGGTCATATTCGTCGCGTGGCGAGTTCGTGGGCGGAGCGGTGGCGAGGCCACCGGCGCCGTTGGGATTGACCGGCGGCGCAGGCGGCTGGCCACCCGGCTGCATGCCCGCCTGGGTATTGCCGGGCGGCACGCCCGCCGAAAGGTCGAGCGGCGCGCCGGGGGCGCCGCCGCCCGCGCCTTCGACTGGCATCGGCATCCGGCCGCCGCCAAGTGCCTGTGGCGCGCCGGGCGCATTTGGATTCTGGCTGGGGTCGAAGGCGTCGCCGCGGCGACCGCCCCGGCCCGGCTCCTGAACGATCGGCGCGGGGCTCGCGATCTGCTGCTGCGGATAGCCCTGCTGCGGCTGCTGCGCATATCCGCCTTGAGGCTGGCCATAGCCGCCCCGCGGCTGCGAGTAGCCGCCTTGTTGCGCATAGCCTCCTTGAGCGGGCTGTCCGTAGCCGCTCGGGGCGGCCTGCGCCGGTGGCATGACGGCGACGTTCGGCTGGTTACCTGCCTGCGCTCCCGGCGCTCCCGGCGCGGCCCCGAGTTGCCGCAACCGCTCCTCGAGCTGACGATTGCGATATTGCAATTCCTCGTTCTGGCCGGTGAGCGTCCGAAGCTGCTCTTCCAGCTTCTGGATTCGCAGCTCCGGGTCCTGATCATCCGATTGTGCAAAAGCCTGCGAAGACAGCGAAAGCGCCACGGCGATGGCCGCGGCACCGGTCACTTTTAGAAAGCTGGACGACATTTTGCCCTGACGAGGAAATCAGCCCGACATCGGCGAGCGCCGACACATAGGGAGAGGGACTACGCCAAAAATGTGACTGATACAAACCACTAAAATGAAACCGGCGCCCGAAGGCGCCGGAAAATTCTGTTGCACATGACCTGCCGGAAAACCGCTACATACTTTGTGCTTACGCGGTCCTTCGTTTGCTCATCATGCGCCAGCTTACACTGACCTTACGAGCTCGCGTTCAGCACGGTGACGGCACGGCGGTTCTGCGACCAGCAGGAGATGTCGTTGCAGACCGCGACCGGGCGTTCCTTGCCGTAGGAAATGGTGCGCATGCGGCTCGGATCGATGCCGTGAGCCGTCATGTAGGCCTTGACCGACTGGGCGCGGCGGGCGCCGAGCGCAATGTTGTATTCGCGGGTGCCGCGCTCGTCCGCATGTCCTTCGATGGTGAACTGGTAACGCGGATAGGTCTGCAGCCACTGGATCTGCTTGTCCAAGGTGGCCACGGCCTGCGGCGAGAGGTCGGTCTGGTCGCTATCAAAGAAAACGCGGTCGCCGACATTGACCACGAAGTCCTGCTGGCTGCCCGGCGTGGCCGCACTGGCATTGGCGTCCATACCCAGGTTCTTGTTGGCGCAAGCGCCCATGGACAGCGCCACGGCAAGCACCGCAGCCAACTTCAATCCCTGGAGGAAACGCATAGATGATTTCATTCCGGAGCCTCCACGCTCACGTCTTGGTACTGTCATCCGGTCTACAGGGGGTTGGTTAAGCGAACGTTCCGTCAACCTTGATGGGGTGTTGCCGGACCCGTTCAATTGCCCCCGAACGGCGAAAAGCGACCGCGATGGTTAATGGGTTGTAAATGTGGCGCGACGGTGAAGGCAAGCCGCGTCAGGCCGGGAACCGCGGTTTCAACCGCTATTGTGGCCGAACCTGTTGCAGCGCCGCCGCAGAATCCGGCTTGAGGCAACGGAACCGGGGACAATCAGGCCAGCGATGCGGCCGTCGGCGGACTGACTTGCGCCGGCACCAATAGCGGCCGGGAGAACGCCTTGTGCTCATTGGCCCGCTCGAACAGCATCCGCCGCTCGAACGCGTTCGATCGCATGATGGGAAAGCGCGTCAGGATCCTTTCCCGCACTTTCGGGAAATCAGACGCCATCAGGATCACCTGCCTGGTGTTCCAGCCCGGAAACGGACGCGGCTCGGAAATCGTCTCGGACAACAGCACGCGGCGATAGAATGCCTGATGATCGGTGCGCACCATCGCAAGGCCGGTATCGGCATTGAAATAATCGCAGGCCATATAGGCCAGCCGCACCGTCAGATAGGGCAGCTCGGGAAACCGCCGGGCTTTTTCCGGGTCTGCCGTGAAGCGCGCCGGATCGATGAACACCTCGCCTCGATCCAGGCGCTCGTGCAGGATGTCACCGAACAATTCGGTCGTGTAGGAATAACGCCACTCGGATGTCAGGACATGGAGGCGAAAAGAACCGCAAAGCTCGCCATCGACAAATATGCCGAACAGCCAGACGTTCGGCGCATCGTCATAGCGATCGGTGACGCGCCGGGTCTCTGACGGTGAAATCAAGCCACCATGCAGATAGGCCCTGTAACGCATCAGGTAGATGAGATCTTTCTCCTCGGGAGTTTCGATGAGGCGGTAATCGACTCGATCAAACAGCCCTGCCCCTCGCACATTCGGCGGCGGTTGCAGCTCGACCCCAGCCTTCATACTTCCAACACTCCCAAGCAACTTCTGCGGGTATTAGGACATTAATAGCTTCTTAACGAAATTGCAAAGGATTGGATGGGTTAGGGTTAATCAGATCGGCCGGTTTTGTGCCCGCGGAGCCCGCGGGAGGGAAGAAAGTTCCACGCTTTAGGGTTGTTCGGAGGACAGTCAGGCGATGGAGCGCGACGTTACAGCCGTTTGCAGGTCCTCGACGGACCGCCGGCCATGCGAGGCGTTCAGGAGCTGGCGGACCCGCACGGCCGGGACCGGGCGGCTGAACAGATAGCCCTGTGCTTCACTCACCGTGCCGTCAGCCGAGATGCGCTCGAGCTGCTCATTGGTCTCGATACCTTCCACCACGACCGACATGCCGAGATCGGCGGACAGGCGGGCGACGCCGCGCAGCAGCGTCAACGGGCGATCGCTGTCGATGCCTTCGAGGAAGGAGCGGTCGATCTTCACCTTCTGCAGCGGGAAATTATGCAGATAGCTGAGGCTCGAATAGCCGGTGCCGAAATCGTCGAGCGAGATGCGCACGCCGATCGCACTGAGCTGCGACAGCACGTCGTGGGTCAATTGCGTGTTGCGGAGCAGCGAGGACTCGGTGATCTCGATCTCGAGCCGATGCGCCGGCAGGCCGGACACTTCCAGCGCATAGCGGACTTCGCTCAGTATATCGCGCTGATGGAATTGCTGCGGCGAGAAGTTGACCGCGACGCTGACGGCCTCCGGCCATTTCATGCATTCCATGCAGGCCTTGCGCAGGATCCAGCGGCCGAGGTCGATGATCAGGCCCATGTCTTCGGCGACCGGAATGATGTCGATCGGCGACACCGTGCCGCGCGCCGGATGATTCCAGCGCAGCAGCGCCTCGCAGGTCGAGATCTTGCCAGACTTGAGATTGACCAGCGGCTGATAGTAGAGCTCGAACTCCTCGTTGGCGAGCGCCTTGCGCAGGTCGAGCTCGAGGGTGCGGCGCGACTCGACGATCTGCGCCAGCTCGTCGCGGAAGAAGCAGAAGGTGCCGCGGCCGTCCGCCTTGGCCCGGTACAGCGCCATGTCGGCGTTCTTGAGCAGCGTGTCGGCGCTGACGCCGGGCGAGGTCATGGCGATGCCGACGCTGGCGCCGATCTCGACCAGATGGTTGTCGATCTTGTAGCGCTCGCTCAGATTGTCGACGATGCGCCGCGCGAGATTCGCGGCGTCCTCTGCGCTGTGGATGTTCTGCTGGAACACCACGAACTCGTCGCCGCCGAAGCGCGCCACGAAATCCTCCGGCCGCAGCATGCCGCGCAGGCGCTCGGCGACGGCGCACAATAGCTGGTCGCCGCAGGGATGGCCCAGCGTATCGTTGACCTGCTTGAACTGGTCGAGATCGATGAACAGCAGGGCCGAGAGCTGGTCGGCCTCGGCCGGTGCCTTGAGCAGATGCTCGATTTCATCGCGGAAATTGACGCGGTTGGGCAGCGTCGTGAGCTCGTCGTAGCGGGCAAGATGGCTGATCCGCGCCTCGGCGTTGCGCCGCTCGGTGATGTCCTCGACCAGCACGACCGCGCCGCCGCCGGCCATCGGCTGGAACGTCCAGGACAGTGAGCGGCCGCGGGCGACGTCCGGATCGGTGGTGATGATGTCGCGAGCCTGCGAATCCTCGATCTCGGCCAGGATGATCCTGCCGCTGGCGGCCGAAATCGAACCGGCCGCAACGCAGCCGTCGATGACGTCGGAGGCGTTGGTCCGGCGCTCGACCATTTCGTCGGGCAGCTTCATCATTTCGCTGAAGCAGTGGTTCATGACCGCGAGACTGCCGTCGGCGCGGAACATGCAGAGCCCGTGCGGCATGTTGTTCAGAGCGGTATCGAACTGGCCCGCGAGCGCCGCTTCGCGTTCGCGCGCCACGACGGCCCGCAGGAATATTCTGTGCAAATTGGCCGAGAGCTGGATGATCGCCACAAGAAACGCGGCGCTCACGATCGACATCGCGATGTAATAGGGCGTGCCGCGCAGCGCCAGCGCGATCACCGGCAGACCGAACATGATCACAGCCTGCAGACGGAAGATCGATTGCCGTCCGTAGGCCCTGGCCGCAGCTCCCGCCACGATGCCGGTGGTGACGGACAGGCTGATCATGTGGGCGACGGCATCGTCATTGCTGAGCAGCGCAGCGGAGCACCACAGGCCGATGACGGCAGCCTGGATCATCGCCCCGACGCGGTAGCGCTTCTGCCATCGCGCAGCTTCTTCGGCGGTCAGAGTCGACTTGCGGGCCTGATATTGCCGCAGGTCAATTGCGCGGAGAGCTCCCGACAGGAGGAGCAGCGGGACGAACGCCCAGATCAGGGTTTGTCCCGTCTTCAGCGCAGTCAAGGTTGCCGCGAAGGACGAGAAGACGATGCCGATGAGCACCGTACCAGGGGCCTCGAACAGGGAATCGACGAGCGCCGCCGAAACTATCGGCGAGGCTCCTTGATTGGGCTCTGCACTCCGGCTCGCGAGTTGCATTGGGTTGGTACGCGTCCTGTTTGGAGGCGTAGTTTTACCGATGCGAGATGAAGTCTTTCTGAGAAAACATCGTTAAAAGCGAGTTGTTTTTATCTCTCAAGCATCGGAAATTTCTGCACGAAATCAAAGCACTAGGAAAAGTTTGCCGAGCCCAAAAGGCCGGTCATGAAAGAGCGCGACAAATTTCTCGAAAACAGCGCGCATGCAGACAGGTTCCCTGCCAGAACTCGCCGGACTGCCACACGCCGGCCTTGTGCCGGGCATGACGAGGGGATGGTCAGCGAGGATTTACGACAACAGCGGCGACCAGGCGGGGTCGGAGGCGTAGCCCGGCGTCGGCACGCGCTGCTCGTTGCGGCCGGAGACGTCGACGGTGAACAGCGACGGCCCGCTATTGCCGCCCGGATCGCGGAAGAACATCAGCACGCGACCGTTCGGCGCAAAGGTCGGCCCCTCATTGTGGAAGCCGGACGTGAGGATGCGTTCGCCGCTGCCGTCGGGCTTGATGATGCCGATCGCGAACTGGCCGCCGCCCTGCTTTGTGAACGCGATGTAGTCGCCGCGCGGCGACCACACCGGCGTCGAGTAGCTGGCGCTGGGATCGGCGTTGTCGAAGGAGATGCGCTGCGCCGGCCCGCCGCCCGCCGCCATGACGTAAATCTGCGGCCGGCCGCCGCGGTCGGATTCGAAACAGATGCGGCTGCCGTCGGGTGCGTAGGAAGGCGACGTGTCGATCGCTGGCGTATCGGTCAGTCGCGTGGTCGATTTCGAGCGCAAATCCATCACGAACAGATTGGCATTGCCGCCCTCCTGCAGGCTCATGATGATGCGTTGGCCGTCCGGCGCGAAGCGCGGCGCGAACGACATGCCCGGGAAATTGCCGACAATCTCACGCTGCCCGGTCTCGATATTGTAGAGATAGACGCGCGGATCCCCCTGGCCGAATTCCATATAGGTGATCTCTTGCGTCGACGGCGAGAAACGCGGCGTCAGCACGAGATCGGTGCCCCTGGTCAGGTAGCGCACATTGGCGCCGTCCTGGTCCATGATCGCAAGCTTCTTGATGCGCCGCTCCGATGGCCCGCTCTCGTCGATGAAGACCACGCGGGTATCGAAATAGCCCTTTTCACCGGTCAGCCGCTCGTAGATCTGGTCGGAGATGATGTGCGCGATACGGCGCCAGTATTCCGGCGAGGTGACATATTGCTGGCCGGTGAGCTGCTGCGCAGTGCCGACGTCCCAGAGGCGGAATTCCGCTTTCAGCCTTCCGTCCCCCTGGCGTGTCACGCGGCCCGTGACGAGGTCCTGCGCGTTGATCTGCTTCCAGCTCGGAAATTGCGGGGCGACATCGATGTTGTTGATGTGCTCGATGAAGGTCGCCGGATCGATCGGCGCGAAGAGACCGCTGCGCCTCAGATTGTTGGTGATGACGCCCGCGATGTCGGCGCCGGCCTGGCCGTCCGCCGGCGTGCCGGGCACGAAGGCGGGAATGGCAATCGGCAGCGGCTGGAAATTATCCGGGTCGATCTTGAGTCGTCCCTGTCCCCATGCCGATGAAGCGCTCAGCGCAGCGACCGTCGATCCGGTTGCGATCATGAAGCGTCGTCGCGTGAGAGATGGTGCCTTGATCATGGGTCTAGTAGCCTTCGTCTTTACAATCACAGCAAATCTTTGAGACCGAACGTCATCGGAATGTACTTCCAGGTGCTGTACTGATCCTTCGGCAGGAATGCGTAAGCCTGACACTCCATGACCGCGCGCTTGGCGCTCTCGGCGAGCGCCCGGGCGACCGATGGCGACGGTCCGCGGACGGCGACGATCACGGGATCGGACGCGACCGTGCCGTCAGGCCGCAGATTGATGTCGATGTCGGCCTCGAATTGATCGGAATCGACGCCGTTATAGGGGAAATTGAAACAGCGCCGTACGGCACTCACGAACGCGCCCTTCCAGGTCGCGACCATGGCGTTGGAATGCCCCGTGGGCGTGCCAAGCGCGGCGTTGGAGTTGAGTGTTGCGCCGGTCACCGCCGTATGCGACGGATCGCGCTTATCGAGAAGAGCTGCGATCTTCGACTGATCGAAGGTGCGCTCCTTCGGCTTGGGCGGCTGCGGCGGTGCGGCCTTGGTTTCCTGCTTCGGCGGCGGCTTCTTGGCGTCGGCCTTGAGCGCGTCCGCGATCGGATCATTGGCCTTCTCATCCGGCTTCTTCTCAGCCTTCTTCGGCTCTTCCTTCTTGGGCTCGGGCTTCGGATCGGGCTTCTTCTCGACCGGCTTCTCCACCGGCTTCGGCGTCGGATCGGGCGCACTGGTCGAGGTCACCACGTCCGTCTTGCTGACCTTGCCTTGCACGTCATCGACGGGCTTGGCCTCGGCGACCTTCTCCGCCAGCGGCTTGGGATTCTCCTTCTTGCCGCTCTTGATGCCCTGGGTCATCTGCGAGGTGTTGTCCATCGAGATGTCGACGGGAATGACATCCTCTTGCGGCGCTTCGACCGAGCGCGTCGAAAAAGAAACCAGGCCCCATCCAAGCACGAGAATATGCAGGGTAACGGACAGCGCCGTCCCCTTGCGCTCGCGCAGATACTGGATGGCGCCGCGTGCGCTCATGTACCCTGATCCGGAACAACGACGATGCTGGCGCGATAGCCGGCGTCACGTGCCAGGCCCAAGACCTTCATCATGTCGGAATAGCAGGTGTCGCGATCGCCGCGGATCTTCACCACCTGCTCGCCACCGCCGGCGGATTCCTTGATCGCCTTGATCTTGGGACCAAGCTCGTCGAGCGGGATCTCGGTGTCGCCGAGATAGATGCTGACATTGGAGGTGCACTTGGTGTCGCCG
>Ga0134125_10010742_pt1 | contig 10275 bp, 10 predicted proteins | sample KB31751_FD_96464 | JGI IMG/M metagenome (GOLD analysis project Ga0134125, IMG submission 96464) | Terrestrial soil microbial communities with excess Nitrogen fertilizer from Kellogg Biological Station, Michigan, USA - KB3-175-1 | ecosystem: Environmental > Terrestrial > Soil > Unclassified ... | reverse complement strand
CGCGCCGCGCGGCGGCCGGCCATCGTCGTCACCGATATCGCGAGCGGCGAGCAGCGGCTGGTGAAGGCGAAGGATTTCGCCACCGATCCCCTGCGCGCCGAGCTCGACAAGGCGCTGCGCATGGGCAAGAGCACCACTATCGAGGTGGGCGGCAAGAAGCTCTTCCTCAATGTCCACGCTCCGACCGCCAAGCTCGTCATCGTGGGCGCAGTGCATATCAGCCAGGCGCTGGCGCCGATCGCAAAGGCGTTGGGCTATGACGTCACCATCGTCGATCCGCGCACCGCCTTTGCGAGCCCGGAGCGTTTTCCCGATGTGCCGCTGGTGGCGGAATGGCCTGACGTCGCGCTGCCGCCGCTCAATGTCGACCATTACACGGCCTTCGTCGCGGTCACGCACGATCCCAAGATCGATGATCCCGCGCTCATGCACGCGTTCGAGCGCGGGTGTTTCTATATCGGCGCCCTCGGCTCGCGGAAGACCCATGGCAAGCGCGCCGAGCGATTGCGCGCGCTTGGCGCCAAGGAAACCGACATTGCGCGCATCCACGCGCCGATTGGTCTGCCGATCGGCGCGGTGTCGCCGTCGGAAATCGCGGTCGCGGTCATGGCGGAGATCACCGCGCAGTTGCGGCTGCCTGCCAAAGAGAAAGAAGAAGCAGCATGAAGTTCGGTCCTGCCAGTCCGGCTGAAGCGATTGGCGGGGTGACCGTCCATACCCTGCGCCAGGGATCGCTTGTCTTGAAGAAAGGCACGACCGTCGGCCCGCGCGAGGTCGAAGCGCTGCAAAATGCCGGCGTCAAAGAGATCGTCGTGGTGCGGCTCGAGGAGGGCGAGGTTTCCGAGGACGTGGCGGCCGCCTCGATCGCCGGGGCCATCACCGGCGAGGGCATCTTGGCCGAGCGCGCCTTCACCGGCCGCGCCAATCTGTTTGCCGCGCGCCCGGGGGTGCTGGTGATCGACCGCGCCGCGGTCGACCGCGTCAACGGCGTCGACGAAGCGATCACGCTGGCAACGCTGCCGGCCTATAAGCCGGTGGTCGAAGGCGAGATGATCGCGACCGTCAAGCTCATTCCGTTCGGCGTCGCCGGCAAGCTGCGCGACGCCGCAGTCCTGGCCGCCGGCCACGACGCGCTGCGGGTCGCGCCCTACGTCATCAAGCGCATTGGCATCGTCTCCACGATGTTGCCGGGGCTCGCCTCGAAGGTGATCGACAAGACGCTCCGCGTCACCGCCGAGCGGCTCGCGCCGGCCGGCGCCGCCATCATCGGCGAGCGGCGCGTGCCGCATGACGAAAAAGTGCTCGCCACCGCCGTCAATGAAATGCTGGCGCTCGGCGCCGAGCTCGTGATCGTGTTCGGCGCGTCCGCCATCGCCGACCGGCGCGACGTGATCCCGGCCGCGATCTCCGGGATCGGCGGCACCGTCGAGCATTTCGGCATGCCGGTCGATCCGGGCAATCTGCTTTTGATCGGTCATGCCAAGGGCGTGCCAGTCTTGGGTGCGCCCGGCTGCGCGCGTTCGCCGGTCGAGAACGGCTTCGACTGGGTGCTGATGCGGCTGCTCGCGGGACTGAAGGTCACGCGGACAGAGCTGATGGGCATGGGCGTCGGCGGTCTGTTGATGGAGATCGTCACGCGGCCGCAGCCGCGCGCCAAGCCGGAGGTTGAGGACAACCGCAACGTCGCCGCGATCATCCTCGCCGCCGGCCGCTCGACCCGGATGGGCGGCCCCAACAAGCTGCTCGCCGAGCTCGAGGGCAAGAAGCTGGTGCGGATCGCAACCGAGCAGGCGCTGGCGACGAAAGCGCGTGAGGTAATCGTCGTCACCGGCCATCAGGCCGAGCTCGTCGAGCAGGCGCTCGAAGGCTTGAACGTGAAGTTCGTCCGCAACCCCGATTTCGCCGGTGGCCTCGCCAGCTCGGTCAAGGCCGGTATCTCGGCCGTCCCGGCCAATGCCGACGGCGCGATCATCTGCCTCGGCGACATGCCGCTGATCGATGCCCGTCTGATCGACCGGCTGATCGAGGCGTTCGCGCCGGATCGCGGCAACCTGATCGTGGTGCCGGCCGTTGACGGCCGGCGCGGCAATCCGGTGCTGTGGTCGCGGCGCTTCTTCAGCGAATTGATGACGCTCGACGGCGACATCGGCGCGCGGCACCTGATCACCAGGCACGGTGAGGCGGTCGCGGAAGTTCCGGTCGAAGGCGACAATGCTTTCCTTGACATCGACACGCCGCAGGCGCTGGAAGCGGCACGGCGGGGATAATCCCGCTCGCTTTGTAGGGTGGGTTAGCGGAGCGTAACCCACCACTTCTTTCTCCCGCGAAATGGTGGGTTACGCCTTCCGTCTTCGCGTGTTGAGCCACCGCGGACGTGATCGGCTAACCCACCCTACGAATCTACAAACGTCTCGTTGTCACCGCTTTCCGGACTTCGTTTTTCAAGCTCCCGTTCACCAAGTCTCAACGGCCTCTCGGGTACAGTCGATGCGTTGACCCTGGGGAGGGGCTGTTGATCGTTTCCACCGTCGCTGCGCGGCGTCGCGCGCTGTTTGTGTTTGCCCTCGCGCTCGCCATTGCGGGCACGCGCTTTGTCACGCAAGCCTGGGCCGCCGGCGCGTTTGCGATCGGCCAATGCGGCGCCTATGGCCAGGCCTACGACTATCCCGGCGAAGCGCAGGCGCGCGCCGCCGCGTTGAAGCAGTGCAAAGGCGATTGCACGACGATAACGATGAAGCGCGCCTGCGCTTCGCTCTCGATCGACCTGACCAATCCGTGCGGCGCGCACGGCTATGCGGTGCGGCCGCGGATTTCGAGCTCGCTCAACGAGGCGACGCGCGAATGTTACAAATATGGCGGCAAGGAATGCGTGATCCGCGCCTGGGCCTGCGACGCGAAGGGTTGATTTTCCAACGAGCGATCGTCATTGCGGGGCGCGCGCCGCGCGAACCCGGAATCTCGAGATTCTCCGGTGCGCAATTGCGCACCATAGCTCGGTGCTGCGCACCGCCCCGGAATGACGTTGTGCGGAGAGGTCAATGCAATTCGACACTAAGGTCGCGGTCGTGGTCCGGACCGATCTCGAAGTCTGGCAGAAGCTGAACGTCGCTTCGTTTCTCGCAGGCGGCATCGCCGCTGCGTTTCCGGCGTGCATCGGCGAGGCTTATGAAGACAGCTCCGGCACGAAATATCTCGCGCTGATCGGTCAGCCGATCCTGATCTACGGCGCCGATCGCCCGGCATTGTCTCGCGCACTGGATCGGGCGCTGGCGCGAGGCGTCACGCCCGCGCTCTATACCGAGGACATGTTCAGGACCACCCACGACGCGGCCAACCGCGAGGTCGTGAAGGCGGTCGCCCGCGCCGACCTTGAACTGGTCGGAATCGCCATGCGCGGCGAACGCAAGGTGATCGACAAGATCGTCGACGGGCTGAAGTTTCACAGCTAGTCGCCTGGTTTGCGACCCGGCCTGCTGCTGCCCTCAACCCTTCTCCAAGTCACCCAGTCACGCCGATGTGAGCGCGCTTCCTGAATTACCATTTGAATATGACTGACTGGTCAGTCATATTGGGACCATGACAAAGGCACCGAGATCATCCGCACACGTTGGGCCCGCCCGCAGCGGGGTGGCCGGCATCGTCCTGACGGCCTCGAACCGTGCCGAGCGGACAGCGGAGCGGCGTGCAGCCATCGTCGAGGCGGCCATGGAGGAGTTCATCGCCCGCGGCTTTACCGCAACCAGGCTCGACGACATTGCCAAGCGCGCCGGCGTCGCCAAGGGCACGATCTACCTGCACTTCAAGGACAAGGAATCGATGTTCGAGGAGCTGATCCGCACCGCGATCGTGCCGCTGGTCGGACGGCTGACGGGGCCGCCGCCGATCGGCAGCTCGGTCCGCGATGCGATCGAGGGATTTGCCCTGACTTTCATCGAGGAGGTCGCGAGCACCCGCCGGGCCGACATTGTCCGTCTCATCATCTCCGAGGGCCCGCGCTTTCCCGCGGTCGCCGACTTCTACTACCGCGAGGTGATCTCGCGTGGACTGGCCGGCATGCGCGCGCTGATCGAACTCGCCATCTCGCGCGGTGAGATCCGCGCCAGCGCGCTCGTGCGCTATCCGCAGATCCTGATCGCGCCCGCGATCGTCGCGGTGATCTGGAAGAGCCTGTTCGAACGACATTCTCCGCTGGATGCGATCGAGATGTTTCGAGTCCACCTTGATCTGATTTTTGGTGCACGGGGCAAGCCATGATTTCGTCGCGGTTTTTGATGCGAGCACTGGCACTCGCGCTCGTTGGCGTCGCGCTCGCCGGGTGCAACGAGAAGCGTGATCCTGGCTTTCAGGGCTGGGTCGAGGCCGACATGATCTTCGTCAGCCCGGACGAATCCGGGCGGGTGACCAAGCTCAACGTGCGTGAGGGCGACGAGGTCAAGCAGGGCGAACAGCTCTATTCCGTCGATGACGATCTGCAGAAGGCCGATCTCAACCAGAACAAGGCGACGCTGGCCAACGCGCAGCAGAGCTATGACCGCGCCGCTTCGCTCAAGGGTACCGGCGCCGGCACGCAGGCAAGCCTCGATGCGGCGGTCTCGGCGCTGCGGGTCGCCGAAGCGCGTGTCGTCACTTCGCAAACGCGGCTCGCGCGGCGGCAGGGCTTTGCGCCGGTCGCCGGCACCATCCAGCAGATCTATTTCCGCGAGGGCGAGATGGTACCGGCGCAGCGGCCGGTGCTGTCGATCATGCCGCCCGGCAACATGAAGATCCGCTTCTTCGTGCCGGAAACCGAGCTGCCGAAGCTTGCGATCGGCGACGAGGTGCGTGTCACCTGCGACAATTGCTCGCCCGATCTCACTGCACGGATCTATTTCATCGCGACCACGGCCGAATACACCCCGCCGGTGATCTACAGCCTCGAAGAGCGCAACAAGCTTGTCTACCTGATCCAGGCGCGGCCCTCGCGGCCCGATGCGCTGCGGGTCGGCCAGCCGATCTCGGTCTATCTCACGCCCAAGAAGGTTGCGGTACAGCGATGAACCAGCCGTCCCCCATCGCCATCGACGTCAACGGCCTGACAAAATCCTTCGAGGGCCGCGAGGTCGTGCACGAGCTGTCGATGCAGGTGAAGCGCGGCAGCATCTACGGCTTCCTCGGCCCGAACGGAAGCGGCAAGACCACGACCATCCGCATGCTCTGCGGCTTGCTCACTCCCGACCGCGGCGAGGGCACCTGCCTCGGCTATGACATCCGCCGCGACGCCGACAAGATCAAGCGCCAGGTCGGTTACATGACGCAACGCTTTTCGCTGTACCAGGATCTCTCGGTGCGCGAGAACCTGGAATTCGTTGCGCGGCTCTATGGCGTGCGCGATCCGCGCGGCACGGCGCGCGAGATGATTCAGCGTCTCGGGCTTTCCGGCCGCGAGGAGCAGCTTGCCGGCGAGCTCTCCGGTGGCTGGAAGCAGCGGCTCGCGCTCGGGGCCTGCACGTTGCCCAATCCCAAGCTGCTGCTCCTGGACGAGCCCACCGCCGGCGTCGACCCCAAGGCGCGGCGCGACTTCTGGAACGAAATCCATGCGCTCGCGGGCCAGGGGCTGACCGTGTTGGTCTCGACCCATTACATGGACGAGGCCGAGCGCTGTCACGAGATCGCCTATATCGCCTACGGCCATCTGCTCGCGCACGGCACCGTGGACGAGGTGATCGCCAAGTCGCAGCTCACGACGTTTACCGTCACCGGCGATGATCTGCAGGCACTGGGCGAACAGATCGCAGGCAAGCCCGGCATCGACATGGTCGCACCGTTCGGCACCTCGCTGCACGTCTCCGGCCGCGACCAGGAGGCGCTGGAAGCAACAATCGCACCCTTCCGCGACCGGCCCGGCCTGCACTGGCAGAAGGCTGCGCCGTCGCTGGAGGACGTCTTCATCGAACTCATGAGCCGCTCGAGGGACAATTTCCAATGAGCATGGCACTGACCGCAAGCGAGCCCCGCGACGAGGCGCAGGAATCCCGGTTCGGGTTTTGGCGGCGTTCCTACGCCATGGTCGTGAAGGAGTTCATCCAGCTTCGCCGCGACCGGGTGTCGTTTGCGATGATCGTGATGATCCCGGTGATGCAGCTCCTCCTGTTCGGCTACGCCATCAACACCACGCCGCACAATCTGCCGACCGCGGTGCTGTTGCAGGAGGACACCGATCTCGGCCGCTCGATCCTGAAAGCACTTGAGAACACCAAGTACTTCAAGTTCACCTACCAGGTTCACAACGTCCAGGAGTTCGACGATCTGCTCAAATCGGGCAAGGTGCTGTTCGGCGTCGAGATCCCGCGCGGCTTCGAGCGGGCGGTCAGGCGCGGCGATCATCCCGCGCTGCTCGTCGCCGCCGACGCGACCGACCCGATCGCGGCATCGTCCGGGCTGTCATCGCTCTCGGTCGTGGTGCAGACCGCGCTCGAGCATGATCTCTTCACCGGGGATCCAGCATCGCTGCCGTTCGAGATCCGCGCGCATGCGCGCTATAACCCTGCCGCCTCCTCGCGCCTGAACATCGTGCCCGGCCTGGTCGGCACCATTCTCACCATGACGATGCTGATCTTCACCGCGCTTTCGGTCACGCGCGAGATCGAGCGCGGCACCATGGAAAGCCTGTTGTCGATGCCGATCAAGCCGGTCGAGGTCATGTTCGGCAAGATCATTCCCTACGTCCTGGTCGGTTTCATCCAGACCGCGATCATCCTTGCGATCGGCGTCTTGCTGTTCGGCGTGCCCGTGTATGGAAGCCTCGCGCTGCTGGCCGTTCTGTCGACCCTGTTCATCACCACGAACCTGTCGATCGGCTACACCTTTTCGACCCTTGCGCAGAATCAGCTTCAGGCCATGCAACTGTCGATCATGTTCTTCCTGCCCAGCATCCTGTTGTCCGGTTTCATGTTCCCGTTCCTGGGCATGCCGGTCTGGGCGCAATATGTCGGCGAGTGCCTGCCGCTGACGCATTATCTGCGCATCGTGCGCGCGATCATGCTGAAGGGCGCCAGCGTGCAGAACCTGCAACATGACATGCTCGCCCTGGTCGGGTTGATGCTGCTCGCCATGACGATTGCCGTGACGCGCTTCCGCCGCACGCTCGATTGAGGCTATAAAAGGCTCGCAAGGAGCGGGCGATGACGGCAATCGGTCAATTCTGGAGCGAAATGTTCGGACCGCGGGAAGCGGTGTCGAAGGAATTCGAGCACTTGCTGATGCGCCAGGTGATGCGCGAGGAGCAGGTGCGGGTCCGCGCGCTGATCATCGTCGCGCTGATCATCATGCTCAACATCTCGATAGTCCACGCGTTCTTTCCCGATGTGGTCCAGCGCGTCTGGCAGGGCGTCAATCCGAACTGGGTCTACCTGATCCTCGGCTGCTTCGTCCTGTTCGAAATGGTGGTCTACCGCATGATTGGCCTTCAGCTCGCGCTGGATCGCGATTTGCCGGTATACCGCCGATATGTCGGCGTCCTGATCGAGACCAGCGTTCCGACCCTGATTCTTTCGCTGCAGATCCAGAGCATGGGACCGGTGCGGGCGCTGGGCTTCGTCATGCCGCTGGTCTACTTCATCTTCATAGTCCTCTCGACCTTGCGGCTCGATTTCTGGCTGTCGGCGTTCACCGGCTTCGTCGCGGGCGCCCAGCTGTTCACGATGGCAATGCACTATAAGCCGCTGGCCGATCCCGAGCCCGAGGTTTACTTCCACCTCACGCGCAGCCTGGTGCTGTTTTCCTGTGGCGTGCTGGCAGGTGCCGTCGGCCTGCAATTGCGCCGCAGCTTTGCCGCCAGCATCCGCGCTGCGACCGCGCGCGACCGCGTCACCAACCTGTTTGGCCAGCACGTCTCCCCGCAGGTGGTCGAGCGGCTCATGCGCGAAGGCGCCGGGACCGAAAGCGACATCCGCCAGGTCGCGGTGATGTTCGTCGATTTCCGCAGCTTTACCGCGGGCGCGCGCTCGCGCTCGCCGCAGGATGTCGTCGACCGGCTCGACGGCGCGTTTGCGGTGCTGGTCGAAATCCTCGACCGCCATGGCGGCATCGTGAACAAGTTTCTCGGCGACGGTTTCCTGGCGCTGTTCGGCGCGCCGTTCGAGGCCGAGGATCCCGCCCATCGGGCCGTGGCTGCCGCGCGCGAGATGCTCGCGGCGATGGAGCGCATCAACGCGGGATCGAGCTGGCCGCTTCGGATCGGCATCGGCATTCACTTCGGCGAGGTGGTCGCCGGCAATATCGGCTCGCCGCGGCGCAAGGAATATACCGTGATCGGCGATACCGTGAATTTTGCTTCAAGGCTCGAGTCGCTGAACAAGGAGTTCGGCTCGCAGCTCCTGATCTCCTCGGCCGTGCGCGAGGCGCTGGGCAAGGATTGCCCCGATGCGGTCGCGCTGGGCGAGGTCCCGATCCGCGGCTACGAGCAGCCGATGGTGATCTGGCAACTGGGTTAGAGCATGATCCGGAAAGGTGCGTACCGGTTTTCCGATGAGGTCATGCTCCAACAATGAATCGGAGGAAGATGGATGCAGCGGCGTTATGTGACGGTGGATGTATTTACCGATCGCGCCTTCGGCGGCAATCCGCTTGCCGTGGTGCTCGATGCCGAAGGGCTCTCGACGCCCCGGATGCAGGCGATCGCGCGCGAGTTCAATTATTCCGAGACCACCTTCGTGCTGCCGCCGCGTGAGGCGGGGCATGATGCCAAGGTGCGTATCTTCACTGTCAACTCGGAAATTCCGTTTGCCGGCCATCCCAATGTCGGCACCGCCTTTGTGCTGGCCTCGCGGGCGAAGTCGCCGCCGGCGCGGCTGTTGTTTGAGGAGAAGGCCGGGCTGGTGCCGATCGCAATCGTCAGCGAGCAGGGCAGGATCGCGAGCGCGGAGCTCACCGCGCCGCAGCCGTTGCAGCGGCTGACGGAGTTCTCGCCGGCACAGGCGGCCGCTTGCCTGTCGTTATCGGCCGCCGACGTCAGGGCCGACCGCCATCCGCCAAACATCATCTCGGTCGGCTTGCCCTTCCTGGTGGTGGAGCTTGCCTCGCGCGAGGCGCTGCGAAAGGCGAAGCCCAATGCCGATGCCTTTGCGCGCATCTTCCCGGTCGATGGCAGCGACGCGGTCTACTTCTATACCCGCGACGTCCCGCCGGGCGAGCAACCGCTCGAGGCACAAGCGCGAATGTTCCATCCGGGAGCAAGCGGCCTTTCCGAGGATCCGGCGACCGGCAGCGCCACCGCGGCGGCGGCAGCTCTCTTCGCCGCGCTCGATGCCACGCGCGAAGGCGAGTTGAAGTTTCGGATCGGGCAGGGTGTCGATATGGGCCGTCCGAGCCTGTTGCTCGCGCGCGCGATCAAGCAGGGCGGCAAGGCCATCTCCGCCCATGTCGGCGGCGCCTGCGTATTTATGATGGAGGGGACGTTGAAGCTGGAAGGTGAGGAGTGAGCGCAGATCGTGCGGCACTTCCTCGTCATTCCGGGGCGCGCCAGTTGGCGCGAGCCCGGAATCCATAACCCCCGGGCTGTGGCTATGGATTCCGGGTCTGCGCCGCACGGCGCATCCCGGAATGACGGAGCCTAAACCTGCGGCGCTTCCAGATTCTCGATTCTGACCCCATCCCGCTCCTCGATGATCTCGGCGATCCAGCGGCGGTGGCAGTGTTCGTGGTTGCGCTCGTAGCAGAGCAGGCAGACCGGGCCGGCCTTCTTCACCAGCGCCGACAGCTCGTCGAGCTCTTCTCTGGCCTGCGGCGTCTTCAGATGCTTGCTGTAGATCCTCTCGAGCACGTCGTATTGGCCGCTGCGGGCGGCGAGGCGGCCTTCTTTCGGCGTGCCGAGACCCGCGAGGTGTACGTAGGCGATGCCGCGCTCATCGAGCCCGGCGGCGAGCTGGTTCTTGGAAAAGCCGGGCCTGCGCGAGGAGGTGACGGCGCGCACGTCGACCAGAAGCTTCACACCGGCGCTTTCGAGCTCGTCCAGGACCGCCTTCGACGGCGTCTGCTCGTAGCCGATGGTGAACAGTTCCTTCGCTCTCGCCATGATTATCTGACGCGTTCGATCAGCTCCATCGCGCCGGCCGGCGCACGGATTTTGCCTTCATGAATGACATAGGCGAACACGTCGCGCGGCGCCTTCCCGGGCCTGGCGTTGTCGACCCGCGGCAGGTCGTCGGGCTCGCCGCCCTCGGCCCATAGCTGCAAACGCCTGGCCCAGGCATCCAGTTGCTTCGGCGGATAGCAGGTCTTGAGGTTGTCGTCTCCTTT
>Ga0134125_10010740_pt1 | contig 10276 bp, 7 predicted proteins | sample KB31751_FD_96464 | JGI IMG/M metagenome (GOLD analysis project Ga0134125, IMG submission 96464) | Terrestrial soil microbial communities with excess Nitrogen fertilizer from Kellogg Biological Station, Michigan, USA - KB3-175-1 | ecosystem: Environmental > Terrestrial > Soil > Unclassified ... | reverse complement strand
TCCGGAAAGTACACGGCCGTCATCTTCTCGCGGTCGGCCCCCTTCACTCCCAGGGAAACGATGTACATGGGATTGACGATCAGCCGGTCGACGGCGTCGCGGACCCGCTGGGGAATCGGAAATTCCGCCCGCCGCACCAGCTCGTGGACCGGAATGGTGGAAACCAGCTCGTCGAAGCGCAGCGGCGTCCGCCCGTCGGTGATTTCCCACCCGCCGCCCTGCGCCCGCCGCACCGACTTCACCTCGTAGCCGAAGCGGATCGGTCCCGTCCGCTTTGCCCAGGATTGGGAAATCGCCTGGTAGCCGCCGCGCCGGGGATAGTGGTAATACAGCTGGTGGAGGTAACCTTCGGTGGGATAGCCCAGGACCGACCGGAGGATCGTCTCGGCCGGCGGCCGGGGGATCCGGTCGGCCCAGAGCATCGAAAGCCTGCTGACCGGCAGATTCCAAACCTTGCGGTTATAGGGAAAGAGGTACGCCTCGCAGATGCCTTCGCCAAAAACGGAAAGCAGCCATTCCTCCAGATTCTTCGGGTGCTTGAACTTCTCCTGGTGAGGATTGTTGAAGTAGCCCCAGGCGCAGCGGAAGCGGTCCTCCAGATCGAGCGAGCCCAGGTCGTTTTCGAAAGGATAGCGGACCAGCCGGCCCTTGTAGGAAATCTTGTTGTTCCGGCGGCAGCGGGCGACGTTCGAGCCCAGGGACTTGACCATGAAGTCCAGCACCGCTTTGTTCCGGGAGAACATGATGTGCGGTCCGTAGTCGAGGGTGTAGCCCTCCCGCTGGAACGAGCCCGCGTGTCCGCCGACAACCTGTCCCCGCTCGACGATCTCGCAGTCCCGCCTGAGAAACATCCCCATGCACAGCCCCGAGGGGCCGGCGCCCAGGATCCCCGTCCGCGGCGATTTTTTCGCGGCAGCCATGCTCAGGTGAAACGGACGGAGAGCAGCCGGCGCACGGTCCACCAGGCCGATTCCAAGGGGCGCATCGTGCTTCGGCCGATGCGTTCCCGGTATTCGATCGGCACGATCCGGACCTTTCGCCCCAGCTTGATCGGCCGGGTCAGCAGCTCGACCGGCAGCGCCGCGCCCTTCGGGTTGTAATGCAGCTCCTGGATGAGCGACCGGCGATAGGCCCGCATGCCGCTGTGCAGATCGGGCAGCCAGCGGAAGAAAAGAGCGGAGGCGATCAGGGCAAAGCCCAGATTGGCGAAATAGTTGGCCCAGGGCATGCCGGCCGGCTTGCCCCGCGCCAAGCGCGCCCCGTCGGCCAGGTCGCAGTCGCCGCCGAGCACCAGACCCGCCAGGACCGGAATCATGGCCGTCGGGTAGGAGTCGTCGCAGTCGAGGGTGACCACGACCTCGCGCTCCGGGCTGCGCAAAGCCAGGTCCATCGCCGGGCCGTAGCCCTTGGGCGGAAATTGCTTGATAACCCGGGCCCCCAACTCGGCCGCGATCTCCGCCGTCCGGTCCTTGCTGGAATCGACCACCAGGATCTCGGCCCCGCCAGCCACGCGGCGGATGTCGCCGATCACCTTGGCGATGGCGCCCTCCTCGTTCATCGTGATCATGACGACGGAGATGCGCGTCGGTTCAAAAGCCGCAACCATAAGGTGATGCGCTTACCATGCCGGTCGGAGCCAAGCAAGCCGGGTCCGCGATTTTCAAGGCTTGAGAGCGGGCCCCAATGCGCAAAGAAAGAGCCCCTCCGGCCTCTATCCCGCCGTCTCCACGCATGATCCTCGTCACCGGCTCCGCCGGCTTCATCGGTTTCCACGTCGCCCAGCGGCTGCTGCGCGACGGCGAAGCGGTCCATGGGGTGGACAACCTGAGCCCTTATTACGACGTGGCGCTCAAGCAGGCGCGCAGCACGGTCCTGGCCGGCGAACGAAAATTCAGCTTCGACCGACTCGACCTGGCGGACGCGGACGCGGTCGCCGCCCTGTTTGAACGGCGCCGCTTCCGCGCCGTGATCCACTTGGCCGCCCAACCCGGGGTCCGGTATTCCCTGGAGAACCCGCGGGCGTACCTCGAGAGCAACATCACCGGATTCCACCATATCCTGGAGGGCTGCCGCCGGCATTCGCCGAGCCATCTGGTCTTCGCGTCGTCCAGCTCCGTCTACGGCCTGAATACGGCCATGCCGTTCTCGGTCCACCAGAACGTCGACCATCCCGCCAGCCTCTACGCCGCGACCAAGAAATCGAACGAGCTGATGGCGCATAGCTACAGCCACATCTTCGGCCTTCCCGTCACCGGCCTGCGGCTTTTCACCGTGTACGGCCCGTGGGGGCGGCCGGACATGGCGCTCTTCCAGTTCACCCGGTCGATCCTGGCCGGAAAGCCCATCGAGCTTTACGACCAGGGCCGGATGAAGCGGGATTTCACCTATGTCGATGACGTGGTGGAAGGCATCGTCCGGGTGCTGCGCCGGCCTCCGGTCCAGAACCCCGCCTGGAGAAGCGATGCACCCGACCCGGCCACGAGCAGCGCGCCCTACCGGCTCTACAACATCGGCAACCATTCTCCGGTCGAGCTCGGGCGGTTCGTCGAGATCATCGAAGAAAGCCTCGGAAAGATGGCGATAAAACGGCTGGTGGCAGCCCAAGCCACCGAGGTTCCGGCCTCCTATGCCGACGTGGAGGACCTATCCCGCGACGTCGGCTTCGCTCCCTCGACGCCCCTGGAGGTCGGAGTCCGCCGGTTTGTCGAATGGTACCGCGGGTATTACTCGGCCTGAGATCATGGACTCGGCTTCATCCAGCCTGACCCAAGCCCACCTGGCCGCGATGCGGATTTGGTTCGACGCGGCTCCTGCGCCCACCTTGGCCGCCCGGGCCTATCGCGGCCTGCTCGCCCGGTACTACAACCTGCTCATTCCCGAAAACGCCCGGGTGCTGGAGGTCGGCTGCGGGCGGGGCGAACTGCTGGCCCGCCTGCGAACGCGGAACGTGACCGGGGTGGATCTCTCCCCGCGCCAAATCGAGGCGGCGAAGGCGCGGGTGCCCCACGGCAAATTCATCGTCCAGGCGGGCGAGGAACTCGAGCTCGAAGGGAATTTCGACTTCATCATCGTTTCGGACACCCTCAACTACGCGGCCGACGTGCAGGCTCTCCTCCGGCGCCTCCAAGCGGTGTCGACGCCGGACACCCGCCTGATCGTCAATTTCCAGTCCAATCTCTGGCGGCCGCTGCTCGCCCTCGGACGCGGGCTCGGGCTCGGCCGCCCGGCTCCGCAGAGCAGCTGGCTCTCGGACGGAGATGTCAGCAACCTGCTGGCGCTGGCCGACTGGGTGCCGGTTCGGACCGAAAACCGAATCCTATTGCCCTTTCGGCTGGGCGGCCTCGAACAGCTGGCCAATCGCTGGCTTGCCCCCGTCCTGCCATGGTTCTGCCTCACGGTCTTCATCGTCGCCCGCCCGGGCCAGACCAGCCGAACGCCGCGCCGGGCCACGGTCTCCGTGATCATTCCGGCGCGCAACGAGGCGGGCAATATCCGGGCTGCAGTCGAGCGCACTCCCGAACTGGGCGCGGGGACCGAGCTCATTTTTGTCGAGGGGCACTCGCGCGACAATACCTGGGCCGAGATCCAGAAGATCCAGCGCGAATTCCCCCAGCGCCGCATCAAAATCCTGCAGCAGACCGGCAAGGGGAAGGGCAACGCGGTCCGGGAGGGTTTTGCTGCCGCCACCGGCGAGATCCTCATGATCCTCGACGCCGACCTGACGATGCCGCCCGAGGAGCTGCCGAAGTTCCATGAAGTCATCGCGACGGGGCACGCCGAGTTCGCCAACGGCGTCCGGCTCGTCTATCCGATGGACGAGAAGGCGATGCAGTTCGCCAATCTTTGCGCCAACAAGGCCTTCGGCATGATCTTCACCTGGCTGGTGGGCCAGCCGATGAAGGACACTCTCTGCGGCACCAAAGTGCTGAGCCGCGCCCACTATGAGAAGATCGCGGCCAACCGCGCCTACTTCGGGGATTTTGATCCTTTCGGGGATTTCGATCTGCTCTTCGGCGCGGCCAAACTCAACTTGAAGATCGCCGATGTGCCCATTCGCTACCGGGAGCGCACCTACGGCTCGACCAACATCCAGCGCTGGCGCCATGGCTGGCTGCTCCTGCGCATGGTCGCCTTCGCCGCCCGCAAGCTGAAGTTCGTATGAGCGGGCCCGCCGGGACCGCGGCCGGGCGTTTCGGACGCTGGTCCGAGGCCGGAAGGCTCCTGCTCCTGGCCGCAGCGGGCGTCTGGCTGCTCCACCCCTTCGCGACCGGCCGGCAGATCGGCGCGGGCGATGCCCTTTGGTACGCCAACATGCTCGCGGATTTCGTGCTTCAGCTGCGCGCAGGAGTCTTCCCTATCTTTGTCGGTCAAACGATCCATGCTTTCAATGGAGCGGTTTATCCCCTGCGGGTCGCCCCACTCTACCAGCATTTGGCCGGGATCCTGGACCTGCTGACCCTCCACCGCCTGGGCTTCTTCGCGCTGCAGCACCTGCTGGTGATCGTCTGCGGCGCGGCTGGGCTGTTCGGCTGCTATTTCGCGCTGGTCGCGGTCGCACCTGCCCGGCGTTGGTCTGCGACGCTGCTCGCCATCCTCTATCTGAGCTGTCCGGGAATTCTGGCCGTCATCTACACCCAGGACCTATACATGACTTGGACAGCGGTGCCCTTCCTGCCGCTGGCGGCCTATGGCATCGTCCGGACCTTCCAGCGCGATGACTGGGCTTCCCAGTACTGGCTGGCGGCCCCCTTGGCGGCCTTGTGGTGGGCGCATTCGCCGGTCGCCATGTGGATGACAGGGTTTGCCGCGCTGACGCAGCTGGCCCGGCTGGCCGCGGGCGGGCGGAACGGCGGAACGGCGCGCGGCCCCCTGGCCCGGGCGGCCGGCGGCGGGCTGATTTTCGCCGCGCTGGCCCAATACCCGATCTTTTCGTTCACCACGCTGCGGCCCGCGCCCGCGCCGGCTGCCGTGGCCTATACTCCGCCTCCGCTCGATCTGATCCCCGTCAACGTCCGCGCTGCCTGGCCCCGAGCCGTCCTCCCCCTGAGCCCCCGGGCCGGGTCGCTGGGGGACGTTCAGCTCGGCTATGGCCTGGCGCTCATGGCGGCCTTGGCCGCAGCGCGGCGGCGCCGCCCCACGCTCCCCTGGATCTCGGGCCTCCTGCTCTTGGGCGTCGCGGGATTCGCCCTTTTGCTGGTCCCCGTGCCCAGATTGAATCCCTGGCTTTGGAGCCGCCTGCCGCTGGAGATTCGCGCCATTACCTTCTACTGGCTCATGCAGCGCTTCTATCCGATCATGGCCGCCCTCGTCGTCTTCGCCGCGCAGTTGGCCGGGGATAATTCCCCACCGTCGGCCTTGCCGACGACGACCGAATCCCATTCACCCAGGCGCGTTTTGTCCGCGGTTTGCTTCGCCCTGCTCGCCGCGAGCGCGGGCTGGTCGCTCTGGGAATCGCGCGAATTCATCCGGGCGGGCCGCAGCCGGACCGGGACGGAGGCGGCCGCGGAAACCGCCCTCCGGCCCGAGAATCTGCTCCTGATGGATCATTCCTACGGGCTTTTCGCGGCGCTTCCCGGCTATTTTTCGGATGGAGTCATGGATCCCCAGGCCGAAACGAGGCTGCTCGATCCAGCGACCTTTCGGCCGCTGCCTCCGCTCCCAAACGAGCCCAAGCCGCGTGTCCGCTGGAAAACTTCCACCGATGCCAATCCCGGCATTCTCGACCTGGCGCCGAGCCTCCACTTGCTGCCCGGCCGCCGCTATGAGCTCGCCTTTGCCTTTGACGATCCCGAACGCCCAGGCGTGCTGGAATTGTCCGGCCGGACCTTTTTCCGGCAATACCTCCTTCCGTCCTCCGGCCAGCCGCTCTCCTTCGGCAGCGGACCCGGCCACTCCCATTCGCTGCCGCTTGGGACCACGGATCCGGCCGGCGAGGACATCTCCCTGCGCTTCATCCCAACCGGGCCGCACGACTCGCCGAAGAACCATCCTGCTTTTGGGCGCTACCGGCTGCGGGAGCTTGATGCCCTCTCCCGGCCCGTCCGCCTCGTCTCCCTGCTTCCCTTTCGCGCGGAGGTCGAGGCGGCCGGGCCGGCTCTACTCGAAACCCCGCGCATGGCCCAGCCGGGCTACGCGGCCTGGGTCGACGGCCGCCCAGCCCCCGTGCGCAATTCCCCGCAGGGGCTCGTCGCCGTTCCGGTCCCGTCCGGACGCCACGAAGTCGAGCTCCGCTTTATCGCGCCGGCACAGCTGCGGATCTCGTACGCCGCGGCCGGTGCGGCTTGGGCTCTCCTGCTGGCGGCCGGAGCGGCAGGCCTGATTCGAGGCTGGCAGCGGCCAAGCCATCCGTAATTCCGGTGCCCTCCGCCGACCCCCACCCTCGCGGCCGCATGGCGCACTCCAGCCCCGCCGGCCTGGCCGAACGCTTGGAGACGTCGATTTCCGGCGCATGGGTGGCGGTCCTGGGCACGGCCTTGATGCTCGGGTCGGTCTTCTTCAACCGCTTTGGCTCCCTGCACATCGAGCTCTGGACCTACGTGCCCTATCATCTCGGCCCGGGCTCGATCTTCAAAAAGATCTTCGACAGCACGACGCTGGAGTCCGGCACCTACTATCAGGGTCGCGAGCTGAGCTACCTGGTCGATCATCTCGACGTGCTGGCCATGGCCGAGACCGTCCGCTGGGGATTCCCCTGCTTCGTTTCCATCACCCATCTGCTGCTGTCAGTGCTGATCGGCTGCCTGCTCTGGCGATTTTGCGCGTTCCAGCTCGATCTGGGCAGGCTCACGGGCCTGCTGCTGGCCCTGCTGTTCTGGACAGCCCCTTTCGTCTTCATCCACGCCATCTTCCGATCGGCCAAGGTCGGCGCGGCCTTCTGCCTCGTCTGGCTCGCGCGGGACCTGTATCGGCGGCTGGCGCTTCCGAACCGCCTCCCGGAGGGGCCGCTCCGGATCCGGCCCCTTCTTCCCATTTTTCTCCCGACCTTGCTTGCGAGCCTCTTCGATCGCCAAGGGCTCTTTCTGGTCGGGGTCCTGCTGCTGCTGGCCCTGCTCAACGGCCTCGCCACCCGGAACCGGGACGCCCTCCGTGCCGCGGGTGCCATGGGGGCGGCGATGGCGCTCAACCTGATTTATTTCCAATTCTGCGCGCCCGCCCTGACCTCGGCCTTTTTCGGCTATCGGCCCGATCCCGGTTTCAACGCCATGCCCTGGGGCACGCTGTGGGCCGAGCGCGCGAAATATCTCGGGGGTGGCGTGGAGCTGCTGGTCGACACCTTCCGCTTCCTGCTCGGCTCCGTGCCGGTACCCGCCGCCGCCGCGCTGCTGGCTGCGCTTTTCGCCGGAGCCGCGGCCATCGACGTCAAGTCGCGGCGGGCCGCCGGCAGCATTCCCGGTCTTTTTTTCGCCAGCAGCCTGCTCGCCGCCGCCCTGGCGGTGCTGATGTTCGCGGGAATGTACCTCAAGCACCCTCCCGTCTTCTGGCCGGATGTGCGGAGGCTCTATTACTGGCTCCCGACCAGCGGACTGATCCTGATGGGGATTGCGCTGCTGCTCGACCGGCTGATCGCCCTTCGCCTGCTTTCCCGAGGATGGCTCCAGCTGGTCCTCGCCGCCCTGGTGTTGGGCAGCCTCGGATCCCTGCCTGGGCATCGCCGGGTGGTCGATCGCGGTTCGCTGCGCGATGTCCTCGCGTTCAGCGTCAAGCTCCGCGCCGCCCTCGTGCACGTGCGCGAGCCCGCCTATCCGGTGCCGGCCGAAATCGAGTCCAACCGCGCATACCAGGCCCTACGGGCCTTCGCCCTAAACGAGCCGGTCAGAAATTGAGCCGTTCCCTCTCCAGCACCAGGGGCCGCTTCGAAACCCGGGTGTGGATCGCCCCGATGTATTCGCCGATGATGCCGATGAAGAACAGTTGCACCGAGGCGAAGAAGAAAAGGCCGATGACGACCGGAGCGGTTCCGAGTGGAAAGCGGTACCAGAAGAGCAACTTGTAGGCGAGGTAGGCCAGGCCGACCAGGAGGAAGAGCACGGAGCTGCCGAAGCCCACCATGGTCGCGAGCCGCAGGGGGACCTTCGAGTGGCTAGTGATGCCCAGCATCGCCACGTCGTAGAGCGTGTAGAAGTTGTTCTTGGTGATCCCCCGCGTCCGTCGCGGCTGCTCGTAGGGCACGCGGGCCACGGGAAAGCCCAGCTCGCAGATGAGGCCCCGCACGTAGGGATAGGGCTCCTCGAGCGCCCGGAGCGCCTCGATCGCCTTCCGGTCATAGAGGCCGAAGCCGGTCACGTTCTCAAGCAGCGCCACGTCCGCCAGTCGGCGCACCAGCCGGTAGTAGCAGCGGCGAACGGCGAAGAAAAGCGCCGACTCCCGACTGTTGGTCTTCTGCCCCATCACCACCGGATAGCCCTCGCGCCACCGGCGGATGAACTCCGGGATCAGCTCGGGCGGGTCCTGCAGGTCGGCCGCCATGACGATGACCGCGTCGCCCCCGGCCTGCAGCAGGCCGTGGAAGGGCGAGCGCACGTGGCCGAAATTCCGCAGGTTGAAAATCACCTTGATGTTCCCCGACCTGCCCGCCTGGCGCCGCAATTCCTCGTCCGTCCCGTCCGTCGAAGCATTGTCGATGAAGAGCAGGTCGAAATCATGCCCTGTCCCCGCCGTCACCCGTCCGATCTTCTCGATCAAGGGCGCGACATTCTCCCGCTCGTTGAAACAGGGGATGAGGATGGTGACTTTCATCGGTGAGCCTCGGTCAGGGCACCGCTCGCTGGCCGAATTTTCCGACCGCCCAGTACTGGCAGCGGCCATCACGGCCGAGGGATTCGGCCAAGAAGCGGTTCGCGTCGATCACCACTGGCTCCGCCATCTTCGCCAAGACCGCCTCCGGGGCGATCTTCCGAAACTCGGGCCATTCCGTCGCGATGACCAAGGCGTGCGCCCCGGCCGCGGCGCCCTCCGGGTCAGGATGCAGCGTCACCACCCCGGCCAGGTCCTTCGGGAGCTCCCTCACCGCCGGATCGTGCGCCTGCACGGAGGCGCCCTGGCCCGCCAGCCACCGGCAGAGCTCGACCGCCGCCGACCGGCGCAGGGTATTGGTGCCGGGCTTGTAGGTCAGGCCCCAGATCGCGATGCGCTTGCCATGGAGGTGCTCCAGGCAATGGTCCAGTTTCCGCTGCACCCACTGCTTGTGGTGGTCGTTGCTGGTCCGGACCGCGGCCAACAGGTGGGTCGCCACATGATGCTCCGCCCCCACCTGAGTCAGGAACATGATATCGCGGGCAAGAGTGCCGCCCGCGAAGGGCCCTCCCGGCGCCAGATAGGCCTTGGGCCCGATCCGAGCCTCGCTCTTGAGGCCCCGTTCCACCTCCTTTGCGTCCGCGCCCACCGATTCGCAAAGGACTGCCAATTCGTTGATGAAAGTCACGGAGGTGGCGAGAAACGCGTTCAACGCGTGCTTGGTCATCTCCGCCGACTCCACCGACATCCATTCCAGCCGGTGGCAGAAGGGCGCCATGAGCCGCTCCATCCGGGGCCGGTCCGCCGGGTCCAGGGTGCCCACCACGATCCGGCCCGGCTGGGTGAACGACTCGATTGCGCGCCCCAGCCGCAGGTTTTCCGGGGAGTAGCCGAACGAGACTTTCTTCTGGGGATGCCGCGCCTGGAAGGCCTCGGCCAGGGCCCGGGTGCTGCCCACGGGAAGCTGGGCCGAAATCAGGACGATCATGCCCTCGCGCAGCGAAGGAAAGAGCCGCTCCACCCTTTGCGTCACATAGGCGACGTCCGCCTCGTCGTCGGTATTGACCGGCGTGTCGTAGGTGATCCAGACCACCTCGGCGCCGGCCAGCGCCTCCGCCGGGTCGGAGGAGAAGCGCAGTGATCCCGCCTTGATCCCCTCCTCCATCAGTTCGGCCAGACCCGGCTCGAAGACGGGAGGAACGGCGCGCTGCAGCTGCCGCGCGCTCTCCCCGTCGAATTCAAGGCCGACGACTTGATAGCCCGCCTTCGCCAAACAGGCCGCGATCACGGTTCCCTGATGCCAAAAGCCGCTGACGCAGACTTTCATCACAATCCGTTTTCGCGGCCGAAGCCCTGTAACGCAAGTCGATTGCTGCGAATGGATTCGATAGGGCCCAAATCAGCTGCCGGTGCCTGCCACAACGACCCAGGCGGTCCACACCAGAATCTTGAAGTCGAGCCAGAGGGACCAGTTGTCGATATATTCCAGGTCCATTCGCACCCATTCGTTGAAATCGTTGATTTTGTTGCGTCCCCTGACCTG
>Ga0134125_10010739_pt1 | contig 10276 bp, 9 predicted proteins | sample KB31751_FD_96464 | JGI IMG/M metagenome (GOLD analysis project Ga0134125, IMG submission 96464) | Terrestrial soil microbial communities with excess Nitrogen fertilizer from Kellogg Biological Station, Michigan, USA - KB3-175-1 | ecosystem: Environmental > Terrestrial > Soil > Unclassified ... | reverse complement strand
GTGCATCGGAATGATGCGAAGGAGCGCGGCGGTGCGGCAAATGTCGATTCACGCTGCACCGGATCGGCAATCCGCGACTATTTGCGGGCGCGCGATCTGGCGCGGCTACCGGCAGATGTGATCGATGAATACAACGACGGCACGGAATTGGACGAAGGCCCCCTGATCTACACTACGTGAGCGATGGCACAAGCATTGTCGCCGCAAGCTCATCCCGATCTTCAGGATAGAAGGAGCTGCTGAAGGGATGGCTACTTCATTGCCACCCTCAGGCGACGCTTCGCGGCAGGCCGGGATGGAGCGCTCATTCGCAGAAGCAATCGCACTCGTCACGGGCGCCAGCAGCGGTATCGGCCGGGCGATTGCGCTCGCCTTGGCAGCAAAGGGTACGAGCCTTTGCCTGGTCGGCCGCAATCGCGATCGGTTGGCCGAAGTCAAGACGGCAGCCCACAGTGCCGGCGCGCGCGAAGTCCTGGCAGTTCCGGCCGATTTGACGGATGCCGACGATTTTGAGCGGCTCACTGCTGCGATCGGCCAGGTCGGCGATATCGATATTCTCGTCCATTGCGCCGGCGAATACGCGCGCGCGCCGCTCGAGGCCGCCGCTGTCACGGACATGGACGCGCTTTACGCGGCGAATCTGCGCGCGCCCTATCGGCTGACGCAATTCTTCCTGCCGGCTTTGCGCCGGCGAAAAGGGGATATCCTTTTTATCAATTCGACCCAGGGGCTTGCCGCGAGCGCCGACGTCGGCCAATTTGCCGCAACACAACACGCATTGAAGGCCGTTGCCGACAGCCTGCGTGACGAAATCAATGCCACAGGCGTGCGTGTAACGACGCTCCATGTCGGCACCACCGCAACGCCGCGTCAAGAACGGATCTTTGCCGCGACCGGCAGGCCTTACGCGCCCGATCGGCTGATGCAGCCCGATGACGTCGCTTCGGCGGCCATTGCGGTTCTCGGCTTGCCGCGTAGCGCGGAAGTAACCAGTCTGAGCATACGGCCGATGCAAAAGCCGTAGCGGGCGCCATAGAATCGACCAGATGCGCACATGTTCCGTTGGATCCGATATGACTGGCAGCGCCGAGGAAATAAGCGAACATAAATTCGAGCAAGGCATGATTCGCGGTGATGATTCCGCGGCGATGATGGATCTCATTACCGAGCTCTATCCGATCTGCCGCAGCATCACCGGCGATGGAATGCGCCGCAGCCTTTCAATCCTGAAACGGCACATACCCCTCGAAATGCGTGAGGTGCCATCGGGCACCCCGGTGTTGGATTGGACCGTTCCCAACGAGTGGAACATTCGGGACGCCTATATCGAGACCCTTGACGGGCGGCGCGTCGTCGATTTCGCCGCGTCCAACTTGCACATCCTCCAATATAGCCACGCGGTCGATCAGGTCGTGCCGATCGAGGAGCTGCAGCGGCATCTCTATTCGCTGCCGGAGAAGCCCGATTGGATACCCTATCGCACCGCTTACTACGCGAACACGTGGGGATTTTGCGTGACGCAGCGGCAGCGCGATGGGATGACCGAGCCCGCCTACCGGGTCGTGATTGATGCCACTTTGGCGAAAGGAAATCTCACTTACGGCGAATTTCTGGTGCAAGGCGCGTCGGAGGAGGAGGTTTTATTTTCCTGCCACTGCTGCCATCCGTCACTCGGCAACGACAATCTGTCTGGCATGGCGGTTGCGACGATGCTGGCGCGACATGTGATGGCGGCGCCACGCCGCTTTACATATCGGTTCTTGTTCATCCCCGGCACGATCGGCTCCATCACCTGGCTCGCGCGCAACGAGGGAACCATTCCGCGCGTACGGCATGGGCTGGTGTTAAGCTGCCTCGGTGATGCCGGTTCCGGCACCTACAAGCAGAGCCGAGAAGAGGGCGCGCTCATCAACCGCTATGTCGAGCATATTCTTCGCCACAGCGGCTCGCCGTACACGATCACGCCCTTCATCCCTTACGGCTATGACGAACGACAGTATTGCTCACCCGGCTTCAATATGCCGGTCGGCTGCTTCATGCGCTCGCCCAATGGCGGCTACGCAGAATATCACACCTCCGCCGACAACCTCGATCTCGTGAAGCCCGAAGCCCTGACCGATTCGTTGCAAAAGCTGAAGCAAATCGTGGAGGTGATCGAAGGCGACATCATGTGCCGCAATCTCAATCCGCGGGGCGAGCCGCAACTCGGCAGGCGAGGCCTCTATCGTCCCATCGGCGGCGAGGCGGACGCCGGCACTTTCGATCAGATGACGCTGTTGTGGGTCCTCAACCTGGCCGATGGCCGCCATTCGCTCTTCGATATCGCCGAGCGATCGAAGCTGCCCTTCTCGTCGATCCGGGCCGCGGCCGACGCTTTGATGAGCAAGGAGCTGCTCGAAGCCGTTCTACCGGCCTGATAATGCGAACCGTTCGCTCGAAGCGGGTGGCAGGCTAAAACGGGTAGTCACCGATTTATCACATCCTTGGCACAGGTGATCCCATAGGCTCGCGGTGATGAGCACGATCGCCACGGTATTCCGCCGTCTTGAGCCGTTACTGCCGATCCGCTCGTCCGAGGCTGCCCTGCGCCTGGCGATACATAGCCCGCCTCTCCGCGCCGCGGTGAACCGAATCTACAATTCGCTTGGCTGGCGCCAGAAACGCTACTTCTGGCATCTGTTTGGAGGCGCGTTCATCGATCACGAGGCCGGAGCATTCGATGCGTATTGGACGGTCATGTTCAATGGCCATGCGATCGTCTTGCCGCTGACTGCCGATCGTCTCTGGCTCGACTGGCTGCTGGCGGTTTCTCTTCTTGGCCAGGACGCCGAGGTGAAGCACACCTACGCCTCTATTCTCAACTCGAAGCGACGACCGGATTTATTTGTCGATGTCGGCGCAAACTATGGCCAGAATTCGATATTGTTTCTTTCACACGGTGTCCGCACGATTTCGTTCGAGCCCAATCCTGTTTGTCATGAGTACTTTGTGCAGACCGCGCACCTTAATCAGGTAAAGCCGGATATTCGGAACCTTGCCATCGGCGACTCTCACGCCCCGCTTCAGCTCCTTTTCGCGGAAGGCGAAACGTGGAACGGCTCCGCCGATCCGGGTACGCAAGAACGATTGCGGGCAATCGCCGGCAACAGATTACGTAAGCTCAGCGTCGGGCAAACTACCCTCGACGACGTTCTGCGGTCGCACACGACAGAGCATACGCTCATCAAAATCGACACCGAGGGATTCGAGGGCCAGGTGCTTCGCGGCGCGCCCAACATTTTGGCGACCCGCAAGGCGACGATTATTTTCGAGGCTTGGCCTGAGCCGAGCGCACGGGCCCCGATTTATGAGATCCTTGCCAGCGCGCGTTACAGCATCTTCCCCATGCCCTGGACGGGCGAGCCATGCCGCTCGCTGAGCTTGGAAGCATTTGCGACAGCCATCGGAATGAATTTCCTCGCACTGCCCGCGGAGTGTGCGCCGTCCTGACGCGGCGAAAAACGCTGGCGCAGCCATCGTTGGCTACCGTGACCAAACCGTGTCGGTACTACGAAGTCGAGCATTCGCTCAGCGTCAGGCTGTACGATCCGGCGCAAATTCGGAGGGGCTAGCGGGCCAGCAATAAACCGCTTTTGCAATTTTAAATTGTGTTTCAAGCCTCGGGCATTCCAAGCGTGGGGTGCGCCATGAATCGTATAGCTGAACCAACCAAGCACCTTCTTTCATCGACAAATGACGTTGCCGCGCTAGGGGCGCGTCTATTGCTTCCGATCATTGGCGGCGCAGTCGTCGCGATGACTGTCGTGTGTTTCGTCGCGCAACCAATTTGGGGCGATCAGTCCTGGTTGCTGTACGCTGCGTCGCGCGTTCTCGACGGAGCACGGATTGGAACTGACCTCGTCGAGGCAAATCCACCGACGATCATTTGGCTCTCGGAGATACCGGTGGCGTTGAGCCGCCTGCTCGACATATTGCCTCAGACGGCGATGAAAATGTGTCTCGGGTTGCTGCTTTGCGTCTCCGCGGCATGGTGCGCGTTCATGGTTCGGCGCACCGCCCAAAAAGCATCGGGCAGCATGGCATTATGGTTGGCGATCGGGATCGCCTATGCCACGACGGTCTACTCCTGGGCTTATGTCGGCCAGCGCGAGTACGTCATGGTGCTGTTGCTGCTGCCGTATCTCGTCACCGCGGCGCTCCGGCTTGATGGCGTTTCGCCAGTGGCTTGGCAGAGCTTCGTGGCAGGCGCGGCGGCATTCGTCGCCCTATCGATGAAGCCGCACCATTTTCTGATTGTCGTTGGGATCGAATTCTTGCTCGCTTGCCGCGATGGTATTCCGCGTAGCCTGCTGAGGCCCGAGGCAGTGGGAGCTGTGGTCGCTGCGGTAGCCTATTCTGCCGCGCTCGCGATTTTCGCGCCCGACTACATAACGAAGGTAATCCCTCTCGCGTATAATGCGTATCTCGTATATCAGCACGTTCCGCTGCTGACGCTCATAGAACCGCGGCGCACCGTGAAAGTCGTTGTCGTGCTTTTGTTATACGCGGTGTTGCGCCGGCGTCTGCAATATCGGACGCTGGCCGACATATTCGCCATCGCGGCGGTCGGTGCGACGACCGGCTATCTGATCCAACAGAAGGGCTGGCAATATCAGTTCGTTCCAGCCGACGCCTATTTCATCCTGCTTTTAGGTGTCATTCTCGTCGACCGCTTTATCCAGGTCACAACGTCGCTGCAACGACGCGCATTTTGCGTCAGGACCATGAGCGCGACAGCGTTGGTAAGCTGCCTCTTCGTCGGATTGTTCTATTATCCGATCCAGTCCGCGAAAGCGGCGGCCGACGTCGATGAGAATAGGGTGGCGGTACAGCAATCGATTTTGGCGGCATTGCCAACCGGCACGTCGATTGCCGTTCTGGGACCAAATTATGCGAGCATTTTCGATTTTGTGCTTAGGTATCGTTTGAAGTGGTCAGAGCGATTCATCGGCTTTTGGACACTCGAGGCGATTTTCAGCGCTGAGACGGCGGCTGACGGAAACGTGAAGCAAAGGCAATTGGCGAAACTCGCGGACGTGACGCGTTGGACCCGTGCCGCTGCAGACGAAGATTTGCGACGTTGGAAGCCAAGCCTGGTACTCGTCGAACGTTGCGCGGATCCGACGATATCGTGTGGGGCTTCGAAGTCCTTGCGCGAAATCGACATGCTGCAGTGGTTCGAGGAAGATCCGGCTTTCAGAGCCGATTGGGCAAACTATGAAAAGTGCGAGGAGCTCGGCTACTATGAGGTCTGGTACTTGAGACAAGATGCCGGCGTGTGCAAGGCCGTAACCTCGATCGCTTCGCACCGCAATGGCCCGCGAGCTTCCCGCCCTGCTAGTTAAGCGGCATCGTTGCGAACGATGCCAAGGCGAGAGGAGGCTGGTTCCAACGATCTCCTCGCCGTCAGGCTTTCTCTCGCGCCTATAGACCCTATAAAATCGGCGGAATGCTCAGGACGCTCACCGATTTCGGCGATCTAGCGCTGCTGCTGCCGCTTGCCGTCATCGTGACGGTATGGCTCGTCGCCATCCACCAGTTGCGCGCGCTCGTATGGTGGCTCGCCGCGCTGGCGCTGTGTATGGGCGTCACCGCCGTCCTTAAGATCTATTTTTTCGTGTGTCCCCCGCTTGCCGATCTCCATAGCCCGAGCGGTCACACGAGCTTCAGCACGCTGGTGTATGGCGCTCTGACGCTTGCCGTCGCGATCGCTGTCAGTGACTGGAAGCGTGTTGCGGTGCTGCTTGCGGGAGCGGCGTTCATCATGGCGATCGGCATCTCGCGTATCGCTATCCAGGTGCACAGTATTCCGGAAGTCCTCGTGGGTTGGCTCATCGGTGTGGCCGCTCTTGCGGTGTTTGCATCGAGATTCTGGCCTGATCGTCCCGCCGCGCCCCGCGTGCAAGGCTTGGTCATTGCCTCTGTCGCGTTCGTGGTGATGCTGCACGGCCAGGCACTCCAGGCAGAGGGCATCCTTCACGCCGTTGGACTTTATCTAAGTCATGCCGGCATGGCGTGTTTCTGACCGGAGGATGGCCGCGCTACCGCGCTGAGCAAGTCACGCCGTTCCAGATGCCATGCGCCCGGTTGCAGCTCTCGGGATCGTCGGCACAGCCGGCGAGCACGAGCGAGGCCATGAGAACAGCAAGCCGGGCAATCGCGCGAAGGCGTCTGTCTTTTCGCTCAATGATTCCGACGGCCGCCGGTCTTCGGCTGGAATTCCTCAATCCGCTTTGACCCTTCCGCTTTTATGAGGATCGGATCGATCGTTTTTCCAGCCTCCGACCGACACTTCTAACGCTCGTTTGGCGGTTAATCGGTCTCCCGCGGCTTCTGTATCTCGCTTTTCTGTTCGGGTTCCGCGCCGGCATTTACATCGCCGCGTTCACGCTCTAGCTCGATGACATCTTGCAGAGCTCTGCCCGTCGCGTCGCCCGTTGGGCGAGGCTGCCTCCCTGTTTTCTGACCGTTAGGGCTTTCCGTGTTCATATGTTTTTGAAACGGCATGCGCCACCTATCGTTTCATTCCTGCAGTCGTTTCGGTACGAACTTTATCGCAAACGCCCAGCACAGTAGCCGTGAGCCATTGCCGCCGTGCCGGGCGTCGTGTACCGCGCGGGGAACGGAAGAGGTGCCCAGGCTCGTGGGCACGACCGCTTCGACGGCACTATTCGTACGTTGGCGACGCGTTCCGGTTTTCAAGGGATTTGATTGAATGTCCTCTCCGCACCGGAGAGGACTGCGACAGATTGTCGTGCTGTTGCTCGTTGCATATGAGCACAGGACAACCCTAGCTACGAGAAAAAGACGGCAGACCGCCGCCTAAACAAGGGGTTATTGCACTCGTTTGCCGCTCTGCATCAGGCCGAATGCGCGAGCATCGTGTAGCCACCAAGCTGGATCAGTGCGCCGAAGGCCACAACCGCGTCAACCACCGACGTTCTAACCCTTTTGGCTAGCTTCGTTATTGTCACAAAATATTTATAGTCCGAGCCACACAAACCAAACAGAGAGACCCTCAGAAGGGTGCCAGAAGGGGTGCGGCAAATGACAGGTAACTTTCCAGTTTTGCGTTTTCTTAGAGACTGTGAAGCCGGCCTGCGAGAACTGGCCGCAACGCATCCCGATCGGATGGGCTCCGATTTACTTCGTCTCGCAGATGAAGTCTCTGCCCATGCCGGCAGGCTCGTACAGCAGTTGGTCGAAACCGGATTAATGTTGACGTAAACCGCTCAGAGCGCAGCTACCAATCTCACCAAAATGGCTTTGCGGCCGTCTAAGCGTATAGAATTGGAAAAGACCCCAAAGTACGGGTTGCTCACCTTTGTGAAGCTGGTCTAGCGGGAAGGTCAATCCTGCGATCTGTCACGACGGGTGTTTGGGGGGCCATATGCGATACCGCTACTACTTTTTTGATTCGCAAGTTCGAATATCTGGTTGTGAAGAACACCTATCGGACTCCGATGCCCTCGCAATCGAGCACGCACGAAAGATTCGTGATGCACGCGGAGGTCACGACAGCTTCGAAGTGTGGGATGGCACTCGCCTGATCCACAGCGAGATAGGAACCAAAACGTACGAAAAAAAAGATCCGCCGACGCGAAGCAAAGATCCGCGGACGCGGAGCTAAGTCGTAGGTTAGCGTAGGAGCGCCTTCAACGGCCGAGCCGTGGATTCCACGGTTCTCACACATCGCAATTTCCGGCCTTCGCGAGGAGGCCAGCCGCGCTGCGGAGGTCTTGTGGCGCATCCTGCCCGGGCTCGTTGCAACGCTTTGATGTGGATCAAAGCAGAGGGCCGCATATTTTCCTACGTTTACGGTTGAAACGGTGACACGGCCAAGGCGCTAGCCGGCCGTGAGCATAGCTTCCCAACATGAAATGGAGCGGGCAGCTTCCTATCGGGGGTAAAATTGAATCTTGCGGAATTACGGACGGTTGTAGCCGAGCGCCGTGCGCGCGCTCTAAGCGCGCGTGAACTGGCAGATAATCTCCTGGATCAAGAAGAGCGGCAGGAAATATTGCGATACGCCGATAAACTGGACCGAGACGTTGCTCGGCTTGACGCAGAAATAGTGGCGAAAAAGACCGCGCAGAACGCTATTGATGTGATCTAGCCGCTCTGCGGGTCCATCATCGCATTCGACGGATGTGGCTTCTCGCGTAAGCGCCGCCGGCACCGAGACCGACAAGTCCTCCCATCCGCTATCGGTGTGTTTCTCTTTTTGGCGTTTGCGAGCGCCAAGCGACGTCTGTTCGCCGGCCAATCGTCGAGGCGTTCGTGCCGGTGGCAAGGGTGGCACGAAGCCGGCTCTGGCCGTTATTATCAACGCTCACCGTCATAGCCCTGGCCGAATTGGTGAAGCACATCGAAAGGCCGGCGACGCGGGAATACGTGTGGCGCGCCATAAAAATGGCGCGGAAGAGAAAAGAGCGTGGGAGGAAAGAAATGACGTGTAATGGGATGAAGCCGGTGCTGGCCGCCGCCTGGCTTTCGCTTTTCGTTGCCATGCCGGCCCAAGCTGCCGACACCATGAAAATCACCGTGTCGGCCCTGGCTTCGGGTTTTGGCGATTATTTCATCGCGATCGATCGCGGCTATTTCGCAGAAGAAGGCATCGAGGGGAAGATCATCCAGGCGGGCGGCAATACAGCGACGCCGGCGCTGCTCTCGGGCGATGTGCAATATTCAACCTCGGCCAGCATCGCCATTAGCGCCATTCTGCGTGGCGGCGAATTGAAGATCGTCTATGTGAATAACGATCGCGTGCCCTATCAGCTTTGGACGGCCATGCCGTCCGTGCAGACACTCGCCGATCTCAAAGGCAAGCGGGTTGGTGTCGAGACGCGCGGCGATACGCATGAACTGGCGATGCGTGCTGTCTTCGAGGATGCGAAGGTTGATCCATCCACGGTCGTCTTCGCGCCGCTTGCCAATCGCGCGGCGATTGTCGCCGGTGTGATGTCGGGCGCGTTGGGTGGCGCCAGCCTCGTCACTGACGAGGTTGAGCGTATGCGGGCGATTCCCAACGCCCGGCTGGTCGCCGATCTTCAGAAAGTTCATCTGATCGCCGGCGGCGGTGTGTTCTCCGATGCGATGCTGAAGAATAATCGGTCGCTGGCGGAGCGCTTCATGCGTGCCGTGGTAAAGGCGCGCCGCCGCGGCCAAGCTCATCCGGAGGATGTTGTTGCGTCGGTACTGAAGCGAAATGCCTTCGGTCGAGGCATAGAACTCGGCCACCACCACCATGATCAGCACACGGCCGATGGCAAGACGAAAGCCGGCAAGGATGAACGGCAAAGCAGCCGGCAGAATGATCTTGAAAAGGACCTCGCGCCGGTGAGCCGGCGGTCGATACTCGAGACACCAACCTCGGTGTTGATGATGATGACAAAGATCCCGCCCAGCAACACCAGCACGACCTTCGACCAAACGCCGAGGCCGAGCCACAGGATAATCAGCGGCAGGAAAGCGACCGTCGGCGAGGCGTAGGATGCCATCACAAACGGCTCGATACTGTCACGGGTGAATTTGCTGCGTCCCATGGCGATGCCGATCGGCACGCCGAACAGCACCGAAAGGCCGAAGCCGAGCCCGGCGATCTCGGCCGAGGCGCCGATATGCGGCCAAATGCTGCCATCGAGGAAGACCTGATAGAGTCTGGCGAAGACACGTGAGGGGCTGGAGAGGAAGAGAGGGTTCACCTTGCCGGTGCGCACCACCCATTCCCAGACGGCGAGAACGAGACAGATGGCCGCGAGCCGCGTCAGCGCCGTCTGCTGCCGTTCCCACAGCCCAGCCCAGATCGAAGGCGGCTTTTCCAGAGCATGGGACACGTCTTCCATAACGGCATTCCTCCCCATCACCATTGTTTGCCTATTCTTTGCATCTGGTGCTGTGCGCTTGCAACGGTGAACGTGATGTTCTCGTGCCCCCGAAGGCCGCAGGCGCGCTGGCGTGTGGAACACGCTTGACACAGGGTTTTCGGAAGAGCCCTGATCAGGGTCTAATTCTTATAAGAAGATCGCCGGCCATAATTTTTCGGATATGGAATAGCTTCTTCATTCATTGATGAGAGCGCCTTCCATGCCTCGAACACTCCTCAGGATCGCGCTCGCGTGTTGTTTGTTGGCGGCCTCCGGCACCTCGCAAGCGCAAGCCGCGAACTGCGCGATCACGACGCATTCCGTGAAAATCGGCAACGGAACCATCGTCTATAACGAGGTCGGCTCCGGGC
>Ga0134125_10010736_pt1 | contig 10277 bp, 10 predicted proteins | sample KB31751_FD_96464 | JGI IMG/M metagenome (GOLD analysis project Ga0134125, IMG submission 96464) | Terrestrial soil microbial communities with excess Nitrogen fertilizer from Kellogg Biological Station, Michigan, USA - KB3-175-1 | ecosystem: Environmental > Terrestrial > Soil > Unclassified ... | reverse complement strand
CTGCGCCAGCGCGAACTGCCGGCCGACTCGCCGCGTCAGCTGCCGGCGGCCAACGTCGCCGAATTCAAGAAATAAGTGAAAACACATTACGAGAACCTGGAGCTTCCGCCGACAGCCAGCGCGGAAGAAATCAAGAAGTCTTTCCGAACGCTGATCGCGCGGTACCATCCGGACAAAGTTCAGCACCTGGGCAAGGAATTCCAGGACATGGCGGCCGATCGCGCCGCCGAACTCACCGAGGCGTACCGCATCCTCTCGGATCCGGATCGGCGCGCCGAATACGATCGGACGATGAGCGCGGCGGCGGCCGCCGCACCCGCGGCGCCGCCGCCCGCCTCAAGTCCAGACGCCGCGCCACCGCCGGCTGCCGTCCGTACCGCGCCGTACGAACCGCCGCGGCCCCCGCAGGAGCCGGCGCCGCCGCCGCCCCCCGCCGACGGGAACAAGGCGGCTGGCGCATTCACGCAGGAGCGCCAGGTCCGCGACGAATACCTGAGGAAGGCGACGCTCAGCCGCTTCCGCACCGCAGTCACCGCCGTGGGCGGCTACGATGAGGCGCAGCTGCGCGGGTTCGAGATCGCGTTCGTGCCCAAGTCGAAGTTTCTCAGCAAGAGCAAGAACCCGCGGCTGCTCGGCCGTTTCGTCTCGAAGGTGGACGGCGCGGCCGTCGCCGACACGTGGAACGAAGCGGGCAAGTGGACGAGCGACGATGTGTGCGTGCTCCTGCTCGGATCGTCGCTCGCGCCGGCGCGCGAGCTGGCGACGGCGATTCAGGAGCAGCGCCGGCGGCGCGCCGCCAACGTGACCCTGATTCCGGTCGACGCGCGCGACTGGCAGGCGCATATTCCGACGGACGCGCCCGACGTGGCGAAAAATCTGCTCGCGAAGCTCCGGGGCGGAACCTAGCCCCGGGTGAAGACGTCTGAGGACGACATGGCTCTGATTGAAACCGTCGATCTCTGGAAAACCTACGTGATGGGCTCGGAAGAGATCCACGCGCTGCGCGGCGTCTCGATTGCCATCGAGCGCGGCGAATACGTGGCCATCATGGGTCCTTCAGGATCCGGCAAGTCGACGCTGATGAACCTGATTGGCTGCCTCGACACCCCGAGCAAGGGCTCCTACCTTCTTAATGGCAAGCAGGTCAGCCAGATGAACGACAACGAGCTGGCCCGCATCCGGAACGAGGAAATCGGCTTCGTCTTCCAGACGTTCAACCTGCTGCCGCGCGCGACGGCGCTGCACAACGTCGAGCTTCCGCTGGTGTACGCGGGCGTGCCCGCGAAAGACCGGCAGGAGCGCGCGAAGGGCGCGTTGAAGAAGGTCGAGCTCGGCGAGCGCATGAGCCACCGTCCGAACGAACTGTCCGGCGGCCAGCGCCAGCGCGTCGCGATCGCGCGCGCCCTCGTGAACAACCCGTCGATTCTTCTCGCGGACGAGCCCACCGGCAACCTCGACTCGAAGACTGGTGTCGAGATCATGGGCCTGTTCGAAAAGCTGCACCAGGCCGGCAACACGATCGTCCTCGTCACGCACGAACCCGACGTCGCGGCGTACGCCTACCGCACGATTCATATCCGGGACGGGCAGGTGGAGAACGACGTGAGACGCGCGGCCTAAACGGCCGCGAGATGCCCCGCGGCGACTTCCTTTAAAACCGCTTCCCTGTCGAACTGACGCGGATCCAGTGTGATCCGGTTGCGCGGCGCGTCCGGATCGGCGGCAGGAATCGCCGAGAGCAGGGCGCGCGTGTACGGATGCTGCGGCGACGCGAACAGCGACGCCGTCGGCCCGATCTCGACAATCTTTCCCAGATACATCACCGCCACCCGCGCGCAGATGTGCTGCACGAGCCGCAGATCGTGCGCGATGAAAAGGTACGTCAGCGACAGCTGCTGCTGCAGATCCATCAGCAGATTGACGACCTGCGCCTGCACCGACACGTCCAGCGCGGTGACCGGCTCGTCGAGCACGAGGAACGACGGGTTGAGCGCGAGCGCGCGCGCCAGGCCGATGCGCTGGCGCTGGCCGCCGGAGAATTCGTGCGGAAACCGCTCGAGGTGCGAAGGATCCAGGCCGACGAGGCGGAACAGTTCCGCGACGCGCGTCCGGCGCGACGTCCGGTCGCCGATGCCGTGAATGATGAGCGGCTCTTCGACGATCTGACGCGCGCGCATGCGCGGGTTGAGCGACGAGTACGGATCCTGAAACACGATCTGCATGTCGCGGCGCGCACGGCGCATGCGGCCGCGCGAGAACGCGAGGACGTCTTCGCCGCGGAACCGCACGGATCCAGACGTCGGTTCGATCAGACGCAGCAGGCAGCGTCCGGCCGTCGTCTTGCCGCTGCCGGATTCGCCGACGAGCCCGAACGTCTCGCCGCCGTCGATCGCGAAGCTGATGCCGTCGACCGCCTTGACGAGCATGCCCGTGCGCAGAAATCCCGCGTCGCGCACGAAATGCTTGACGAGCCCGGAGACTTCAACGAGCGCCATGCGTGTCTTCGATCGTGCGGAGCCGCGATCCGGGCGCGCCGCCCGGCCGCGACGCGAGCAGGCCGCGCGTATAAGGATGTTGCGGCCGGTGGAACAGATCGCGCACCGGCGCCTGTTCGACGATGCGCCCGGCGTACATGACCGCGACGCGATCGGCGGTTTCGGCGATGACGCCGAGATCGTGCGTGATCAGCATCAGCGACAGGTTCAACGCGGCTTTCATCTCGCGCAGCAGGTCCAGGATCTGCGCCTGGATCGTGACGTCGAGCGCCGTCGTCGGCTCGTCGGCGATGACGAGCGCCGGACGGCAGGCGAGCGCCATCGCGATCAGCACGCGCTGGCGCATGCCGCCGGACAGCTGATGCGGATAATCGCCGACGCGGTTCGCCGCGTCCGGAATCTTCACCGCCTGCAGCAGCTCAATCGCGCGTGCACGGGCGTCTCCTCGCGTCGCCTTGCCATGCACGAGCAGCGTCTCGCGAAGCTGGTCGCCGATCGTGAACACGGGGTTCAGGGCCGTCATCGGCTCCTGGAAGATCAGCGAGATTGCCGCGCCGCGCACGCCCTGCATCTCCCGCTCGGAAAGCTGCAGCAGGTTCCGGCCCTTGAAGTAAATCGCGCCGCCGGCCACGCGCCCCGGCGGCTGCACGAGACGCATGATCGAAAACGCCGTCACCGATTTCCCGCTGCCCGATTCGCCGACGATGCCGAGCGTTTCGCCTTCGCCGATCTCGAAGCTGACGTCGTTGACGGCGGGTGTCGCGCCGCCGGGCAGGTCGAAGACCGTCGTGAGATGCTCGACCCGGAGCAGCGGATCCATCAGACGGCGGCCGTTTCCTGATACACGCCGAAGACGTTGCGCATCGCGTCCGCGATTTCACCGACGGTCGCCTGCGCCTCGACGGCCTCGATGATGGGCGGCACGAGGTTGGAGCCGTCCCGCGCCGCCGATTCCACGCGCGCGAGCGCCCCGGCGCACGCCGACGCGCTTCGGCCCGCGCGAACCGCCCGGACGCGTTCGATCTGCGTCCGCTCGACGCCGGGATCGATGCTGAGCGTCGGCACGGTCCGCGACTTCGCGTCGACGAACCGGTTCACGCCGACGACGACGGTCGCTCCGGAGTCCACCGCCTGCTGCGCGCGGTACGCGGAATCCTGAATCTCGCGCTGGATGAACCCGCGCTCGATCGCCGCGAGCGTCCCGCCCATCGCGTCGATGCGGCCGATCAGCTCGCGGGCGCCTCGCTCGATCTCGTTCGTCAGCGATTCGACGGCGTACGATCCGGCCACGGGATCGACGGCCTGCGTGACGCCGGTCTCCGCCGCGATGATCTGCTGCGTGCGCAGCGCGATCCGCGCGGATTCCTCCGTCGGCAGCGCGAGCGCCTCATCGCGGCCGTTGCAGTGCAGCGACTGTGTGCCGCCGAGCACGGCAGCGAGCGCCTGCAGCGTCACGCGGACGATGTTGTTGTCGGGCTGCTGCGCGGTGAGGGTGCTGCCGGCGGTCTGCGTGTGAAAGCGCAGCTGCTGGGCGCGGGGGCTCGTCGCGCCGAACCGATCGCGCATGATGCGCGCCCACAGCCGGCGTGCCGCGCGGAATTTCGCGACTTCCTCGAGAAAGCGGTTGTGCGCGTTGAAGAAGAAGGACAGCCGCTGTCCCACGTCGTTCACGTCCAGGCCGCGATCGACGGCCGCCTGCACGTACGCGATGCCGTGCGCGAACGTAAACGCGACTTCCTGGACGGCCGTCGAGCCCGCCTCGCGGATGTGATAGCCGCTGATCGAAATCGTGTTCCAGTCCGGCAGCTCGCGCGCGCAGTAATCGAAGATGTCCGTTACGATGCGCAGCGACGGACGCGGCGGATAGATGTACGTGCCGCGGGCGACGTATTCCTTGAGGATGTCGTTCTGCACCGTGCCCGTGAGCGTCGCGACGGTCGCGCCCTGGCGGCGGGCGGCGGCGACGTACAGGGCCAGAAGCACGATGGCCGTCGCGTTGATCGTCATCGACGTCGACACGCGCTCGAGCGGAATTCCCTCGAACAGGGCCGTCATGTCCTCGAGCGAGTCGATCGCGACGCCGACGCGCCCGACTTCGCCCGCGGCCAGCGGGTGGTCGGAGTCGTAGCCCATTTGGGTCGGAAGATCGAAGGCGACGCTCAGGCCGCTGACGCCGTTGGCGAGCAGGTACCGGTAACGGGCATTTGATTCGGCGGCCGTTCCGAATCCGGCGTACTGACGCATCGTCCACAACCGGCTCCGGTACATGGACGGATGGATGCCGCGTGTGAACGGAAACGCACCGGGCTCGCCAAGCTCGGCCGTGGCGTCCCATCCTTCGAGACTCCGCGCCGTATAGGTACTCATCGCGCCTGACGAATTGTAGCCGAGCGTACCCGGCGCTGCCTTGACTCTGCGCGACAGCGTGGTACACTCACCCAACCGCAGCAATTTTTTCCGACAAACAGATGACCCAGACGCGCCCCGTCTCTCATCGGACCAGTACACCTTGTACAGGTTGCGGGACGCTCCACGCTTGGCCCGGCGGCCTGAGGAGGAAGTAGTAATGGACGACGTCGTCAACCGGTTCGCACGAGAGCTGGCCGACGCGATTGCCGCCGCAGTCGCCGAGAATCCTCAGGTGGAAGCCTGCCGTGAGAAAGCGCGGGCCGCGGGCTTCGAGATGAAGCTCTCGCTCGAAGCCGTCGTCGGTTTCGTCAGCCGCACGCAGAGCAGCGCGCTGACGAAAGTGTCCGCGGCCGCGCGCAGCGAAAAGAACGCCGCTGCCGCCGGCGCGCCCGCCGCCGCCGGAAACAAAGAGCAGCCGCCGCGCCGCACGTTCGAAGTCACCGCCAACGATCGGCGGTTCCTTCGCTCGCTCCGCATCGCCGCGGACGAGACGACCGAATCGGTCGAATAAGTCTTCCTCGATCGCAGCGGAGCAGCCGGACCTTCAGGTCCGGCGTTGGGTCTGGGCCGCGACTTTCGCAGCGGCCGCCGCCGCGGCCGCCGGATCGCCGAGGTAGTAGTGGCGAATCGGCGTGAGGTCGTCGTTCAATTCGTAGACGAGCGGAATTCCCGTCGGGATATTCAGCTCGACGATGTCTTTTTCCGACACATTATCCAAATACTTCACCAGCGCCCGCAGGCTGTTGCCGTGCGCGGCGATGATGACGCGCCTGCCCGATTGGATCGCCGGTGCGATCGATTCGTGCCAGTACGGCAGAAAGCGCGCGACCGTGTCCTTCAGCGACTCGGTCAGCGGCAGCAGTTTCGGATCGAGATTCGCGTAGCGTGGATCGCGCGCCGGATAGCGCTCGTCGTCCGGCGTGAGCGGCGGCGGAGGGATGTCGTAGCTGCGGCGCCAGATTTTGATCTGCGCGTCGCCGTGTTTCGCCGCCGTCTCCGCTTTGTTCAGTCCCTGCAGCGCGCCGTAGTGGCGCTCGTTCAGGCGCCAGTCCTTCGTCACCGGAATCCACAGCAGGTCGAGCTCGTCGAGCGCCGTCCACAGCGTGCGGATCGCGCGCTTCAGCACCGACGTGAACGCGACGTCGAACGTATAGCCGCCGTCTTTCAGCAGACGGCCTGCGGCTTTGGCTTCCTCGAGGCCGACCGCCGACAGGTCGACGTCGGTCCAGCCGGTGAAGCGGTTCTCCTTGTTCCAGGTGCTTTCGCCGTGACGGAGCAGAACGAGTTTGATCATTTGGTGAGCGCGCGGATGGCCGTGCGGCCGGCAAACCTGGCCGCGCCGCCGAGCTCCTCTTCGATGCGGAGCAGCTGGTTGTATTTGCAGATGCGATCGGTGCGGCTCGCCGATCCGGTTTTGATCTGTCCCGCCGCGGTGCCGACGGCGAGATCGGCGATTGTCGAGTCTTCGGTCTCGCCGGAGCGGTGCGAGATGATCGACGCGTAGCCGGCGTCGCTCGCCATCCTCACGGCGTCGAGCGTCTCGGTGACCGTGCCGATCTGATTCAGCTTGACCAGCAGCGCGTTGCCGATGCCTTCGCTGATGCCGCGCTTCAAAATCTCCGGGTTCGTGACGAAGATATCGTCGCCGACGAGCTGCACCTTCGAGCCGAGCGCCTGGGTGAACGCCTTCCAGCCGGGCCAGTCGCCTTCGGCGAGGCCGTCTTCGATGGACACGATCGGGTACTGGCGCAGCCAGTCCTCGTAGAGCTCAATCATCTGGTCCGAGGTGCGATCGGGCTCCCCGGATTTCCTGAACGTGTAGCGTCCGTTTCCCGCCCACAGCTCGCTCGAGGCGACGTCGAGCGCGATGTAGACATCCTGTCCCGCGCGCATGCCGGTCTTGCCGATCGCCTCGAGCACGACCTCGACGGCTTCGCGATTCGATTTCAGATTGGGCGCGAAGCCGCCCTCGTCGCCGACGCCGGTGGACTGGCCGCGTCCCTTCAGAATGCCCCGCAGCGCGTGAAAGATTTCCGCCCCGGCGCGCAGCGCCTCGGAGAACGATCCGGCGCCGACCGGCATCACCATGAATTCCTGGAAGTCGACGCTGCTGTCCGCATGCGCGCCGCCGTTGAGGATGTTCATCATCGGCACGGGCAGCGTGAACGTGCTGTTGCCGTACAGCTCGCCGAGATGGCGGTAGAGCGGCGTCTTCTTCGCCGCGGCCTCGGCGCGCGCGGCGGCCATCGACACGCCGAGGATCGCGTTCGCGCCGAGCTCGCTCTTGGTCGGCGTGCCGTCGAGCGCGATCATCGCCGTGTCGAGCGCGCGCTGATCGAGCTCGCGGTTGCACAACGCCTTCTCGATCGTCTGATTCACGTTGCCGACGGCCTTCCGCACGCCCTTGCCGCCGTAGCGCGACTTGTCGCCGTCGCGCAGCTCGAGCGCCTCACGTTCGCCGGTCGACGCCCCGGAGGGCACCTCCGCGCGCCCGAACGCGCCGCCTTCGAGGGTGACGTCGACTTCCACGGTGGGATTGCCGCGCGAATCCAGGATCTCGCGCGCGTGCACGCTGGTGATTTTCACAGGTCGGTCCTTGTCAGTGGTGTCGCTTACGCTCCGCCGCGCCGGTCGGCGTCGGCTTCGAACCGCAGCGCCTCCTCGCCGAGCGGTCCGATGAGCGGCTCGTCGTCGGTCGTGACGACGACGATGCCCTGGTCGGTGACGACGTGGCGCTTGCGATCTTCCTCGAGGTCGTAGCCGATGAGCGCGCCGCGCGGGATGAGCACGTCGCGGTCGATGATCGCCCGGCGGATGCGCGCGTGGCGGCCGACGCGGACGCCCGGCATGAGGATGCATTTCTCGATGTGCGAGAAGCTGTGGACGCGCACGTTCGGGCAGAGCACGCTGCTGAAGATGCTGCTGCCCGACACGATGCAGCCCGGCGACACGATCGAGTCGAGCGCCTGCCCGCACCGCGTGCCGGCCTCGGCGAAGACGAACTTCGCCGGCGGCGCCTGCGGCTGGTACGTGCGCAGCGGCCACTCGGGATCGTACAGGTTGAACTCCGGGTTCACCTGGCAGAGATCCATGTTGGCCTCGAAGAACGAGTCGAGCGTGCCGATGTCGCGCCAGTATTTCGCGGCCTTCTTGTTCTCGTCGTAGAACCTGTACGCGAACACCGGCGCGCGGTGGATGAGCGAGGGGATGATGTCCTTGCCGAAATCGTGCGCCGTCGGCTTGCCCGCGTCGGCCTCGAGCTCGCGGACGAGGACGTCGGTGTCGAAGATGTACACGCCCATCGAGGCGAGCGCGAGCTCGGGCGCGCCCGGAATCGGCGCCGGATTCGCGGGCTTCTCCGCGAATCCCGTGACGCGCTCGGTCTCGTCGATCGCGACGACGCCGAATCGCGAGGCGTCGGCGACGGGCACCTCGATCGCCGCCAGCGTGCACGCGGCGCCGCGTTCCTGATGGAAGCGCAGCATCCTCGAGTAGTCCATTTTGTACACGTGATCGCCCGAGAGCACGACGAGGTACCTCGGGTTCTCGTTCACGATCGAATAGAGGTTCTGGTACACCGCGTCCGCGGTGCCCTGATACCAGTGCTCGCTCACGCGTTTCTGCGGCGGCAGAATCTCGATGAACTCGCCGAGCTCTTCCGAAACGATGCCCCAGCCCATCCGGATGTGACGGTTGAGTGACAGCGATTTGTACTGCGTCGCGATGAAGATCCGCCGCAGGCCGGAGTTGATGCAGTTGCTGAGCGCGAAATCGATGATCCGGTACGGCCCGCCGAAAAAGACCGCCGGTTTCGCGCGCTCCTTGGTGAGGGGATAGAGGCGCTCGCCGGCTCCGCCCGCGAGCACGATGACGATGGCGTCGTCGACCAACGCAGCCATAGAACCACGATTATGTGAACAGAACGTTTGTCACTGCAATGGGGGAATGAGGCCCGAAATACGTCGAAATCCCGGTGGCAGAATGGTTTGACTTGGTCAAAACCCCCGCCTATGATGAACCGTTCGGACGATCGGCCGTTCTTATTGGAGATGCGTTCTTATGATGGTTAACCGGCGTGGACTGACGCTCGGAGCGGCGGCAGTCATGGTCCTTTCCGCGGTGCTCGGCGCGCAGAAGAAGGACGACAAGAAGCAGAGCGACGCACAGAGAAAAGAAACCCTCGACATCGTGAAACTCGCGGACGGCGCCGCAGCCGGCCAGCCGATGACGAACGATTTCAACCTCGCGTGGGCGCACGAAGATTATCTGAAGGCCACCGGCAACAAGGAATACGTCCCGTTCACGCTCACCTACGACGCGTCGAAGATCACGACGCCGGGCGTCGCGCTGTACTGGCGCGTGGTGCCGAAGGACGCCGCCGCCCCCGCGCCCGCCGCGGCTCCGGCCAAGAAGGACGACAAGGACAAGGACAAGAAGGCGTCCGCGAAGTACCCGTACGAAGACATCAACTTCATCATGCCGGGCACGGGACGCCTGAGCCGCGCGTTCACCGTGGGCGCGGGCACCTACGACGTCTACGTGATCCTGCGCGAGCAGGCGTCGACGGCCAAGAACGCGCCCGCCGCGAAGGTGTCGATGATCAAGCAGACGCTGACGGTGCCCGACTTCTGGTCGGCCGAGCTGACCACGAGCTCGGTGATCGTCGCCTCGCGCATCGAGCCGCTGCAGGCGCCGCTGTCGCCCAACGAGCAGGCGGAGCGCCCGTACGCGCTCGGCGCGATGGAAGTCGTGCCGACGCTCGACAGCAAGTTCACGACGAAGCAGGAACTGTCGATCTTCATGCTGATTTACAACCCGAAGACCGACCCGATGAACAAGCCCGACGTGAGCGTCGAGTACAACTTCTACCAGAAGCCCGCGGGCGCGGCGGAGAAGTTCTTCAACAAGACCTCGCCGCAGGACCTGAACGGGAAGACGCTGCCGGCGGCGTTCGACATGTCGCTCGGCCATCAGCTCCAGACGGGGCAGGCCGTGCCGCTCGCGTCGTTCCCGGCGGGGGACTACCGGCTCGAGATCAAAGTGACCGACAAGCTCGCGATGAAGACGGTCACGCGCGACGTCAACTTCACTGTCACCGCCGGCTAGCGCACGGCGCGCTGGCCCCGGCGGGGCCGAGGGACGCATGAGTAAGACACCCAGCCTGTTCGCGGCGGCGGCCGGCGTTCTGGTGATTCTGTGCGTCCCGCCGCCTGCGCGCGCGCAGTCGTCCCGTTCCGTCAACGCGAGCGCCGCGTCCGCGTCGCTTGCGGCCTTTTCTCCGTCTGCTCCCGGCAATATCCGCGGATTCGTGCAGGACGAGGCCGGCGCGCCGATCGCCGGCGCGGTCGTCACCGCCGTCGGATCGCACACGGT
>Ga0134125_10010735_pt1 | contig 10277 bp, 9 predicted proteins | sample KB31751_FD_96464 | JGI IMG/M metagenome (GOLD analysis project Ga0134125, IMG submission 96464) | Terrestrial soil microbial communities with excess Nitrogen fertilizer from Kellogg Biological Station, Michigan, USA - KB3-175-1 | ecosystem: Environmental > Terrestrial > Soil > Unclassified ... | reverse complement strand
TGCCCAGGAAGAGCCAGGAGCCGAAGTCGCGCGATACCAGATTGGTGTGTTTGCCCTGCCAGCCGATGCCGGCCTTCTGGGCCAGCGGTTTTTCCATCACCGGGGCGGTGTCGACAAAGACTTTCACCTCGGCCTTGGTGGTCTGGAAGATGTACCCGGCCACTGCCTTGAGCTTTTTCTTCACCAGGTCGTGATAATCATCACCCCGCGCATAGACCGAGATCGCGCCTTTATCGCGCGCGGCCAGAACGGCCAGGGGATCGTCCTTGGGCCCGTAATTGATCCCCAGCACCATCACGCTGCGGGCCTCGGGCCACAGGCTTTTGGGATCGGCACGCCAGGCCTGCCGCTGCTCCATCCAGTCCATCTCGCCATGATGACCGGCGACAAGAAATTCCCTCAAACGCGTCACGTTGTGTGGTGACGCTTCAGCTGAAACGAAGCGCACGACATCGAAGCCCTCGGCTTTGGCGCGCGCCTTGATCTCGTCAGAAATCGAGTTCGGCATAGTGGGCGACCGGCGGCTGGCCCGGCACGCGGTCCGACAGGATGGAGCGGAAGGAAGGCCGCGACTTCATCCGCACATACCATTCGCTCGCGGCGGCAAAATCATTCCATGGCACTTCGCCGAAATAATCCAGGGATGACAGATGCGCGGCCACGGCCAGATCGCCCAGGGTGGTTTCGCGGCAGGCAAGATTGCCGTTGGTTTCCGCCGCCTGACCAATCGCGGCCAGCGAGGCTTTAAGTTCCTCCCGTCCGGCCCGGATCACGTTCATGTCGGGGGCGCGACTGAAACCGGCGCCGGTAAAACGCGGCGCGGCTTTTTCATAGACGATGCGCTGGGTGACGCGCTCATGGAACGGCCCCATGGCCCAATCCAGCCAGCGCAGCGACTGGCGCCGCGCGGTGTCGTCGGCCGGGGCGAGGGGATGATCGGGATAGCTGCCTTCCAGATGATCCAGGATCGCCCAGACGCCTTCTGCCCGGGTGCCATCCATGTCCATAAAGACCGGCATGGACGCTTTGGGATCTTCCGCGATCACCGGATCGCAGGCGACGCGCTTTTCCGCCACCATCAAGCGGGCCAGGCGGCAACTGGGCGAGAGCATCAGGTGAATCAGGCGGCGCATGAAATCGGCTTGTAAAGAAAGGCCCAGATGAAAGCAAAATGGAGGAGGGTAAAATCAGCGAAGGCAAAAGTTAAGGCCATCGCGCACCACCATGGCGCTGCGGCCCTGGAGCATGCCGGTGCGGCGCCGGACATAGCGGCCGGGATGGACCGCTTTCCATTTGTGGGGATTGGGCAGGATGGCCGCCAGCCGTGCCGCCTGGGCGCCATCCAGGGAACCGGCATCCGTGCCAAAATAGGCCTGGCTGGCCGCTTCGGCGCCAAAGATGCCGTCGCCCCAGTCCACCAGGTTCAAATAGACGTGCAGGATGCGCTTCTTGGGCCAGAGCTGTTCCATCAGCACGGTCAGCCAGGCCTCCAGGCCCTTGCGGACCCAGCTGCGCATGGGCACCAGGAACAGGGTGCGGGCCGCCTGTTGCGAGATGGTGCTGGCGCCCCGCATCGGCCTCTTCGGATGGCGCTGGTGGTCGGCCATGGCCTTGTCGATGCTGGTCCAGTCAAAGCCGTGATGGGTGCAGAAATTCTGATCCTCAGCCCCGATCACCGCCCGCTCCAGCCGTGGGGAGATGTCGTCGGTCCAGCTATAACGCGCGGCCTTGCCCTCCATCAGGCTGATCAGCATTTCTGGTGTGCCGGGCACGGGAACGAAGCGAAAAAGCAGAAGCAGGACGACCGGCGCCGCCACCAGCAGCACCAACAGCGAAACGGCCAGCTTCCACAGCCAGCCGCGCCCCCGCCACAGCCTGATTCCCAGCGCCATCAGGCCGTAACATAACAAGTTTTAAAGAGTGCACGAGCCGGGCGGCGATGCTACCTGTCGTTGCGTTTTTTTGAGGGGCTTTGGGCCTATGCACGATATTCTCCTGTCCATCATCCTGGGGGTGGTGGAAGGCATCACCGAATTTTTGCCCATTTCCTCCACCGCCCATCTTCTGGTGACGGAGCGGCTGGTGGGCCTGGGCGATGACTGGGAAGCCTTTACGGTGGTGATCCAGTTGGGCGCCATCCTGGCGGTGGTGGCGATCTATTTTCAGGTCTTCTGGAAGGCGCTGATCGGCCTTCCCAGTTCGGCGGACGCCCGCCGTTTCGCCCTGGGGCTGATCCTGGCGCTGCTGCCTTCGGTCGTGGCGGGGCTTGCCCTGAAGAAGCTGCTGGATGAGGTGCTGCTCAATCCCGCCACTGCCATGCCCTTCATCGCAGCCTGCTGGATCGTGGGCGGCCTGGTCATTCTGGCGTTCGAGCGTATTGCGCCCAAGCCGCGCTGGTTCGAAGGCGACAAGCTGCCGCTGATCAAGGCTTTCCAGATTGGCTGCTGCCAGATCCTGTCCATCATTCCGGGCGTGTCACGGTCGGGCGCCACCATCCTGGGCGGCGAGCTGCTGGGTGTGGACCGGCGGGCGGCGACCTTGTTCACCTTCTATCTGGCAGTGCCGACCATGCTGGGCGCCACCATCCTTGAGCTGCATCACAAGGCCGGCGCGCTGAGCGAGCATCAGAGCCTGGATATCGCGGTCGGCTTTGTCGTGTCTTTTATCGTGGCCTTCTTCGTGATCCGCGGCTTTTTGCAGATCGTGACCAAGTATGGCCTTAAGCCATTCGGCTGGTACCGGATCGCCGCGGGGCTGGCGCTGGGCGCCTACCTGCTGGCTCACTGAGTGGAGATGTGAGCCTCGCGACGTTCCTGGGCGCTGGCATATTCGCCCTTGGGATGGAAACGCCATAAATAGGACGGCACTACCGCTTCGACCGAGGTGGGTGTGATGCCCAGTTCTGCCAGGCCCGGCGCGGTGGACGCCACCACGTTGTCCTTCTTCAGCAGCCGCACCTGATCCATGGTCAGAAGCGGCTTGGGCAGGATTTGCAGGAATGCGGCCTTGAGCATGGCCAGGCCAAAAGGCAGCGGCACCAGCAGCCGGCGCCGGCCGATCTCGCGCAGGATCAGTTGCAGCAATTCCTTGAAGCTGTAGACGGCGGGTCCACCCAGCTCATAGGTACGGCCGTCCTGTCGCGACAGGCCGGTAACGGTGGCCTGGGCCACGTCGCCCACAAAGACCGGTTGAAAGCGGGTGCGGCCGCCGCCGATCAGGGGCAGGGCAGGCGTGAACCGCGCCAAGGCGGCGAACTTGTTGAAGAAACCATCTTCCGGCCCGAAGACGATCGAAGGGCGCAAGATCACGGCTTTGGGAAAAGCCTCGCGTACCGCCTTTTCGCCTTCGGCCTTGGTGACGGCATATTCGGAGTTCGATTCCGCATCGGCACCCAGCGCGGAGATATGCACGAGCGCGCCCACACCCGCCGCGGCCGCGGCCTGGGCGACGTTTGCCGCACCGTCTGCCTGGACGTCCTCGAAGGTCTGACCGCCCTGAAACAGGATGCCGCACAGATTGACGACTGCGTCGGCGCCCCGGGCAGCGCGCGCCACCTGGTCGGGATCGGTGATGTCGCACTTGATAAAGTCGATCTGGCCCACCGTGCCCAGGGGGCGCAGAAAAAAGGCGCCATTCGGATGGCGCACAGCGACGCGGATGCGCCAGCCGGCCCTAGCCAGGGCCCGCACGGTGTGGCGGCCCAGGAAGCCGGAGCCGCCGAAAACCGTCACGAGATTGGTATTCATGTCGTCAGGTCCTTGAAGCTATGGTCGCGCCGATGGGACGGCGCGGCCGAGGGGCGGAATTTAGAAGGCCGGCGCGGCCCCGGATAGGGGCTATTTGGTCCATGAAGTCAGGCAATTGACTTCCGGTTGACTTGGGGTTGACTGGGGGTGGCGCGGCCCCTAAACATCGCGCCCCTACCGGACGGCCCCGGCCGTTCCCGTGCCCAGATGGCGGAATTGGTAGACGCACTAGTTTCAGGTACTAGCGCTTCACGGCGTGGAGGTTCGAGTCCTCTTCTGGGCACCATTTGATTTCAACGAGTTGGCAATAACCGCTCGGTCGCTCGCCCGGCCCGTTCCCCAACGTTCCTCACATCCGTTCTCCACGAAAATCTATTTCCGTTCACGGCCTGTGCGGGCCGCTTGCCGAAGCTCGACGACCTTTTGTGCATTGCGTTGTTTGTGACGACGGTAAGTGTGCTTCATGTTCGGGTCAGCCCATCCACCGGCATCGTCGAACATGCGGTCGGTCACTTCCGGCAGCATGTCGGCCTCAGTCGCCCCACCTGAGCGCATATCCATAGAGAAAATATGGTCTGGGACACGGGCGGCGCGCGCAATCTCGCGAAATTTCTCTTGATAGCGACGTTTGATCCAAGGTTCACCGGTTTCCTCGCAAATAATTATCGGGCCCCTGCGCGCTTCCTCGGGCGTCCGCTGAATCAGGCGGAGCAGTCGCGGCACGACGTTCAAGTTGAATTCGCGAAGATTACTTCCTTTCTTTGTTTGGTAATAACGAAGTCGCCAATCGGAGGTGATGCCAACCCACTCCATTCGCCCATCAAGTTGAATATGGCCATCCCATACCCAGCCATTACTCCAACCCGCGCCGCGGCGCTTTTCCGCCAGCTCAATTGCGCTGGCAGCTTTGTTCAACATCAGGCTCTTGGGCATATAACCCGCGCGCACGTCCTTCGCAGGCGGTATCCACATCGGAATCTTCACGCCGCCAACTCTGCCGCGCCACTTAAGGCCGGGAGCTCGAAGCGGATGGCCATTGGGGTGCGCACCGCTAGGGGTGTCCTGGTCCATTCCAATTCTCCTTTCCTTCCTGATCTTCGTCATTCATTTGCAGTTGGTCCTCGTGGGTCATGGCGTCCCAACTAGTTTGCGGCAATCCCCAGAATGCGAGGATCGCAGGTATGGATCGCCGTCCGTTGTTGGGATGCACTTTTGGGAAGCCCTTGGACTCCCATATCGGTGAATGCGATCCTTCGACTGGATAAACCGTCCAGCGTTGAAGTCTCGGTCAAAGTATATCGCCGAGTGGCATGCCTTGTGGAGCGAGATTGATTCACCCACGGCCTGCGGATTGGCTATTAGGATCACTTCGATTAGATTGATGCGGACAGCTCTTCGGATTCTCGCCATCCCGATCGGCGCCGCGTCAGTCCGCAGATGAACGGTCTTGACGCGCACGTGCAGAAGATCTGCTACTTCCTGTAGGGTCAGCGAACGCAATCGCTCACCGCTTGACCTCGTGGGCGGTCAAGCATTCGTGGATTGCCTGGATCGTTATCAAACGGCGACTGCCGATTCTGACGCTACGCAATTTGCCGCTGTCCAGCAGCTCGTAGAGTTTGGTACGCCATCATTCGGGCGGCTTGGACTGGTGCCATCGCTAAGCAAACTGGTTGTTCTTCGCCCATCCGTCCCCTCCCGCAGAGATATGCTGCAACTACAGAAGTGTGAGGAGGGTTGGGCCGAAGTTCCGCGGTACCTACAAGGTAACCAGCTCACGACCTTATAATTCTACGATTCTCACGTGCGGTCAATTCAGACCGACACGAAGTCGACCGCTGGGACCGGATGTGCAGGTCGCCAATACCTTCCAGGCAATCGCGGAAGAGGACATTGCCAAAAGGGAGTGTGACGGTTTGGCTGTCGTCACGCTAACGAAAGCACGCTGGCTGCTGGAATTGCTGGCGACCTATTGCTCAAATCCCCACCGCACAGCTTCTTTCAGCGCTTCCGACGGTTAAGAAGCGGGGCAATCTGGAGACGGCGAGACGGATGCGGTCATTCGCAGGGCGCATGTTTTGCTATGGGCTCGCAACTGGGCGGCGCGGACGCAACATTGCGACTGATCTCGTTGAGGCACTCATGCGCCTTTACGTCAGGAATAACAGAGGTGACGAGGTCTTTTTGCACGGTACACAGGGCCGGTCCGATATAGATGTCGCTAAAACTCACCCGTCCTGATGTCCATTTGAAGCTCAATTAGGAACTCGAGCAACAGCGAGGCTTCAGGAACTATTGAACGAAGGTCCGATTCAGTTGGAGAGGGGCGATAGGGCGTGGACAGCTATGGCCGCCTGTTGAGAATCGTCAAAAGGGACGGACGATCGCTGGGGCAAAAACTCGTTGATGAGGGCTAGCGCAGCCATGGGCCGGCTTTAGGAAGCCATGGTGTTGGCCATTCGCGCCGGTTGGAACCCCCGGGCACGCGCTTCCGTCCCAAGGTGTGGCCTAGTCATAAGGAGAACCGCCGGCGGCCAGGCCGTAAACCCAGAAAATAGCGCCCCGCCAGCCGAAGCTGACGGGGCAACAATGGGGCTGGGCTGTACTTTTCGAAGGAGCCCAGCGCGAGCATCTTATAAAGATCGTCCTGTGACGAGATCAAGCGTAACTTGCATGACGTGCGGATTTTTTCAGTGGATATTGTACGCATCAACTTACGCTCTTCGCTATTCAAGTCTCTGAATGAAATTTCACGTTCGTCTGTCGTTAACTAGTACGGCAGGGGTTGATGACTGGTCATTTCCGACACTTTTACTCGGCGCATCTCATGGATATTTATCTCTCTTATGCCGCGCGCGGCCGGACCGTGTGGTGGCTTTACGTATTGACGGTTGTCGTAGGCTTGGCATTCGCGATTTTGGCGCTGCTGCTGCTGTCAATGCTGCTCGCCCTGTCGCCAATATTGCCGCACGATCTTGCGCAGCAACTGCAAAGTCCAACAAATCCGTGGACGTTCTTTTTCGCGATCGCAATCGCATTCGCAGCGTCGGGTGGGGGGCTTGCGGCGGCTGCCGCGCTGATACAGCGCAAGCGCCCTGGCGACATCATTGGCGCTTGGCACTGGCGGCTGTTCATGGGGGGCCTATTGGCATGGCTCGCGGTTCAGGTGATCCTGTCCGGGATTGACTTCGTGCTTGCGCCTTCCGGCTTCTCCCTAACCAGGGGCGCCATGCCGGTTCTGGCGTTTTGGACGTTCAGCGCGATCTTGGTTCAGACCTTTACTGAAGAATTTGTGTTTCGCGGCTTCATCACCCAGGGCATCGTGCTTGTTCTGCCGCACCCCGTGTTGGCTGCATGCGTGAGTGGGCTGATTTTCGGTGCCATCCACATTCCAAACGGTTGGCCGCAGGCGATCAACGCCGTGTGGTTCGGCATAATATGTGCGTTCATCGCCATTCGGACTGGCGGCATCGCGCTCACTAGCGGCATTCACCTGGCGAACAATTATTTTGGCGCGATGGGCGTCGTTTCGGGCGTGGACGTCTTCAAGGGAAGCCCGGGCCTTCTGATTCAGAACACGCCGCAGCTGCAATGGTGGGACCTCATACTGGCGATTCTGGCCTTAGCGGCTCTGCCCTGGCTGTTGCAGAAGCTGCGACTTTTGCCAACCAGGAAACGGGCTTAGTACCATTAACCATATTTCGAGGAAAATCGCTCCGCTGATTGTGCAAATCATGTGGAGACATTAACGTTTTGGAAAGCGGCGTTTTTTCGAAGGGAGCGCCATGCCGATCCGAAATAATATCCATTGCGGGAATCCGCTCGCGCGGCATGCCCGCCACTTCCTGCGCAGCGGGGAGGGCAATGTCAGCGCGTTGATCGCGGTTCTGATCCTGCCCCTGGCCGCATTGTTGGGGATGGCGACCGAAGGTGGCAGCTGGTTTTTGATCACCCGCGCGATGCAGAACGCGGCCGACTCCGCGGTGATCGCCGCGGCAACGAATGGTGGCAATGCCGCGGTCGGATCGACGGACTATATTAATGAAGGCAAGGCCATCGCGTCGAGCTATGGGTTTGTCAACGGTGCGAGCAAAACGACGGTCACAGTATCCGCTCCCGCGAAATACCCGTCCGTGACGGCGTGTGTCTCTTCCAATTGTTACCGGGTCAACATCACCAAGACGGTACCGCTCTATCTGATGGAGCTAGTCGGCTATAAGGGCAACACGACTGTGGGCAGTTTGGGAGCTCAACAGCTCAGCACGGTAGCGCTGGCGACCCTCGAGCCGGTGAACGCTCCTTTCTGCCTGACGGCGACAGGCGGGAGCGGCAGTGGCAAGAAGGCTGACGCCATAACCGCCAATGGTGTTCCGGCATCCTCGATAGCCTGCAACATCCAGTCGGGCGGTAACGCAAATTGCAATGGCAAAAATGGCCTGACGACCGGCTGGTCCGATGCGGTCGGGACGAACGACTGCGGCTCCAAGCAGCACACGATATCAGCAGTAACCGATCCCTACGCCGGTTCCGCCTCCAATATTCCCTCGTACACTTGCGGCTCTTATTCTTTCGTGCCCAAGAAGAAAAACGACCCCGCGCTTCCCACCAGCAATCAATGGACGGCTAATTCGCTTCCGACCAACCCTGTCTGCGGTGACTATCAGTTGCAGAACGACATAACCCTGTCCACCGGCGGCACACTGGTTATCGAAAACGGCAATCTTGATCTCAACGGCCACACTCTCAGCACCACCGGCACTGCCGGACTGACGATCATCCTGACAGGGACGAGTTCGTCCAGCTACTCCCACGTCATCGTAGACAGTGCCGGTGGCGGAGCGCTTAATGTTTCCTCGCCGACATCAGGAACCTGGTCTGGCATGACGATCTATCAAGACCCGAATGTCGCTCCACAGAAGCTGACATATTCGGGCAATAGCCCCTCCTGGGATATTTCCGGCATCATCTACATGCCCAAGACGGACTTGACGGCTAGTGGCTCTGTGCTTCAGGCGGCCAACGGCCACCGCTGTTTCACGCTCGTCGTAAATACACTCACGGTCAACGGCACGGGCGATCTTTTCTATCAAAATCCCCAGTCGGAATGCCCGCTGCAGGGCGTCACGTCACCGACCAATCTGGCCTATGTGGTGGGAGCTTTGGTCTACTGATGGCAGCCGCTCGACCCTATCGCCGCTTTCGGCTCGCGTGCCGCGCTTATGTGAAGAACCGTGCCGGCGCGGCAGCAGCCGAATTCGCGCTAGTCCTGACGATGCTGACCATTCCGCTTCTGAATGTCTTCGACATTGGCGTCTATGTTTATGACCGGATGCAGCTCGACAATGCTGCACAGGTCGCGGTGCAGACGGCATGGGCGCAATGCGCGCCTTCAGGCAATGTTCCGGCCACGGTCAATTGCTCGGGTCTTGCCGCGGCGATGACCACGGCACTCCAAACCACGCCGCTGGGATCGGGCGTCACCATCACCTCGACGACGGAAAGCTATTGCTGCCCGGGGGCGGGCACCATCACGTGTCAGGGACCGGTTGCCACCACCAAACCCACCAACTGCAGTTCCGGCCAGGCTCCCGGCGACTATATCTTCATCACGGCGTCCTACACTTACTCCCCTATCTATTCGAGCCTCTCCGTCGCCAGTCTTCTGACCTCGCCGATCGTTCGAACAGCCTGGATGCGGCTCAGCTGACGATGCGCAAGCTGCGGCACTACTTCCATGAAACGAGCGGGGCGAGCTCCGCCGAGTTCGCGCTGGTGTCGATTCCCTTCATCGGCCTGGTTCTGGCTATCATAGGCGGCTCGATGATGTTCTATGCCAATCAATCGTTGCAATATGCGACGGAGGCTGCGGCGCGCTATTATTCGGTGCAGACCGCCAACGCGGGCACCGCGCCGTCCTTCGCGACAGTCCAGACCTATGCCGCGAAAGCCTATACCGGCCCGGGCATCTCGCCGTCCTTCACGGCCGCCCGCGGCGGCTGCGGCACGAACGGGTTCCAGGTCACCGGCTCGGCGACTTTTCCGCTGAATATCGGCTTGCTCAGTAAGAGCATAGCCCTCAAGTCCCACGCCTGCTTTCCCTGAAGCCGCCAACCAAAACGGCGTTAACAGCGCGTAAACCTGCCGAGGTTTTAATGGCGGTATGCCGTCAGCCGCCTCCGCCGATCTTTTGAGAATCACCGGCCTTGCCAAGCGGTTTCGGGGCGGCGGCGGCGTCAGCAATGTCACCTTCTGCGTCCCAGCGGGCGCCGTCACCGGCTTCCTCGGCGTGAATGGCGCGGGCAAGAGCACGACGCTGCGCTGCGCGCTGGGTTTGATCAAACCGGATGCCGGCGAAATCCACCTGTTTGGCCAGCCTTTCGGCTTGGACGCGCGCCGGCGCATCGGCTTTTTGCCCGAGGAACGGGGCCTTTGTCCCCACGATCGGGCGCGAGACGCCATCGCTTTCCATGGCCGGCTCAAAGGCATGGGGCGAGACGCGGCTTTTGCCGCTGCCGACCGGCTGCTGGACCG